>FZPS01000171.1_pt37 | contig 347753 bp, 314 predicted proteins | sample 1817821 | NCBI WGS metagenome assembly FZPS01 (sample SAMEA104158645, study PRJEB21678) | metagenome | place: Germany | collected 2015-04-21
GAGAAACATTAAGAGCAAGAAAGGTTAGAAATCAAGTAAAAGAAGTAAAAGTTAAACTAATAGTCTATAATATAAACAAAAAAGTAATACAATTATTATGGATTAAATTAAGGATTTCTACAGAGCCGTTCAGTGCCTGATTTTTTATTAGTTTTCAAAAACATGGGTTAACCACAGGTTAATTAAGCGCAGACTAAGGCAATCTGTATAAAATGAATGAAGGTTTTAAGGCATCCTCATTTAAGGTACCCTTTTCTTTCAAGCCATTCGACCTGGGGCCTTGTATATTTCCAGATAACATCGGCTTTGGAATCCTGAATTTCCCAGGGGTTCGCTATTACTATATCGCCTTCGCGAATCCACATTCTCTTTTTCTTGGACCCGGGAATCCGGCCCATTCGGACGACTCCGTCCATACATTGTAATGTGACCCTTTTTGAACCAAGTAAACCTGATACAGTTGCAAGAACTTCATTTCTGTCCTTACGGGGAGTACGTACCCTTGTTACTTCCGGAGCGTCTCCTGCACCTACAGATTTATTTGATCCTACTCTTTTCTTTCTCATAGTGCTTCTATAATTAGCCAAATTATTCCTCCGATTTTTGTTTCTTATTCAATAGTTTTAATTTCGAATAGTTTTTCTTGCTTTTACCCTTAATTCGCCTGTTTTTGCTTCTTTCCGAATATCTATACAGGTCTTCACTGTCTGATGCTATTAACTTTCTCAGAGAGACCTGATAGAACGATTGTTTCCTGGTTCCCAAAACCCCCTGAACAAAAGGTAAAAAGCAAAGCGAATCAAAATAAATAATGAAAATGAATTGAGCATTAATCCAGGCTAAGCCTTAAAGCTGGCTAAATCTTTAAAATTAATACTCAACGCTGATTGTTTTTAGAATCTCCTGTGGTTAGGAAGACATTCTCTACAATAGACTGGTCTGTCAGGGTCAGGTCTGAATGGTACCTGAGTTTCAGCGCCACAATCCGAACAGATTGCGTTGTGCATTTCCCTGGGACCTCCGAAGCCTCTGCGGTTGCTGTCCCTTCCCCTGAAGGAATTTCTGTCATTAAAAACCATTTTATTCTCACCTCCGCTTACAGCGGATAGTCATTAGTTTAAAAATAAGATTGTATATTGCTCTTTGATTAAAAACAGAAATAGTTTTTAATAACAGATTATACATCTCTTTATTTTTAATACTCTTAATATACAATCAAATTATATAAATCTTACCTATAAAAATCATACTCATGCAGAAAAATGCTTTTTGCGTCAGAAAATTAAAGTAAGCTAATGGAATAACCTCAGAAATTACAGGTAAGTGTTTGAGGAAGAAGCATGGGAAAGAAGAGAAGGGTTTAACCGAGAGCTGGTTAAAACCGGAGTGAATAGGGAGAATACAGTCTTATCGAGTTTACCTCATTATTTCGGGTGCTTACTTGAGGTACCCTTTCCTTTCAAGCCATTCGACCTGAGGCCTTGTATATTTCCAGATAACATCGGCTTTAGAATCCTGAATATCCCAGGGAGCGACGATTACTACATCTCCCTCGCGGATCCACATTTTCTTGTTCTTGGATCCTGGAATCCGCCCCATCCGGACTATACCGTCCATACACTGCAATGTTACTCTTTTTGAACCTAAAAGGCTTCCTACGGTTGCCAGAACTTCGTGGTTTTCTTTGCGCGGAGTGCGTACCCTTGTTACTTCCTGCGTGGCGGGTGTGGCGCCCCCGGCCCTTGCTTTTCTTTTTCTTATATTGCTTCTATAGTTCGCCAGGTTAACTCCTCTTTGTTTATCAGTTTGGTTTATTTTATTATGATTTGTTACTTTCTTGTCAAGTTATCGAACATTCTACACTAATCGATGCTTCAGGTACTTTGACGTGAAGGTTCATAAATGGATAGGAATTAAAGAACCTCTAAAAACCTGAATCTCTGAAGGCGCCTGAACCTCAGGGATTTCTACATATCAAAGATCCTTAAAGACCCTTCACTGTTCCCCAGCCCAGAACCTGAGTGTTTGCTTCAAAACCCTTTTAAGCATTTATATATATCGCCAAGCTATAAAAATGCTGCAAACGGTTCTATATCCATGAGTAAGTAAATTAAAGCATTAATAAAATTTCGGGATTATAAGATCCCTAACCAGCTATAAGGTAAAAATTTAGAACAAAAAGGAAGCAGGTGTTGATAATTTTAAAATCAGCACTCACCTTAATTTAAAAGCTTTTAATTTAGAACTTCCTGTGGTTAGGCAGACAATCTCTACAGTAAACTGGTCTTCCTTCAGCTGGCTTGAATGGGACCTGGGTCTCTACACCACAGTCAGAACAAACTGCGGGATACATTTCCCTGGGACCGCTGTTGCCGCCTCTGAAACCTCCGCGGTTACTATCTCTATTTCCCCGGTTGCTGTCTCTTCCCCTGAAAGAGCTCCCTCTGTTATTAAAACTCATTTTCGTTTCACCTCCGCTTATAGCGGATACAGTCTAAGTTGCTATAAAAATAAGATCTATACATTCTTTTATTAAAAACAAAAATGAGTTTTTAATAACAGATTATATGACTCTTTATTTTTACTGCAATTATGTCCGTGGCTTTTATACTATATAAATATATCTGCAAAATACCTCGATTACAACAATAAAAACCTGATAATAAAAGAAAGCTTTTCGGATTATCAATCGCGGTTTTAATTGAAGAAAACAAATAAGGTAGACTTAGAAGTGAGAATAAACATTAAATAAAAAATAAATGAAAGAGAAGATAAAAATAAAGAGACGAAAAATAATAAATTAATGAACTCTCATTATCTGCTCTTACTGGCAATTCTATTTGAAGTCTGCGGAACTACATGCATGAAACTTTCCCAGGGTTTCTCAAAACTTCTTCCTTCTATACTAATTTTTGTTTTTTACTCGGTCAGCTTTTTCTTATTTACCCTGGCCCTTAAGGGTATGGATGTCAGCATTGCATATGCAGTATGGGCAGGATTAGGTACAGCTCTGATTACTGTTGTCGGGATTTTCTGGTTTAGGGAACCTGTCAATTCTGTGAAAATAATTTCTCTTTTCATAGTCGTGGCAGGAATAATCGGGCTTAACCTCAGTGACAGAATAGCCTGAAAAAACCTGAATAACCCTGAAACAATAGTCTCAAATATGGAGTCTACCAGCAGACACATAGTTCTTTCTTGAACATATTCATCTCCTGAGACAACGGCTAAAAATAAGAAAGATATTTCAGGCAGCCCCTGAGATCCGCCCTCTCAGGAACTGTCTGAAAGACTCTTCGTGTAAGGATTTAATCCTAATGCATACGGTATCCGACACCGTCTTGTTACCGATGTAGTTAGGTTCTCATCCCACAAGCCGAGAATTGCAGGTCTGCCTGCAAGTCTGAATCCCTACAGAGAAATATGGCCATTTCTGCTGCCACTCACAACCTCCCTTCCTGAAAATCAGTTACAGGACAGGTTGCCTGTATGGGATTCATAAGCGACCTCTGCTGCAATTGCTCCGGAAGGAATCAAAGTGCGCGACGATATTACAAAAGAGCAGAGGTCGCATTTTCCGTTCGAACTCCCTAAAGTTCATTTTTTTCAGTTTTTCAAGTATTTATCCATTTTTGAATTTTCTTTCTTATTTTTAAGATCTTTATTCTTTCAATTCTAAAGATCTTTAAACTCTTGATTTGTTACATCCCAACTTTTGACTTTACTTCTCGGGAGGCAAGTTGGGACTAAATCTAAAATTGTAAAATTAAAATATAAGTATACTTTTTTCAATAGTCCAATAATCTCTCTGGTTGAGAGCTTTTAAAGCTTGATAATACTTTATTTCCCTTTATGAAAGATGAAAAAAATTCAAAATTGTAAAATATTACAGATAAACTCCTATGTAATTAAATTATGAGTTAAAAGCCTAAAATAAGAATTTCAATTATTTAATATTCTTTTTATTATAGGTTACATCTGTTAATATTTCTGAAAAAACAAAAAATCCCAGAAACCTTATTCTATAGCTTACATTGTGGATATACAATCCGAAAATTTCATAACAGGCATGGGATAAGCTCCAGATATTGATTAAGATCTGGAGGAATAGTTAAAGTCGGGCACATTCTCTTGCTCAATCTCTCTTCTCTAAACTCAGGGATGATCAGGAGATTTCGGCGCATTTACGGTTACCCTACCTTTGCTTGTGCTATTTTTGCAAGAGACTCAGAGATGATCAGGAGATATGGTTACCTTACTCTTTCTTGTGCTATTTTTGCAAGAGCATATAACTGTGCTGCCAAAAGAAATGTATCCATACAAATGCCTACCTTGCCTATCTCACAAACCCGCCCATAGTCCCACTGAGGCGACGCTTTGTTGTAGGTTAGTTCTCTATTTTCGGTTTTGTTTTGTGTTGTACATTGTAAAAGAATGTAAAAGATAATTAATAGAGGTTATTAAATTAATGGGACAGTTAATATATAAATTATTAATTTAATCTGTATATTAACAAATTACGGTCGTTATAACAATGACTATCGGTTCAAACTTATCTTGTCTTGAACCGGAGGGGTTAATGTAATTCTGGAGGGTTAGTTTTGAAAATTATGCTTATCGGAGACTGCCGTAACCGGAAGAGGTTTAGTGCCGCATTTTTTGTCGTCTTATTTCTATTTTCATCATATGTAGGAAGTGCAGAGGTTATTTATGTAGAACCCGGAAACTCAATCCAGGCTGCAGTAAATAATTCTACATCCGGGGATATTGTAATTGTGAAAGCAGGGGAGTATCAGGAGAACATCTTTGTCAATGTTTCTGGCATAAAGATCAGTTCGGAATCTGATAGCTCTGGAGCTGTGCTTTTAAAAGCCAGGGACGGAAATTCAAGCGTATTCCGAGTTAAAGCTGATAACGTAACTATCAGCGGTTTCAATATAACCGGAACAGGGGAAATTACTGCCGCTCCTGAAGCTTCAAATTCCATAAATACCTCTGACCAGGGCAGTAATTCTAGTAATCCCGGCGATACAGGAGAAAATCCGGTTACAGATCAGGCTCCTGATCCCGAATCGAATGCGCCTGTCTATTTATGGGACGAGATAGGCTGCCCTCCGGCAGGGATCTGCCTTGAGCAGGTTAATAACTGCACAATCGAGAATAATACATTTTTCGAAAATCAGTACGGAGTTTACCTCCAAAACTCCAGGAACTGTACACTCCTGAAAAATACTTTTTTCCAAAACGGTATCTGGCTCGACGAAGGATGTGGGAAGAACTTGCTGATAAATAATATCATTGAGGGGAGTAATCTCATTATTGGAGCCCATTGCTGGGACAATATAATGTTCCAGAACCATGTCTCGAATGGCAATGGGATAAGCATTGCCTGCTGCGGTGGAAACAATCTAGTCTCAAGGAATGAAATCGTAAACTGCAGTACCGGCATCGATATTTATGACGTTCAGGCAAGAACTGTGCTTCGTGACAATCTGATTACAGGTTGCAGGGAAGGAATTTATTTGACTTTCGTCTTCGATTCCAGGATCTATAACAACACGATTTCAAATGGCAACACAGGCATCCTTCTGAAAGAAGACTGCCACGACAACGAGCTGTCTAACAACATAATAGCAGCGAATAACGAATCGGGCATCTACCTGCTGGACTACAGTGCAGATAACCGAATTTACAATAATTGTTTCAATAATAGCATAAATGTGAAAGCAGAAAATGCTGAAGGAAATGTCTGGAATACTACGCAATCTGACGGGACAAATATAATCGGGGGGCCAAACCTGGGAGGAAATTTCTGGGCAAATCTGGAAGGAACCGGTTTTTCCCAGGTCTCGAACGATTCAAACTCGGACGGGATCTGCGACCTTCCGTACAACGTTAACGGAAGTGATTTCGACTATCTTCCACTTGCAAGACCTCCTCCCGTGACTGCGGTGGATCTTACGGTCATAATCGGAATACCTGAGACAAATAATACATCTGAAGTTCCCATTGAGCTTGATCGGCGTGCCATCGATTTCGGAACCCTGCTCTCAGGGCAGTCAGCAGAGCAGTCAGTCAAACCTCAGGTTTTGAAGGTGAGCAACACAGGAAAAAGCAATGTCAGTCTTTCCGCTGAGGTCAGAGATTTTTCAGGTACGTTATTTTCAGAAGGAATCTATATCTCTTCCACTCCCTGGTCAGACTTTTCTGAAGTAATTCCAAGCAATACAAGTAAAGATTTTGAAATTATACTCCGAGCTCCGGCGAACTACTCTGGGGACGGCACTGAAAAAGGGTCTCTTATTTTCCTGGCCAAGCAGATCTGAGAGATCGGATTTAATTATTTTTGTTTTTTATTTTTTATTTTCTTAAACGAAGTCTTCCTGTATATGGTTTCTGTTGAGGAAATTTCTGGGCAACCCCAAACGAAACCGGTTTTAGCCAGAAATGTACGGACCTGGATAAAGACGGAATCTGTGATTCCCCTTATGAGGTTAATGACAGTGAATTTGATCACCTGCCACTTTGTTCTGTCTCTTAAAGGATATTGAATATAACTTGATCTGTTCTGGTTTTTCGATTAGCCAGGACTAAATTCCTTTTTTCCACTGCAAACACTAGCAAAAAATTCATTTGGGTTAAACTCCTACATTACAATTAATATGAGACAGTTGGTGGGAATATGGTTGTTTATAGCATTGGGTTTGTCCTTCGGCCTGTTTGCAGATTTGGGAGCTGCGGACCCTGTTATCCCGGATAGTGGGGACGTCAATCTTTCGGAATTCAGGGCTTTTAATCTGCTTTGCAAGTGTGAAACCGGACGCATAGTCAATGCGGTTTCTCTCTCTTCCGGGGGGAATTTTCTTGCAACAGGGGGTTTTGATCATAGTGTTTCTCTTTTCAATTCTGAGGGAAAAAAACTCTGGAACTATACTACAGGAGATGTTGTTTATACAGTATCGATTTCTTCGGATGGGACCCGTGTAGCTGCAGGTAGCAACGATAAAAAGGTATACTGTTTTACACGGAATGGTAATCTGCTCTGGAATTATGAAACTGGGGGCAGTCTGAATAGTGTGGCGATCTCTTATGACGGTTCCTATGTGGCAGCAGGCAGTGAGGACGGCAAGCTTTACTTCTTTAACAGAGAAGGCAGGCTTTTATGGAATTTCGATTCAAGGGATTCCATCCGGAGTGTAGCTATCTCAAGAGATGGTTCCTATGTTGCAGCCGGAAGTTCCAATCAGTATATTTACCTTTTTGACAGCAAAGGAAATAAAGTCTGGGAAAGAAAGACAGGCAGTGTAATCAATAGCGTATGCATGACTCCACAAGCTTACTATGTGGCTGCCGGTGGATCCAATTACAATGTGTATCTTCTTAACCAGAAAGGGGAGTTTTCCTGGATGCACAATCCTGCTTACTGGATCAGCAGCGTTTCACTAACAAGCAACGGCTCACACCTGGCAGCAGGAAGTTTTGATGATAGGGTCTACCTATTTAACAATACAGGCACAAAACTCTGGGACTATCAGGCAAAGGATGATATTTACAGCGTTGCAATTTCCCCAGATACATCATTTATTGCAGCCGGAAGCTGGGATGATACGCTTTACGTCCTCGATATGGAGGGAAAAGAGTTCTGGAACGCCAGTTGTGGAGGAAATATTAACTGCGTGTCTATTTCCCTTGATAGCTCAACCCTTGCCGCGGCAAGTGACGACGGATCAGCGTATCTTTTTGAGCGAAACCCCATGGTTTTTGCACGGCTCTTTGGAGATAGTTTCCTCTCCAATAAAGAGATCAGGGAATCCGATATTGATAAGGAAAGGGAAACCGGAATACCACTAAATGAGGGCACTTCAACGACTGAAGGTATTGAAAACATAGTTGAGATTGCATCGGCTTCTTCAGGTGAAAACTCGGCTGATATAAATAATAAAGCTAATTTGGGTACAGAGAACTACGGCTCTTTGGGGGACTCCTCAGGGCTTTCCGGATTGCTTAATTTCTTTAAGTTTCCTATAGCTCTTTTACTGGCAGTCATGATAGTAGCCATCTTCCTGAAAAACAAAACCTTCAAACGGGCCCAAGAGGAGGACTCTGACGACTTTGAAAACCTTGATGATGAAAAACACATTCCTGAAAATTAAGAAGAAAATCTGGAAATCTGAAATTTTCAGAACTGAAGGTATAAATCTCCAGTTCTGGAAATTTCCTTTCTATAAACCTCAATATTGTAAATCTCAGTCCTGTAAATCTCAGTCCTGTAAATCTCAGTCCCGTAAATCTCAATCCCGTAAATCTCAGTTATGTAAATCTTAATTCTTTAAATCTCAGTTATGTAAATCTTAATTCTTTAAATTTCAGTGCTGCAAATTTCGATACTATTAATCTCAGTACTGTAAATCTCATCCCATAAATAATAGTCATTAGATCTTATTTATAACCTGGAAGAATGTATTTCTCAGCTATGTAGCTTTTAATTATAAAGCTGATTTACATCTATAGAGTCTTAAACAGCTTAATTTTTTAAATATATGGACCTTTAGCGGTTTTCAAATATCTTTGCTTGCAGCTTCGGATAAAGCCCTTATATGGAAATCCGAATCGAGCTCCTCGGTAAGCTTTCTACACTCTTCTATGTCTATTTCGGACACTTCAACTACTGTAACTCTTGTATAGATTCCTGCCTGTTTTGCTCCTCTTATAAAATCGAGCACTGCACCATAAGCGTTTTTGTGAATCGGCCTACAGAGTTTGTTATACTTTTCTTCGGACTCAGCGTTCAAACTTACGGAAACGGAGTCTATGCCTGCGGATTTCAATTCCGAGATCACATCTCTTCCCGGATTTATCAGGGCTGCCTGTCCGTTGGTATCAAGCCTGACCCGGACATTCCGACTTTTTAGCCAGCTGGTTATTGCAAGCACTGTGTCAAACCTGAGAGTAGGTTCTCCAAGTCCTGTGAATACAATTTCCCGATATTTTGAAAGATCCAATCCTTTCAGGGCTTCGATGACTTCTTCAGCTGCCGGTTCTTTCGAGAGCCTCAGGTTATATCCGTAAACCCCGTCTGCAAAATTGCGGATGCAGAAGATACAATCCGCACTGCAGCGGTTTGTAAGGTTAAGATAGAGATTTTTGTGAGCTTCATAGTAAATTGTGTCCATGTGACCAAAATTTCTTACATTCCTTATAACCATGACGTATTAACTCGGTTTTCATCCGGGAATTGAAAATAACCTTATATATAAGAATTTCTTATTACTCTACTTCTGTTTTTCGTTTATGACTAACGTTTTCAAGCAGAAAGTTTATAGGTGATCATGTACTTCTAAGGTTCGATCTGCGGCATTTAGCTAGCAGTATCTTGTTTCAACTCATTTACTTTCCACATTGAAGTATCTCAGGCTTTAATTTAAGAATCTGAATCTCAATGTTGATAGATGTGTGTTAAAAACCTATGATTGATGAAAAATTGCGAGTACCGCAATTTCGAAGGAGAAATTTAAATGGCACAATTAGCTAAATTCGATGTTCCAGAAGAACTTACAAACAAAGCACTTGAAGCTCTGGAGCTTGCCAGAGACACTGGAAAGATTAAAAAAGGCACCAATGAAGCCACAAAAGCAATAGAGAGAGGCAATGCAAAGCTCGTTCTCATTGCAGAAGACATAGAGCCTGCCGAGATCGTTGCTCACATCGCTCCCCTTTCCGAAGAGAAGAAAGCGCCTTACATCTTCGTCAAAAACCAGAAGGAACTGGGTGCAGCCAGCGGGCTTGGTGTGTCCTGTGCAACTGTCGCAATCGTGGATGCAGGAAAAGCAGCTGAAATGGTTCAGGACATTACCCAGAAGCTTGAAGCTCTTAAATAATCCTGATAATAAGAGGTGCTGATTATGGCTGACGAAAGCACAACCGGCGGCTTTGCTGCTGAGGTTATTGACATTATCGGGAATACGGGTATGCATGGCGAAGCCAGCCAGATCCAGTGCAGGGTTCTGGAAGGCAGGGACAAGGGTCGTGTTATTACAAGAAACTGCGTAGGCCCTGTCCGCATTGGCGACATCCTGATGCTTCTTGAAACTTCAAGAGAAGCGAAGAAACTGACCACCAGATGAGAAAGCGGTGAGATGGATGGAACAGAGGAAATGCTATTTTTGTGGAAAGATGCTGGAGCCCGGGACTGGTAAGCTCTACATCAAGAAAGACGGCTCTACCTACTATATGCACTCTTCCAAGTGCATGAGCAACTTCAACCTGGGTAGGCTGCCAAGGCGTACCAAGTGGACCGAGAAAGGCAGAATCCAGTTGAAGAAAGCATAAGAATAGAGTTGGCAGTTTATTCGAACTATTAAGGTGTGTACATGGAACAGACATACGTTATGGTAAAGCCTGACGGAGTCCAGCGCGGGCTGGTCGGAGAGGTAATTTCCAGAATCGAGAAGCGGGGCCTAAAAATCGTCGCTCTCAGAATGAACGTTATCAGTGAAGCCGCTGCAAAAGAACACTATGCTGAACATGCAGCAAAACCTTTCTTCTCCGGTCTTATCGAATTCATCACGTCGGGCCCTTCAGTTTCAATGGTAGTTGAAGGAAAAGATGCAATCCGGGTCATGAGGGCTATAAACGGGGCTACAAACCCTGTGGATGCGGCTCCCGGAACAATCCGTGGTGACTTCGCTCTGGATGTGGGCAGAAATGTAGTTCACGCATCCGATTCCCCGGAAGCTGCAGCAAGGGAAATCGCAATCCACTTTAAGGACTCCGAGATAGGGAAATATTCCAGGATCGACGAGGTCTGTCTGTACGAATAAGCAGGTACTCAAAGCCTTTTTCCGTGCTCCTGAGACTCCAGGACACGACTCCAGGCTTTTGTTTATCCGATACCTGCAATATGGGTCTGTAGGGGAAAACCCGGACCCTTCTGGACCTGCAGCAAATAAGACGCGGGAATGAGAGAGGTTTTGCATATGGCCGACAAGAAAAATTTAAGGACTCCTATAGTCTGCGTGATGGGGCACGTCGACCACGGGAAAACAACTCTGCTGGACAAGATCAGGGGCACTGCGATTGTTAGTGGAGAAGCCGGCGCCATCACACAGCATATAGGGGCAACTGAAGTCCCAATAGACGTGATTGTCAACAAGCTCGGAGATCCGAAGCTTCGAGACAGGTTCATAGTGCCAGGACTGCTCTTTATTGATACCCCTGGGCACCATGCCTTTACAACTTTAAGGAGCAGGGGAGGCGCTCTTGCCGATCTTGCAATTGTAGTTGTAGACATAAACGAAGGTTTCAAGCCCCAGACCTACGAGAGTCTGCAGATCTTAAAGCGTTTTAAAACTCCTTTTGTTGTTGTTGCCAATAAGATCGACAAAATTGGCGGCTGGATCTCACAAAAAAACCTGCCTTTTGCAGCCACTTTCAAAAAACAGTCCGAGGATGTCCAGGCTCGGCTTGAGACAAAACTCTATGAGGTAATAGGCGAACTGTACAATCAGGGTTTTGCAGCAGATCGATATGACCGGGTTACAAACTTCCAGAAAACCCTGGGTGTTGTGCCTGTAAGTGCTGTTACGGGTGAAGGAATTCCTGATGTCCTTATGGTGCTTCTGGGCCTGGCACAGAAATTCCTTGAAGCAAACCTGCAGTACAGCGCTACAGGCCCTGGAGTCGGCACTGTGCTAGAGGTCAAGGAAGAGAAAGGACTGGGTGCAACCCTTGATGTCATCCTTTATGATGGCACTCTGAAAAAGGGCGATACTGTTGTTATCGGAAGTCTGGGAGAACCCATCCAGACAAAGGTCCGTGCGCTTTTAAAACCCAGGGAACTTTCTGAAATTCATTACGAGAGCAAGTTCAAGCAGGTGAAAAAGGTTACTGCTGCTGCTGGTGTAAAGATTTCAGCTCCCGGGCTCGAGGGTGCCCTTGCAGGTTCTCCGATAAGGGTTGCTACCGAAGAAACCCTTGATGAGATTGTAGCCCAGGTAAAATCCGAGATCGATGAGGTAAGGATTGATACTGATTCGGTAGGTATCATGATCAAAGCCGATACTCTCGGCTCCCTTGAGGCTCTTGTCCATGAGTTTCAGAAAGATGAGGTTCCTATCAGGAAAGCCGAAGTAGGAGATATCTCACACCGGGATGCGGTTGAGGCGTCGACTGTCGAAGACCCGATTTATTCCGTGATTGTCGGTTTCAATGTTAAGATTCACCCTGACGCCAGAGACTTTCTGCAGGAAAGCAATGTGAAGGTATTCACAAGTGATGTGATCTACCGCCTGGTTGAAGATTACCAGAAATATGTGAAAGAGCAGCAGGAACAGGCTGAAAAGAAGATTTTCGAAACGATAATCCGTCCCGGAAAATTCAAAATCCTTCCGGGCTGTGTATTCCGCCAGAGCAAGCCCGCAGTTGTCGGCGTAAGAGTACTTGGCGGGGTCGTGCGGACAAATGTCGATGTCATGCTTGAAAACGGAAACGTTGTAGGCAAGATTAAGGGACTGCAGTCAGAAGGCGAGAACATTCCATCGGCAGGGGCAGGCAAAGAGGTTGCAATGGCAATTGAAGGCGCAACCGTAGGCAGGCAGATCAAAGAAGAAGAGGTGCTCTACATCAATGTGCCTGAGAAGCACGCTAAAATTCTTGAGCACGAGATTTATGATTCCCTTTCAACCGATGAAAAGGAAATTCTTGATACTTTCCTTTCCCTGAAAAGGAAAGACAATCCTTTCTGGGCAAAATAATGCTTATAAGTGCAAATTACGTTCAGAAGTTATATCAGGCTGCAAATAAGGTTCAGGTAAAAATTCAGGAAAAATCCGGTTAAAGTTTCGGATGAAAAGGCAAAGGAATTATTAAAAAATAAATCAGATATTGGAGGATTTCACATGGCTAGTTTCAAAGTTGTAATTTCTGACCCAAAGGAAGGGCGCGCTTACCAGGTCGATGTAAAAGACCCTGAGACGAACGCATTAATCGGAAAATCAATAGGCGATGTTGTTGACGGTGGCATTTTCGGTCTTACCGGATACAAAGTTCAGATCACAGGCGGCTGCGACGGCAGCGGTTTCGTTATGAAACCCGACCTCCCAGGTCCCAGAAGGCAGAGAATCCTGCTTGCAGTCGGCGTGGGCTATTCCCCTAAACTCCCCGGACAGCGCAGGAGAAAGATGATGCGCGGCAAGGAAATTGCCCCTGACATCGTCCAGATCAATGCAAAAGTCGTTGAATACGGAAGCAAATCCATAAGAGCCCTTCTCGGCCTCGAAGCTCCGGCAGAAGCACCAGCAGAAGCTCCAGCAGAGTAATTTCTAAAAGTTCCGCCTGCGGGCGGGCTTTAAAACACTTTTCACTTTATTTTTAGTCCTGGTTCGTTTTTATTTGACCTATTTTGATATTGTTTTTTCTTATTTGGTTTTGTTTTGACTTATTTCATTTGCTATTGATTTTAGTGTTCTTTTTCTACTTCTTGTTTCCTTCTCTCTCGTCTTTTTACAAGTATATTCCCTATAACGAACCCAATTCCCATGAAAATTCCAGTACGCATTCCATTCATTAAATCATTAGACAGATACCCTAATAATGTGCATACGGTAAGAGCGATAATGAAATGCAAAAACCGTTCTTTCATTAGAGATATTTCCATGTTCAGTATCTCCTGACTTTATTTCTGCAAACCTGTTTATTTCGCTTAGGGAATTTAATTGTCAGAATTCTGTTTACGCTGTGACCATTTTATTCCCAAAGCCAGAATCACCAGTGGTATTCCAAGAATTATGCTTCCTTTCAATATCGGAAGAATGGGATAATCAAGTACAAGGTAGCGTACAAAAATGAAGACACATGCGATTACGTAGAAAACCAGCAATCTCACAGGATCTTTTTGATCTTCTTTCCTTTCGTCGTATATAATTTTTGACAATGCGCCCCCAGTAAATAATATAATCAAAATCCAGAATACTTGATCTATATTATAAACTAAAGAAGCATAGAGGTAAATAATATACAGCAGTATTGTAAAAATTAGAAGGCGCATATTTTTTCGAATAGAGGAAAAGATGCTGATTTCTTCATTTTCATGAGGCTGTATGGTTTTTTCTTCATAAGATCTTGATTCAAAAACATGACCTATTATTGAAAAAATTGATGGGTTCAAAAGTTGTTCCTTTTTTCTATACCAGACCAAGAGTGAAAAAACTATTATTGTGGAAAAGAAAGCTAGAATAAAAGTTGTCTGAGCTTCTATTAAGATGTATCCTTTCTTATATAAATAGATAAAGAAAAGATGAAAAAAGAAATAAATTGCAATTGAACGCCATAGTTCTTGTTTTACAATATCGTCAATTTTCATTGCCCGACCTCCACTGTATTTTCGGGAATTTAAAACTCAAATTCATTTACTTCAAAAACTGCAGTTATTGTTAGTTCTTCAAATACGCACAAGGAGAGTATCCTCCCGATTAGAAAAACCCCAGATTTTCAAATTCATAAAATACCTAGTTTTTCATATATTTCGAGTGTTTAACATAATCTATTGTAACAACTATAAAAACTATAAACCCAAAGATCATAAAATAATGATTTTGTGTGAGGATTGCCTGCGAAACAAGCGCTAAAACGATACACAAACCAACCATAAATCGCAGTATTGGTAAATCTCTTTTTTCACGCATTTTAATAGATGAGAATAATGCTGCAAAACCCAATAATATAATAGTTATAGAGTGATTTCTAGAGTTCATAAAAAAATCTATTGTACCTAATAAAATTAGTAGATAAGAGACTATGAGAGAAATATTACCCCATCTCTTCTTATCGGTCTCAGTGCTTTGAATATTATCATCCCCCCCTTCTCTTTATTTCATCTAAAAGACAAGAAACAGACTTTGAAACAGCTTTAAAATCTACTTCTTGCCTTCAGGTATGCAGGATTTAGAGTTGCTCTAATAATCTACTAGATCCTGCAAAACTGTTTCACTTTATAAGTTTAAAATAAATATATATAAGTCTTTCTGTCAAAATATTTGCCAATTAGCTGTATAGTTTTATAAAAATTTATTACAAAAAACAATGATATTCACAAAAAGACATCACAATACCGTTTACTGGAACTATTTTATCAAAAAGAGAAGTAATGAGAATGACTTTTCATCCTCAGTGTCAGAAAAAAAGTGTAAGTTTTTTATGTGACTTGTAAACGCTTTTAGAGAAGCCTCTTTCCTGGATCCGCGAAGGCTTTGCACTCATAAACTTCAGTAATTTTCATAACTACAAGGGCTTTTGCAGGGAACTTATCTGATTTAGCTTTAACCTCTTTATACATTTTCTCGTAATCTTCACCTTCGGTCTTTATCTCAATATCCCCTTTTATTTGGTAACAGCCCTCGATGTCCGGACCCCAGACATAAAGCGCTCCTCTCGGGTTTTCATCAAGGTTCTTGCGGGTCTTTAAGAAATAATTGTCCGTAATCCAGATTGTTTCCCCATCTTCCTGCAATTTGCACATGCCTATCGGTATTACGTTCGGTTCTCCGCCTTTAGATGCGGTTGCAAACGGAAAAATTTTCATCTTCGCAAAATCATTCTTCATTTCTTCAGTTAATTTCACCATTTATTTTTACCCCTTATTGAATTGGTTTTTATTAATATGGCTGCAATCCGTATATAACTTTCAAGGTATTAAAAACAAAAGAAGTTATAACACTTTTTATTCAGCTTTTTATATTTATAACTTAGCGTGCCTTAAGAGACAGGAAAGTATGGGTAAAATGAGATAAGATAAATATATGAAAAACTTGTTTAAAAATATTTAGTAAAGAATGCAATATAAGTTTATAAAGGTTAATACAAAAATCATAAAAAATTTGTAATAAAGAAAACAGCCGGAAATAAAACCAGAAATCCTTCTGTTTTAACAGTTAAACACTTTATCCAGGAAGTACTGGTGAATCCGTAAATCATCGGTCAATTCCGGATGGAAAGCAAGCGCCAGCATATTTCCCTGCTCTGCGGCAATAATCAGGTCATCAAGCCTGGAGAGCACGCGAACCTCAGGCCCGCAGCTTATGATTCCGGGAGCCCTGATAAACACGCCGGTGAAAGGAGAGTCAAGGATCTCAACTTCGAGTTCAGCTTCAAAAGAATCCCTCTGCCGCCCAAAAGCGTTCCTGTTGACCCTGGTATCCATAATTCCGAGCAGCTCCTGGCTGGTTTTCTCAACTTGCTCATCGCCTTCCTTCGCAATTACAATCAAACCTGCACAGGTTCCCAGAATTGGAACGCCTCTTGCAGCCGCATCCTTAATCTCTTCTGCAATCCCCTCGCGGGCAAGCAGCCTGCAAAGCGTTGTACTCTCCCCACCGGGAATCACAATCCCGCTGCACTCCGGGACAATGCCTTTATGCTTTATAGCAACTACCTCTGCATCCGCCCTTCTTTCCCTGAGGGCTCTCCTCAAAGCATCAACATGCTCAGAAACCGCTCCCTGAATAGCGATTACACCTATCTTCATTAAAAACACCATTTTCCAGAAGTAATTTTGCCTGTTAATCCGAAAATAAAAAATTGAAGATTTATTCTTACAGCCCGTAAGAAAGAATCCATTTTTAAAAATAAATTCTAAGCTCCGTTTGTGTGAAGCTAAACACCTGTTTTTCTAAATTGCCACTTAAGCGAATTAATAATTGTTTTACTTGTCCATAAATTATTCCGCTTGAGGGAGCGTAGCGACCGAAACGGAGGCGTGCTGTTGCGATTACATCGCAACTCCCAGAAAATCTTCGATTTTCTGTGCTCCCGAAGCGCAATTCGGGGTCACCAGCCACGTTCCTGAAGTGCTTCCTCAACAGGAATCATACTTGCGCTGATACCTTTCATGCCGGAACCGACACCTTTTGAAATCTCAGCAAGTTTTGCAGGGTTGTCAAAGTTGTTTACGGCTTCAACGATGGCTTTTGCCATCTTTTCGGGATTCTCAGCTTTGAAAATGCCTGAACCCACAAAGACTCCGTCTGCTCCAAGGCGCATCATCAGTGCTGCATCTGCAGGGGTCGCAATTCCGCCGGCTGCAAAGTTTACCACTGGCAGGCGCTGCATTTTTGAAGTTTCGACTACAAGCTCGATAGGAGCCTCGATGTCCCTGGAAACCATAATAAGTTCTTCTTTAGTCTTCCCGGCAAGTGCACGGATCTCGCCCTGAATCTGCTTCATGTGTTTAACTGCCTGGCTGACATCTCCGGTTCCAGCTTCCCCTTTCGTCCGGATCATGGCTGCCCCTTCGTTAATCCTCCGGAGGGCTTCTCCGAGGTTTCGGGCTCCGCAGACAAAAGGCACGGTAAACTGCGTTTTGTCTATGTGGTAATAAGGGTCGGCTGGGGTCAGAACCTCGGACTCGTCCACCATATCAACACCAAGAGCTTCCAAGATTTCTGCTTCTACGAAGTGACCTATCCTGGCTTTTGCCATTACAGGGATTGTAACCGTATCAATTATCTGCTGGATTACTTCAGGATCGGCCATACGCGCAACTCCGCCTGCTTTCCTGATGTCGGCAGGAACAGCCTGGAGAGCCATAACAGCAACTGCTCCGGCTTCTTCTGCGACCCTGGCCTGCTCTGGAGTTGTAACATCCATGATCACACCCCCTTTCTGCATTCTTGCAAAGCCCCGCTTAATAAGCTCAGTTCCGTGTCTTAATTTTTCAAAGTCCATGAATGTCTTCCTCTCTGTTTTGGTATAATTATAAGTCTTATGCCGTGGGAAACCCTTTCCACGGTGAAATGACTCTCGGGTTTTTTTCCATTGTTGCAACCAACAGGTTGCGATTTTCGGTTAGTTATTTCTCAGGTGAATTGTGAATACGCTCAATAGTTAAAAGCATTATTTAAGTTATTCCTTGTGAATAACTACAGAACAAATTAAATTATAATGATATACGACCTTTCCCTTTTTTCCACGAGAGTAAAATTCTCTTAATCCTGTACGGTTCGTTCCCCCCTCTTTAGCAAGTGCATTACAGAGCCTTACTGCAACCTTTTAATCTGTTTTTTGTTTATAGTTTAAGGTTATTAACACGATTTCAGTCTTCATATACTATATATGATCTCCTACTGATTCTAAGATATAAAGTTTTCTCAGGACATAGGGCAAACAGGATTCGAAGAATTTCTCGGTAACCCCTGAATAATTCAATATTTCCTATTCAATTCTATAGACTTCAGCCGGACTTTTCCAGTGATTTTCTGTCCAACTCACTCTCCTGGGCGCCTGCAATCTCCCTTCTATAGAGGTTGAGTTTTATGCAGGCGACTGTAGATATCCATATTGTAGATGCAGGGACGAAAGCTTCCAGGAATTCTATGAGTTTAAAGCTGAGAAAGCTTGCAGCTTCGATGGCATCAAATCCGACAGCAAGAACAAAGCAGGAGACTCCGAACAGCAGAAGGGCAATAAATACCCTCAAAACTCTCTGTTCCGCACTTCCAGTATCATCAGGGAGCCCTTTTCGTATAATCAGAATGTATGCTACATTTGTGCCAAGGAAAAATCCTGCTGCTTTAGCACTTACCAGAGATAGAGCTGCAAGCGCAGGAAGGAGAACTAAAATAACGAAGTAAAAAATGATATTCTGCCACCTGAATGCAAGTTCGAAGTTCTCTTTCCTGAAAAACTCATCTTTCAGAGGGCTTTTAAGAAATAGGATAAAAGCGGTCAGTAAAATTAAGCCTAATGTCGTTCCTCCCAGCACATCTCCCAGGAAATGCCTTCCCAGGTACATCCTCGAAAACGCTACAAGCAATACCATTATTGGAGTCATGATTTTAATTATTCTGCTGCAGAAAATTGCATAGCTTCCTCCCCAGAGTGCAGTTGTAAGTGAAGCATGCCCTGAAGGAAAACCAAAACACGAGTGTGTAAGTGCTTCATCATGACGGAACGCTTCAAGAACTTCCTTATCTGGAAGTACGAACACACCATCAGGTCCATCCCCACTAAAAGGCGAGGTACTCTTTACTCCTGATTCAAGGTTAAGCACTCTATTATCTACAAAATCCGGCCTTGGAAAAGCGACTATTGCCTTAATAATCTCGGTAATCAGCCCTGTCCAGATTAAGAGCTGAAACAGAAGAAAACCTTTCCTGAAACTAATCCCGAAAGTGATGCAAATTATTACGGCAGCTAAGAAGGCTGACGACCCCATTTTAGTTATCAGGATCATCAGGCAGGTAAACCACACATTTCCTAGGGATTGCAGATAAATTATAGGCTCGGTCTGGAACAAAGGTTCTGTCTCCTGATAGGTAATTGCCTGTGGTATCAGCTTTCCTCAAAAAGACAGGGTAAAGCCGGATATCAGGGAATCTATAAAATTTCTTATCGATTCAGGGCAGTTAATTATTTTAATTTTACTGATTTATTTCCGCACTGGATAATCCGTTTCAACATTGCAGGCACAATACTGTATAGCGGGCTTTTTCCGGGACTGTCTTTGCCCATCTTGCAATGTTTTCAACACCTGCGATGTGGAATGCTACCATAAAAAGAGATGTAAATATCGGGGTAATAGGAAGCGTGCTTCATAGCGCTTTATCAGGATATTTAAAGAATACAGTTAGCACAAAGGAAAAACTTATATTTCTCAAATCCACACTTTACTATTTATTTTCATATGTATACTAATTTTGCCTGGACTCCGGGATTCCATTAAGAGAACAAAAGATTTGCATAATACATATACAGAAGTCAAAGTTATGTCAGAAATATACGCTGGAGATCTCCGGAAGTATAAATCAAAATTCTATGTTAAAAAATGTCAGAAATACACAAAAGAAACATCAGGGTTTTTCTTTTAAGGAAATAATAATCTGTATGTTTATATCCCTTAGCATATAATTTTCTATTAATATATCTGGGAATTATCCTGTTATATGAGGTATGTCAGGCTCATACATAAACCAGATTTCCAGAGCCTCCCGGAATCTCTAGTATTCCGGGAAAGGACATCCAAATTGCAGGATATTTCCCAGTGTATATAATTTTGGGGGTAATAAATTCCATGAACAAATTAGTTTTATTCTTGCTCATAACGAGCCTGCTTAGCGCTTCAGGTGGTGCGGCTGCCTCTTATTGCAATTCTGAGGTTTCGGATTTTTCCGGAAAGGTCTGCAATGATACCGAGAGCAAGCACCTGGCTTCACCGCAGGATAACTGTAATGAGACCAGAAATAATTCATCCCTGATAGAGACTGAAATTGTAAATATTACAAGCTTGTCTAAGGTTTATCCGGCTTATACAGCAGTTCCGGCTGAAGAAGGGAATTACCCGGCTATAGTGCTGATTCACTCATTCAGAGGGTTCGAGCCCGGCTATCAGACTATGGTGGACAGAATGGCTGAAGACGGATATTTTGTGATTGCTCCTTTCTGGCAGACACACTCCGAAGCTCCTTCGGATGCAGAGGTGGAAGCCCTTATCAGGAACAGCACAGCTTACATTGAGACAAGGGATGATGTAGATACCGAGAGATTGGGTCTTACGGGCTTCTGTGCTGGCGGCAGGTATACCATGCTTTTCCTGCCCCAGATTGAAGAGTTCGAATCAGGGGTAGCCTGGTATGGTTTCCCTTACATGGGCGGAACTGAGACCCAGCCCGACATACCGGCAGATCTGATAGACCAGCTTGATGCGCCTATGCTTATAATACACGGCACCAGGGACCAGTATAGCAATGTTACTGATATTTACAGGTACGCCAGTGAACTGGACGCAGTTGATAAGTATTTTGAGCTGAAGGTTTACCAGGGCGAACCTCACGGTTTTATGATTACAGAAGATGGAGAACTTTCCGAAAGCTTTGTTGCACAGGACGCATATGAGGAGATGATAACCTTCTTTGACAGAACATTGAATAATTCGAGCCCGTAAGAACGTCAAACAATTCAACGCTGTAAAAACACCAATAATTCGACATGGTAATTTGAGAGGGACTATCCTCTCGTTACCAAATTCTATTTTTAATGAGAGGCAAACATCTCCTTTTTTATAAAAACAGATTCTCGTTCTACCTGCAACCCTGAGGAATTGCTTTTAACACCTAACTTTTGCTTCCCATTATTCTCAAAAGTAAAGACGACTTTACAACTCTCGCACACGTTTTTTCAAAAAGAAATAATATATCTTTAATTTTACATATTATTATTATAAAAATCCGTGCAGGAATAAGATCATGGTGAACGTAATTTCCCATATGGGAGTGGGTCTACTCATAGGTCTGGCTTTAGGCCTGAAAGGAGACAAGTTGAGAGCCGTAGTCTTATTATCCGTGCTTCCTGACCTGGATTACATCCTGTACTCTACATTTGTCTTTACCGAAATCAGTCTGAGTCCTGAGACCAGAAACCAGCTTTTCTACCTGATTGGTCACAGGGAATTCATGCATTCCGTACTCTTCATTGTCCTTGTTACACTTTTTATCTGGTTTAAGACAAAAGACTGGCTTTTTACGGTCGGAGGACTCCAGTCCCTTTTCTTCCATTCCTACCTGGACTACGTTACAAGCTGGAAAATGCGTCCTCTCTATCCGTTCAGTACGGATACGTCTATTATGGGAGCCGTTTATTTCTTTGACCCTCTGTTAAATTTGCTCCCTCTCCTGCCTCCCTTCATTGTGATTATGGGAAGTTTGAGCCACGGGAAAAAAATCAACGGGAAAATAAAAGGTCTCTGCACGTTAATATCAAATATCGATGATAAGCTCTATGCCTCTCTAATTCTTCTGTTACTCTTCTGGCTAACCTTCATGCCGATTTCAAAAGCTCTCCTGATCAACCATATTTCCTGGACCGAAGAAGCCGAGATAAGCTACCAGAGTACCTATCCTGAATCCGTGGACAGGTTCCTGACAGCGTACTCATATAACTCTACACATTATAAAGTCCTCAAAGTAGGTTATCTCTCAGGGGTCGAGGAAAGCTTCTATGTTGAAAAGGTTTCCGTAGAGGGGAACATCTCGGATTCTGAGGATTATATAAAAAGAGCGGAGAATCTTTACAGGGGAGGTGTAACTGAGGAAATCGATTATCCTGTCTACAGCGTTTCGGAAGATAATGATACGGTAACGGTTACCCTCAGTGATGCAAGAAATCCGTATCTTGAAGAACTGGCTTATTTTAAGTCGTTTTACAGGTTTGTTTTTGACAGGAACAATACAGAGTATGAAGTCTACGCAGGTATGCATGGGGGCCGGGAGGAGAGGCTGGGCAGGAACTGGTATGGATGAACTTCTCAGTATTATCATTCCCTTTACACCTGATCGAATTACTATTTATCAATTCTTTTATATAATATCAGTCGAATATTATAGATGCCTTCTCAGCAGACTATCAAAAAGAGACTACTCAGACTAAATCAGAAAGAGTGCTTGGAGTACAACATTAAAATCCATGATTTAGATACGCAGTTAGAGGGCTGTAAAGATCTGTTAAGAATTATTAAAAATTATATAGATACTATCCAAAACATCAAAATTCGGTTAAAAACTTTACACAGACGGTAAATTTATGGTAAATACACTTTCCCATCTTGGAGTTGGTCTGCTACTTTCCTATGCTCTGGGCCTTAAAGGAAGGAAGAGACTGGTTTTACTGTTTCTTTCTTTACTTCCAGACCTTGACTACTTTACATATTCGATATTTACGCTTATCAGCGGCAGTGTAAGCCATGAGGCTCGTAACCAGCTATTCTACCTGCTTGGCCACAGGGAGTTTACACACTCGATTTTTTTTGCTTTCCTTGTCGCACTTCTGATCTGGTTCAGTACTAAGGACAGACGCTATACTTTCGGAGGGTTGCAGGCTGTTTTCCTTCATATTTTGCTCGATTATACAACAAGTGCAAAAATGCGCCCCTTCTATCCGTTCAGTGCCGAGGAATCAGCCCTCAGAGCCATTTATCCCTTCGACCCAATTCTAAACCTTCTCCCGCTGCTGCCTCTGTTTATAGTGGCTTCAGAATTTGTTAAAAATAGAAACAGGCAAGGTATTAGAAACTGGGGCGGGCTGAACATTATAAGCAGCAATAACTGGATTATTAAAAACGGGGATAGACTGAGCACTAAAAACAGGAACATTTGGAGTACTAAAGACAGGGATACCTGGAGCAGGAAGCTTAATGGGTTAAACAGGTTCCATGGTCTTGTGAACAGGAACGAGAGGAAATTCTATGCCTCCGTAATCCTGGTTCTCCTGCTCTGGACTGCGGTTTTTCCGGTTGCAAAAATCTTCCTGATCAGGCATGTTTCCGATACTGAAGGGACCGAGATAAGCTACAGGAACACTTATCCGATATCCATCGGCAAATTCCTTGCAGCCTACCCGTACAGTGATACCCATTACAAGCTGATAAAAGTCAGCTACTGGTCAGGAATTGAGAAGAGCTTTTATGTCGAAAAAGTCTCTGTAACAGGCAGCGTCCCTGACGCCCAGACGTATGTCGAAAGGGCAGGAAAACTTTACAGTGCCTCAGTACCCCAGGCAATTGATTATCCCGTGTATTCAGTCTCCGAAGAAAACGGACTAGTAACCGTGGTTTTGAGCGATGCCAGAAATCCGTATGTTGACAAATGGCCTTACTTCGATACAGTCTACAGGTTCGTTTTTGATAGGGAGAGCGGAGAATACGAGGTATATGAGAGCCATTATGGAAGACCGGAAAAGAAGCTCGATAAAAACTACTTTGAATAACTCAAATAAATAAATATAAACTGCTTCGAGTGAAGCTGCTTTGAGTGGAACTGCTCTTTGAGTGAAACTGCTCTTTGAGTGCTCAAATAAATATAAACGTGCTTTTGATAGAAAAAGTCCTTATTTCCGATTACCCTTAAAATAAAAAGGTAATTGGAAAAAATTTAATCAGAATAGAACAGACATTTTAAAGACGATTTTTCGATTAGATTTTTCGATTAGATTTTCCGATTATTTTCTTATTTTCATGAAGTATTTGTCTATTTCTTCCCAGTTGATTATATTCCAGAATCCTTCTATGAACTTGCCCCTATCGTTCTTGTAATCAATATAGTAAGCATGTTCCCATACATCAAGGTCCATGATAATCGGATAATCAGGCACCAGATTTACATTGTGCTTCTCTATCTGCATAATCATGAGCCTTTCTGTGTCCTTACAGTAGGTCAAGGCTGCCCATCCGGAACCTTCAACACTTGATGCGACCTGGGAAAACTCCTTTTTAAACCTGTCAAAGCTTCCGAAGTTGTCCTTGATCATCTCAGACAGTTCGCCGACCGGCTCTTTGCTTGAGTTGCTCTCAGGGGTCATCTCCCACCAGAAAAAGTCATGAAGGACATGCCCGCTGAGATTGAAAGTCAGAGCTTTTGCGGCGGCTTTATAATCAAAATCCGTTCCCTCTTTCCTTGCCTTGTCCATCATCTCTATAAGTGAGTTTGCATTGGTCACATAAGCCTGATGATGCTTGTCGTGGTGAATGCGCAGCTGTTCTTCGGAAATGTAAGGTTCAAGGTCTGAATAGCCATATTTCAAATCTGGTAACTTGTATAACCCTTTAGCCATGTTGTTATCCCCTATTCCTGATCAAATACATATTAAATCGCCAGATGGCAATTCCAATGCAGAATATAGTTATACGCCTCATCTATTTAAAGGTAAAAGATACAAACTATGAAAGATTCTTGTAGAAACCTATCTGGATTAGTATTAACTCTCTGGATATTATAAGAACACTAGCTATTTTATCTTCTGTTTATTCTATCTTCTGCTCATGCTATCTTTTTTCTTTTTGGTTTCTTCTGCCTCTACAAACCTTTCAATTAAAAATATATATTTTCACAGTTATCTTCTTTAACTAAGGGATAAAGAAAATGGTAAACACACTCTCCCACCTGGGAATTGGCTTCCTGATCGCTCTTGCCCTCGGCTTCAAAGGAAAAAAGCGAAATGAAGTAGCTTTCATGTCAATTCTTCCGGACCTGGATTTTATACCATATGCGGTATTTGCCCTCATCGCCGGCAGTATAAGCCACGAGGCTAGAAACCAGCTTTTCTACCTTTTCGGGCACAGAGAATTCATGCACTCCATCCTTTTCATCCTGCTTGTAACGCTTCTGATCTGGCTCAAAACAAAAGACCACCTGTTCACAGTTGCCGGGCTTGCAGCCATCCTTTCCCACGTTTATCTCGATTACGCGACAAGCTGGAAAATGCGCCCCTTTTATCCGTTCAGCACTGAAACATCCACCCTCGGAGCCGTTCACTTTTTCGACCCGTTGGCAAACCTCATTCCCCTGCTGCCCGTTTTTATAGTACTCGTGAGCTACCTGAAAAACCGGGGAAAATGGAACGGGAAATTCGAGAATTTCTGTGCCTTTGTCACGAACAACCGTAGCAAATTCTATACAACCCTCGCAGTCGTGCTTGTAATCTGGCTTGTTGCAGTCCTGCCTGCGGCAAAACTATTTCTTGTGAATTATATTTCTAGCGCGGAAGGCGCAAAAATCAGTTATCAGAATACCTACCCCTCATCCTTTGGGAAGTTCATTACCGCATACCCTTATAACGCCACTCATTACAAAATCATGGAAGTGAGCTACTGGTCAGGCATCGAAAGAAGTGATTATATCGAAAAAATTAACGTGACCGGCGACGTTCCCGATGCCGTTGCCTATGCCGAAAGAGCCGGAAAACTCTACAGCACAGCCCTTCCCCAGGAAATCGATTATCCTGTCTACAGCGTTTCGGAAGAAAACGGCTCGGTAACTGTCACGCTGAGCGATGCCAGAAATCCGTATGTTAAGTACTGGGCTTATTTCAAGAAGGTTTACAGGTTCGTTTTTGATAGGGAAAGCGGAGAGTATGAGGCTTATGCGAGCGATAGGCAGGGGGAGAGGGAGGAAAGGTTGGAAGAGAACTGGTTTGATAAAGATTTAAAATAGTTTAAATTTTATTTTAAAAAATTAACATTTTCCAGATTTTTCTGTCAAATTATTTGACAAAACTTAAAAATAATCAGTATATATCATTTTACATGGAGAAAGAAGCCTTCCTGCATCAGTTTGAGTCATCTTTAGCAAATAATGACAAAAGATTGTTTGCTAAAACCATTTATGATCTTCCTGCTGATGTAATAGTTGGCTTTACTAAAGAAGAATTTTCGCGAATTGTTTACATATCGCATCAATTTAGTTCACAAAAAATGGACAGATTAGTTAATACTCTTGGAAACAAAGGGCAATTTTTCTTGAAAAGGGCTTCAAACGAAATCGATAAGATAAATAGTTGTCTTCTAAGTAAATTTTATTATAGTTTATTTATTTCTCTCTGTGGAAATAATAAAGAAAGATTAAAAAGTGCATTAGGGAATAATGCTGGTGTCTGTCTTATGCTTGCAGAAATGGGTATTGATAGCAGGGAAAACCTTGAAACTGCTATCCGTCTTTGTGGAGACGCAATGGAAATATTTCCCATAACGAGTGGATATTATACTGCTGCGTTGGTTAATGGATATACTGCAATACAAATACTTTCTAAGATGGGCATTGATAGCAGGGAAAATCTTGAAACTACTATCCGTTTTTATATGAATGTTAAGGGAAATTTCCCCAAAAAAAGCACGAGTTATGCGGATGTCCTGATAAAAGAGGGTGATGCACGAATAAAACTTGCCGAAATGGGCATTGACAGTAAGGAAAATCTTGAAACATCTATTCATCTTTATGACAATGCTAGAAAAAATTTCCCCGAAAAAAGCATAAATTACGCGGATACACTGATGAAAGAGGGTAACACGAGGATAAAACTCGCCGAAATGGGTATTGACAGTATAAATAACCTTGAAACTGCTATCCGTCTTTACATGGAAGGTAGGGAAATATTCCCCAAAACAAGCACTGAATATGTGCGTTTATTGTTTAACGAGGGTACTGCAAGACACGCACTTGCTGAAAATGGTATTGACAGCAAGGAAAATCTTGAAACTGCTGTCCGTATCTTTGGTGATGCTAGGGAATACTTCCCAAAAACAAGTGTTGATTATGCTTTTTCATTAATTAACGAGGGTAATGCGAGACAAATACTTGCTGAAATGGGCATTGACAATAGAGAAAATCTTGAAACTGCTGTACATTTATATGGGGAAGCGAGGAAAATAGTTACCAAAACAAGCACAGAGTATGCTCACTCGTTGATGAGCGAGGGCTCTGCAAGACAAAGACTTGCAGATATGGGTATTGATAGCAAGGAAAATCTTGAAACTGCTATCCGTTTTTACATAGATAGTCGGGAGATTTTTCCCAAAACAAGTTCAGAGTATGCTTCCTCTTTGACGAACGAAGGCAATGCAAGACTAAAACTTGCAGATATGGGTATTGATAGTAGGGAGAATCTCGAAGCTTCTGTCCGTCTTTCTTGCGATGCTAGGAGGATATTTCCCAAAACAAGTGCATCCTATGCTGGTGCGTTGATGAATGAGGGCAATGCGAGGCAAATACTTGCTGAAATGGGCATTGATAGCAGGAAAAATCTTGAAACCTCTATCCGTTTCTACAAGGAAGCTAGGGAAACATTTCCCAAGACAAGTATAGATTACGCTCGTTCGTTGGTGGCTGAGGGATCTGCAAGACAAACACTCGCATTGACGGGAACTAATATCAAAGAAAATCTTGAGACTGTTATCACTCTTTGCTGTGATTCTAGGAATATTCTTTCCCCAATAAGCATAGATTATGCGCATGCACTTACTAACGAGGGTGCTGCAAGACAAACACTTGCTTTAATGGGAATTGACAGTAAAGAAAATCTTGAAACTGCTATCAGTCTTTACGGTGATGCTAGAGAAATTTTTACCAAAACAAGCGCATCTTACGCTCTTGCATTGATGAACGAGGGTGCTGCAAGACAAAGACTTGCAGATATGGGTATTGATAACAGGGAAAATCTTGAAACTTCTGTCAATCTTTACGGCAATGCTAGAGAAATTTTTACCAAAACAAGCGCAGATTACGCTCGTGCGTTGATGAACGAGGGTAATGCAAGAAAAACACTTTCAGAGATGGGGATAAATAGCAAGGATAATTTTGAAAAATCAAAGGAATTGTATTTGCAAAGTATCTCAATTCTTGAAGAGTTAGGAGACGGATGGGCATATTCTATTTCACTATTGAACTTTAATAATCTACTGAAAGAGAACTTCTACAAGACCGGAGAAAAGAAGTATCTCGAAGAGTGGGAGAAAAGTCTCGGCGATATTGAAGAAAAAATAAAAGATCGAGATATCAGGTATAAAGAACTTTTACTGGCACGAATTTATGAAATACGTGCTAGCTTGTTTGAGTTCGAGGAAGATATTGGGGTATCTAATGCAGCTCTTGAATACTATAAAGCCTATGAAATCTCACACAATGTTTTTTATAAATTTATGAAAGATTTCTGTCAAGCAAGAATAGTTAAACCTTCAATTTTTTGTAAGCTTGTATCTGATTGGAAAGAAATAGAAAAAGAAGGTATATTTCTTGACTATTATGACTATGCTGTCTTTGAGTGTCATCTGGAAAACGCCTTAAAAAGCACAATTAATGAAGAAGATGAGTTGAAACTTGCAGTAGAAAAGCTTAGAGAAATCAGAGACAGAACACAAATTAAGATTATTAAAGATAGAGTCTCGGCTTACATCCATCTCTTGCAGGCTCTTATTGATTGCTTTAATAAGGACTCCTACAGGGAAGCAGCAGAGAATGTTAAAGAAGGCTGTAAAATCTTCCGTGAATATGGAGATAAACAGGGGCAACAAATGTGTGAGATTTTCCACAACGCAGTTGTGAGAGAAAGAGATCCCGATGCATGGCAAGAGATAATTCGAAACAGGGAGTTCTCATCTAACTTTTACAGTTTGCTCTGCGAATACTCAGACCGTAAAAGAGCAAACCTTGGATTTTATAGGTTTGACCAAGTACACGAAATGCTGGGCGCTGTCAGTAAGGACATAGAGCAGGTAAAAGATATTTCAACGCGTACCGAGAGCAAAGTGGATGAAATCAAGAGCGATCTAGAGGACATCAAGGACAAAATAGATTATGTGACCATTTCTCTGAAACCCGGAATAAAAGAAGAAGTTGAAATTTCTGTAGGAGCTGAATATTTAGGTACTGGTGCAAAACATATAATTACAATTTCCTTACAAGATATCTCCTACTCAGAACTAAAAGAAGATCTAGAAAAGATAGCAGGAAATAGAATCAACAGACTCTCTGACATTCCGCCAAAGTTAGCCAATACAATTAAGGCATATTTGCTCCGGCATGGAAAGGAGAATATACTTGAGAAATTAGCTTAAATTTTAGAATCATTGATTTTCTCTTAGCTTTTAGTCGTGACAATGTTGCTAGCAACGATAAGAAACGATGATTGTTTAATGTTTGATCCCTTTTTTGTTTTGGAATCTTTTGTTTTTGTTTCTTTTCGGTCTCCGCCGCCTGCTCCGCAGGCGGTACCAACCCTGTTTTCTAAGTCACATTTCCTTTAAAACCGACTCATAAATCTAAAATTCTAAAAACTAAACCTTCCGGTACTCAGTCTCAGAAAAATCAATTTTAAAAAGCCCACCTCGAGAAATAAATCTCCGCCCGGCTCCCCTCCGGACAAAAACACCGCCGCCGGAAATCAATCCCCAAAAAAATCTTTATTCCGGCAGCAGTTTGAGTGAAAAGTTATTTCTCTTCACCCGCTTGCGTTATTCAGTCTTCTTCAACTTCTTCGGTCTCGTCTTCATCAACGTTTTCGGTTTCTTCGGCTTCTTCGTCGGCGGCTTCGAGGTCTTCAAACTCTTCAGGCTCTTCAAAGTCTTCTTCGTCTTCGTCTTCCTGAGGATCGGTTTCATTGCCGGCTGAGGCTGCTTCTGCGGCTTGCCGGGCTCTGGTGGCTTTGAGTTTCAGTTCCTCTTCGGCTTTTCCATTCTGGATTCTTGCCACGCCTGCGACTGTGTCGCCGGATTTGAGGTTAATGAGCCTTACACCCTGAGTGTTTCTACCCTGGATTGAGATATCTTTGACCGGGATGCGGATTATTATGCCATCTGCGCTGGTGAAGATAAGCTCGTCATCCTGAGCTACGGACCGAACTCTCGAAACCGGGCCATTTCTCGCGCTGGTGACTATCGTTTTCACACCTTTTCCGCCGCGGCGGTGCAGAGGATACTGGGAGTACTCAGTTCTTTTGCCAAAGCCATTTTCAGTAACGGTCAGGAGAGTTGCGTTCTCGTCAACAAGATCCACGCTGACAACTTCGTCGTCAGGGCCGTCAAGGGTCATACCGCGGACACCTCTTGCAGTTCTGCCCATAGGGCGGACATCTTCTTCCGAGAAGCGGATGGCTTTGCCTTTTCTGGATACCATGACCACTTCCTTTTTCCCGTCGGTCAGCAGAACCTTCACAAGCTCATCGCCTTCATCAAGGGTGACTGCGATTATGCCTGCTTTTCTCGGGTTCCTGAACTCGGAGAGAGACGTCTTTTTAATAATGCCTGCCCGTGTTGCCATAAGCAGGAAATGGTTTTCGTCAAACTCCTTAACCGGGATCATGGCATTGATCATTTCGCCTTCCTGGAGTTCAAGGAGGTTTACTATGGCTTTGCCTCTGGACTGGCGGGAACCTTCCGGGATCTCATAGACTTTCTGCCAGTAGATCCTTCCCAGGTTTGTAAAGAACAGGATATAATCGTGGGTTGAAGCAATGAAAAGATTTTCCACAAAATCTTCTTCCTTCATCTCCATGCCGATTATACCCCGCCCTCCACGGCGCTGCATCGTATAAGTGCTGAGAGGCAGGCGTTTTATATAGCCTCCGTTCGTAATCGTGACCACAACTTCTTCTTCATGAATGAGATCCTCTTCCCTGACCTCAGCAGTTGCAGGTACGATTTTTGTCCTGCGGGCGTCGCTATATTTTTCCCTTAGCTCCAGGAGTTCATTCCTGATTATCTCGTACTTGAGTTCATCTCTTTCAATAATTTTCTCCAGTTCACCAATCAGCTTCTTAAGGCTCTCAAGTTCCTCAATGACCTTTTGAGTCTCAAGCCCTGTCAGGCGCTGTAACCGCATATCAAGGATAGCTTTTGACTGTATCTCATCAAGGGCGAAATTCTCCATCAAACCTCGCTTTGCTTCATCCGCGTTTGCCGAGCCCTTTATAAGAGCAACAACGGCGTCTATGTTATCCAGAGCAATTTTCAGCCCTTCAAGGATATGGGCTCGCTCCTCACTCTTTCTGAGGTCATAAAGCGTCCGCTTCTGGATAATCTCCATCCTATATTCCAGGTAGATTTCAAGAAGTTCTTTCAGGTTCAACTCCTTTGGCTTTCCATCAACAAGAGCCAGGTTAATTATCCCAAAAGTGGTTTCCATTTGTGTGTGCTTATAAAGCTGGTTTAAAACGACTTTTGGATTCGTGCCCCTGGAAAGTTCGATAACAACCCTGATTCCTTCCCTATCAGACTCATCCCGAAGGTCCGAAATTCCAACGATTGTTTTTTCCCGAACTAACTGGGCAATATTTTCAATCATCTTGGCTTTGTTTACCTGGTAGGGAATTTCGGTTACGATAATCTGCTGCCTGTCTTTCTTTAACTCCAGAATATCGGCAACTGCCCGAACCTTTACAGTGCCACGCCCTGTCACATATGCCGATTTTATGCCTGCGGTCCCGATAATATTGGCCCCTGTTGGGAAATCTGGCCCTTTGACCACAGTCATGAGTTCAGGAACAGTGGCGGCTGGGTTTTCGATAAGCATCAGGGCCCCGTCAATTACCTCCCCTAAATTGTGGGGAGCCATATTCGTCGCCATCCCGACTGCGATACCCGTGGATCCATTAATAAGGAGATTCGGAAGCTTTGCAGGAAGGACTTCGGGCTCTTCGAGTGACCCGTCATAATTGGGTCTGAAAGGTACGGTCTCCTTGTCGATGTCGGCAAGCATTTCCTCTGCTATCTTGTCCATACGGATTTCGGTGTAACGCATGGCAGCAGCGGAATCGCCATCTATCGACCCGAAGTTTCCCTGCCCATCAATTAAAGGATAGCGGAGGGAGAAATCCTGAACCATACGCACGATGCTGTCATAAACCGCAGAATCTCCGTGCGGGTGGTATTTACCAAGCACGTCTCCCACCACACGGGCAGATTTTTTATATGGCTTGTCGTATGTGATTCCTGCTTCCTTCATGGCAAAAAGAATCCTGCGATGGACAGGTTTTAAACCGTCGCGGGCATCGGGAAGAGCTCTTCCGACAATGACACTCATCGCATAATTAATATAAGAGCGCTTCATCTCGTCATCAATAAGGATGGAAGTAACTCCCACCCTTTCGGGTTCAGGCTCCTCGTCCTCAGGCTCTCCGTTTTTCGGCTCCTCAGGTACAGGGTCTGGTAGAGTTATTTCAGCGTTCTCATCCAGCTCCTCTGGTATGGAGTAGGGTGCAGTTTCCTGTTCTTCTGCTTCCGGCTCTTCGTCCTGCTCATCAGGGATAAGCGTAGATTGATAAAACTTTTTCATTTCAGATTCCGATTTAGATTCCGATTTGTTCTCTTTTTGGTCATTTGCCATTTTTAGCCACCTCAGATATCCAGATCCACAACTTCTTTTGCATGCGTTTCTATGAAGTTCCGACGTGGCTCCACTTCATCTCCCATAAGGATCCGGAAGATCTCATCAGCCCGGATTGCATCATCCAGGGTTACCTGTAAAAGGGTTCGGCTTTCAGGATTCATTGTGGTTTCCCAGAGCTGTTCAGGGTTCATTTCTCCAAGACCCTTGTAGCGCTGGATAGTAAGTCCTTTTTCCCCAAGTTCTTTCTTCTTTTCATCCAGTTCCCGGTCTGAGTACACGTAGTATTCTGCCTTTCCCTTCTTTATGCGGTAAAGAGGAGGCTGGGCTATGTACACGTATCCGGCATCGATTAAAGGCCGCATGTACCGGAAGAACAGTGTCAAGAGAAGGGTCCTTATATGCGCTCCGTCAACATCGGCATCGGTCATGATGATTATCTTGTGGTAACGTGCACTATCAAGATCAAAGTCCTCACTGACGCCTGTGCCTATGGCTGTAATCAGGGAAACAACCTCGTTGTTTTTCAGGATCTTTGCAAGCCTGGCTTTTTCCACATTCAGGATCTTTCCCCGCAGAGGAAGAATTGCCTGGAAACTCCTGTCTCTGCCCTGCTTTGCCGAGCCGCCTGCTGAATCTCCTTCCACAATATAGATTTCACAGACTGCGGGATTTTTATCCGAACAGTCCGCAAGTTTTCCCGGAAGGGTACTGACTTCAAGAGCACTCTTTCTTCGGGTCAGTTCTCTTGCTTTTTTTGCAGCTTCCCTGGCTTTCTGAGCAAGGAGTGCTTTCTCAAGGATAACATTTGCAACCTTTGGATTCTCCTCAAAGTACTCGGCAAGCCCATCAGTTACAAGGGAGTCTACTATGCCTTTGACATCGCTATTTCCTAGCTTTGTCTTGGTCTGCCCCTCGAACTGGGGTTCCAGGAGTTTGACACTGATGATTGCAGTCAGTCCTTCCCTCACATCGTCGCCTGTAAGTTTTATATCCTCTTTTGAGAGCTTGTTGGCTTTGACGTAATCGTTTGCAACCCGTGTCAGGGCGGTCTTGAAACCAATAATGTGGGTTCCGCCTTCATGAGTATTGATGTTGTTTGCAAAGGAGTACACATTCTCAGCATAGCTGTTTGTGTACTGCATTGCAATTTCGACTACCATATCGTCTCTCTGCCGTTCGAAATAGATTGGTTTGTCATGGAGAGGCTGTTTTTTCTTGTTCAGGTACTCAACGAATTCTACTATTCCGCCGTTATAAGTGAAAGTATCAGCCTGCCCATCGGGGGTTCTTAAATCCGTGAGGCTGATAGTAAGGCCCCTATTCAGGAAAGCAAGTTCCCTTAATCTGCTTGAGAGTATATCGTAATTGAAATCCGTTGTTTCGAAAATTTTTGTATCCGGCTTAAAAGTGGTTTTTGTGCCTGTAGTCTCGGACGCTCCGATTTCCTGGACGCCAGTCTCGGGCTTTCCACGGGAATAGCGCTGGAAATACTTCTTGCCCTCTCTTGATACCTCTACTTCAAGCCATTCCGAAAGTGCATTTACAACAGAAACCCCTACTCCATGCAGTCCCCCTGAGACTTTATAGGTGTTCTTGTCGAATTTACCTCCTGCATGCAGAATCGTCATTACGACTTCAAGTGCGGATTTCTTGTAAAATGGATGGGGATCGACAGGGATACCTCTCCCATCGTCCAGGACTGTCACACTTCCGTCCTGATTGATTGTGACATCTATCCTGGTACAGAAGCCTGCAAGAGCTTCATCAATACTGTTGTCTACTACCTCATAGACTAGGTGGTGGAGCCCGCGGCTATCCGTGCTTCCTATGTACATGCTGGGCCGTTTCCGGACAGCTTCCAGGCCTTCCAGCACCTGGATGCGCGAGGCATCGTAAACCTGTTTATCACTCATCTTGGTTTATTCTCCATAAAAATCTGATAAGTTATCTGAACTATGTATCATTTCAATATTTTTTTAAAATTCGCGGGAAAACTTTTATCAAAATAGGACTTTAGGAATCGTGCCAAGTCTGTAAGTCTTCAATTTTTATTGAACAATTTTTATATTTAATCCTTATCTTTTCTACCACGAACCAGATTCAATATGCGCTCATACATTTTAAGCCTTTAGATTCCCTGAAAATTGCACAAGATTTCTTGGTATCAATCCTTTTAAAACAAGTGATTTTTAGCATAATTTTGCAGCCGAATATGTGCTTTTCATACTAATTTTTTAGCAAGTCTTTAGTTTAAATAAATATTTTCTGTTTCGCTCACAAAAGTATCTCTCTAACAACAAGTCATGGCAGGAGTCGCGGCACTTATACGATCCTTCAGCAAAGCTTTACACGTTTGATTTCACTATATTTTCTAACAGCCTAAAAAGTAATTCCCGAATAAAAACCAGCTCGGAATACATCCTGTTCATCATGATGCGCTATTAATATTCAGTTATGTCAGCCAGAAGGATTCGCCCGCAGTTTACATTAAGTCAAAACCCCCGACGATAATTTTGAATGTAACTATATAAATTTAACCAGGGCCGTTGACTCGAGACCGTTGAGCTGAAACCGTTGAGCTGAAACCGTTGCGCCGCTTGACCACGCCGACCATGCTGTTTTAGTTAAAGCATGGTTTTTGATCAAACTTTTTCTGAAAAAGTTTGCGATAGAACCTTCTCTCAAAAGGTTTTCGCTCAAGCCTTTTTTGAAAAGGCTTGTGATCAAACTTTTCTTAAAAAGTTTGTGTTTGTGAAAAGGTTTGTAGGGTGCGAGTTTTAAAGCATACCCAGTTCTTTTAACCGGTTCGGAAGATAAACCTCGGTTACGAAATCGAGGCCTTTACCTGCGAAAGCCTGTTGTTCAGCTTTTTTACCTATATCGAGCTGGAGCTGAATCTGTTCTTTCCAGTAATCGGATTCGAAACGGGGATCGGAGAGCTCACTCCGCAGTGCGCTTATGTCCTGTTCTGTAAGCTTGTCGGTCGAGAGTTCATATTCGACTATATCCGAGGGCTGGAGACCAAGGAACTTGGCTGATGGGGTTGCCATATATTCCGAGAGATGGGCACTTTTTATAGCCCCGTAGGCAACCGAGGCATAGATCCTGTAAGACCAGGGGTCGCCGTCCGTAAAAACGGCTACAGGGAGGTCTAGCTCCTCGTTCATACGTTTGATAATCCTGCGGGTTGACCTTGCAGGCTGCCCTTTTAAATGGACAAGGATCGCATTGTAAGCTTCATCAAAGCCGTTTTCCATAAGACGCGCGTACATACCACCGGTTTCTATGGCAATAATCATGCTTGCATTGTGGTCTTTGAATTCAATGTTTTCCACATTGAAAGGAATCTGGTATCCGCCTTCGCCCACGTCCTTCTGGCAGTGAATATTCCGTTCTCCCCTTTTTGTCTGCTCGGTAATTTCAATGGGTCCGAACATTGTAGCCCCGTCCTCCTCAGGGCGCATATGGAAAAATTCCCTCTGGAGAGTGGTAAGGAGTTCAAGATCTTCGATCAGGCGGTCGCTCTCAGCCTGTTCTTTGAACTTCGCAGCACCCCAGCCCTCTGAAATATAGTAGAGTTCTCGAAGCGTTGATCCGCGATTATGGGCGAGATGTTCGTTTATAAGGAAGTCTGTCGCGTAAATGGTTTTCAGGAGCTGGAATGCTCCTTTTACGGTTTTTGCGCTCCTTTCGCTTTCCCTGTCCCCGTAGACCCAGACATCACTCTCATCGGAATATTCTATATTCGTTTTTGTCCGGCTTGGAAGGCTGACGCTTGGGACAACCTCATTTTCAAACTGGTTGTAAATCTTCTCTGCAAGCTCAAACAGCTTTTTCCTTGCCAGGGCATCTCCCTGAGATATTTTGTTATTTGTTTCTCTAGCCATTTTATGCCCCCTTGAAGGCTTTTGCCCCGGTTACAAGTTCTTCTTCGAGCCCTTCCACAATCAGGTCGGGAAGTTTTTCGAGTTCTTTATCAGTAGTACTTTCTATCCTGTAGCTGAGTACCTTTGAAGATCCAGCTGCTGCCGAGATATCCCATACGTAATCATAATCGTTGCCCAGGGTCACAACCTTTGGCTCAGGCTTTGCCCTGCTGATTGTCCATGGCAGCATCTCATGGACTCTGAACGCGTATGAAGAAGTTCCGAAATTCTTAACCTTAATTACGACATCTGCGGACCCATCCCCATTCATTTTAACTTTTCTGTGTACGAGCAGGTTTCCCATAATCTTTGCAACAACAGGGTTGATGTCAGGGACATCTTTTTCCAGGATATTTGCTACCTTTGAAGCCATCTGTGGGAGTACCTTTGTAATGATAATCTCTTTCTCCCGGCGCTTCTTAAGGTTGCTCTGTTTACTAAGATAATGCTTGAGTTTTCGTGCAACCTCCTTGATTGCAAGGTCAATCTCATCTTTAATTACAGGGATATCGGCAATTGCATCCTTTGATTCTGAGGTAAAAGGCACGTTAATAGATGCTACATGAATAAGCAGGATAGCCGGACCTACAGGAATTCCCCCTCCCGGCTGGTTTAAGCCGTACTGCTTCCATTTGATGTCTTCTACTGCATGTGTGATCACGCAGCCTCCCTGCTGGTAAAGCAGAGGCACACGGTTAGCAAAACGCATTATGCTGATCTTGTCTTCTATCGGAAGGTTCCCCCCATAGGCAAGCCCGACTTCAACTACAAAAGGGTTTCCGGAATATACTGCAGGTTTCCGCGTGCTTGTGGCAATGAAATCCACGTTCGTTTCTTTCTCAAGCCCTCTGTAGATCAGATCTTCCCCGATCGGGGATAGGCAGTCTGTCGGAGGAGCCATGATCTTTACCTTTTCAAAAGCTTCGATTAACTTTCTTGCTTCATGGCGTCCTAGGGTTTTTGGGTCGACTTCGGGATCAAGCCCCGCAGCTTTGCAAATCTCTTCGGCAGTCAACAGGCCTATTTTACAGAATGAGTACCGGAGGAACGGGGCGAGTTTCTGGCGCTCGGTGTAATGGAGCATTTTCATAAGAGTGCCAAGCTCTATACCTTCAGGATGGGGCAGGATTTCCTGGGCTGGCTCAGGCATCTTATCCGTGGCTCTTTCAAAGACCTCCTCGTTACCGTCAGGCTCTATGAGGGTAATTCTTGCATGGGGATTCACAATTGCTGTAGCTTTGAGGTACTCGTAAACTGACTGCCTTCTTCCTTTTACATAGGCAGCCTTCATCTCCAGCTCGATCTGAGTCCCGTGCGGGCGGAACCAGTCCTTGATCTCGTCTTTCAGAATGTCAGGCTCATTCGTGCTGGTATTGATCATAAGCTCGTAATAATGGGCAAGGTTACTGGGACCGGTTTTGGACAGGATTTTCGTATGCCTGCCCGCAGTCATCTGGGCATAAAGTACGGCTGCAGAAATCCCTATTCCCTGCTGTCCCCGGCTCTGCTTGAGGGCATGGAACCTGGAACCGTAGAGAAGCTTTGCGAAAACTTTTGGAATTTGTTCTTTTACAATTCCGGGTCCGTTGTCTTCTACAATAACAGTTACGTAGTCCTGTCCGGTTCTTTCGATCTGGACAAGAATGTCAGGCAAAATACCTGCTTCTTCGCAGGCATCAAGGGCATTATCAACAGCTTCTTTTACGGTCGTTATAAGGCTTCGAGGCGCCGAGTCAAAACCCAGGATCTGCCTGTTCTTCTCAAAAAACTCTGCGACACTTATTGACTTTTGATACTTTGCAAGTTCTTCTGCAACGGTGACTTCCATGAAATTTTACCTCTGGGTGAGAAATTAATGTAACTTTATATTATTTTACGAATAACTGAAGTAAGAATTAAAGTAAGAATTTATGCTTCTTTCAGCAGCAATTTTTAGCCTTATTTTCTTAGAACATCCTTCAACACATGAGAAATAGTTCGCAGCCTGAAAAATATTATTACAACACAGGAAAATAGTTTCACAATATAAAAAAATATCTTTATAATACAACAAAGGAGCTTAAAATCAGAAAAATTTTCATTTACGTTTTTATTTCAACAGGTTTAATTAAAACCTTTAAGCAGCTAATTCTAACGATTTCCATGTTTCATAAAAGGTCAGGGTAGTCCACACCTGCTAGAAAATATAAATCATTCATTTTGTCTCGTGATAGAATCCTGTTGATTTCGATCCTGGAAGTTTAAAGTTCTGCCCCGATAATTGTCTTGGTGGCTTTTACGATTTCACTCTGCCTGATTACATCTACCACATCGTTAAGGGTGTACAGATCTTCAACATCTATAATTACTACAAAGTCATACTCACCAAAGACATGGTAAACGTCCTTAATCCCTTCTATGTTCTTCAGTTCCCTGTATGCCGCTTTTTCATAACCTGGCAGCACGTTTATCATAGTTATACCGTAAATGGCATCACACCCCTATTATATTTTAATAAAAATAAGAATAATATGGAAAGTATACATAACCAGAAGTGATCGTTCTTGACATTAATTGATAATTGGCTTTTAGGCATTGAAGCTTAGATAATAAAAGAAGAAATTACTCGCATGCTATAAATGCTTATTGTGCGTTTCTGCATAAAAATTCAGATTAACTTATAACTAAAGCTAAAACTAAAATTAAAACAGTAAGGCGTACATTTCTATTGCGATAGATTGAAAATGTTTTGAGCTTCCTGCAAATATTATTACAGAAATTGAAAGAATTGTTAGGAGCGAGTACAATTCTTTTAGGAATGATAAATTGTTGAAATTGATGTTGAAAACCTAACTATAGCGGCAATCTGTGAATGTAGGAAATCAAGGTGGATGCTCAGAAGATTGATGAGTTCATGCACCGGATATTCCCCAATGACAAAGACTATCAGATGATCAAAAAATCAATTGGAAGAATTTACAAAAGGATTTCAGAGAATTATGAAGATGTTGATATCGAAGGATTGAAAGTTAGTAATAAGACTATAAAATTTTAAGAATATCTTAAACATCAAATATTATATGAAAGAGAATAAAATTTGTTGTGATGGTTTTTTATATAGTCTAAATAGCTATTTTTAATTAGGACTTACGCACTTGAAGTAAAAAATCAAGCACATGCGGCGTTGTTACTTATATAGTGTTTTATATAGTTAGGAGTTTAATGCAATTGATTTCTCATCTCAACCGCGTAAGTCCTATTAATTATGAAAAAGCGATTCCTAAACCTGTAGCGGTTAAAGCTACCCCTAAGTTAAAAAGCTGATCCTGATGAGAATTATATTCAACAATCTTATAGTCAATAGTGAAAGGTATAAAAGGTTCAATCCGTACAGCAAGATAATAACGAGTGTCTCTTTCTAAGTCAAATGCAAACTTATCATTACCCTTTTTTATAACTCTCTCTTGTGGTGGTACAGCATTTAGTCTTTGACCGAATGCAGTCTGAACGATAAGGTTTTTGTAAAGTAGAAGACGACCATTTTGTTCCCTTTTTCCATTTAACTTTATTCTCAATTCAGATCTAACAGGTGTTATTAACTCATTTTTTTTCTAGGTCATCACTTAGGTTTAGCGTACCCTTTTCAATTGTTCTTTTATCAAATTTACTGAATGTGATATGAATTAATCCAATTGTGAACAAAACAAGACCTGGACGTTTAAATGTTAAACCTCTTGATCTATGCTGGTGATTCATCTTTCATAATTCCAGTTTCCATATTATACTAAATAAGAAGGTTATAATATAACTTCTTTTGATTTGTATTGTTTAACTGGATATTTTGAGGTAGTTGCTTGAAAAATAAACATTTAATTCTGCTTATTTTACTTGCAGTAGTGATGGCAGTTGGTTGTACAGAATCTAGCAATGAGAAGACTAATTCTCAGAGTGTAGGGAATTCTGCTCAAACTATAGAAAATTCATCACAGGTTCATGAAAATAATTTAACGACTACAGACACATCAACTAATCAAGATGCTGAATGGATATCTGTTATGCAGGCTCAATCGGATATGATTCAAACAGATTTGGCAGGAATAAGTAGTAATCAAGATACATTTGATGCAGAAGGTCTAGCTAAGTCAGGTCAGACTATTGTAGATGACACACAAAAGGCTATAGATGAAAATGATAATTATACTGTTTCTCCTGCACTCGAAGAAGCAAAGGAACATTGGGGATTTGCATTACGGAATTATAACATGGCTGGACAGTTCACGGTAATAGGGGCTAACGCATATCTAGATGGTGATGATGCTTCAGCTTCAACAAATTTCGAAAAAGCAACTACATTTTTTAACTCAGGAAATGCAGATGTAAATTTAACCGTAAGTTACATTAGGGCTTACGCACTTGAGGCTCAAAATCAAGAGCAATAGACATTGCTGTTGAAGCTATGATTTAGACAGTTGAAGGTTTAACGCCGTTGTTTTTTCAATTCAACCGCATAAGTCCTATTACATTAAAAACAACAATTAAAAATATTTTGTGTCTGTTGTGGTTAAAAAACTAGAACAGGCTTTACTTTTTAAACATTGTCTTTGAATTGATCTAGATGCCATCAGTTGTTAGGGCAACATTAACACTAGAAGCAAGGAAAACAATACATGTAAGAACTTTATATTTCTTGGAAGAGTGACTCTCAGTCCCTATAAACCAATTTTGTGAGTTATATTTTTGGTATTGTTATCTAAATATAGTTAACTCTTTATTTCTATATTTCATTAAGAGAAGATACGAGTACTTTAGCACCATATCATATATAACTCTATTTAATTACCAATACCACATTTTTATCTTTTAATTACCTATTATCGCTTAACAAAATCTGTTTGGTTGTACCTTCCTTGTAAATATTCACAATTATCATTGTGACTCCTATTACCATAATGCCTATATCAGGTAACAGCTGCAAGTTATCTATCTTTTTTCCGGGAATCCGAAGAACCGATCGAACTGATTGAGTTTCTTTGATCTTTAATTTATCAATACAGTCCACAGTTTTTCTAATCAATAATTTTTATAAAGAATCCTTTTTCTAAGGTTGGGGATTATTTTAATATTATCAGTGTATAATACAAGCGCATGCCCCCAGAGTCTCAAAGGGACGAAGATATTTTTGAGTCCCAGTATATTGATAAATACCTTAGCGAGTACGCTAGTGTTTCGTCAATAGTACGTGAGGCGCTACCCTTTGAACTTACTTCTACTGTGGGGGGAGTTATTGCAGGAATAATCTTCTCGGGGATGACAGCCGAACTTGAGATGATTCCTGGACTGCTTGTGATCTATCCTGGTGTGCTGGGGCTTCGAGGAAATATTTCATCTACTCTTGGCTCAAGGCTTGGCAGTGCAATTCACCTTGGGTTGATTACAGACCTTGACAGGAGTAATCCCGAACTCATGAATAATATCTATGGTTCCCTTATCCTGAGTGTTATTATTGCCGTAGTTCTCGGGGTTCTGGGGCACTTTGTGACCCTTGCCCTGGGCTTCGAAAGTGCCGGTGTCCTTAAACTTACCCTTATCTGTGTGATTTCAGCCTTTACATCCGGGATAATTCTCTCGATTGTTGCGGCTCTGCTGGCTATAGGAATGTTCAGGTTCGGCTTTGATCCTGACAACGTTGTAACGCCTTCGATTGCAACCCTGGGAGATTTTGTCTCCATGCTCATGCTTTTCATCTCGGCAAAACTGGTGGTGATGCTTTGACGAAAGAAGAACATCAGACTCCCTATTATACTATCGAAGGCATCATTCAGCGCGGGCTTCCTGTACTTGTCGTCACATGTATAATGTCAATTCTCGTAGGGCAGATTCTGAACTCAAGAGAAGAACACCTTATATCCATGCCAGCGATACTGATTCTTATTCCATCCCTTATCAAGATCGGGGGGGATACCGGCAGCATGCTTGGGGCAAGGCTCTCATCGGCGCTCCATATGGGGCTTGGGGATAATCTTAGAAGTAACCCAGTTGTACGTAACAGCGTAATTGCTGCTTCAATTGTAGGGTTTATTTCATCGATTTCTGTCAGCATACTGGTCTTTCTGGCAAGCAACTTGTTTGGCTTCGGAATGCCTCTTCTCACCCTCCTGCAAATCAGCCTGATAGCTGTTGCCATAGAGCTTACAGTTGTGTATTCCGCAACGGTAGCCATCGCCTTTGCCTCCCACCGATTTGGGATCGATCCGGATGATACAGTTATACCTTTCATAGCAAGCCTTGGAGACTTAGTCGGCGTTGCAGGAATTTTAACAGCCCTGCATCTGTTAAACATTTTATAAACAATGTTTTAATTAAAAATCCGTTATACCATTATTCAATTTTATTATATTCCAGCCAGGCTCTTGAGCGCCTGAATAATTCAAAAATTAATAATTACTATGAAGTATATACTCATAGATACCAACATAAAGTAGAGTTGATATAGAGACCATGTTCCCTAAAGAATTCAGATACAGTCCAAAGAATATCAAAGATCTTTTGACTGAGATGAAGGATACTTCCGAACTCATGGTAGATCTTGCATACACTGCAATGATCTATGATGACGAGGATATTGCACAAGAAGTACTCAATCTTGAAGACAAGATGGATACCCTCGACTACCATATAAAAATGGCTGCGATGTTAAGCACACGCAGGGTTGACGAAGCCGAAGGGCTCCTTGGTGTTTTACAGGTTGCTGCGTGTTCAGAGAATATCGCAAATGCCGCTGGGGATATTGCGAAAATTGTGCTCATGAATATGGGCATTCCGATGGAGCTGAAAGTTGCTCTCAGGGAAGCAGAAGAAACCGTAGTCAGGGCAACAATCGCTGCGGAATCTGTAATGGCAGGACGTACGCTTGGCGATCTCGAACTTGATCTTGAGACAGGCATGTGGGTTATTGCTATTCGGAGAAATGAAGACTGGATTTATGATCCTGACAAGGAAACCCGCCTGCGCCAGGGTGATGTTCTGATTGCCAGAGGGCATGATGAAGGAGTCCCTCTTTTCTTCGAAATGGCCACGACAAGGAAATTTATCCCGAAAGAAATCGAGCATAATAAAATTTTAAAAGTTCTTGAGCATGCCGTGGATATTATCGTGGATATGAAGAATATGTCCGAACTGTCTGTAGGGCTTGCATACTCAGCTATTCTCTTTGACAATGAAGACATAGCATATGAGGTCAGCGCCCTGGAATCCGAAATGGATTCCATGAAATACGAACTTCAGCACTGGGTACTTGAGACCGCAAAGCATGTTGAGGATGTAAACATGCTCAGGGGAATTCTGCACCTTGCAAGTGCTTCAGAAGCGATTTCCGACGCTGCCTATGGAATTGCGGATACCGTACTCAGGGATATTGAACTCCACCCAATTATTACTCTCGCAGTCAGGAATTCCGAAGAGGTTATAACCAGGCTCCAGGTTGAGAAATGTTCTCCCATAGTCGGAAAGACTTTCTTTGAGCTGAAGCTTGAGACGGATACCGGACTTCATGTAATGGCAATCAAGAGAGCTGACCGCTGGGTCTATGCTCCAAAAGGGAATACTGTTATCCAGGCAGGAGATATGCTCATTGCACGAGGCTCAAGAATTGGCGAAGGGGCACTTATAGAAATGTGTGAATGCAAACTGGACCAGTAGCTTCAACCCCCAACCCCCAAAATTCGCGTAGCAAACCCTCTCATACATGTTAATTAGGGACTGTTTACAGGAGGTATGATTCTAAGGTATAGCTTCTGCGCTGTCTTATAACTTCCTGTAATCTCACAATAACACATTCCATCGGGTTGTTGTGGGCTTGTCTCTGGAAGGTACTCCAGAAAGGCAGGCTTCGAACCATTCTCTAACTTTTTTGAAAGCTTGCAATATTCTTGATTTTTATACTACTGATTGCATATTACTATGTGGGAGTTTTGAGTATGGTAGTTGTTGGTCTTTCAAGAAACAAAGACACACTGGAGTCAGTAAGAGCGGCAGTTGAGCTCGCAGGAGGGCTTGGAATAGAAGAAGGATCCACTGTACTGATCCGTCCTAACGCAAACACCGCAGACCTGCCTCCTGGCTCTACAAACCCAGAAATACTGAAGGGCGCTATACGGGAAGCAAGGAGATGCAATCCGGGAAAAATTATTGTTGCCGAAAAGTCGATGACCACGCTGGATACTGAGATGGTACTCAGGAAGCTTGGGCTCTGGCAGGCGGCTGAAGCCGAAAGAGCGGATGAGATCCTTACCTTTGACCACATGAAACGCTCACATGTGAAACCTGAAGGCGCTTTTTCCTGGCCCGAGGGATTTTACGTTCCTGAGTTTCTGGCTTCTGTGGATTACGTGATTGCGCTTCCGGTTATCAAGACCCACTGGACTGCAACATTTACCATGGGCTTGAAATCCCAGATCAGCATAACCGCAGACCGTGATAGGAGGCAGCTTCCTCATGGTCAGCACAAGGACGTGCTTTTCGGGAGTATGATTGCCGAATCAAATCTTGTTTACAAACCTAACTTTTACATCTCAGACGCCACAAAATGTTTTGTGACTGGCGGCCCTGACCTGGGAACCCTTAAAGAGCCTGGCATTGTAATGGCATGCTCTGATGTAATTGCAAATGATGCTGTGGGGCTTGCTCTGCTGAAAACCCTTGGGACTGTTCCGAAAATTCAGGAACACTCGGTATGGATTCAACCCCAGATCAGAAGAGCAGTAGAACTTGGACTGGGGATACGCAGCAGGGAAGAAATAACAGTAAAAGGCTCAGGAGTTGAGGAGATTGAAGAAATTCTTGCTAATCTTACCTGACAGCGCGTTCTGGAAGGCTTTTAAGGAAGAGATTATGGATTAACAGGTCACAAGAAGCCTGACTTCCGTTTTTTCTCCAATTTAAAATTTTTGCTTTTCGAAACAGAAATTTTAACAATTCTTAAAAAAGAATATTCAGGTAAGTGTTTACAGAATAAAAGTCCTCGTATATAAAGTTAACAGATCCTAGCAATTTCTTAACAATTTTACAGGGGTTTAGAGTAACTTTATCATGTTCAATTTTCGAATCTCTTTGCTTTTACTTCTCTTTTTTCAAGACTGTGGAAATATGCTTACATATCACCATAATTTATTTATTTTCGACTTCCCCATAGATTATTGGGGAATTTTCAATGAAATGTGAAGCTTGTGGAGTAGAAAGTGAGGATAAGTACTGCATAGAATGTGGTAAAGTTATGAACGAAGTTGTAAGACGGGTAGGAGAAGCCCGCTGGGCTGCAATAGATGATTGTTCGTATATCTATCCGCTTGTCCAGCGTGTAGCTAGAGGAGAGGCTACAGTCAATGATATAATTCAGGCTCTTGAAAGAGAAGACTGATTCCAGTTTTCATGGAGTCAGCTACGGCTTCTTGAGACAGCTGTTGGGTTTTTTAAATTTGCCTTCCAGCAGGCATCATGTTAGCTGAGGGAGCTTGATTGGTGCCTGCTGGATTGCAGCTGGGGGTACAAGCATGCCTCAGTTAAACCTTAAATCAAACCTCAAAATTGACTTTAAGGCTCAATCTTTTGAGATTAAATCTTAGTGCATGCTATGTGACCTAGCCTCAAGATTATATCTCTTTAGCTTTAATATTACATTGTTGAGCAGTCTTCCTGCTGTCAGGAGCTGATGCCATATATGAACAGAAAAGCCGGTACAGTTATTCTGGTATTCTTGCTTGCGGGAATGCTCTTTACATCGGGATGTGTTCAAAATGAGAAGGCAGAGACACCTGTAAAGGCAGAGACACCTGTAAATAATGAGTCTGCCAAAGCCGGCAAAGGGGACGAAAACATGAATATTAAAAGTATAAAAGTTTTTAGCAGCGCATTTGCAGCTAATGGTAGTATTCCAGGAAAGTATACTTGCGACGGAATAAATGTAAATCCGCCTCTGGAATTTGAAGGCATTCCTGAAGAAGCCGAAAGTTTGGTGCTTATAGTAGACGACCCTGACGCTCCCATGAAAACTTTTACGCACTGGATTGTCTGGAATATTGAACCTATAGCAAAAATAGAGGAAGACAGCATACCCGGGGTTGAAGGAATAAATGATTTCAAGAAAATAGGATATGGCGGGCCATGTCCACCCTCGGGCACACACAGGTTTTTCTTCCGGGTTTATGCTCTGGACAAGCAGCTCGAGCTTAAAGCAGGCGCAGGGAGAAAAGACCTTGAGAATGAAATGATAGGACATATTATTGCCGAAGGGGAATTAATCGGAAAATACAGCAAAAAATGATCTTTCTTAAGGGGGGAAGAGAGTGGAAGAAAATCGAACCGCTGAAACGAATCCGGATTTCCTCGAGAATCCCGGGGGCGGCCTGGAAAAAGCAACCTTTGCTGCCGGCTGCTTCTGGGGCATTGAAATGGCTTTCCGGCAGGTTAAAGGGGTAGTTGCAACCGCGGTTGGTTTCAGCGGCGGGCACTTTGAACACCCGACCTATGAACAGGTTTGTACCCTTGACACCGGGCACGCCGAAGCAGTTCGGGTCATTTTCGACCCGAAAGTGGTGTCTTACGAGACTCTGCTTGACGTCTTCTGGAAAATCCATGACCCTACTACAAAGGATAGGCAGGGTCTCGATGTAGGTAAACAATATCGCTCAGTCATCTTTTACCATAACGAGGAGCAAAAGACTGCTGCTCTGGCTTCAAAAGAAAAGCTTGAAAAATCAGGGGCTTTCAAAAATCCCATAGTGACCGAGATTGTACCGGTTTCGGAGTTCTATATGGCTGAGGAATATCATCAGCAGTACTATGAGAAAAAGGGTTTTCTGCAAGATGTACTCAGAAGCTTGAAGAAATGATTCCCAAAAAGAAAAAGGACTTTTAATAATCCGAATTGAAAAAATAATCTTTAAAAGATTTTTCTAGCGATCAGGACCCGTTGTAGGGAGTAATGAGAGTAGAGCTGACTTATATTTACAAGAAAACAGTTTTTATGGATCTGTTGGGCTGGGTAAACCCAGGAATGTGATATATAACATTAGACCCACTAATGAAAGATATAATGGCAAAACAGTTTACATTGTATTTATGCAAGATTGGAAAAAAGAAGAGGAAAGGCTAGAAAAGATGGAAATCGATCCTTTACAATTTTTCCTCATAAACAGCAATTCCAAAAAGCATGTAATGTCTATTGAGATTTTTGATTTTAATAATAAGTCTGTGTTCAAAGAAAGCTACACAATAGACCCTGAAGAAGAGATTTCCTCACCGAAAATAAATGCCGAGTTGGGACAATACAGGTATGAAATTATTCTGGACAACAAATTTTCTTTTGAACAGAAAATACAGGCATATTACGCTACAGATGTTAGTTCTTCAGAAGCACTATACATCTACATTTCTGACGATCCAGAAAACCCTGTTACGTTTGGAATTACAGTTGCCTGAGTAAATTTTTTCATTTCTTGCCGCAATTAAAAAGAACTTATATCTAACGTAAGATTTCCTGTATCCAGGGGTTCAGGATAATTATTTACCTTCCCATATCCTATTTTTTCTCATGATTTTTGACCCTATCACTGTCTGTAACCTGGAGCTCCAGAACCGTTTTGTAAGGTCTGCAACACACGAATATCTGGCTGAGGAAGACGGGACGCCAACCTCAAGGCTTGGAGATGTTTATGAAGAGCTTGCCAAAAACGAAGTCGGGCTTATAATAACCGGCTATTCCTATGTTCTTCCTGGCGGGCAGAGTGATATTTTACAGCAAGGGATCTATGATGACCGTTTTATTGAACCTTATAGGAAGATAACAGAAAGGGTTCACAGGTACAGAAGCAAAATCGTTCTCCAGATCGTGCATGGAGGGCGGCAGGCAAATGTTTCGGACGAATATCCAGTTCCTATCGCTCCTTCGGCAGTAAAAGACGGGCACTCAGCGGTTGTACCGAGAGAAATGACCGAAGAGGAAATCCTGGAGATAATCGAAGCTTTTACAAAAGCGGCTGTCAGGGCAAAAAAGGCAGGTTTTGACGGAGTGCAGCTCCACTGTGCCCACGGCTTCCTCTTGAGTAACTTTATCTCCCCCTACACCAACAGGCGGACTGACAGCTGGGGAGGCTCGGTGGAAAACCGGACAAGGATAATCACGGAAATTGTCAGGCGCATAAAAGAAGAGACAGGAAATTCTTTTCCCATTCTGGTCAAACTGAATGCAACCGATGGTTTCCAGCCTGGCTGCTCAAAGAAGGCTGAAATCGGACTCGATATTACGCAGGCGGTAGAAATCGCAAAGTTGCTTGAGAAAGCCGGAGTCTGTGCGATTGAGGTCAGCGGAGGAATAGGTGAGGCAGGTGGGGTAACAATAAGAACCGCAATCAATGCTCCTGCCAAAGAAGCGTATTTCAGGGACTGCTCTAAAACAATAAAAGACGCTGTGAATATCCCGATCATTCTTGTAGGTGGGATCAGGTCGCTTCAGGTTATTAATTACCTTCTTGAAAACAGGTTTGCAGACCTTGTTTCAATGAGCAGGGTGTTTATAAGCGAACCTGATATTGTTCTGAAATTCAAATCAGGGCAGGTTAAAAAAGCAAGATGCATTTCCTGTAATCTTTGTTTTGATCCAGAAGGCATAAGCTGCAACTTTCAATTTGAGTAAGGGATTGCATTTTGTTTCCTGCATTCCAGAAGATGACATTGGAATCCCATTTTGAGTAAAGAATTAATTTCAGCCCTCGATTTGAGTAAACTCCTGAATTCCTTCTTCCTTTACCATTTATATTATATTATCTTTCTTCTACCTATTTTCATCTCTTTTTTATCCGTCATTTATCTCTTTTCTACCTGTTTTATAATTCTTATTCTGGTTGTTTGTATTACATGAGATATTTAAAAGCGTACTTTAACGTACATTTTTTATAATAGAGTAGTGCAAAAGAGATAAGCCTTCAAGGCTATCTACAGGATTCGGGTATTTATTTTTCTGCCGGGTCCGTTATCCCAGAGAATTTGTGAGGAAATCGAATAATGATAGAAGAGAACCGTGTCGGTAGTAAGATACGCCAGCTTAGAGAAGCCAAGGAAATGACCGTTGAAGAACTGGCTGAAGCCAGTCAGAGCAGCGAGGAATTAATCCAGCAGCTAGAAAATGGAGCCCTGGTTCCGTCCTTAACGCCTCTTTTAAAGATTGCCCGGGCTTTAGGCGTCCGCCTCGGTACTTTTCTGGACGATATGCCCCAGAGCGGGCCTGTAATTATCAGAGCAGGACGATCCGAGAACGTAGTCCGTTTTTCGGGAAAAACTGAGAAACCCAAAAAGAGTGCTCTTGAATTCTACTCTCTTGCCTCGGATAAAGCAGACCGCCACATGGAACCTTTTATTATTGACATCCACCCTTCCCCCGACGAGAGCCACCAGCTCTCTTCTCACGAAGGAGAGGAATTCATCTATGTCCTGTCAGGAGAGATCGAGATTTTTTACGGAAAGGACGTTCAGAGGCTGAACGCAGGGGACAGCATCTATTATGACTCCATTGTCCCGCACGATGTTCACGCAGCAGGAGAAGAGGATGCAAAAATTTTGGCTGTAGTGTACGCTCCCCTGTAAAGTTACAGTCAGGTAGAGAAAAAAAGTAAGAACTTAGCTTAACTGGCGAGAAGTTCTGGATTTAAAAAATAGATTTAAAAACTAAGTACAAGTATCTCAGAGTCAAGGTAATCCAAAATGTTCAGTACAATTGTTAGTCCACGATTTGGGGACATAGACGGGCTTGGGCATGTAAATAACACTGTCCTCCCTGTCTGGTTCGAAATTGGAAGAAACCCGATATTCCGGCTTTTTTCCCCGGATCTTGATCTCAGTCCTGATGTGTGGCATTTGATTCTTGTCAGAACAGAATTTGATTTTCTACGCCAGATGTATTTCAGGTCTGATGTGGAAATAAGAACTTTTATTACAAAGATCGGAAACAGCTCCTTTACTGTCGGGCATGAGGCCTGGCAGGATGGAGAGCTTAAGGTCAGAGGTCAGGCAGTGCTGGTCTATTATGACTTCAAGCTCCAGAAAGCAATCCCTCTTCCTGATTCGATCCGAGATACCCTAAAAGCACATATGCTCCCTGCAATGGACACCACTGAAATGGATACGGATTCTCCCTGCTCGATATGAATATACTTGCCTCCAGTAAACGAGCTTTGAGGTTTAATATCTCGGCTCGTAAGCTAATGGTTTCTAAAAAATAGATAATGCAAGTTAGAGGCTGAAATTATGGATCTTATAGAAGACTCCCTCGGTCAGTACTTTGAAAAACAGGTGGCTGTAGATCCTGACCATGAATTTATTATTTACCCTGATAGGAATCTCCGTTTTACTTATGGGCAGTTCAACGAAAGGGTCAATAACCTTGCAAAAGGGCTGCTAGCTATAGGAATAAAAAAAGGGGATCATGTAGGAATCTGGGCAAAAAACGTTCCTGACTGGCTTACATTCATGTTTGCAACTGCTAAGATCGGGGCAGTACTTGTTACTGTAAATACTGCCTACAAAAGCCATGAAGTTGAGTACGTATTAAAGCAGTCCGATATGAAAGCCCTGGCTCTTATCGATGGTTTCAGGGATGTTGATTATCTTGAAATAATCAATGGACTGGTTCCCGAGCTAAAGAGTTCTGAGAGAGGACGACTGAAAAGCAAAAATTTCCCGCATCTCAAGAGCGTAATTTACATAGGGCAGGAAAAGCATAGAGGCATGTATAATACCAATGAACTCATGCTGCTTGGCAGTCACTATCCCGACGATGAGCTCAGGGAAATCCTAGCAAGTGTAACCGCGGATGATGTCGTAAATATGCAGTACACCTCAGGAACTACGGGTTTCCCGAAAGGAGTTATGCTTACCAGTAAAAACATTCTAAATAATGGGCTCTCCATAGGCGACCGCCAGAAATTCACTCATGAAGATCGTCTCTGTCTGCCTGTACCTCTTTTCCACTGCTTCGGGATCGTACTTGGAGTCATGGCGATTCTGACACACAGGGCAACGCTTGTTATGCTCGAAGTTTTTGATCCCCTGCTTGTGCTTGCGGCAATCCAGAAGGAAAAATGTACCGCTATTAATGGCGTGCCTACAATGTTTATTGCAGAGTATACGCACCCGATGTTCGATATGTTTGACCTTTCCTCCCTGAGAACCGGGATTATGGCTGGTTCTACCTGCCCCATAGAAGCCATGAAAAAGGTTGTAAACGACATGCATTGTTATCAGATTACGAGTGTGTACGGGCTGACTGAAGCTTCACCTGGTATCACTCAGACCGCAGTTGATGATCCTCTCGAACTCAGAGTAGAGACTGTAGGGAAGCATTTCCCTGGAGTTGAGGTCAGGGTAGTAGACCCAAGTACAAATGAACCTGTGCCTCCGAATACAGTTGGAGAAATTTGCTGTCGCGGATATAATGTAATGAAAGGCTACTATAAAATGCCTGAAGAAACGAGAAAAGTGATTGACGAGGATGGCTGGCTGCACAGCGGGGATCTTGGGACCTGTGACGAGAACGGCTATTACAGGATCACAGGCAGGATTAAAGACATGATCATCCGGGGAGGTGAAAACATTTACCCCAGGGAAATTGAAGAATTCCTTCACGCCTTACCCGGAGTAAAAGACGTCCAGGTTGTGGGAATTCCTGACGAGAAATACGGAGAAATTGTAGGAGCTTTTGTAATTCTCGAAAAGGACGCAGACCTTACCGAAGCTGACATAAGGGATTATGCTATAGGCAAGATCGCCCGTTATAAGGTTCCCAAGCATGTCTTCATCGTGGATGAATATCCCCTGACTGCAAGCGGGAAGATTCAAAAATACAAACTCAGGGAGCTGGCTGTAGAACTTCTTAAAAAGCAGAGTGAAAACACCACTTACTAAAAAGCAGCTGGCTAAGGCAACAATTGATCAAAAACGTCAGCTAACCAGTATAATTAGCCATTAGGCAGCATATCGGCCTTTCAGGCCGGTTTACTTTTTTGCTAAATTTTAATTCATTGATTTTTTTTTGCTTTAAAATTTAAAGCCGTTAAAAAATTAGATGCCAGCATATTTTAAGGATTAATTATATTTTCGAAACATATCGTAAATTATTCCTATATCCAAAACTTCATAGTAATTCAAAAACGGCAGGCAATTGAATATTTGCCGTAATTTATTATATATACAATTTCAGCATTAGAAGGATGTAGTTGTAAGAGAAGCGTGATAGTGTACTTTTGTGTATAGCATATGGGGAGTTTTTTGCAGGGGTTTCATCGATTGAGAGCTCAGGGATCTAGAAGGAGCTCTCAATCAATCACCACAACCAATTTCAAATAATTGATTTCTGCACTGTTTCTCTTGCAACTGTGGGGAAAATATGGGATTAGTCTCCAAGGGGGGCTTCATCGATTGAGAGTCCGGGGTCATCAAACAGGGACTCTCAATCAATTACCAATCTTTAACTTTTGACTGAATACTCTTTTTAATTCGACGTTTAGCATAACTTATAACTTTTAACGTTATTTATGCAGCTTAAACATGCTTGCGAAATCAAGCATCGCTTATTAACTTCGATATACATATAAAATTTTAGCATAACTTATTGACTCAGGTAAATTGTATGAATAATCAAATTTTTCTCCTTTTTAGAGTTAAGCCTGTTAGAGTTAAGCTTTTGAGTTTTTTCCCCAACCTGACCTTTAGTAAATCTTTCAAACAATCAATACAGTGCTATCCTATTTAAGTCCTTTGATGAGTCACTTTTATTTGTATGAATACTAACAAAAACTGATTTATTTCGTCATAATAATGTTTTTATTCTATAATTTTTTTCAATGATTGCCGCAAAACCGGACAGGTAAAGAGTCCTGAGTCCTTAACATTTTTAAAAAACCTTTGTAATATTATTTGATGCACACAACACCGCAGAGACAGAAACCATTTCATGTGAAGCGTTTAGGTGTTAAACTCAGCTGGCTATTACTGTTGCATCCAGAGATACATGATGTCAGTCGGCTCAAAGATACTTCACAGCACCAGTTAAAAACAAATTACTGGACTGGGCAAAAATACATAAAATTGCGATTACATCGTAACTAAAAGAAAAATCAAAGATTCTCCTGGTCCCAAAACATAATTCGGACCGTTCTTCCGAGAAAGAATTCGGGCAACAGTAAAATTAATAAAAAAAGAACCTATAATAACTGTGTAATTTTTGGTGGTCAAACTCATAAGCCTGAGAAGAGGGGATTTATAATACTATTGGTGGATTTTATCCGGACTTGTGTCCTGAGTTAATTCACTGAGGGGAAAATCAAACCATGTAGACGTGATTTTAGAGGGGATTATGAGAGACTATGTTTATGAAAAAATGGAAGAATTGATCAATGATGAAAACGGGTGAAGGAATGGATCGAATAAAAATTCTGGTTGTTGAAGACCAGACTATTGTGGCTCTTAATATTAAAAATAAGTTGAAAAATCTGGGTTATGACGTACCATGTACTGCAGTTTCAGGGGAAGAGGCTATAAAAGAAGCCGAACTTAAGAAGGTTGACCTCGTGTTAATGGATATTATGCTAAAAGGAAACATGGATGGGATTGAAGCTGCCCGGATTATTAAATCACGCTTCGGAATACCTGTAATCTACCTTACTGCCTGCACGGATTGTGAGACACTTGAGCGAGCTGAGGCAACAGAACCAGAGGGTTATATTTCGAAGCCTTTTAAAGAGGAGGATCTCTATGAGATTATAGAAACTGCTCTTCTTAAAAGCCGGTCAATGAAGAGAAAGTGAGAAGGCTTTTGAGCTCCATGCCATGCGTCGGTATTCTCAAAGCTCGAAATCTCTTAAACTGATAGTGTGATTAAAAAGCCTGAAATACCTTGATATTAGCATTTATTAAAAAGTTAAATATTATTATAAAATTAAATTAAAAGAATCAAATTAAAAGAATCTGAGCCTATTTTATAACTTAATGATTTTTGCGGCTTTCATAGCATTGGAAACCATAGTCTCGATGTCCATTTTTCTTTCTTCATGCACAATAAGGTCATAGTTTGCCTCTATTTCAGGCCGCTCCGGCACGGCAGTGCAACTGCCTGCGGGCCGACTGGAGATATCATATGTTCCGATTTTGCGGGCAATATCTATAATCTCGGTCTTATCAAAGGCAATTAAAGGATGATAAATAGGAATAGCGAGCTGATAGATTTCGGCATACATGTTGGCAGCGGTCTGGGAAGCTACCTGTCCAAGGGAAGAGCCGGTAATAATTCCGCTTGCACCCTCTCTTTTCATAACCTCGTAGGCTTCCCGATACATCATGCGTTTGCATAAAAGACAGGTATTTTTCCGGCTGCAGAGGTCAATAAAGGCCTGGAGGTTCGGACCATGAGGGATCTCATAAGTCTTAAACTGATGTCCGGGAGCCCATTTCTGGAGCTGGCGAATACAATCAAAAGCACGTTCTCTTGCCGCATTCTCGGCATAAGGAGAATTATTGCAATAGACAGGTATAATCACAACTCCGCGCCTCATCATAAGCCAGGCTGCAACCGGAGAGTCAAGCCCACCTGACATCAAAACTACCATACTGCCCTGCGTGCCAAGAGGAAGCCCACCGACTCCTTTAAACGTTCTCAGGTAAACATAAGCCAGATTTTGCCGCATCTCAACAAAGATTTCCTTATCAGGAGAACTCAGGTTAACCCTTGGATGTTTCCCTTCTTTTTCCAGTATGCTCCAGACAGCATCCCCGCAGGTCCTGCCGATGTCCGTTGAAGAAAAGGAATGTGTTCCGCTTCTTCTTGCCCTGATGGCAAAAGACTCCCCTTCTAAAACCAGGTCCTTTGCCAGGGCAGCACATACAGCGGCTGCACTCTCAAGAGTAGGCTCTACTGACAATGCAGGGGAAGTTGAGACAACTCCAAAAACATCAGCAGCAGCTTCAGCCGCGCGGGCGTCCTTAGTCTCGATAAATATCCTTCCCCACTCCCGCCGTATCTGAGAATATGGAATACCTCTCGAGTCAAGCATTGCCGCAATATTATTCATAAGGATTTTCTCATACCAGTTCCGGACTCCGGCGCTTTTAAGGGCGAGTTCCCCATAGCGTATTATGACTACGTCAGATTGAGTTTCATGCCCAGAAGAAGAAGGGTTGGGGCTATATTTTTTCATTTTTTCAGTATAACTTTCCGAAATATTCTTGATTTTTCTTTTTCTCGAGGTAAAGATATCAGCCTCGGTCTTTGCTTCTGATTTACTGGAATTGTCTGTCATGGATACCTACGATAAGGATGGCATGAAGTTTAAAGTTTTCAGGAAAAAGAATTTTGTTTGTAGAAATAATAAAAATAAATGAGCCCGAAGCAAAAAAAGTCAATGAGCAGGAAATAAAAAGTAAGTGAATTAGAAGCAAAGAAATGATAATACAGACAGCAGCAGAAAAAGTTTGAAAAAATTATGCCAGTGTGCAGTAATGCACACTGAGCTTCTGAATTTCAATATTCTGGAGTTCAAGCTTCAACCGGCTTCCGGAATACGCCATTCTTCGTCAGTATTTGCTTTTCACCCATCAGGTTCTGGCACATACCAGTAACCTGAATTCTGGTTTTCCTTATCTTCATTGAGCTCCGGAGTATAGTTATTGGTATTATTTTCCAGATTGTCATAAGGTTCCTGGGTAAAGTTGCTGGTGTTGTTTTCCAAATTGTCAGAGGATTTCTGGATATCTCCTGACAGGGGAGTTGCGGTCATATTCGTACTTACGTTTCCTGATACGTTTTCCTCTCCTCCGTACCATCTTGAGGGCAGCGTGTAATTCAAAGTGCTATCGTAAGCTTCAGGAAGGAAGAATCGAGTTCCTTTATTTTGCAGGGCATCTACAAAACCGGGGTCGATCTCATCAAGTTTTGCCTTGCACACTTCAGCCTCATCTAGCTTCTTAAGGTTGTAAAGAGCGAACCTTTTATTGTAAAGGGTCGAAGGCGAGTTCGGGTCAATTGCAAGAGCACTGTCGTAACATAAAATTGCCTCCTCAGTGTTTCCCATCATGTTGTTGATGAACCCCTTGTTATACCATGCTGTGATACAGTCAGGTTTAAGCTGGACTACCCTGTCAAAACAATTCAGTGCAGCCTTATTGCTGCTTATCGTGAGATAAGCACATCCCTGCAAATACAGGGTTGCAGCATTATCCGGATCGTATTCGAGTGCTTTGTTGTAGCAGTCAATTGCCAGCTGGTACTTCTCCAATTTGTAGAGTGCAAAACCTTTGTTGTTGTAAGCATCCACATCCCCCGGATTCAGCTCAAGAATCCTGTCGTAACAGCCTATTGCTCCCTCAAAGTCTCCGTTCCTCTCCAGGGCTTTTCCCTGCCTGTAAATTATTTCCGTGTTATCTGGCGAGATTTCAAGCATTCTCTCATAACATGCAGCAGCTTCCTCATACCTTCCAAGTTCCTCAAATAAAGAAGCTTTCTCAGCCAGGATCTGGGTATTATCAGGCTCAAGCTCAATTATTCTATCGTAATCCGCCAGTGCGTCCTCGGACTTATTAGATTTTGACAGAGCTACAGCACGATTCCTGAGAGCCTCATGATTTTCAGGCTCAGAATCCAAGAGAGTGGTATAACAGGAGACTGCCTCCTCATACCGGCCCAGGTTAGCGAGGGCAATACCTTTCCCAAGAAGAGCCTCGGAATTGCTGGAGTTCAGAGCGAGCACCTGGTCATAGTAACTGATTGCTTCCTCTAGCCTTCCAAGATCACTTACAGTAGAGGCTATTCCGTACCAGGCCGTACTTGACTGAGGATCAAGGTCCAGGGCTTTCTGGTAGCATTCCACAGCTTTCTCGTTTCTATCAAGCCTTTCAAATATCAAACCCTTTTGATACCAGGCATCAGAACTTGAGGGACTGATTTCCAGTACCATATCGTAGCAGGTAAGGGCATCTTCATACATTCCAAGTTTACTGTAGATAGCGGCCTTCCCGGACCATGGCGCGTCATAACCGAACTCCGGGCTGAAGAAATTAAGATCTTCCGAGAGTTCGGATTCATCATTTGAATTTGCATATTTATGATTCAGAAGATAAGACCAGAAACCTCCAGAAAGCGCCTGGACAGGATTCGCATCCATACTAATATATTTAACAGATTCAGACACTGAAGCTTCTGTTGAACTCTGTCCCAGATTTTCACTCAGTTTAAAACGGGCAGCAGAATAATCGGGGTCTATCTGGAGTGTCTGGTTATAACAATCTGAAGCTTCGGCATGTTTTCCGAGTTCATCGAGAACAAGGCCTTTATTGTACCAGACATCGGCACTGTCTGGAACGGCATCAAGGACTTTATTGTAGCACTTGAGCGAGCTTTCGTATTCTCCAAGCTTTGCAAGAGCAAAAGCCTTACCATACCATGCAAGCGTATAGTTTTTGTCGATTTTAAGAGCTTTATCGTAGCTTTTTACCGCGCTGTCATAGTCTTTTATCTTTGAAGAATCGAGACCTTTTTTGTACCATACTTTAGCATGCCTGGAATCCAGTTTTAGGGCCCGGTCATAGCACTCAATGGCCTCTTTATACCTGCCAAGTTTGTCAAGGTCAAGGCCCTTCATGTACCAGACGACAGCATGTCCTGGCTCGGTCTCAAGGACCTCATCATAGCATTCAATTGCAGTTTCGTATTTCCCAAGCTTATCAAGAGAAAGGGCTTTCTCGTACCAGATCTTGACCACAGGAGACTCAAACTCAGGAGTTTCGGAATAACATGAGAGGGAAGCTTCGTAAACGCTCAGCTTTTCGAGCAGTTCACCTCCGATTTCCTCAACCTGAATCCCTGTATCCGGATTAAGCGCCTTATCAAAACAGGCTATTGCAGCATCGTATTTGCCGGCTTTATTAAGCAAAGAACCTTTACTGTACCATGCCTCGGAATTGCCAGGATTATAGGTCAAAATCTCATCATAGCACTTCAAAGCCTCATCAATTCTCCCGAGATTCTCAAGGCATAAACCCTTTCCCTGCAAGGCATCAAGGTTTTCAGGCTCAGAAAGGAGAACAAAATCATAGCAGGCAAGAGCCTCTTCGTATGCTCCCACCCTTTCAAGGTTAATACCTTTTTTGTGCCAGGCGTTTACCATATCAGGATTAAAAGAAATTGCTTTGTCATAACAGTCTACTGCAGCTTCATAATCCCCGAACTTGTCAAGAATTGCTCCTTTCTGGTACCACAGTTCAGAATTGTCAGGAGTAATATTAAGAGCCCTATCAAAAGCTTCCATTGCTTCTTTATATTGCTCAAGTCCGATGTAAGCCGTTCCCTGCATCTGCAGCGACCTGGAAGAATTGGAATTCAATTCAATGGATTTATTATAAGAAGCCAGAGTTTCCTCATCAAGCCCCATCTTCTCAGAAGCAAGGGCTTTTTGGTACCAGACAGTGGAAACATAGGTGTCAGCGGCAAAGCTTTTATCATAACAGTTAATTGCCTCAACATATTTTTTTAGTTTAAAGAGTTCATCCCCTTTGTCAGACCAGCTCCCTGAAGAAACCGGAAAGGTCGAAAGAGCCTTCTCATAACAGTTAATTGCTTCTTCATATTCTCCCAGTTCAGCCAGAGAACGCCCTTTTCCATACCAGGCAAGTGATGAATTGGGGTCTATATCCAGCGCATCGTTATAGCAGTCTATAGAGAGATCATATTCTCGAAGAGAATGTAATGCATGCCCCTTATCAATAAGGCCCTCTATGGAAGCTGGGCGCTGAGAGATTATCTCATCAAGGTCAGGAGTAATTTTAGCTCCTTTATTTTCATTCCCTTCTACAACCAGTCCTTGGTTTGTAATAGCTCCTGCTACAGGTAAAAAACCTGAAAAACAATATAATGTCAAAGCAAGGAGAATAAATAAATTAATAATTAATTTATTTTTTTTCACTGAGCTCATTAAATACCCCGATTTATTCTAATGAGTTCTTAAGGAAACTTTTCATAAAGAGTCTTCCACTATCATTTTATTTACTATTCTGTACTGTTCAATAACTGCGTAAGCGAGAACAATCAAAGAATAATAGTAACTAAATAAATTCCTTTTGCCCCTCCCGCAGATAGTTTACCCAGTTTATGACCATTCCCTTGTAATGTTACTTAGTTTTAGGAGTACCTCCATATAAAATTTTTGCAGTTTAAAAAGAATTTTCAGGCCTCTTCTATATTTAACCCAACAATATATTATTGTTATAGAAATAATAAATAGTAAAATAAAAACGTACAATAAGGGAAATAAAATTATTAGTATAAGTATAGCCTCTAGACCTTCGAAAACATGTGGAAATCTTATGCATTGAGACTCCTATTGCAGCATACATAGAAAGAAGACCTGGAATCCTGAGAAAGTGGTTTTTGGATTATATAGACCAATTTTCTTCCCCTGAGACTTTTGTAAAGGAAAATGTAAATTTGAAAATTAAACATATGGCTGGTAGAATCTGCGAAAATATTCTTTTACTGGTTAGAGCTAAAAAAACTGGAGAAGATGGTTGCAGGTTCGCCAAAGCAGTAGCCCAGTTTCATGATTTGGGCCGCATTGAGCATTTAAAAAATACAGGACGTTTAAGGACTCTGAATCTGAAAACCACGCTCTACTTGGAGTAAAAATTCTCCCAAATACAGATGTTCTTTCCCGTCTTCCCCTTGGAGAGAAAACTTTAATTCTGAAAACTGTGGAGTGTCACAACCTCATGAAAATTCCCGAATGTGAAGAAATTCTAGAGAACTTCTTTTTTATTCAAAACAGATTCGGGATGCGGATAAGCTGGATATCCTGAAGCCTGTAAGTGAAGATTATGAGAAAGAAGAAAAATTAAGGAATCGGTTCTTGAATTCGATATGCTTGACGCACTGATTTTCGGAAGACGCAGTTGCAGATTTCCTCAATGACAGGATAAGACCCACCAGGAGATCATTCCATATACCTTCTACGATTTTCATTGCCCAGGCTGCGGCGATAATCCGAACGAACCTGGCTTCTTAACTGTTCTTCAAGCATTAATTCCAGGGAATCCTCTGTATATTCTTCGAGTTTGTTTTGATCCTTTTCCTCAATTTTGTGTTTACTTCTATCCATTTCCTCTATTTCCTGTCCATTCTGATCCCCTTCTTCTGTTTCCAGCCTGCTGCAATTTTTTTTCTCTGTCATATCAAATCACCCGTGCGTTGACCCAGGGTAAAAACATGTTTTATCTCACATATACTTTTACATAACTTACTGTTAGATGATCTCAAACTAAACTCGTTTTAAACGGAAGCCTATTCTAAACGGAACTTATTTTAATTAGAGTTTATTTTAATAGAGTTTAATAGAACTAATTTTAATTAGAGTTTATTTTTAATAGGGTTTATTTTAACTAGGGTTTTGCTTTAATTCCAGTTTCTCAGATGCGTCTTCTCAGGATTGGATCCCCGGAAGGTGCTTCAAGATTTATCAATAACCTTGAGTCCCGACGGCTGTTCAATAAATTTCACCTCGAGACCGGGAACTTCACTCAGCCGGGAACACAGGGCCTCCATGCCTGGATTCTCCGTAGCATAGTGAGTGGCGTCAATCAGGCAGAGATCTCCATAAGTACGGAGAATATTATGCTTAAGTTCGGAAGATATGAAAGCATCAACTCCACTTACCCTGGCAATTTCAAGGAATTCGGTTGAGAACCCGCTGCCTCCAACGACCATAACCCGTTTTATCTTTTCTTTTTCTCCGGCATACATTACAGGAGTTTTAAGGACTTCAGAGACACGGGATGCAAGTTCGGCCTGGGAGCATGGTTCGATCTCCCCTATCCTGCCTATCTCCACAGTTTTGATATTCCTGAGTCCGAGCTTTGAGGCAAGCACATCGTTGATGCCTCCTTCAGCCCTATCGTAATTTGTGTGCATGCTGTAAAGGGATATTTCATTCTCAAGAGCAAGCTTCAGGCATTTCGCCAGAGGATTTGAAATTTTGTTTACAGGATGGAAGATAAGAGTATGGTGGGTAACCAGCAGATCTGCTTTCATTTCTGCAGCTTTCTCAAGTACATGAAAGGTGGCATCAAGGGAGACCGCAACCCTTTTTATGTCATTATCCAGATTGAGAATTAGCCCGATCCTGCCTTCATCAAATTCATCGGCAAGTTCGGGTGGTGCAATTTTTTCGAGAATCTCCACGACTTTTACAAGTTTCATAAAACACCTCCGATATAAGTCTGAAGCTGTTACCTCTTGATAGCATTTGAAAATTTCCAATTCTATCTTGCCAGGGTATGTAGCTTTGAAATGATAACATCTCTTATATTAGAAGTTTATTAAGATTCTAAACTCTACAAAAAATTAAAATACCTGATATTAAGATAGTTTATAGAGTCACAATTTACAAAGTTAAGACAAAATCTGTTAAAAAACTGCTTTAGAATTTAACAATGTAAATCTAACAACATAGATCAGTAAATTGCGAACTATCAGCAAATTACAAACTATCAATAAGTTACAAACTATCAGTAAATTACAAACTATAAAATGAACCTGGACTTCAATAAAACTACAGAATTAGAATCACAAAATAAAGGCGATTTAAAAATTATAAATCATAGGGGAGTGCTGGGCAAAAAACAATGCATTAGATTATAATACGGCCGTATTACTGTAAATAAACATTTAATGTTTGTTTATATTCTGAAAGCAAAGATGTTTAGGTAGCCGTAACCGTTGCAAAAATCCAGAATGCATGCTTCCAGTGCGCAGATTGTTATAATGGTGTGAAATTCAAGGAAGGTAACTATGGCTAAGAAGCTTGCACTGATTGCATTATTTGCTGTTTTCTTCTTTTTGGCTGTCTCAATGACCACCCTGGCGGCAGAGGATATCGAGTGGGTAGGAAAACGTGATGGGGCTACACTACACTGGGGGGAAACGGCGACAGTCGATGGCTATGTTATAAAAGCAGAAGATTTTAATGAAAACAAGCAAGTATTCGTCTCAATTTCAAAGGATGGGGAGAAATTAAAGATTGCTCCTCTTTCCGCAGGCCTGGAAGCAGTATATGATGACAAAATAAAAGTTTATGCCCGGGAAGTAAATCCAAATTATGAGATTATAAAGAGGGATGGAAAGGAGTTCAGGACAGGAAACTGGAATCCTTATGCTAAACTGGATATATTTATAAGAGGAGAGCCGAATTTTGACATAGACGTTGAAACTAAAAAGGATACATATGATTCCAAATCTACTGGAGACAGCGCAATCTATGTATCGATAAAGATTAAAAATGACGGAAAAGCAAAAGCTAAGGATACCGTTCTAACCATTGATACGGCCGGAATGGAGGTTCTTAAAGGAAAAACAACATACAAATTTGGGGAAGTTCTTAAAGGCGAGACTCTTGAGCCTGTAAATATTACGTTAAAAACTCCAACTCCCTGGGTCGATACTGACCTTAACATAACCGCAAAAACTACATGTGTGGATGTGAGGGGCGATAAGTATGAAAATGTGGGTTCGAAAATTATAAAAGTCGAGAAAAAGTGGGGTCTTGTTATCTCAAAGATTGTTACGAAAAAGAATTATATGGGAAAGCCTGTGCATGTCTCAGTCAACGTCCGAAATGAAGGGCTCTGTGATCTGAATAATATAGTGCTCAAGGATTCAATTGCTCCTGAAACTCACCTCCAGAACCCTGTAACTCTTGAGAAGACCTTTTCGCTTAAATCTGGAGAAACAAGTGAAAAAGTTTTTGAGTATAACCTGATTCCTGACAAGCCAGGAGAATTTACTTTCCCGCAAGCTATAGCTACTTTTACTCTTCCCAATGGGCAGAACAGAGAGGCTGCTTCTAATAACTCGGAGAAAGTAAAAATTTATGGGCCTGAAATAACAGTTACGAAAAACATAGACAGGCAACAGCTTAATCTGGGAGATGAGCTGACTGTTACTGTCACTGCAAAAAATACGGGGAATGTTGATGCAAGTGTAACGTTAACCGATACAATACCTCCTGAAGCTAAATTTATAAGCGGGGAAACCAGATTCAAACATGTGCTTGAAAGTGATGGGGATTCAAGAAAAATAACGTACATCCTGCAAATGAATAAAGAAGGAGAAATCCACCTTCCTGCATGCAAAGCAACTTTTCTAGATCTTAATGACTATTCGGGTGAAGTCGTCTCAAATGCACCTGTTGTTTATGTAGGAGTATCCCTTCCTCTTGAAGGAAGCAGCACGCAGCCCGAAGGAGTAACAGGATCCAGCCAGGAAAAAGATGACTCTTTAAGCAGCCTTACAGAGCAGGATAACGGAGAAGCTCCCGGATTCAGTGTTATCCTTGCTGCAGCAGGACTTCTAGCTGTTACAGGTTTACTGGGAAAAAGCGATAGTGAAGGAAATTAAAGATCTAAACCGGAGATAACAGAATAAGGTATACATAGGTACAATTTCTTTCATATTTTTTATGTTTACCTTATTCCATAATTAAAGTCCTGGTTGAGTATTTCCCTGCAATGTAATAGAGCAAGTTCCTGAAAAAATCAGCGTAAATATTTACAATCAGCGTGTGATGTTATGTTTTAATCTTTTTTTGGTTACTCTTTTTTGATCTCATTCCTTTTTTTATAATCTGCTCTGGTCTTTCCTATCACTCCTGAAAATTGGAGATTAAAACGAACCTCTATTTACCTTAGGATACATCTGGGTAAAATATAAAATAAATTTAGTAGAACAAAACTAATACCTTAATGATCTTCCAAAAGTGAAAAAAAGGAATTAAGGATGAGAGAACTTCAAAATTGGCTTAAAGCGAAAACTCTAGTGCTTACCCACGGGGACTCGGATGGGATCTGCTCGGGTGCCATTGCAAAAACCGCATATCCGGAAGCGTACGTATATTTCACAAGTCCAGTTAGCCTTCTCAACAAATTAAGGCTTATAGAGGGCGTGAAAAATCTTATAATCTGCGATATCGCAATCGATGAGAGAAACTGTTCTGAGCTGCAAACAATACTTAGCAAGTTTGCGAAAAAATGCAACCTTTACTATATTGACCATCACCCTCTCCCGGAAAGCTGTATAAAAGAAAGCTGGTTTTACCATGAGCCTGAAGCCTGTTCCTCAGAACTAACCTACAGGCTTTTTGAAAAGCGTCTGAACAGGGATATGCGGAGAGTAGCCATATATGGAGCTATAGGGGACTTTTGCGACAACACTAAGCATGTAAAAAGCTGGATTAAAGACTGGGATAAAAGAAACCTTTACTTCCAGGCCGGAACTCTGACCCAGGCTATCCTTTATAAAGGAAAAGAGTACGAATTCAAGAGAAGCCTGATCGAGCCCCTCTCAAAGGATATTATTCCCTCAAGTGTCCCTGAGTTGCTTGAGCTCGCCAGGGAGGCTGCTATCAATGAGGAGAAGATAAGGCTTTTTGTTAAGGAAAACGTGAGGACCCTGAGAAACTGCGCGTATATTGTAAATAGCAATAACTCCATTTCAAAAGCAGCAATTTACGCAGCCTCCTACGGCAGGCGTGACGTTGGGATTGCTGCTGAATACCGTGAGAAAAAGGAAGCTTACGACCTGAGCATCCGCTCGCGGGGAGAGGTCGATGTAAACCGTATTCTCCGCTCAGTCGCTCCCAAGTTCGGGGGAAGCGGTGGAGGTCACCCTCTTGCGGCAGGCGCTCGAATTCCGGAAAATTCCCTTTACATATTCCTCAGGGCTTTTGATAAGGAACTCGGAGAGGCAAATGAAGCAGAAGACAATGGAAATAAGTAAAATCGCAGCTGAAAGCGAAATAAGCTTTGAGATAATATTTGTGGGACGCTCAAACGTGGGCAAATCCTCCCTGCTTAGGGAACTCTTCGGGGCGAAGGTAAGGGTTGGAAAACGCCCGGGGGTTACCCTTCGCCCTACATATATCCAGATTTCGGACCTGCTTATCACGGATATGCCGGGCTTCGGCTTCATGAGCGGAGTAAAAGACCGAAAACAGGACATCATAAAAGATAAAACTGTGCATTATATCGAAGACAACGCCGAAAGAATAAAACTCGGAGTGCTTGTAATAGACGGTCCTGCTCTCCCGCAGATTGTGGATCGCTGGGATTCAAGGAACCAGATTCCGATAGACGTCGAGATGTTCGATTTCCTGAGGGAAGTCGGGATTGACACCATTATCGCCGCAAACAAGATGGATAAGGTAAAAGAAAGCGAGTACGATTCCCTCCTTGACAAGATTGCAGTTCGGCTCGGGCTTGAGCCGCCCTGGCAGAACTGGAAGCATATAATAGCCCCTATCAGCGCGAAAAAAGGAGACCTGAAAGCCTTAAAGGGCTTGCTTCGGGACAGGCTGCACGAAATGAAAAGGGATGACCTGTTCAAGTATTTTTAATTTTTGAGAAATTTTCATCCTTAGATTATATGTAAACTCGCTCAGAAATGAATTTTACAACACTCAATTTTAAGCTTAAAAAGCTATTCATTTCCAGTCGACGCATTCACAGATTTTTTCTTACTTTCTTATTGAGTTTTCTTCTCTCTGAGGCACAAAGTGAGACTGGATGGAATTCCAATCAGCAGGGTATGGATATGTTGGCCATTTTCACCGATCAAGGAATGGATAATAGAGGTAGGAGTGAATTGATGAATTACAATGGAGGAGATGCATGGATAATGAAACATCAGATAAGTGCAGATTGGGATTGGCATCTAGCGCAGCATGAAGCATCACATAACTATGATTGTCCAGATCATGGATACACTGGTCCGGTTTGCATAATGACTTACGCGCATATGATGATAACAGATAACTGGTGTGTGGACTGCGACCAAACCATCGAAACCAACAGAAATCATTTTTAAATTGTTTTGCGTAGGATTTAATCCTACACTTATTTTGTTATGTATTTGGAGAGAGAGTATGGAAACGAAAACAAAACCCTTAATCGCAGCTTTTCTTGCGGTTTTAGCAATATTTCTAGTCTTCTTTTTAATGATTTATCAGCCTGGTGCAGGTATGTATATTAGGGCAGATAAATTTCAGGATCCACCAGAGAGATACATAGAGTTCAGTTTAGAAGATCTTGAGAAATATCCCTGTGTTAAAGAAGCGGTGATGAATCCAGGAAAAAATATAATAGTACCTTCCAACTACCATGAAAATATATCGGAGTTTGGGAAAATCTCATCCAATAATGGAACTAATTATATAAAAGTTAATAATGAGTATTATGACATGCATTATGAATCTGCTGACTAATCGATGATATACATATGGAATTTTGATATTGAGCCCATCCTACTAACGGAAGGCTTACTTACGTTCCAAAACTTCTGTTTATATGTAAAATTAATCTCCGAAAAATGTCCTGTCGTTGACTAAGAAAATATTTATTTCCAGCCGAAAAAGACAAAGGCTTTAAACTGTTTCAAAAAAGAGTAATCAAAAGGTCATGTGATTGCCGCAAAAAGAAAACGGCAGCCACTCCCCCTTTTTACAGCCTTTTCAACTGCTGGCTGTATACCTTTTCTATCCTCTGTATTGTATCGGCTTCTTCCGGGTCTTTATCGTCCCGTATGCGGATAAAGCGCGGGAAACGCAGTGCAAAGCCTGAGTTATAATTGGGGCTTTTCTGGATTTCCTCAAATGCGATTTCAAGGACTATTTTTGGGCGTACTGCAAATACTCCGCCTGCCTCAACGCCTTCCATGAGGTCAGAGAGCATCTCTGTGAGCTCCTTTAGCTGATCGTCAGTCAGACCCGTGCCCACTTTGCCAACCTGGAGAAAACGATCGGTTTCTGGATCATAACAGGCAACAGTATAAGAGCCTATAAGGTTTGCACGCCTGCCAAAGCCCCATTCTGCTCCCACAACCACAAGGTCGAGGGTTTCCATAAGAGGTTTTTTCTTAATCCAGTTTTTGCCGCGTTTGCCAGGCGAATAGACCGAATGCGGGTTTTTGACCATAAGACCTTCGTGTCCGGCTTTTAAAGCCTCCTTGTAGATCTGTTCTATAAGTTTGAGGTCTCCGGTTATCACCTGTTTGCTCACGCAGATTGATTTTGAGTCCTCAGTTGAGCTTTCAACACAGGACTCAAGCGCTTTTCTCCTTTCAATGAGAGGCAGGTCTATCAGGGTTTTTCCGTTTAAGTACATGATGTCAAAAAGGTTGAGTTGAATGGGGATGCCGAGGGCTTTTTCCTCCACATTGTACTTGCGCCTGAAACGCTTGAGAATTTCTTGAAATGCCCTGGGCTTGCCGTTTTCGTCCACGGCCACGGCTTCCCCGTCAAGGATTGCCGACTCAGCTTTTACGTGCTTGCGGATTATTTCCACAAGGTCGGGAAGGGAATTCGTAACATTTTCGAGTTTGCGTGAAAAAAGCATAACCGAATTTCCAGCCTTATGGATCTGGATTCTTGCCCCGTCGAACTTCCATTCAATTGCAGCCTCCCCCATTTCCCTGATGTCGGCAACTATATCAGGACTGATCTGGGAAAGCATCATCTTAATCGGGCGATTGATTTCAACTCCCAGGCGTTTAAGGGCTTCTATTCCGCCTTCCTTTGCAGTTGCAGCAACTATCCCGAGGTCGTTTGTGACCATAAAGGCGTGCTCGACCACATCCACAGGCACGGAGAAAGCTTTTGAAATCGCATCCCTTACAACGCCTTCACCGACGCCGATCCTGAGTTCCTCAAGGGCAAGCCTGGAGATATATTTCGCTTCCCTGGGGGTTGAGGAGTTGAAGAGAAACTGAAGATTTTTTATCTTGATATCCTGTGAGCCTTTCCCCGAAGCTTCTGAGGCGATTTTGAAACGGTTATAGACCTCTGTTATTGAGAGTTCGGGTTGTTCTTCGAAGAAAGAAGAGAAAGTAACCTGATTTTTCCTTTTTTCCTTAAGGATAAGCAGGGCTGTGTCCCCGATATCTCCGGTAGTCCGTAGAAGAGATTCTATGCTTTTCACAGACATTCCCGAAGCTCTGGAAAGAGCGGCATACAGCAGGCTTGTCCCGATTCCCAATTGCTCTCCACTCCAGGCAGGAAAAACCTCACTCATAATAAAATGAGTTGCAATGGGCAGCTCTTCTACATCGACCTTTTTAAGAAAATCGGCAACCCTATTTGTAGTATCAATAGTACTTGAGATTTTTTCAATCGCCTGGCAGGTTTCTGAAAACTCCCTGAAGCTTGTCATGATCCACGCAGATTTTTATTTTTATTTTATCTAAATACAGATAGATCCGAACTTTTTTTATCAATTTCCATAAATTGCGACCAGGTCGCTGAGAATTGCACTTGCAGTCTCGATCGGACCTGCACCCTTACCCGTAACCGTAATTTCTCCTGCAAGCTCGGTATCTATCGATGCCACGTTCAGGGTTCCTCCTACTGCAAGGGGATGGTTGATAGGTACAAGCCTTGGAGCTACATGAATTCTTTCCCTGCTGACTTCACCTATGAGTTTGATCACATGCCCTCTTTCATAAGCCATTTCGAGGGCTTCAGGCGTGACTTTTGTAATCCCTGTAACTTCAACGTCGCTATAAGTTACATCAAGCCCGAAAATCGAATTGGCAAGGATAACAAGTTTGCAGGCTGTATCGATTCCTTCCACATCATACGTGGGATCGGTTTCGGCAATGCCAAGTTGCATGGATTCGGCAAGAATGTCATTATAGCTTGCCCTCTCCTCAAGCATTCTTGTCAGGATATAATTACAGGTCCCATTCAGAATTCCTTTGATGCTTTTAACTTTGTTGCCTGCAAGCACCTCATTTGCCAGGTTGATAATGGGCATTGAACCGCCGACAGTCGCTTCAAACCTGAAATGCAAGCCTGCTGCCTTTGCGGTTTCCATAAGTTCCCTGTACTTGAGGGTAAGGGGTCCCTTATTAGAGGTAATAACGTCTTTTCCGGTCTGGAAGGCTGCAAGCATATTCTGCAGGCCTACTCCACCGGTTCGTATATTCGTAGGAGTAGTCTCAATCACCAGCTCATGCGGTATGGACCGGATGACCTCAACTCCGGAGATGTTTTCAAGAGCTACCGTTCCATCTGTCATCTTCCTGGCAAGGCAGTCGGCAAGATCCACGCCCTCAGGATTAACGGTTGCACCCTTTGAGTCCACAACAGCAACAACCTTTACTTCCAGCCCAATACTCTCAAGATACTCTTTCTTCATAAGGAGTACTTCAGCCACACCCTGTCCGATTGCTCCGAACCCGAGAATGGAACAGTACACAGTTTTCATGTTTTCATATCTCCTACAATTTTTTTCAGGCCTGAATATCTATTGGAAGAATCATAAGCAGATCTTTCTTTGCCGAGACTTCTTTGAGGATGAAAAGTGCCTTTTGCATATCCTCTTTACTAACAGCATTAATTTTCATTAGAGCTGAAGAAAGCATATTGATACCGGGCATGGAAAGGGAAAGATCCACAACTTCAGCAAAGCCGGTTTTGTCAATCTCGTCAATCGTATCCTGGATCCCTGTATGAACCACATGACCGATGAGCACTACGTTTATGCTCTCCCTGAAACGGTGTTCTCCGACTCTTACCACTCGAATTCCGTTCTCTTCCAGCTTTGCCTTTATTGTCTCAACGTTTTCGGGCCTTGTTTCAAGTACAAGCTTTACAGGCACTGTTTTTCTGGGGGTTCTCCTCTGGTGGTGATGTACTACTGTTATCAGGTTAGCCTTACATTCCGAAAGAGGCTGGAGGGCTAAAAGCATCTGCCCGGGTACATCTTTTAACTCAATGTCCATGGAAACTCGCATGTTGTCCCTCGTAGATTTTTTTAATAATCCCTTGTGCAATTTAAATAGTAATCTATCAATCTGTCAAATATTGTATCAGCAGCTTACTGTCAGGGTTGAAGTGATATATCAGAGTATCTGGTCCGATCCAGCCATCTAGCCCCTTAAACCTGATTTTTATAATCTGATATTCTGTTAACCTGGTTTCCAGATCTGTTCCCGCGAAGCAGGGCCCTGTTACTCTGATTTATTATTAACGCAGTTATATCAAGCAAGCAGTTTCCGAGCATAAGAAATTAAAAAGGATATTCAAACATACCGTGTATTCCAAACATTGTTAACCCTTTCTGCTGCTTAGTAGATGAATTAAGTTATATAGTTTACTGTTTATGTCCCTTCAAAAAAGACTTCAAAGGGTACAATATTCGCTTACTCCTTCTTTTTTCTAAGTTCTGCTTGTCTGGAGATGTGAACATCAGGAATGCGGATTATATTTCCCCTTCCTCTTTTGAATTTCTCAATTAGTCCACGCTCTTCAAGGTCCGAGAGCATAAGGCTGACTTTGGACTCCGAATAGGGAGATTTTTTCCTCAGTTCTCTCTGGCTGATCCGGTTTCCGCTAGCGTAAACTAGCTCCAAAAGTTCTTTTAGATCATCTGGAAGATTAATTTTTGAATGTTTTGAGGATCTCGAACTCGATTTACCAGGCTCCTCTTCGTTAAGAAAAGAGTCCTGAGCCTCTTCTGCAGACCCGTTCCTCTGCTGTAAAACTCCACCAGTTTTAGGTATCTCTTCGGACTCCAGATTAGGTTGAGCAGAGTTAGTTTTTAAATTTTTTATGACGTTTTCTGCTGTATCGATCTTAGCTTCTTGAGAGAATATTGCATCCTTTACGGGTTTTTCAGGCTCCAGCAGGTATGGCTGCCTGTTTTCCTCTGGAAAATGAATATCTGCCGGTTTATCAAGACTCTTCTTTAAAAAGTAGCCAGCCAGCATAAGGACTATGAGAGCGAGGAGAGCTGAGACTAAAAAGGTATACTGAGAGCCTGGTCGGGATACAGTCCTCGTCTCCTCATAATCCAGAACAGGCGCTTCAAATTCATCTTGATTCAGAAGCTCCTCATTAGAGGGTGGGAACAGGAGAAGATCATGCACATACTCTCCTTCATCTGTAATTACAACCTCTTCCGTAGCTGTATAAACAATCCTGTTTCCTTCAAGATAGTTTGCAGTTATTGTATAGGTGCCGGGAGTAAGGTTGAAAGAATATTGTGAATCCGTTGCAATAAAGTTCTGTTCTGGGGTGGAATTAATTTCTACAACTGAGTTGTTAAGAGGCTTGAAAGTGTACCACTCGTAAACTGTTCCATGAATCTTGGCCGCAGTTGCATCTCCCTGAAGGGCTATAATCAGAAAGAAAACAAGTGCGAACCTGCAGAGCTTTCTAAAATTCACACAAGGTTAATCGGTTTTTTAACATAAATCTTTTACTTTTCCTGACAGGGGGGTGTAAAAAAACAAATGCATATTAAAGCTTTATCAAGGGAATAAGCAGCTTATCAAGCTTAAAAGCCCATATCTTCCTGTTAATATGATCCATTTGAAAAAGAGTGCTTATATTTACCTTGATCTATATAACAGCATAATAACTTGTAAACGGAGGCAGTCAGATGAAAAAATCAAGAATAATACATTATCTGGCTTGTTTTACGATAGTATTAACATCACTCAGTTTGCTGTCAGGAGGCTCCCTCGCTGTCAGAGATTCCTCAGAACATGGAAACGACAATCCAAATCAGTACATGCGTGATGATTCCCGCGGTTCATATATGAATGGGACTGACAGCATGGATGAGGCAAGCAGTACTGAATCTAATGCGAATCAGGAACAGAAGAATCTCAGCTCAAAAAATAGAAATGAAATTTCCGAACACAAACAGGAAAGAAAACAATTACAGGAAGAACTCCAGTTTCATAAGCAAGAGTACCGTAAAGCAAAAGAAGATTTTCTCAAGACCAGAAATAGTATTCAGAGAGAAAAACTTGACCTTGATTCCGAAGAGGCTATAAATGCCACAAAGCTCTATCTTAACTCAAGTATTGAATATATGGTAGCTCACCTCTCATACGTAAAGAGCAACATGGCATATTCAAACGGGAACGGAACGGAAGAAAAAGTTATTGACATAGATGAAGATATAAAACTGCTTGAGATCGAGAAGACAAACATTGCAAAAGCATCAAGCCAGGAAGAACTTGTTTCCGTGGTCAGTTCCGTACGCGGAGTATGGAATAATGCTGAGAAAACCAGCCTTGAAGGCGCAGGAAAGACTGTCAGTGAGAAAATAGGAGAATTTCTTAAGAAGTCCGAAAACCTCTCTGAAAATCTTAGTATAAAAGTAGAGGACATGAAAAAAACGGGCGTTAACACCGCTGAACTTGAAACTGAACTTGCCAGCTATATATTATATATAAAATCCGCACAGGAAAAGAAAGAAGCGGCGGATTCTATCTATAATAGTGAGAATGTCACCCGGGAGGATCTGCAAAAGGCAAATAATTACCTTCGTCAATCCCTCAATGATATTAGCAAGGCGAATAAGATACTCAGGAAAATGTTCGGCGAACTGAAGAATTATGAAATCGAGAGAGACAAAGGATTTGAAGTTAACATAACGTAATTTAGCCCGGGAACTTAACAGAACCCAAATTAAAAATATAAAGAATTTAAATTAGAAAAAGGCATTGAATTAACTTGAGAACAGCCTGAAAACTGTAGATAGAAAAAATTTGCTCAGGGGATGAGATTGGAAAAACCTACTGAAAGAAAAATTACATGATAGAGGAGACAGAAAATGGTTAAATTCACTCACCTGCTCGTACTGTCAGCTTTAATTATCTGGCTTGCAGGATCCGGTTGTCTAGGAAACGGTACATCTGAAATGGAAAAGTCAGAGGCAGACCCAAACGCCGTTGAAGCAGGAAACGGGATACCAGCTGAGGATCTGGAAATAGGACTTACGCAAGCCGAAATCCAGAGTCTTGATTCTGATATGGCAGAACTTGAAGGTTTGCTTGAGAATGCAAGCCCTGAAGAAGAGATAGTAATTGAAGAATTGTGAGATGTAAAGGAAAGAAGTGAAAACCATGGAGTAATCGTTTTCACTTAAAAAACATCTTTTCTTTGTTTTTAATTTTCTGAATTTCTTCTTCCAGTGTCTGTATCCTGGATTCAAGCTCACTCATATCTTTTTTAGTAAATACATCGATTTTCGAGATTGACTCCTGAACTTTCTCTGAGATTTTCTTCTCAAGATCGAGCTTCTGTTTTTTTCTTTCTTCCAGCATATCCTGGACAACTTTTTTACCTTCTTCTTTATTGATGTCTCCTTTATCAACAAGTTCCTTTACAAGTTCATTTATCCTGTCTTCGGTTATTGCCCAGAGACCGGCTCCTATAAGCCCCAGTTTTCTTACGGATTCTCTCATGTACAAACACTCGCTGTTAATATCAATCTGAAAAGAATATTAAAAAACCTTGCATAAAAATATTTTATGTAAAAATAATTAATTGATATAATCTCTAAAGATGTATTAAGGTTCCCCCACATTGAAGAATAAAGGCATAATTTGTTTCTATCTAATACATCTGCTGATCTATGTAAACATATTTATCTTCCAATTTTGTATAACTCATCTATTTTCTAATCTTATATAACTCATTAATCTTCCAGTCCTATTTAACTCGCCTATCTTCTGATTCTGCAGTTCGTTTTCTTTTAATTTTATTTCACTAATTTTTGGTGTGACTCATCGGCTTTTACTTCTTTCTTATAAAAATCAATTTTTGCCTTCCCCTACTTTTCCATAAGCCTATAATTTAAAAAGATTATTTAAGAGGATTAAAATGAATCAATTTGCAGTCATTTTAACGTTAACAGATTACTTAACCGAAAGAAAATATATAAATACATTAATTGATGATGTTATTTGGGGGTAATTTAATGGCAGATATGACAAAAGTTTCACCATCCATATGCGCATATCCTGACGAAAAGTATGAGAATCTTGAAATTGAGGTCATCCTTCCGGGGGTGGAAAAGAAGGATATTTCTTTTAAGCTCACAGAAGACGGCTTTTATGTGAGAGCTACCAAGGAAGGAGTCGAATATGTGGACAGCTATGCAATCTGCTGCCCTGTTGTCCCGGACAAAGCTACAGCTAGGTATTCTAATGGTGTACTTAAAGTTACAGTACCTTACCAGCAGCCTTTTGAAAACGCTATTGATGTAAAAATTGAGTAAGGTAATTGGGGACTGATGCAGTTGAGTCGGGAAATCAGTAATATTGAATCCCGGGAATTAAACTTAAAGAGGTCTAAACAAGGATATCTGTCACTTAAATAAGAATATCCGTTACAGACTTTCTCATCTTAACGTTGTTTCTCAACTGCTTAAGTCCTGAGTATATGTATAATTGGATTTTTAAAGAAGAGGTTTTCAAATGAAAAAAATGACAGAGCAGCATCTTATCAATGCATTCGGAGGAGAAAGCCAGGCACATATGAGATACTTACATTTTGGAAATCAGGCGGAAAAAGAGAAATTCAGTAACGTGGCCCGTTTATTCCGCGCAATTGCCCATGCTGAATATGTACATGCAGGAGACCATTACAGGGAACTAAGACATCTCGATGGGGGATTTGTCGCAAACAGCATGGGAGCCTTTGGTCCTGGGGATACAGTAAAAAACCTTAAACTGGCCATTGCTGGTGAGACATTTGAGATTGAAGAAATGTATCCTGTATATATAGAAGTTGCAAAATTCCAGGGAGAGAAAGGTGCACAGCGAAGTTTCGAATGGTCATATGCCAGTGAAAAATTGCATAAACAGCTTTTCGAAAGAGCACTTGAACGGGTGAACTCTGGAAAGGACATGGAGCTCGGTCCTGTCCAGATCTGTGAAGTATGCGGATACACTCTTGAGGGAGAAGCCCCGGACGTGTGCCCAGTATGTGGAGCGCTTAAGGACAAATTTACTGCGTTTGAATAATTGCTTAATAAGTGCTTTATTTGCATCGATTCACTCTGACAGGCAAATAGTTCTGCCGCAGGAAAGGTACGACTTCGTAAGAGGTCATTCTCTGAAGAGGTCATTTTCTGCGTTGTTTTCCTAACAGCACTCTTTCCGGAGTGAAACTCCCTATTTATTTTTTACTGGATTTTATAGGTTCAGGAATATATACCCTCTCTAAAACTGTCCTGCCCGAAGAAATCATGCTGGGGCTTTATTGCTATCTTCCCTGTCTTCAAGCCTATCCGCTACTCTGGGCCATAGAGACAGCGAAATTATCATGGAAATAACAAAAACAAAAATAGAGCCCGCAGCCATGTCTACCTGGGTGTAGGCTATTTCTCCTCTTGATATATTGGTTAAAAGAGACCCTAAAAGAAAAAGTACAACAAGCAATATCGAAGTGGCAAGACTTAATAAGAGCACTATTCTTTGCTTGTTTTCTGTTGATCCGAATTTTACCATATAATTCTCCTGTTTAAGTTTCCTTCATAACTACTCTGTAACTTTCCTGCGTAATTACTCTGTGTAACTTTCCTGTTTAACTCTCCTTTTCCTGTTTAACTCTCCTGCTTACTTTTCTAGCTTTTCTTAACAGACTTTAAAACTGTCTGCCAGCTCATTTAAGTTTGCTTCTTTTCATTAGCAGGGAATTGGTAGTCACCGAGACCGAGCTCAGAGCCATAAAGGCGGCAGCAAGTTCAGGTGTAATCAATATTCGATGAAAAACGGGATAAAGAATCCCGGCTGCAATAGGGATACCTATCGAATTATACCCAAAAGCCCAGAACAGGTTCTGTTTGATCTTGCGGATAGTAAGCCGGCTCAGCTTAAGAGCTACGACCACATCTCTGGGGTCGTTTTTTATAAGTACGATTTCTGCGGACTCCATTGCCACATCAGTTCCCGCTCCCATTGCAATTCCCACATCGGACTGGATCAATGCAGGAGCGTCATTAATGCCGTCACCTACCATCCCGACAAGCTTTCCTTCATCCTGAAGTTTTTTAACTTCATTTGCCTTATCCTCAGGAAGCACTTCAGCAAGCACTCTTGAAATACCTACCTGTCTGGCTATCGCACCTGCTGTAATGGCATTGTCTCCTGTAATCATAGCTACCTCGATTCCCATTTTTGCCAGGGTCTCAACTGCTTCCCTGGAGTTCTCCTTAAGGGTATCGGCAACTGCAACAATGCCTATGATTTTTTTCTCATACGCTACGAGCATCGCAGTTTTCCCATCTTCTTCAAATGCACGCATTTCAGGCTCAAGGATCTCAAAGGAGACCCCATTCTCTTCCATAAGTTTACGTGTGCCGAGCAGGATTTGCTTTTCCTCAAAATAAGCTTCAACACCCTTTCCCGGAATTGAACGGAAATTTTCTGCTTTTCCGAGGCTGATCTCCATCTCCTCAGCTCCCTTTACAATAGCTTCTCCCAGGGGATGTTCCGATCCCTTTTCAGCCGTTGCAGCTATAAAAAGCACCTGTTCCTTTTCATTACCAGGGGTTGTAAGCACGTCTGTGAGTTTTGGAGTGCCTTCTGTAAGAGTTCCGGTTTTGTCAAAAACTATTGTATCAAGCTTATGTGCCCTCTCAAGGGCTTCCCCACCTTTTATGAGGATTCCGTTTTCCGCTCCCCGACCAGTGCCCACCATGATGGCTGCAGGAGTTGCAAGCCCAACCGCGCATGGGCATGAGATCACAAGGATTGTAATGCCTATAAGCAGGGAAAAGAGGAAGGGGCTGATTCCTCCCATAGCTGCGGATACCCCAAAGCGCCAGTAGCCTACGAAGAACCAGAAGAAAAAGGCGAGAAGGGTAAGAATATGCACCGCTATTATGAAGTTGCCAGCAAAGATATCCGCAACCCTCTGGATTGGGGCTTTAGAAGTCTGAGCATTTTCAACAAGCCTGATTATCTGGGCAAGAGCGGTATCAGCCCCGACTTTGGTAGCCCGGAAATTAAAAGTTCCTGTTTTATTTAGCGTAGCCCCGATAACCGTGCTGCTGGGGCTTTTCTCTACAGGAATACTCTCACCGGTAAGCATTGACTCGTCCACTGCCGAACTGCCTTCAACTACAACCCCGTCAACCGGAATTTTCTCTCCCGGGCGAACAACAACAATGTCGCCAACCACGACTTCTTCAACAGGAACTTCTTTCTCCACACCATCCACAAGAATTCGGGAGGTCTTTGCCCTGAGTTCCATCAATTTCCTTATTGCTTCCGAAGTCCGGCTCCTTGCCCTGGCTTCGAGAAACCTACCAAGCACGATGAAAAGTATAAGGAGAGCTACCGTATCGTAATAGAGAGTATCATACCCGGGTCCGAGATCAAAAAATGTTGCTGCTACGCTGATGATGTAAGCAGACCCTGTCCCTCCGGCAATCAGCAGATCCATATCGGTTACGCCATGCCTGAAACCTTTAAAAGTCCCGACAAAAAACTGCCTGCCAGGGAAGATAAGGATGAGAGTTGACAATATAAAAAGCACTACGGGGTCGAAGAGGAAGGAAGGAATAAACCCCAAAAGAGAAGGAAACATCATACCCATGTTCCCGATAGCAACCGGAATTCCAAGCACAGCAGCAATGATCAGGTTATTTCTCTGTTTTCGAATCTCAACCTCCCTTGATATCTGCTCTCTGTCTTCATATTCCACAGTTTCAGTCCGGACCGATGCCCCATAACCAATTCTCTGTACCGTAGCAACAATCTCTCTTACGGAAATCTGGGCTGAGTCGAATTCTACAACTGCCTTTTCAAGGGGAAAATTTACTGAAACCGAAATCACGCCGTCGGTCTTATTAAGAATTCTCTCGATATTTGCAGCGTAGGAGGCGCAACTCATACCTTCGAGGTTAAGAGTTACCGTATCCTTCTCTACCTTATATCCGATTGATTCGATGGTATCTTCAATCTCCTTAGGAGAGATAAGCGAGGGATCAAAACCGACTTTTGCCCTTCCAAGTTCCAGATTGACAGCTACTGAGCTCACTCCTGCTTTCTTCTTTAATACTCTCTCAATATTTGCGACGCAGGCCGAGCAGGTCATGCCGGAAACTCCTAGCGTGATTTCTTTTAAACCAGTTTTCGGCTCTGAGACTTGCGGGGCTTCTCCTGCTGGCAGTTCACAGGTTACATCCAGAGGACAGGATTGAGGAACCTCTTCTGACCCCTTTGGTTCCGTCAAAGTTCTCTCCTCAGCCTCTGTTCCTGTCCCCGCCGCTTCTGCTGCCCCGAAAAACTCCACCGGCGTTTCTTCCTGTGTTTCTTCGCGTTCTATTGAGTATCCCGCCTTTCGGATAGCCGCCTTTATGTCTTCCAGGGTTACTTTTTCAGGATCAAAGCTAACTGTGGCGTATTCGGATTCGAGATTTACATCAACGGATTCTATCCCCTCAAGAGAAGAAATGGCATCCGCTACTCTTTTCTGGCAGTGACCACAGGTCATGCCGTAAACTCCAATAGTAACTTCCATCAAATGTGCCGCCTATTCAGGTTTTTCAGGATTTTCTGGCATTCAGTAAACTCTTCTGGGCTCTTCTATGGTTTTATAGCCAGCTTTAAGCAAGGTCATCTGTATGACATATGCATCAGTTATCCGGCTGTCATAGGCTACATTTACGGTTCTTTCAGGAATATTGATATCTACTCTGGAAACCCCATTAATAGAGGTAACGAGCTTTGCGACCATGTCCTTGCAGTACCTGCATACAAGGTCGTCTACTATGAATGTTGTCTCCCCGATGTGCTCACCCCCGCAGCATAACTGTTTTTCTAGTCGCTCTATCCATACAGTTAATCCATATAGTAAAAATCTGTATTTTTAGTATATAATAAATTCTTTGAAAATGCTGTATGGAGTGATATCACAGAGGTTCATATCCGGTTTCCCTGATTGCAGCCTTAACTTCTTCGAGATTTACCTTTCCTTCTTCATAGTCAACAGTTACCTGTTTAGTCTGAAGATTTACGTCCGCCCTCTGCACACCCTCTACAGCTTCAACGGCTTTTTTAACCCTCAACTGGCAATGCATGCAGGACATACCTTCGACTTTTATGATTTCCTGAGCCATGTTTTCAATCTCCGTTTAATTTTATTTAATGATTTTATCATAATAATTTTCTGGAATACTGCAGAATTAAATAGGTATATGTCAGGTTTGCCACAAATTCTTTGCGTAAACTCAGGTTAATGTGACTGATAATATCATTAAGCTGAAAATACTATGATTTTCAGCATTCTTCAACAATACTTACTGACATTAAAAAGTTCAGAAATACTAGCATTTATGTCATAAAGGAATAGGCATTAGTAGAACATAAAAGGAGTTGAGAAAATTTCTCAGGAAAAGTTCAGGAATTTTGTGGCAATTTTCATATTCTTACTGGGGTTGAAACTTGTGCTATTCCCATAATTCGACGCAGCCTTGCTCTATAGCTCTTTTCACGCTGTCTATGGTTTTTGAGTTCCAAATGTTCTTTGTGGTTTTGGTTTTTTGCATATTCTCTGTAGTTTTTAGCTTTCTATTCACTCTTTGAACCCTTTACCCTTTACTGATTTTCCCAGGAAATTTTTGCCTATAAACCAACATTTAAATACTAGTAATGAGTTTAAGGGAGTGTTTGTTCACAATTGTGAACTTTAAAAAAACTGTTACATAGGACGCATGTGAGCCAGGAAAGGGTTAGCCGTACTGAGATTCAGTAGAAAAAAATACCCATAAATAAAAACGCCCGCAATTGAACTCATTAAAACTTACAAACAGAGGTCTTTAGACAATGAAGTTACCTGAGAATCACCACCATCGGAATGACTCTTCTCATAAAGATGAGCACGGTCATCACAATCATCGCCATGGTGGGGGAGACTTCACGGATTACACCGACGCCGTAAGCGAATACAAAAAAGTTTTCCGACAAAGGGAGATGTGTTAGAGCACACACCTGACCCAGCAGTTAAAGAGATGATATTGCAGATGGGGAAGGTCGGTTGTGAAACTCCTTTTGATCGTTTTGATAAGCAGAAGCCGCATTGTAACTTCGGGATGGCTGGGGTCTGCTGCCGAAATTGTAATAACGGACCTTGCAGGATCACCAGGAAAAGTCCCAGAGGGGTCTGTGGAGCAGACGCAGACCTCATTGTAGCCAGAAACCTGCTAAGATGGGTTGCAGCAGGAGTAGCTGCCCATGGTGCCAGAGGGCGAGAAATAATGCTTGCCTTAAAAGCTTCAGCCGAGGGCAGCCTGAAACTACCAATTGCAGGCGAGGAGAAATTAAGAAAATCCGCCAATCAATTAGGCATCAATACTGAAGGAGAGACAATATTGACTGATCCTCAGAGATTACCTATAAAAATTAATAATGCCTGCATAGGCGCTAAAAAATAAAAGCAGGCAAAATTCTAAGATTTTATTATAATTTACTCTACCTTAAGGCATTATAAACTATTTTATCCACTGAATGAGCCCTGCTCGCTTTTTTACATTAACAAATAATCGCACAACATAAATTGACGCGGCTTAATTTGTGTTTTGATCCTTTCAAGCCGGGCAGCAGCTTTCGTTGCCCGTGTAATTTTTCATCATACAGGGCATCATAGTAGCATTGTCCGTATGATCTTTCATCATACAGGGCATCATACAACAGTGCATCATCATAGTTTCGTTCATTGAATCGGCGCACATCATACAGTACATCATGGTCTCGTTCATTGAATCGTTGCCTATCATACAGGGCATCATAGTAGCATTGTCCGTATGATCTTCAATCATACAGGGCATCATACAACAGTGCATCATCATAGTTTCGTTCATTGAATCGTTACCCATCATACAGGGTATCATGGTCTCGTTCATTGAATCGTCGCCCATCATACAGGGCATCATAGTTGCGTTCTCTGATTGATCCCCTTTCATACAGTATATCATACAATGCATGCAGTGGTGCATACAGTGGTGCATCATGGTGTCATTCATTGAGTCGTTATCCATCATCATACAGGGCATCATGGTCTTGTTACAATAATCCTTTTCAAAGTTCATGGTGGTATTGTTGCCATAATCCGTTTCACAGTCCATCAAACAACGATTGTAGTCCTGCTCACAGTTATATACACAACAATCATAGCCCTCTTTACAGTCCATAGTATTATTGCAGTAGTCTTTTCCACAATCCATTAGACAACAAGTGTAGTTCTCTACATATTTCATGGTAATATTGTTGCAATAATCTTTTTCACAATTCATGGTGGTATTGTTGGAGTACTCCTTACAAACACAGACCTGTCCGCTCGATTTTCCCTTATCTGCAGCTCCTGCGATCGGCTGCCCCAGTCCGATTATTATCAATCCTATAAATGTCAGCAGTAACACTGACTTTGTGATTCCAGATTTAACCATCTCTGTTACTCCCCCCGTTATGTCAAAGTTGTATGCTTAACATACCAGTATGCTTGGCATACCGGTAAATATTTACGTGCTCAGTAAATATAAAAGCGTTATTATATTAGAAATAATTCCTCCTAAGTTCCCCTTATATGTGCTTTTGTAGCAAGTGATCTTTTTAGGTTTATTATGCTAGTGATAATAAAATTAACATTGTGTTTAAAAATTATAATTCCAGCCAACATAAAACATAATAGATGGTAAACTTAGTAAACTGAGGCTAGATTTGCAACTCTTAATTAATACAATAAAAGAAATGATTAAAAAATACTGCTGTTATTGAAGAGGAGAGATGTAACTGATTGCATGTACATGCAGAATATCTGAGTAAATCCATTTATTGTCTACACCTTGAGATCAGTTAAGCACACCAGGAAATAAAAAGAGAAAAACAGAATTATAAAGGCTCGTACCCTGCTTCCCGCACGGCAGCCTTTATTTCTTCCAGGTCGGTTCTGTTCTCCTCGAATTCCACAACAGCTTCTTTTGTTCCCGGATTTACATCAACTACAGTTACACCCTGCACGGAAGCAATAACTCTCCCAACCCTTAAGATGCAGTGATTACACTCCATCCCTTCAATTTTTAAGGTTCCTTGTGTCAGAGATTCAATCCCCCCGTTAGTAAGTTCTGGATTTTTACCTGTAATTTTTTCCTGTCCTAGTTTTTATATGGTTTTTATATATTATATGGTTTGATTTAAGGCTTATTTTACCTGTTTCTGTTTTTATATTTCACAGGTTTTTATCACATTATGGGATTTTTGCTCATCCAGCCCTTTACGGATTAAATATATTCTCAATCTCCCCGAATTGTAGCAACAAGGACTATCAGGACAGACGCTCCGATTCCAGCCAACCCAACCCAGGAAAAAGTACCACCATTTAACAGGATATAGGCTGAGATAATAAGCAGGACAGCAAGGTAGAATTCTTTCGAAAAAACCGTTTTCCTGCTTTCTTCCTGCTTTAAAGAAAGGAATCTATCCCCCATTTCTTCCATTTTATCGGCAACTTCCCGAATTGTTGCCCTCATTTCAGCCTTTTCATCCACAGGTTCAGTGGAAAATTCAATGTGGATAGCAGGCCCTTTCGGCTCATTAAGCTTCTTATAAGCATCCATGAGAACGGGAATTGCAATAGTTTTAATATTGTATCTCGGATCCAGTTCCAGGCAGACCCCTTCTATAAGCAGGATCGCTCTCTGAAGGGTTGAAAATTCCCCGGGCAGCCGGATATTATATTTCAGACCAAGTTTTGCGTAATTGTCGCTTTGTCTGCCTTCAAGCCCATAGTTCTGGTTTGCAATCAGGCTATCCATATCTTTCCTGAGCCTGTGGATATCAACTTCCCGTGCATTTGCACCCCCAATTTTCAGGAAACCCTGGGTTGCCCCTTCCACGTCCCTATTGTTGATGGCATAGTAAAACTCCAGCATGTGCTTCTGAAGTTCTTCATCGATACTGCCCACAGCCCCGAAATCGATAAAGGCTATGGTATTGTTTTCCTGAACCAGCATATTGCCCCCGTGAGGGTCAGCATGGTAAAAGCCGTCGATATAGACCTGCTTGAGGTAACTTCTGGTGATGGTACGTGTATATTCCGATTTCTTGCTTTGAGGCACAGGCATATTAATTATGTCTTTAATCTGGGTTCCGTGGATGTATTCCATTGTAAGGACATTGGCTGAACAATAATCCGGATAAATTTTGGGTACAGCTACATTTTTCACGTTCTTGAAATTGTCCTCAAAACGCCGCATATTGATGGCTTCAGTTCTCAAGTCGACCTCGCGGGTAAGCATCTCCCGAATCTCCAGCAAGAAAGCATCAATATCGAAATTGCCCCCCAATCCAAGCACCTTTCGCATTACAGGCTTGAAATCATCCAGAATAGAAAGGTCAATGTTTATAATGTCAATGAGATTTGGGCGGAGGATCTTGACGGCAACCGGTTTGCCTTCCAAAACCCCTTTGTAGACCTGGGCAATCGAACCGCAGGCAATCGGTTCCGGGTCAAAGCTGTCAAAGATTTCAATAAAAGCTTTTGCTTTTCTCTCCCGTGAAGCCTTAAGCTCCTCTTCCGTCTTTTTCCGGTTTCGCTCCGCAAGCGTCTGGTATTCACAAACGCAGGCAAGATCAAGGGATTCAGCCATCTCTTCAAAAGGCACCGGCTTAACCTTGTCCTGAAGGTTTGCCATTTCTATGACATAAGGCTGTGGAACAAGATCAGGTCGCTTGCTCATTGTCTGTCCAATTTTGATGAAAGTCGGCCCAAGCTCTTCGAAAGCCTGCCTGAGCTTTACAGCCGTATGCCTGATTTCGAGATCAAAAGCACAGGTACAATCGGGATTCGAAATGTAGTTAGTGCGCAAATCCCGGTAAAGTTCAGGAATAAGATTATATTTTAAAAGAACCCTGGTAACCTTAAGGTACCTCTTTGTTTTCCCCAGCATTCATTTATTAATTGTCCATTATTGCTTAAGAGAATTTTCTTTGAGGTTGCCAGATGGGTTCTTGAAGAACTGGATAAAATTGAGATACTGTTTTATCGATTGATAGATTAGCCGATTGAAAAATCATCAATTTAAGATTATCATTTGAAATCTTGTCGATTGAGGGTGTATAGGTTGAATTAATTGTTGAAAATTTTTATTAAATCTTTTAGAAAAATTAATAAAGCTTGTTACAAGAATAATGTCAAATGCTACTGGATGCCTTTGTGGACTCGGTTGAGTATCTTTTAAAAACAGGCCCCTCAATAATCCTGGGGGTTATCCTTGCCGAACTTCTTGTAAGCCTCGGCTGGTTCTATAAATTTGATTTTCTGGTAAACCCGATCACAAACTATGCTCATCTCAGAAGAGAATGCGGAGTGGGCTTCCTTACAGCTTTTGCATCCACATCGTCAGCAAATGCTTCGCTTAAAAGCATGTACGACGAAGGAATGATAGAAGAAGACGAACTGGTAATAGCCTCGGTTCTTAACTCCTTTCCTGCCATTGTCATGCACTGGAGAACCCTGATCCCGATACTTGTGCCCCTGCTCGGCACAACCGGGATTATCTATGTGGGACTGATAACTCTAGTAGGCCTTGTAAAAACCCTGATAGTACTTATCGCCGGTCATTTCCTGCTTAAAGGAGAAAAAGTACATTTCGACGAGTTTGAGAAGAAAGAAATCCCGGAATTAAAAATAGCCTTTAAAGAAAGCCTGAAAATCTCAAAGAAAACTATAACCAGAATTTTCAAAGTGATGGTGCCCGTAACCATCCTGGTTTTTATCCTGACAGACCTGGGAGTGTTTAATTCCCTCGGATCGTTTCTCAAGCCGATTTCGGAGTACCTGCCCGTGCCTGTGGGAGGGCTCCCGGTAATTGCAGCCCTTTTTGCAAGCCACCTTGCAGCCTACACGCTCGCAGCAAGCCTAATGGAGCAGGGAATCCTGAGCGGCATTGAAGTTATAATTGTCCTGCTGGTAGGCAATATTATAACAAGCCTCGGAACCCTGAGAATCTATATCCCGCATTACGTGGGAATCTTCGGTCCCAGAATAGGGATGAAAACTATCCTGATTTCTCAGGTTCTAAGGCTGTTCGTTCTGATTGGAATCACGGGGGTTATTTTAATGGTGTTTTAAAGTAAAAATGATCGGTTGAAGTAAAAAATGGCTTTAAAACAAAAACGACAAAAAGAAAAAGTAACAAGCACTCCGAAACTGCAAGACAAAACTAGGCAAGACAAAAAAGATCATGTTTTGTAAGAGAAACATTACGGCTTCGCTCGAATCTTCCTGAAAACATCCCTGAAAGCCAGTCTTTTCTCTTCCTTAATCGTGAACCCGGCTTTTTCGATATTCCTCACAGTATCTCGTGTAGTATGATCTCCAAGCAGGAAAAATAGAACTGGATTAATCAAATGTTCCATGAAATCAATAAAAGGGTAACTGCTATGCACGTGTTCAAGGGATATTAGTTCCCCTGATGGTTTTAGAACGCGTCTCATTTCCTTAAGAGCTTTTACAGGGTCAGGGATTGTGCAGAGCACGAAAGTCGTTACCACGTAATCGAAGCTGTTATCCGGGAAATCAAGCTGTTCGGCATCCATAGGATAAAGAGTAACGTTTTTCATGGCTTTCGCTTTTTCCCGGGCTTTCCTGAGCATTTTTTCGCTTTTATCGATCCCTATCACCCGGCAGCCTGCTGGATAATACATCAGGTTTCTTCCTGTGCCAACCCCGACATCCAGAACTTTTCCACTCAGGTTTGAAAGAGCTTCCTTTCTCCATTTCCGGAAAAAGAAAAGTTCCAGAGGCAAGTCTATCAGTTCATATATGGGTGCGATTCGGTTATACTTTGAGACCACGGACATTAAACAAATTTACGCTTTCTTCATGATTAGCTTTTCTGGATATGCAGGGAAAAACTATTGTATTAAGGGAAAGCAGTTTAAATAGAAATGTTCAGGTTTTGGATAATTCTCCGGAAGTTTTCCGGAAACAGGTTTATTTACGGTTTTGCCCTGATCTTCTTAAAAACGTCCTGAAAAGCAAGGTTTTTTGCTTTCTTAATGGTGAAGCCGGCTTTTTCTATGTTTCCCATCGTATTTCGGGTCATATCATCCCAGATAAAGAAGAACATTATCGGATTGATCAAATCCTCAATGCGGGCAATAAACGGGTTGCTACTCCGCATATGCTCAAGAGCTATCAGCTCTCCTGAAGGCTTGAGGACTCGTCTCATCTCTTTAAGAGCCTTCACAGGATCGGGAACCGAACAGAGGACAAAAGTCGTAACCACATAATCAAAGCTATCATCTGGAAATTCAAGGTGCTCGGCATCCATAAGATAAAGAGTAATATTTCTCATGCCTCTTGCCTTCTTCCGGGCTTTTTCAAGCATCCCTGTGCTGTTATCTATTCCGATTACCGAACAGCCTACCGGATAATATTTAAGATTCCTTCCTGTGCCCACCCCGACTTCCAGAACCTTGCCGCTCAGGTTTGAGAGGGCTTCTTCTCTCCACCTGCCGTAAAGGAGAAGCTCTACAGGCAATTCTATGATGCCATAAACCATTGAGATCCGGTTATATTTCGAAACCACGGACATTAAGTGAGTTTACGCTGTCCTCACGATTAGCTTTTTGGGATACCGGAAGAAAAAAGTATTTACCAGGTACTGTCCGCCTGATATCATTATCCTGCATGAGAACTCCGGGAAACCGATTCATATTTAAGCGTTAGAATTAATACCACGCTACAAAACTTACACTAAATATAACATTAAATTTTACATTAAGTCCCTCACTAAATTTCACATTAAATCGTGAATTAAACTCATAGATAATATCAAATTAGAAATTATTACTTGCAGACGTTGAAACAAATTCCCAAACATTGTTACTCCTAAAGGAATTGTACTCTTACCAATTAATTTCACAAGAACCAGAAAGAGGAAACCCTATGAGCAATATTTTACGCAGAGGCAGGCTGGAAGCCGCCCAGGATGAGGAAATCTTACGTTATACATCCTCTATGGAGGCTGACAGGTGGATATTTGATGCTGATATAGCAGTGGACCTTGCCCACACGGTAATGCTGAGAGAGCAGGGCATTATAAACCGGGAAGACTGCAGCAAAATTCTTAGCGGGCTTTTGAAAATCAGGGAAGAAGGAATGGAAAAGCTCGATTTCAGCTATGAAGACATTCATATATCTCTTGAGTCGAAGCTAATCGATCTGGTTGGGGAAGATGTAGGAGGCAGGATGCACTCGGGACGTTCAAGAAACGATGAGGTTGCAACCTGCGTCAGGCTCGTGCTAAGGGAGGAACTGATAGGGCTGCTTGAGGAAATCCATGAGCTGAGGCAAACCCTTCTAACCCTTGCAGGAAAACATACTGATACGCTCATGCCTGGTTTCACTCACCTACAGCATGCCCAGCCGACAACGCTTGCCCATCACCTCTGCGCCCACGAAGCTGCCCTTGGCAGAGATTTCGACAGAGTTCAGGACGCTTATTCAAGAGTAAATCTCTGCCCTCTCGGGGCTGCAGCTTTTGCTTCCACTGGTTTTAACCTGAACAGGAGAAGAACCCAGGAACTCCTGGGCTTTGCAGGTCTGCTTGAGAACTCAATGGATGCGGTCAGTAGCCGGGACTTTCTTATTGAATGCGCCTCGAGCTTTACAAATCTCATGATAAACCTGAGCCGCATGGCAGAAGAGCTTGTAATCTGGTCCTCTTCCGAATTTAATTTCATAGAACTGGATGATATGTACGCTTCTACCTCCTCGATTATGCCGCAGAAGAAAAACCCGGATACCGCCGAACTTATGCGCGGGAAAACAGGAGTAGCCGTGGGAGCACTTATGTCCCTGATTACAATATGCAAGGGGCTTCCCCTGAGTTACAATCGTGACCTGCAGGAAGCGACCCCAAATATTTGGCGGTCTGTAGAAACGGTAAGGGCTTCAGTAAGGGTCATGGAAGGGATGATAAAAACCATGAAAGTCCGTACTGAAGTGCTCGCTGCCCAATCAGTCACAGGTTTTACGACAGCTACCGAACTTGCAGATACTTTTGTCCGGGAAACCGGAATTCCTTTCAGGACTGCTCACCAGATCGTAGGCATACTTGCAAGGGAAATGGAAAGGCCCACTCTGGAAAAGATAGATTCTGTAGCCGAAATTGTGCTGGGTGAATCGCTTTCAAGCCGTGGGCTCACGGAAAAGATGGTAAAACAAGCCCTTAATCCGGTATCAAACATAAAGCGAAGAAATATTGCTGGGGGGCCTGCCCCAGAAGAGATGCGGAATTACCTCTCAAAAAGGCGTACTGAACTCGAACTTAACAAGCAAGAAATTGCAACCATGAGAGACGTCACAGATTCGGCTTTTGAGAGCCTGCTTGCAGTCGTTAATGAGTACATGAAAGTTTGAGCTGTGGTAGAGCAAACCAGTAATTAATACACTTTATATTAATTAATATAAAGTAATATTAAATTAGTTATTACTTTGGCTCTTAGTATCACGCAAAATACATCGTAAAATAACAATATCATCCGAAGATATATGCTATAACACCGGAATACTAATTATCAATGCAGCATTTTAAAAACTATCGCAAGGGATTATTTATGGAATTCAAACAGGGCGACAGGGTACGTATTGAAAAGAACGGCACTGTATACGAAGGCAGAGTAATGCCGTCTATGGAAGGATATATAACAATAAAAATGAACAGTGGTTATAATGCCGGATTTTCCACAGACAGGGTAAAGGTAACGCTTCTGGAAGATAATGAAGAAAGCACAAACGGAGACGAAAACGGCGCGAAAGAATCTAGGGCTACTGGAGAGGGAATCACAAAGCCTGGAAAAAAGCTTCCGAAGGTTGCTATCCTTTCCACAGGCGGAACTATTGCTAGCAAAATCGACCATCGGACAGGTGCAGTAACATCACAGTTTACAGCTGATGATATTCTTGCAGCTATCCCTGAACTTAAAGAGATAGCCGATTTTAAAAGCAGGGTAATCTCAAGTATCCTCTCAGAGAATATGGATGTCGGAACCTGGGAAAAACTTGCCTGCGCAGTCGTAGAAGAAATCGAAGACGGTGCTGATGGTATAATTGTAACCCACGGGACAGACACCATGATGTACACGGCTGCTGCCCTCTCCTTCATGATCGAGACACCTGTACCCATCGTCCTAGTGGGTTCCCAGAGAAGTGCAGACCGTCCCAGCAGTGATAGTGCCATGAATGCAATCTGTGCAGCCCGTGTTGCAATAAGCGATATTGCTGAGGTTTCGGTTGTCATGCACGGAACAACCTCGGACGACTACTGTGAGATCCACCGTGGAACCAAAGTCAGGAAAATGCATACTTCCCGCAGGGATGCTTTCAAATCCATAAATTTCCTTCCTATAGGAACTGTGGATTACAATACAGGGGAAATAAAAACTTTCACTAATTATACCAAACGTGGAGAGATACCTCTCAAATTTAAGCCAGGCATGGAGCCTAAATGTGCCCTTGTTAAATTTACACCGGATGCAGACCCTGATATTCTTGACTATTATATCAAAGGCGGATACAGAGGACTGGTCCTTGAAGGTACGGGTCTCGGGCACGTCTCTACTAAGTGGGTTCCCCTTATCCAGAAAGCCACGGATGCAAAGATGCCTGTTGTAGTAACATCCCAGTGCCTTAATGGCAGAGTTTGCGACCGCGTTTATAATACGGGCCGTGATATACTGAAAGCCGGTGCAATCGAAGGCGAAGATATCCTGCCCGAGACCGCCCTGGTTAAACTTATGTGGGTACTCGGTCAGACCGATGAGTACAACAAAGCTATTGGTATGCTCAGGGAAAATCTCAGTGGAGAGATCACCGAGTGCTGTTTTAAATAAAAGAAGAGTCAAACGAATTCAGAGAATCAGGTTAAAAAGAAAGAACTAACCCCTTCAGGGGTTAATTTCCGATTTTTAAAAGGAATGAGTTCTTTTTCAAAAGGAATGGGTTCTTTAAGGATTGATCTGTAATTCCCGTCTCCCATTGTAATTTTTCCTGGTATATGTATCCAGCCATGATGTGGTGATCCATTAAAATCTGTAATTAAGATCTGTATATAAATTCAGAGTACTGGTTTTTCATCCAAGCATAGATTTACCACTCATTCCAGCCTGTGAGTTCAAGGATTAGATGATAGAACCTGTTGGTATGCTGTAATTTATGACGTCACTTTATGCCGTAATTTTCTTTACTCAATATATTTAAATAACAAAAAGTATTAATGTACAATGCTAACAAGTGTCATGTTAGCTATTATCAAGATAATGTCATCAGGATATTTTCAGGAAGGTGCTATAGATGCTCGGAATAAATGATCCATTTATCTGGCTTGGATATCTTGCCAGTATATTAAGTGCACTCTTGTGCCTGGTTTATGGAGCCTACCATTGGAGAGGCGGAGACGAGGAGCAGATGGTAAAAAGCAGCGCTAAAAAGGCAGCGACCCAGGATCAATAAAACTGGAAACAGAATTGAGATTGATCTAAAAGGTCAGGTCAAATCGGATCTTTGAAAAAACCTGAGAAAAACAGTATTAGAATTATTCTGGAATGGTCTTATCATGGCAGTTAATATTTCAGTTCTCATCCTCCTTCTTATCGCATATCTTGGGGCCACTTTCTATGTCGCTTACCTTGGATACAGGAAGAATTCCAAGACCGAAGGGTATATGCTCGCCGGTCGGGGGGTGCATCCTGCAATTATGGCGCTCTCCTACGGAGCTGCATTTATCAGCACCTCTGCAATTATAGGATTCGGTGGAGTAGCTGCGTCTCTAGGAATGGGACTCTTATGGCTCGTGTTTATGAACATCTTTTTCGGGATCTTTATTGCCTTCGTGATTTTTGGGCCCCGGACCCGGCGCATGGGGCTCAATCTGGGAGCTATAACCTATCCTGAGTTTATTGGAAAGCGTTTCCAGTCAAAGTTCATTCAGGCATTTTCCGGACTCCTGATCGGAGTCTTCATGCCCCTCTACGCATCAAGCGTTATCATAGGGGCCGGAAGATTCCTTGAGACAACCCTTGGACTTAATTATAACATTGCTCTCGTAATATTCACTATTATCATTGCCTCTTATGTGATTAAAGGCGGACTTCTCTCAGTAATGTACGTGGATGCCATGCAGGCTATCCTGATGCTGTTTGGAATGGGCTTCCTGCTTATTTACACTTACAGCATGCTTGGAGGAGTTACCGAAGCCCACCAGACTCTTACAGATATGGCAAACCTTGTACCTCCTGCCCTTGCAGCCCAGGGACACCAGGGCTGGACTTCAATGCCGGCTTTTGGCTCCCCTATCTGGTGGACAATGGTTTCCACAATTATAATGGGTGTGGGAATAGGAGTACTTGCACAGCCGCAGCTTGCAGTCAGGTTCATGACTGTAAAAGACGACCGCTCCCTGAAAAGAGCAGTTGCCGTGGGAGGTCCTTTCCTCCTTATGATGGTAGGAGTTGCATACGCTATAGGGGCACTTTCCAACGTATATTTCTACAGAACCATGGGCGTGATTTCGCTTCAGGCAGTGCCGGATGGCAATACTGATCTTATAATGCCTGCTTTCCTCAACCATGCAATGCCTGAAATGTTTGTCACGCTCTTTATGCTCTGCCTGCTTTCAGCCGCAATGTCTACGGCAGCAGCCCAGTTCCATACAATGGGCACGGCAATAGGGTACGATGTATACCAGCAGAGTATAATGAAAGGCAAATCCAGAGCAACAGTCCACGTTACAAAAATAGGAATTGCCTTTACCATTCTTGTAGCAGTAATTCTGGCATATATCCTTCCCGGAAGCATTATCGCCAGAGCGACTGCGATGTTCATGGGCTTATGCACGTCCGCTTTCCTGTCCCTGTTTATCGGAGCACTTTTCTGGAAGCGCACAACAAAAGCCGGAGCAATTGCAAGCCTGGTAATAGGGTCTTTAAGCAGCCTCTTCTGGCTGACTTTCGTGCATGCAAAAGAAGCTGTACCTCTAGGAATCTGCCAGGCAATCTTCGGCAAGGAAACCTTACTCACAGGCACCTGGCCTCTTGTAGACCCGATCCTGATCGCAACTCCACTATCTTTGATTGCCCTAGTTGTTGTAAGCCTTATGACACCCCAATTTTCACCCGAATTCCTGAAAAAAGCTTTCAGGTTGAGGTTTGAAGACGAAAAGGAAGAAAGCTCAGAAAAAGTACCCAGCAGTGCAGCGGATTCGGCAGGCGTTTAAGCCTGCAACCCTGTCTCCACCTTTACATGTTTTATTTCTTTTTCAATTTCATTTTTATACTTCATTAATTAGCTTTTTTATTTTCCTTTTGTTTCCTTTCTGACAGGCAGCGTCTGCCCCCCATGCGGCATAAGGTGGATTTTTGCATCAGGGTTTTCCGAGAGCACCGCGGATAAGGCGTCATTTACACTTGCCATCGGAGTGAAGAAGGCAGATCTTATTTGTTCATCCTGGAGTTTTGAAACCAGGTAAAGCTTAAATTTTTTTGAAATTTTAGCAATTATTGCAGTTTTGTGTCCACCGAACTCGAAACATTGTTTGAAACGCTCGATTGCATCATCAGGGCTCCGACATTCCCTGTTCCAGCATTCATACACCTGATTTCCAATTCCCTCGGCACATTCGGCCACAAGGATAATGGAGCCGCCTGCCTTCACGGCTTGGGTTGCATTGTCAAGGGCTTTATTTGCCTGGAAAAGGTTGATATCTTTCGGGAAACCTCCGCAGGAAACTATAACTGCATCTGCGGGCTCTACAGGCACCTTATACATGGAATCCACAACCTCCACGCCTTTCCTGTGAGCCTCGATAAAATCCCCGGCAACGGCAGCAACGATTTCTTTTTTACTGTCAAGCACTACATTCAAAATAAAGTCAAGACCGGTAATTTTTGCAGCTTCTTCCATGTCCTGCCGCACAGGGCCATCGACCCTTCCGGAAACAGCCTTCTCGTCAATCATCATTTTGTGGTTTGCTATTACTGCCTCTTTCGAGCTTACACCAGGCAGCACAGACTTCGCTCCTCCGCTGTACCCTGCGTAATAATGAAATTCAATGCTTCCAGTACCTATAACAAGATCTGCATCCAGAACATCTTCAAAGATTTCAATCGGGGTTCCTCGTGAGGTTATGCCAATACGTCTGCACCTGCTGGTATCGTGCTGGATGCAGCGGATTTTTTTGTGAATCTCTTCTCCGACTAGTCTTCTGGATTCCTCTTCGGTCTGGTTTCGATGGAGCCCGAGGGCAAAGACAATAGTGATATTCTCATCTTTTGCTCCTCCAAGATAAAGCTCTTCAAGCAGAGGAGGAAGAATTTTTTCAGTAGGAGTTGGTCTTGTAACATCACTGACTATAATTGCAACCCTGGAATCAGGGTTTACAATCTCAGAAAGCCTTTTGCTTTTTATAGGATTTTCAAGGGCTTTTTTAATTAAAAAATCTCCTCTCTCCTTTTTTTCAGGTTCAGAGGGTAGAATAATACTGGACATATTTCGTTTCGGAATATCCAGCTCAAGTGACATATTTCCAAAGGCCAGTGATATTGTTTTTGTGTTTGCAGTATTATATGGCATTTTAATTGCCTTTTTTATAATTCTTTATATAACTGTATTTATAATTCTTATATAACTGTATTATTTTGGGGCTATTTTCTTTTATAGTCTTCATCCTTTATGTCACCTTCTTATTTCATTACAGGTAAAGTCCACCCACCATTGGGCATAACATGGATTTTAGCCTTCGGGTTTTCGGAAATAATATTTTCAAGCGCTTCTTCTACACTTGTAACAGGGATAAAGAAGGCACTTCTGCTCTCAGTTTCTGGAAGCTTTGAGACAAGGTAAAGTTTAAAATCTTTTGCAGCCCTTCCGACAGTGGCAGCTTTATGTCCGCCGAACTCAAAACATTTTCTGAATTTTTGTACCACCTCATCGGGAGTTTTGCATTCTCTACTCCAGCGCTCATATATGCTATCCCCGATTCCTTCAGCACATTCGGCTACAAGCACTATTGAGCCTCCTTTTTTCACAGCATAAACTGCATTTTCAAGGGATTTTGTCGCCTGGAAGAGGTTAATATCCTTTGGAAATCCCCCGCAAGAAACAACGACTGCATCCGCAGGCTCTACAGGCACCTTATACATAAAATCCACAATCCCGGTTCCTTTCCTGTGAGCTTTTATAAAATCTCCGGCAACAGCAGCAACTATTCTTCTTTTACCATCAAGTACAACGTTTAGGATAAAATCAAGACCTGCGATCCTTGCAGCTTCCTCTATATTCTGCCTTGCCGGATTATCGGCCCTACCTGAGAGGGGATCCCCTTCAAAGAGTTTGCTGTAAAAACTATGATAAGAAAGTATGGATTTTTCCGAACTGACCCCTGGAAGGATGGATTTCCCTCCTCCTCCATACCCTGCATAATAGTGAAATTCCACTGAGCCTGTGCTTATAATAACGTCAGAGTTGACTACTTCTTCAAAAACTTCAACAGGCGTTCCAAAACTCGTTTCTCCAAGATACCTGCACCTTTTCCTGTCATGCTGGATGCATCTAATTTTTTCAAAGATCTCCTCACCTACAAGCTGGCGACACTCTTCTTCAGTCTGTAAGCGATGGAGCCCGAGGGCAAAGATAATAGTGATATTCTCATCTTTTGCTCCTCCAAGATAAAGCTCTTCGAGCAGAGGAGGAAGAATTTTTTCAGTAGGAGTTGGTCTTGTAACATCACTAACTATAATTGCAATCCTGGAATCAGGGTTTACAATCTCAGAAAGCCTTTTACTTTTTATAGGATTTTCAAGGGCTTTTTTGACCAAAGAGAAAGGATCTTCCTTTATTTCAGGTTCCAAAGGTAAAATTACACTTGCAAGGTTTCTTTCCGGAATTTCAAACTCAACTCCCGTGCTTCCGAAAGAAAGTGGTATTTTTTTTATGTTTGCAGTCATGGTTATGCCGATGCTTTATCTTGATACCATTTTTCTTTGTTGTAAAATAATAGGGATAAACAGGTATAAAAAGAACTATAATAATTTCAAAGGCAATTCAAAATTTTATTTTTATTTATAACCCTTTTTACCGTTTTACAGGTAAAGTCCACCCTCCCTCAGGCATGATGTGGACTTTAGCATCGGAATTTTCGGAAAATACTTTCCCAAGTGCTTCTTCTATGCTTTTTACAGGCGTGAAAAAGGCTTTTTCACTTTCTGCATCGGGAAGTTTTGAGACAAGGTAGAGCTTGAATTCTTTTGCAGCCTTCCCGACAATAGCAGCTTTGTGTCCGCCGAACTCAAAACAATTTTTGAAACGTTCAACTGCCTCTTTAGGATCCCTGCATTCCCTGTTCCAGCATTCGTAAACTTTGTTTCCAATTCCTTCTGCACATTCGGCTACCAGGATAATCGAGCCTCCTTCTTTTACGGCAGGAATTGCGTGTTCAAGGGATTTTATTGCCTGATAAAGATTGATGTCTTTTGGAAAACCACCGCAGGAAACAACGACTGCATCCGCAGGCTCTACGGGCACTTTATACATGGCATCAACGTGTTCCGCACCTTTCCTGTGGGCTTCGATGAAATTGCCTGCAACGGCAGCAACAATCTCTTTTTTGCTGTTTATTACAACATTCAAGATGAAATCAAGGCCTGTAATCCTTGCAGCTTCCTCTATATTCTGTCTTGCCGGGCTGTCGGCTCTGCCTGAGAGGGGATCCCCTTCAAAGAGTTTGCTGTAAAAGCTGTGAAACGAAAGTATGGATTTTTCCGAACTGACCCCTGGAAGGATGGATTTCCCTCCTCCTCCATACCCTGCATAATAGTGAAATTCCACTATGCCTGTGCTTATAATAACGTCAGAGTTGACTACTTCTTCAAAAACTTCAACAGGCGTTCCAAAACTCGTTTCTCCAAGATACCTGCACCTTTTCCTGTCATGCTGGATGCATCTAATTTTTTCAAAGATCTCCTCACCTACAAGCTGGCGACACTCTTCTTCAGTCTGTAAGCGATGGAGCCCGAGGGCAAAGATAATAGTGATATTCTCATCTTTTGCTCCTCCAAGATAAAGCTCTTCGAGCAGAGGAGGAAGAATTTTTTCAGTAGGAGTTGGTCTTGTAACATCACTAACTATAATTGCAACCTTGGAATCAGGGTTTACAATCTCAGAAAGCCTTTCACTTTTTATAGGATTTTCAAGGGCTTTTTTGACCAAAGAGAAAGGATCTTCCTTTATTTCTGATTCCGAAGGCAGGATGATACTGGACATGTTTTTCTCAGGTATACTCAACTCAGAAATTCCATATCCAAACGCGAGTGAAATCGTTTTTATATTCTCAGTCATGATCATTCCGATGTCTTCGTACTAATTATATAAAATCGTATAGGTAAACAATGAGAATTAAATTTAAATCTGGTTTCAAACTCCAAGCTAAACTGGCAGCTAAAATTAGATTTATATTTTAATAATATACTTATTATTTTAATAGTTATCCCATCCCGAGTTCCGCTTCGGAGTGATGCGTTTGTTTCGCTCCCCGAGTCCAGTCTCGGGAGGAGGGAGCCCTTTTCGCTACGCTGCCCCCCGCTCAAGAGGATTACATAAGAGGTAAGAAAAACCATTAATTAGTTCGCTCAAAAGAGAGATAAAGCTAAGCAAAGGAATATATTAAGTTTAAAGTTCGACTGACTCGCCTGGCTTCATTATAATCACTTTTGTGCTGGTTTTTGATTCAACGGACTGCTGGAATTCAAGAGGGTCCTGGTTGATTACATCGAAGGTGTTATAGTGCATGGGAATTGCGATTTTGGGGCGGATGAGTTCTACGGCTTTTACGGCTTCTTTTATGCCCATTGTGAAGTGGCCACCTATGGGCAAGAGGGCTATTTCAGGTTCATAGAGTTCGCCTATAAGCTGCATGTCGCCGAAAATCCCAGTGTCTCCAGCGTGGTAGACAGTACATCCGCTGATCTGTATAATGAAGCCTGCCGGGGAGCCGCCGTCGAAACTGAAGCCGGAGGCATCGATTGAGGAGGAGTGGAGCGCATTGGTCATGGTTAGCTTTATGCCTTCAACGTGCATTGTGCCGCCTTTATTCATGCCTTCTGCAAAAACTCCTTTGGATTTAATATAGTTTGCAACCTCGTGAATGGAAATTATCCTGCACCCGGTTCGTTTCCCGATTTCTATCGCGTCTCCGAGATGGTCGTGGTGCCCGTGAGTTACGACTAATACATCGGGGTTCAGTTCTTCAGGAGCACATGGAGCCAGTGGATTTCCTGAAATAAAAGGGTCGATCAGCAATCTCTTTTCAGCTTCCAATAAAAAAGCCGAATGCCCGAGCCAGGTGATTTTTATGCCAGCCATTTCTTTTCCTCACAGTCAGTCATTTTTTTATTAAAACGTAATAATGCGTAATGTAATTTTCGATGATAGCCAGATATTTTTGAATTTCGATAATAATTGTATGGTTTACAAAAAAAGTTATATTAATATGTAACTTTCAATAAAAGTTAGGCAGAGGATGAAAATCAGCGTTGTAATCCACGGGCCCGATGTCATCGACTCTGGAGAAGCAAAAATAGTTTTAGAAAAACTTTCCCATCTCGGCGAGGTAAAAGCAGAGCTTGGCGGAACTATGGGAAGAACAGCCGTCCTTGATGCAGGGCTCGAAAAAATTATAGATATAACCCGGCATCTCAAGCCGAGTGTCTGCATAGAAGCTTCTTTTGAAACAGCAGACCTTATTTGCCTCCTGAACCGGGGAAAAACTTTCGAAACCGGCAAAATTTTCGGGTCAAAGGTTGCTTCTCGCCTGAAAGACTGTGAAAGAAAGCCAGTGGTCCAGATCGAAAGCCCTGGCTGTTCCTTCGGAAAAATAATCCCGCTGAACAAAAAAGCCGAAAACTGCATTGAAAAACTCTCCGAAACCCTTGGTATTCCTGCAGAAGAACCCCTGCCTTTTCATAATCCGGTTTCCATAAAAAACTGCCCGAAAACCGGAAAATCCCGAATCACCCGCGAAATCTCAGGGGTTCTCCCCGGCGAAAATATCTTTGTAAACGGCATCGTGATCGGAAAAGCCCTATCCTCAAAAATAAAAATAATCTCCGAAAACGGCTTCATTACCGCAATCGAAGGCGGAGAAATAAAAGAGCATGGGCTTGAGAAGCTCCATAATTACGAAAAAAGAGAGCCTGTAGACCTTGCCGACGCCTGGATAAAAAGCGGGGATATCCGGAGAATTACTTCCTTACTGCCGGACGCCAGGAAACAAAGCGCCTGTGCCCGAAAATCAGGATGCATTTCCAGAGCCGGAGCTGGAAAAGTTGTGCCCGGAAAGGTTGTACTTATAGACCATATAGCAGAACGTACCTTCGAACTGGCAACCTGTGCCGAACTTGCCGTTACAATCGGAGATGACACCACTGATATAGCGGGCGATATTCTTCTCAGATTAGGAATTCCTATCCTCGGGATCACGGACGGGGACTGTGATGAAGTCGCTTGCCAGACTGAATTTTATCCGGGTTCGGTTGTGCTGAGGCTGACAGCAGGAAATGATGATATTCTGGGCAAGAAAATAAAACAGGAACTTTTAAGGGGAAAGAGTTCTGCGGTTTTAGAGGATATATGCGCTTTTAAAGAAGATGTGCTGAAACTTGCAGAGCCTTTGATTGAAGATGTTTTTGAGTATTGATACTAAAAAAGTTCATGATTCGAAATCCTAAATTCTGACCTGTACAACGTCATTCGTCACACTGTGTCGTTCTTGTCACGCTCGACGCAGGAGAGCGGCTTTTCAGAAAAAAGAAGAGAAAATATCAAAATTTTGACCATGAATATAAAATCTTTTTAAATCATTTCAATTTGATAGCTAGACGCTGAAAGCCGTTTTTTAGAACGGGATTAATGGTCCGTTTTAATGATCCGTTTTCCGAATTGGTTAACAGGATAATAAGAATACGCTCCCGTTCTTAAAGTATAATAAAACAGTACCATTTATTTAAATAAAATTGAGAAAATAATAGCACTAACACAATCATTTTATGAATTTTATAGGTAAAAAATCAGAGATGAATATAAACAGCTCGATGTAAAATAAATAACCAGAATGAAAAATATACCTGCCAGTTTGGGAAACGAGCAGGCTTTAGCCTAGCCGTCACATACAAAAATTCAGACGTTTATGATGAAAATACCAATGTATTATTGGTTTAAAGTCACTTAAATTTTTTATCAGTCAATTATACTCAACACTCTGATTTAAAGAATTATTCCTAATTATTTAGAAAAAAGGTCGAAGGTCGGGTGAAACAGTCCCGCTCTAGCTTGAGGGGAACAGGAAGAAAAAGCTAAACCTGTTCTAGATGATTGTAGATCCCAGCCGATAGATGATTGTAGATCCCAGCCGATTGGTCTACATCCGATTGGTCTACATAATAGTATTACTTTTATATAAACATGTAAAATGTTTTCAAACGCATTACTCGATTTTCATTCTAATCCCGCTTGCTCTGATAGCTCCCCTGCCTGCGCTTAATAGAGTCTCCGACATCTGTCGAAAATTTTTAATACATTCAAAGATAAATTCTGAAGTTAGTTGGGAAATGGGGACTCAAACTTGAACATAAAAGCAAAATTTCAGGATGCTGTCAATGTCCTTAATTATGGTGGACTTTCCGCAACGGATAAAAAGGAAGAGGAAATATGCCCTTATCGGATAAAGCAGACAAAAATCCGGAAAATCATTACTATAAATTGCAGAGAATGTGAAGCGGAATCTTCGCTCAATGATATACATTGCAGAAAAAATATTTTTAGAATTTTACAAAAAGAGGTCAAGGCTGACTGCCTGGTACTCTCAAGACTTTATGAGCGAGACTACGAAGGGCAAGCCCTGTCAACACTTTATACTCTCGCAAGTTTTGAAGAGACAATTAAAGCGTACAAAAGTGCAGAGAAAGTTCTGGGAAGCTGTACTTTGCCTGAAAGGAAAAACTGTGAGCTGGAAAGGAAAAAAATAATTGCTTCTTTTGCTAAAACCGTGGAAGCCGATCCTTTAAAAGCCAAGTTGGAAATAAAAAATTTTATTCAAGACAAAAAACTGAAAAGAAATTTAGATAAGCTATCAGAAAGAGGATTTAAGGCTTTACCTGTTTGTGAACCCTGTTTTGAACACTTCTATCATATGCTTAACGAAATTGACGAAAAATTATCCTGTTTTCCTGAAATTCCTGTGATTAAAAAATCCAAAATTCGAAATTCTCAGCCACGTCGGTAAACAATTCTGATAAAGAAACTGAAAAGACCATGAGAAAGATAGCAGGAAGCCTGATAAAAGATAAATCAGGAGAAGTTACCCTGGCAGAAATATTCAAGTATCTTCCGTTTCTGGCGCCTGCTAGACGAAGAGAAAAGCATAAGAAAAGTAAAAGTTTCACAGATGAGGTTTTCGACTACGAAAGTGGGATTAAGCCACATGTAAGGCCACCTTTTTCCAGTTCAAAAGTTTATGCGGAGGCGCCTGAGAATACTGAATTTCTCGAGTGCTACGATATCAACGGCAGAGAAGGGAGGAAGCTTGAAGTTTCAATTTACCAGTACACCGACAGACCGGAAAAACTTTACATGATCCGGCCGCCTGAGTACAATCTCAGGGAGGAAGAACTCAGGCTGCTTGAGAAAATACGGATGCGGATGATCCAGCACAGGCCAAAAGATATTGCTTTTACAGATCCCGCGGTTGCAAGGGAATACTTCAGGCGCATAGCGAAAACGCTTCTGGAAGAAGAATTGCTCACCAGTGAGGAAGCTTGCGATCCAGAAGAACTTGAAAGCTATGCCGACCTGCTTGCAAGGTATACGAACGGGCTCGGGATAGTTGAAGACTTGCTCTCCGATTCAAGAATTACGGACATTTATATCAATGCCCCTGCCGATAAAAACCCTGTCCATGTTGTGCTGGATGGAGAGGAATGCATAAGTAATGTTTTTCTCTCGCAGGAGGATCTTGATGCCCTGGTATCCAGGTTCAGGATCATTAGCGGCAGACCATTTGGAGAGGCGGTTCCTGTGCTTGAACTTAATCTTGAGGCTTTCGGGGTAAGAGTATCAGTAATTGGAGACCCTCTCAGTGCAAGCGGGCTTGCTTATGCCTTCCGAAAGCATTCCCTCTCTCCCTGGACCCTGCCTAAACTGATCAATACAGGTTCGATTTCTCCGTATGCAGCCGGGTTTTTAAGTTTCCTCATGGACGGGCAGGCTTCAGTCCTGGTCGCAGGAGAAGTCGGAGCCGGAAAAACCTCCCTGCTGTCAGCCATGCTGCTTGAAATTCCGCAGAAATACAGGATTCTGACAATTGAAGACACACACGAACTCCCTATAGAAAAACTCCAGAGTTTGGGCTGGAAGGTTCAGGGAATGAGTTCACAGTCCTCTGTCCTGAAATCAGGAGCTGAGATGAGCCCCGAGACCGCGTTACGTGCGGCTCTGCGTCTTGGGAATTCCGCCCTTGTTCTGGGAGAAATCCGAGGGTCAGAGGTTAAAGTGCTTTACGAAGCCATGCAGGTAGGAAAAGCCGGAAATTCAGTTATAGGGACCATTCACGGCTCATCCACAGAAAACGTATATGAGAGAATAGTCCACACCCTGGGGGTTCCCCCGGCTTCTTTTAAAGCTACGGACGCCGTAGTTATTTGCTCAACCATAAGGCTTGAAGGGAGCATGAAAAAACTAAAGCGGGTGAGCCGAATCGCAGAAGTTACAAGCGCTGTAATTGAAAACCCGGAGCCATCGGATATCTTTACGGATATAATGGTTTACGATGCCACTCAGGACTGCCTGCTTGCAGGAAAAGCCCTGGAGCAGGGGCAGTCCGAGCTTATAGAAAAAATTGCCAGAAGGTGGGGAATTTCCATAGATAGGGCTTTGAAAGATATAGAGCTTCGGACAAGAATAAAAGAAAAAATTGCAACCGAAGGGATGAAGAAGCCTTTTCTGCTGGAAGCTGAATCTGTCAGCCAGGCAAACAATATATTCTGGCTGCTTGCGGAGTCTATGAAGAAGAGCATGATATACGGAAACGAATATGCAAATGAGTCTGCAAACGATTGGGAAACCGGTATTGGGAATGATCTGGAAACCCTTTACAGGCAATGGGAAGCCTGGTTTGAGAAATTTGCTGGGAAAGATTTGGATGCAGGAAAATAAATATCCGAGGGAGAAACATGGCCGAAGAAAGCAACTGGTATGTGCGAGCCTGCAAAAGCACAACAAAGCAATGGATCTGGGCTGTTCCTGACCCCGTTGTCTTCCGCAGGCAATGTGAAAAGAGCGTCAGCCAGGAGTACAGGGATGCCCTTCGGTTTACCGGTTTTGACCTTGAAGCTTTTGAGACTGTGCTCTTTTCCTATGTAGGAACCTTTGCAACCCTTATCCTGCTCGTCGGAATAGATCTTTTCCTGCTCCTGTCAAGGAGTTTTGATGCCAGAACACTTTATATAATGGGGACACTGACCCTTGTGATTCCCCTGATCACACTCTGTTACCTTAGCGAATACGTGAAGATAAAGGCAGGGTTTATGAAAATATCCTCGCTCGGAGACATTCCTGAAATCCTGAGCTATATAGTTATGTCAATGAAACTCGTTCCCAACTTGGAACATGCCGTACTTTTTGCAGCCAAGAATTCCGAGAGGCCGCTTGCAAAGGACCTTAGAAAACTTGCCTGGGACCTGAACCTCAGGATCTACAGCAGCATGGACGACGCTCTTCTTTCTTTTGCCGACCTGTGGGGAAGGAACAGCGAATATTTCAAGCGTTCTCTCCATCTCATTAAAAGCTCAACAGCCGAGCCTGACGAAGCACAGAGAGTTATAACTCTGAACCGCGCCCTGGATATAAGCCTCGAAGGCACAGAAAGCCTCATGGATATTTTTGCAGCAAAACTCAAGACCCCGAGTTATATTCTTTACTCGATCTTCATTCTTATCCCGCTTGCCCTGGTAGCTCTCTTGCCTGCGGTTACAGTCGTTGGGATGAAACCTGAAATAATAGACCTTATCTTCCTCTATGACCTGATTTTTCCGGCGCTTGCAGCCCTTTACTCCGAGTACATTCTAATGCAAAGGCCTGTTGCATTTATTCCCAGGCAAATTCCGGATTCTCACCCTGGACTTGCAAATATAAAGCAGAAAAAACGCTTTGCTTTAATGCTTTCAATCCTGGTACTCTTCCTTATAGCTCCTCTTGGATATATTTTGCTGAGATTCGGAAATCCGGGAGGAATTGTCGCAACCGCACCCCTTGAAGGGTATCTTTCACCCACCCTCCCGCTCATTATAGGTGGAACGGCAGCAGTTTCGGTTTACCTGTACTCCTCGGCTGCCCCTTACAAGAAAATAAGAGACAGGATAAAAATGATGGAACAGGAGTTTGCAGATTCCCTTTTTGTGCTCGGGCGCAGGATTTCTGAAGGTAAAGCCCCTGAAGAAGCTTTTGCCCACACTGCGCAGACTATGGATGGCTCAAAAATCGGGGAAGCCTTCGGGGAAATCTCAATGAACCTGCTCAGCATGAGGACGAATCTCAAAGCTGCAATTTTTGATCCGGATTTCGGAGCTTTCAGGCACATATATTCGGAAAGAATCAGGAATACAATGCTTCTTTTTACGGAAAGCGTCCATAAAAACCATGAAGCGGCAAGTGCTTCGATTATAAAGCTTGCAGACCATTTGAAAGAACTTGGTGAAGTGGAGGAACGAATCCGGCGCTCACTTTATGACGTCACCTCAACCATGCGCTCAACCGCTGTGATTTTTGCACCTCTTATTGCAGGGATTACCCTTGCCCTTTCCGAGGTAATTACAAAAATTCTCAGCCAGGTAGCTGAAAGAGTAAATCGAATCCCTGCTGACCTATCCGGTATGCCTGCCGAAATCGGGCAGGCAGCTTTTTCCCAGTCCATTTCCCCGGATCATTTCCTGCTCGCAATAGGGGTTTATACTGTCCTGATCAGCGCCATCCTTACTCGTTTTGCAGGTTCGATAGAATACGGAGGCGACCGGGCGCAGTTGAAATATGATCTTGCCTGCATGCTTCCTATTTCGATTGCAATATTTGCAGTCTCTACAGCGACTTCAAGAATTATCTTCAGGGGGCTTGTATGAGATTAGTAAAAAGGGATAAAAATATAGAAAAAAAAGTGGGATGAGAAAGTGAGAAGCTAGCCTTCTCATCCGGTATTTCCACATTGAATTCGGTAATTACTTTTTATTTCCGTATATAAAGGAATAACCCGAGGATGCAGAAAATTCCCAAGCTCACTGCAAATCCGGGTATACTTGGGATTCCTTTTTGTTCTGTTTTCGACTCATTATTTAGTGTATAGTTTTTATTAACATTTTCGTCGTCCATATCAAGCTGTGTTTCTGTCACAACTTCCTCAGAGGCCCTTTCTGCATTGCCGGTTATTGCAAAAGAAGAAACACCAGGAGCTTTTGCTGTGAAATACAGAAACTTATCATCTTTTCCTGATGGTTCTACTGGAAGTTGCTTCCATTCTTTCTCGACATATCCATTAAGGGTAATGGAATCCGGATAAATTTTTTTATCCTGTATCCATGCTTTTTCGACCTTGAAGCAGACAGTCTGGTTTTCTATATTCTTTGAGGTTGCTACTCCGCCACTCCCAATCCATGTATTAAAGGATTTGTACACTTCTCCTGACGGCAATTCGGAGACGAGAGCTGACTTCCCTTTGAGTTGTTCAGCAATGGTTGTAGTTTTGCCCAGGGTTTTTTTCGCATCAAAACTCACATACATAACACAGGTTGCGTTCTTTGCGAATTCAAACTTTACAGGTTTCCCGCTTTTAACGTAAGCCTGGGAAAGTTCCTTTACTTCAACATTTTTTGCAGGCTCAGGAGAACCCCCTCCACCGCCACCACCGCCACGGTTGCTACCACCGCTCTTTTTGCTTCCTCCACTATTTCCATCACTATTTGAGTTGCTATCACTGCTGGAACTGCTTTCCAGTACAGTTATTGTAGTACCCATTGAGGAAAGCCCATTTGCATTGTATATTGTCAGGTTTACAAGGTACGTTCCCGGAGATGTATACACATAAACGGGATTGGGATCACTGGAGTCAGGTATTCCGTCGTTATTGAAGTCCCACGCCCTTGAAACTGCATTCTGGGAAGTATCACTGAACTGCACAGCCAGAGGAGCATAACCCTTTGTGACATTGCTACTGAAATTTGCAATTGGAATTCCAGAGTCCGGAATAACTGAATCTGTGACCCTTATATAACCCCGTTTTTCTATAGAAACGTTGCCTGCCTCACCGGCTACTTTTAGAGTAATATCATATGTGCCGGGATTAGTAAATGTGTGCGTGACATCCATAGCACGTTCTGAATTAGTTCCGTCCCCAAAATCCCAGAGCCATGAGGCTGACTCAATATCAATTCCAGTTGCAGTAAATAAAACATCCAAAGGTGCTGCACCGAATGTTACGTTTGCAGTAAAAGTTGCTTCAGGTATTTCAAAGAATGTTACGTTTGCAGTAGAAGTTGCTTCAGGTATTTCAAATTCAGTTGTAAGGTCACATAAATAGATGTCTGTAATGCTGATACCAGAACCGAAGGCAGAGTCAAACCCCCAAACAACTATGTTGCCATACACGTCTGGTGTTGTGTGAGTTCCCTCTGGATAAATATCAATTGGAGTGCTTTTTGCAGAAGGAATGTCATAAACATATACACCCGCATAACCAAACTGATCATTACCGGATTTTGAATATACGATTTTGTCACCATGGATATTGGGGTGAGTGCCAGTGTCAGCTCCAGCATCAGTGATGATATCAGGATATAAAGTATTGCCTGTAGTGTCGCTGGTAACGTCTATAATTTTTTTAGTATCAAGATCATACATCTGGATATATCCGTCTCTGCTATGGAAGTCTGACCATATCACTTTATTACCGTATATATGCGGATTGGATACCTGACTGGAATGGTGTACATTTATAGTCTCCTTAGTATTAACATCATAAACAACAATGTTTCGCCCATAATCATCGTCATAACCATACGCTATTTTGGTCTCGTATATATCAGGATCATTACCCTCCGCAATTTTAGTCAGTGTAGAGGTTGATATGTCCCACATGTATACATTATAATTGTAGCTGGTTTCGTTGTAATCCGCACTCCACACGATTCTGTCGCCGTAAATAGCAGGTTTGCTATATTGGTCTACATTCTGCGTGATGTAAGTTTTTGTAGCTGTAGGAATATCATATACAGCAAGCCTTGGTGTCCCGCTACTCTTATCATGCCACACTATTTTGTTTCCATAGATAGCTGGATGAGATGCTGCAGAAGAGTTAACTGCAGTCCCTTTTCTGGCGGTCAGGTCATAAACGTGGATAACACCATTGTCTGTCCATACCACTTTGTTCCCATGAACAGCAGGATCAGTCCCATTGCCAATTTTTGTCGCCTGCGCCGCTAATGCTACGGTTGAAGATAAAATTGAACACAGAAAAAAGAAAATTGTTAAAGCTAAAGCTACCGAATATAGTTTCCCCTTACCTTTCACTTATTTACCCCCAGATAACGATATCTTCCAAATTAAGTTGCAGCTCATATAATCTGTATGATTTTATAAATCTACATGATTTTATGTGATTTGTATATTTTCACACTCTATTATATTAACATAAATTAAGCAAATAATATATAATCGTGTGAATTTATATTAAATTTCGAATTAATTGGAAAATATCAAACAAGTTATAATGAGTACATATTATATTATTATACAAGTAAAATATCTTCTAATCTTTGCTACTTGTTAAATTTTAGGAGTTGTGACTCTTAAATAAAGATTTGTTATATCCGATCAGGATAACTATAAACGTCAGTTAATGGTAGCTTGAAGCCATATAAAAATTATAAAAAAGATTTCCAGACCAGGAAGTAGGTGCAAAACCAGTACTTGTGCCAGTGAATAAGGCAACTAAAGGTGTTGTGCCGGAAGTCACATTCGCAGAAAAGTTTGCCATTGGGATATTTCCAGTTGAACCACTTGCATCAGTTGCGGTGATATATCCTTCCCTTGTTGCGGTATAGCTGCAAGCGTCATTGCTCACTGTCAGGGTAACAGTATATACACCTGGTTGAGTGAATGTGTGCACTGTAGTTACTGCATGGCGTGAGTTCCAATCACTACTTGTCGATGGTTCAAACACCCAGTAGCAGTCGGTCTAAAAATTAAAGGATATTCTGATATTTTTTGCTAGAATATTAAAGATATTCTACTTTTTTATCCTTACCAAATCCGAAACACAGATGTTTTCCAGTAAAATATTGTGGTGGATTTCCACCACAAACCTTACTATGAGATTTTCAGGTTACTCTGAAAGATTGTATGAAAGATTGTATAAATAGATATCATTGTTTTCTGCATCATCAACGTAATTCTTGTCCATCCCCCATACAATAGTGTTATTGTATACTTCTGGCGTCGTATAAACGTCATCAGAGTAGCCATATATCAGTGTACTTTGTCCTTCAGTTATATTGTATACATATACTCCAGGTTTGCCTTCGTAATCATCAACGCATTTGTTATATACAATTTTGTCATCCTGTATGGCAATGTATGTCCCTGTACTGGCGCCGTATTCATTTCCATCTGGATCGGTGTCAAGTGGATGTGTGACATCTATGGTTTTATTTGTTGCCATATCGTACATCACGATATATCCCTGATGGTTATACACATCAGACCAGATGACTTTAGAACCCCATATACGAGGTATATTTGGATAACCATATGAAGTTACAGTTGCTTTTTCCTTCGTATTGATGTCATACATTCTGACAGTTATATCTGCTTCTGGATCTTCGGAATATGAATAATATACCACTTTTGTGCCATATATGTCGGGATTACTACCGTTTCCAATCACAGTCTGCGTGGACGTAGACATATCCATCAGATACACGCTATCATTTGCACTCCAGACTATTCTGTCGCCGTAAATAGCAGGTTTGCTATATTGGTCTACATTCTGCGTTATGTAAGTTTTTGTAGCTGTAGGAATATCGTACACAGCAAGCTTTGGTGTCCCGCTACTCATATCATGCCACACTACTTTGTTTTCGTAAATATCTGGACTGGATGCTCCAGAAGAGCTAATTACAGTGTCTGTTCCATCGGTCAGGTTGTATAGATGAATAACAACCCCATTTGTCCATACTACCTCATTACCATAGACAGCAGGATCGTATCCTGTGCCAATTTTTGTAACTTGAGCCGCTGAAGCTGAAGCTGAGGTTAAAAATAAAAAAACAAAAACCAGGAATACCGAAGCTAAAGCTGTTGAACATAGCTTCCCTTTATTTTTCATTTATTTACCCCCAAGTAGCTCTATTTTTCGAAGTTAATGCCCAGTTTCCAGTTAGGATATTTTTCAGGTTCCGTAATAATATCTTCATCTGTTACTGAAACCACATTATTCCAAACTTGGACTATTTACTCAACCAACTTTGTGATAGATTAGTTAAGAGGCAAGTCTATATTATATAATTTTTCAGATAAAACATTATCTAACCTGTTTACATAGATTTTAACTATGAATTGAAATTACAAACCTCAATTCGATATCAAAAATTGCTTTAAGACGAGATGCAAAACAGGAACGGATCATACAGACAAAATCATCCGGTAAGAGAGAGAAGTAGATATGATGGGTATAGGTTTGAGACTGTCAGCAAGCAATCCATAAATATAATTTCAAATATCGCTCTAATTCAAATTTTAATGGCAGAACATGCTGGAAATTTTCGAAAATAGCCAGGGGCAGGAAAATAGCAAAGAGAACAATAAACAAAAGAGTTTTAAAATAAATTTAAAAAATTTAGAAGTGATTTTAAATTAATAATCCTGCTAATTTCTTATACACGATAGAGAACACCGTTTAACCTTTTTTTTCACTTCAGAACCTGTACAAAGCCCTTGGTACCGTTAACACGGACATACTGGCCGTCCTTCAATATTCTGGTAACATTTTCTATGCCAACAACAGCAGGAATACCGTACTCCCGTGCAATGATAGAGCCGTGTGTCATCATACCACCAATCTCCACTACCAGAGCTTGAATTGAATAAAATAGGGGAGTCCAGCCTGGATCAATAAAAGGAGCCACTAATATATCCCCTTTGCTAAGCTTTGCATCTTCAGGTGTGAGGACAACCTTTACGTACCCCTCTGCAACACCAGCAGAAACGGGGGTACCTATTAAAGCGCCTTTCGGGGCTTCAACATCGCTCCTTACACCCGTAATAACTTCCCCTTCACTGGTCATAACCCGGGGAGGAGTCATCTTTTCATACAGCGTGTGGGCTCTTTTACGGGAGTCTATAAGATGCCTCAAGTCCTCACTAAAACGGTTTTCTAACAATGCAATCAACTCATCGAGATACAGATAGAACACATCTTCTTCCCTCTCCAGAATTCCTCTCTGATGTAAAACTCGTGCCTCTGCAAGGATAGCCTGCCTATAGATGTCAAAAAATCGAATAATGATATACTTGGGATATTCGCGTAAACCTGTAGAATTTCGATAAATTGAAAGAAGTCTGGATATAATTCTTGCTTTGAGGTTTCCGGCGGGAGTAGTGCTAATGCGTTCCAGGATTTTCTATATAGCTTCCTGCGCTTCCTTCCTGCCCTGCCTGAACCGTTTCCGGTGTTCTCCAGGAGCGTTGCTTTTTATGTGGTATATAATGGACGGGACAAGCATTGTAGGGGCTTCCCACCATCGGGTGTTTGATATATCGATTTCACCTGGGCAGCGCATGCCATATAGTCCCATGAACCTGTCCAGTTCAGCCCTGAACACATCTCCACCTTTTACTTCACTGAGCCCCTCATAAAAAGTGCTGTCCTTCGCTCTTTCCAGATAATCTACGACTTCAGGATGTTTTCGTGCTGTGTCAGCCAGATCCCCAATCATTAACCCCATCTCACCGGTCACGTCTCCAGGCGGGGATTTACTCAGCGTGTCAATATCAAGGTCTTCACCCAACCATCGCCTGGTCAGGCGGCTTGCCATTTGCAGAACAATTAGTGATAAGGGTATGTACATCATGTTAGTAATTATTTCATCCAATAATCTCCTCATACTTTCACGGATTCTTATAATCCGCTCTGTCCCAGACACCTGCATAATGTAGTTCCCGTGTTTATAAATAATCGGTTCTACAGGGGTTGTAGCTCGCTCAATAATTCCTGAAGGGTCAAGGAAGAATAAATTGTTAATAATAACAGGAATACCCTTTAGATAGAGTGGAAATACTAGTTTAAAAAACTTAAATACCTGCTTCATTGTACCTTGATTTGACTCAATCTCCTGTTGAAAGGTCTCGCTTGTCAGTATTTTTTCCAGAGCATCTCCCATCAATTCATCCAGAATCTTAGTTCGCCAGATAAAAAATCTACGAAGAAGTTTATTATGCAAAAAAAGAGTAACGTCAAAAAAAGCCTTCCTCCCGCTTCCACCATTAATGAATTCAGAGAGAATTCGGAATTCTTCCCATAGGGAAGTATTTCCTGAAAGACAGAAATTCCCATAGGTTTCATGGCGTCTGTCATCATTTGCATGTGCGCAATAGATAAAAAAATATGAAATTTGTTATCGTACACTTTAGGAACTGGATAAAGCGAGGTAATAGGACGACTTTGTAAGATATACAACCTGTTACCTGCCAGACACCACTCAATGTCCTGTTCCGAACAGTAGTGCTTTTCTATCCTTTGACCGATTTGGGCCAGCTCCAGAATTTTATCATCAGACAGAGCCTGTTTGTTTTGAAGTTCAGGAGCAAGTTCCTGAACTACTGTTCCCCCTTCTGCGACCGGATAAATAGCTTTCTTCTTTTCAGCAATTTGCTTTTTGACAATCTGACCTGCGCGGACCTGATAAGAGTCGGTGGAGACGATTCCTGAGACTACAGCCTCACCCAACCCAAAGCTGGCATCAATGGAAATAGTATTCCTGTGTCCGCTAACAGGGTCCACGGTAAACATAAGCCCGGAGACATCCGGAAATACCATTTGCTGCACCACAACGGACAAATACACAGAACGATGGCCAAATCCATTTATAATACGGTAAATAAATTGCCCTGTCGGTAAATAACGAACTCCAGCATTTTTTCACATCCTGTAACAGTTGGCCTGCTCCTTTCACGTTCAAATAGGTCTCCTGCTGGCCGGCAAAAGAGGCAGTTGGCAAATCTTCGGCTGTGGCGCTGGATCGAACTGCATAAGCTTGTTCTTCCCCCAGTGTTTCCCATGCATCAAGATAGATGATTTAATTGTTTGGGGTATGGGAATAGCCAGTAAATGGTCTCTTATCACCTTTCCAAGTTTGCTTATTTCATCCGGTTGATCCGGTTTTAATCGGTCAAGCAAATCCAAAAATCTGTCCATTTCATTGCTTGCTGCAATAAAATCACGGTAAGCCCATGTTGTAATGCAAAATCCAGAAGGGACAGGAAGTCCTACCTTGCTTAATTCTCCCAGATTAGCGCCTTTACCCCCAACCTCAAGCAAATTTGTCCTGTCGACCTCATTAAAGTGCATTACATAGGCCCTCATGTAAAAAACACCTCGAGAAGTGAAATCTTGATTTTATATTATAGGTTTTTTATATTAATATTTCATACAATTTTGTTTACGCAAAAGATTGCAGAGTTTCCAGAGGTAGGCTCAGAAAAATTCGACTATAAAGGAATTATATCAAGGAATGAAATAAAATTTAGAAAGAGTACGGTAGCTGAGTATTTGGAAAAACACAGCCAATTAGTGAATAATTGAAATCGGGGAGGGCAGGTAATTACATATTATAACCTGCCCTCAGGAGTTTTGCTTTTAAAAATATTATAAATTAAATAATTTCTGCGATCTTCCTCGCAGATGCTTTTAATACCTCTCTTGCCCTTGCTTCGGTAAGCCCGGCTCCCATTGCGATTTTCAGTGCAGTTTTATCGGTGATAAGGTTTTCAGGGGTATGTGTATCTGTATTCACTAAAAGCGTTGCACCGATTTGAAGAGCGACCCTTGCAATATGGCCGTTGGTCCGGTTGTGCCCATTTCGGGCGGTAATTTCAAGGCAGACATTGTTCTCTTTAGCGGTCTCGACATCTTCCTCGGAGATCAGCCCCGGATGAGCCAGGATGTCAACATATTCGCAAGCGGCCGCTGCTGCGTTTGTTCCAGGGGCAACCGGCTCGGCTATGGTTTCCCCGTGAACGACCACGATTTCTGCGCCCAGTTCTTTTGCTTTCTTTGCAAGGGGAGCGATCTGGCGGGGAGGGACATGCGTCAGCTCAACACCAGATAGAACGCGGATATCCCATTCTTCTTCTAAGTATTTTGCTTTCTTTGCAGCTTCTATAAGCTGTTCGAGATTAGTGTAATCGGCATGGTCGGTAAGTGCAATAGCCTCATAGCCGTGAATGACCGCCCGCCGGATAAGTTCGCTGGGGATAAGTTCCCCGTCACTGAAAATCGTATGGGTGTGAAGATCAATCAACCGGATCACCGTGTTTGGAAAATATTATACTTTTTACTGTTTGGCTTTTCAGCTTCTCATTACTTAATTCTACAGTTCACTTTATTTAACGGATATTTAACTAATTCTTAATTAAGCATTTAGTAAATTAATCAGATTTCTCGGTTTTTCCAAGCCTTTCTGCGACATCAGCAAAAGCGAAGTTCGGCTTCACATCTGTTATTTTAATCCTAACCTTTTCTCCAATTTCGACATCCTTTACGAAGACAACAAAACCCTCAATGAGCACAGCCCCGTCTCCACCTGAGCCCAACTTCTCGATATCCACAACGAATTCATTTCCTTTCCTGAGCGGAGCTGTAAGGAATTTCTTTCCAATAACATAAATTTCCGCGCTCTGGGAGCGCGAGGCTTGAGGAGAATAAGCCATCGTCCGGACAAAATTATCCCTTACCTGTTGCATATAGTCGCCAAACATATCTCCCTGGAAGACTTTCACAACGAAGTTTCCTTTAGGCTTGAGAATTTTTTTTGCACATTCCAGAGCCGAGGTTGCAAGCTCGATTGACCTTGCATGGTCATAGGACCAGTTTCCTGACAGGTTAGGGGCTGCATCACAGAGCACCACATCGGCTCCCTTTTGCCCGACAATTTGAATAATCTCTTTAATTGTGGATTCGGCGTTTATATCGCCCTGAATTGTCTCAACTCCCTCAATAGGCTGAATTCTTTGCAAATCCACACCAAGAACTTTTCCCCCGGATAATTCCTTTGCAACCTGGAGCCATCCTCCCGGAGCTGCCCCCAGATCGACAACCGAGTCTCCCCGCTTGATAATCTTATGTTTTTCATTAATCTGTTTAAGTTTGAAGGAAGCCCTGGATCTGTACCCTTCCTCTTTTGCCCGACGATAATAATAATCTCTTCTGTCTCTTGCCATTGTTACTTTTCCTGCACTGAAAGCTGATATATGTTACGGAAAAACATCTAGCTGCTCATCTTAATTTCTTGTCAATAATCCATGAATCTTCTCTCAATATCCACTGACAATTTTTCAGTAATTTATGGATTTTTTTGTCAGGCAATTCACTGATTATCTCTTATTAAACCCCCGAGCCTTTAACATCGATACGAACATTCTTACTCTTGTATTCGTCTGTGCTGAGCAGTATTACAGGGCAAATTAGTACAATTACAGTAACCCACACTGCTTTAACCCCAATAAATGAAGTAAGCAATCCTCCCAGAATAGCTCCTGCTAAAAACGAGAGGTTAATCATAGAAAAACGGACTGCTTGAAAAGCCGATTTATAGTCTTTTCTTGTGACAGCAAGATAGGCTTCCTGGGTAGCTGATCGTAGATTTCCGGTGATCGCGATTGTGTTGTATGGGGAACCGTCAAGTTTGCGAAATATAGAGAACTGGATAGCAGCTACAAATGAGATTGCAACAGTCACCATCATATCAGGACCTGTATAAGGTATAAAACCTACAATAAAAAGGACTGCAATCTCAAGAATTAAAACTGCTCTTTCGGTATCCGGTATTAACAGTCGCATTGAAGGTTTTTTAATCATCTCGGCAACTACTACTCCCACAATAAATGCCAGAATAGGTACTGCGTAAAGTACTGCCTTTTCCCATTCTCCTGTTGCAGCTTCTATACCCATGAGTACGACATTTCCAGTCTGCGCATTGGCGAAAACCCCGCCCCTCCCTACGAATGTGTAAGCATCAAGAAATCCTCCTACAAGTGTAAGAAGTATACCAAGTTCTACAGACTCAGAAGTTAATTTTTTAAAACGTATTTTATTTTCATTTTTCGTCATTTGCATTTTTATCATTCAAAATTCTAGAATTTTATTTAATTGTAACAAACCTTTCTGCTTTGCACCTAACCTGTTGGGACTGCACCTAAAAGAAGGAGTCACTAAACTAGTCTCTAGCAAATCATAGACAAGAATTTAAATTATGAGCCTATCCAAAAACTTCCTTTGATCTAATTGTTGCTGCTAAGATTACAGTCCCAAATTTAATTTTCTATTCCATAAGAAGGAGGATTGACAGGCCGATAATTGCGGTATTGATGGGTCGTATTTATTATAACAGTTTAGGGGGTTTAAAGGAGGAAATTTTTCGTGTAATAAGTATACCGGTCGACCTGCAAGAGTTACATAAAAGCAATAGTATAAAAAACTATTGATAATTATTATTCAGTAACTTTCTTACTGATTGATTGTCCGCGAATGGTCATCCCGTTGTCATTTTTTAGGTAGGAACTGGTCCCTTCTCCACTTAATTTAGAATTTTTTGGCACAGAAATTGTGTTTTTCTCAAAACTTCAAACTCCCATTGGAAAAAGTTAGATTTTTCTAGGGACTTTGCATTTCATGAAACAAAAAGCTAAGTCGGATAAACCTCTTAGCCTTAACTCTCATGTTCCGAAAAAGGTGAATAAGTAGGAGGCATTGGTTTTATGTCAAAAGTAATCTTTACCAGATACGCCAATGAATGTTTAAATAGTCAGGCATAGGTACCCTGACCAGCACCATAGTATGAATCATAAATGTGACCAAGCACGATTTCACACCTCTGCTGATACGCTCAGCACTGTTTTTTCAGGAAGATGGCCAAATATATCTTCCACTGTCGTCTTGACCTCAGCTCTTATAGCAAACATACCTTCAATATTTCACAGCAAATATCTTCTTGAGCTTAAAACCGTCCTGAGAATCTCTTCACCGCCTGTTTTTTCAACCCTGATATCAGACGGCTTTTCAATTACTTCAAGGTTGAGGGGCAGACGTTTTCGGATTTCCCCAATTAGCTGAAAATCCCCGCTCAGAATGACGAAATCAACAGACCTGTTTTCTTCAAGAAACCTATGCAAAGCCTCGACGACTTTATCGACATGGTGCGCGATATCCTCTCCCCTCAGGCGTTCGAACCGGCGCTGGCTGAAGCCTCCTTTACTGTGCTTTTCCTTTACACTGCTGCGGATTAGCTCCTTGGTGTCAAAAACCTGCGCATCGGGAGTAAAGCCTATGAAGGATTCGCCTGCATGCAGGATAAGGATAAGTATTCGGTAGTCCTTACTCAAACTTTCCTCAAGCAAAGCAACCTTAAAATTGTGTCCGAGCTGCCAGGTAGAGGAGGCAATTGGGAGAGGAGGAGCCATAGCTTCACAAATCATGCGGTGAAAATCATAGAAAATCACAACACCGGTTTCGGATTCAAGCCTGTCAAGAAGCGTACGGGTTTCCTCTTCTACACGCTCAAGTATTTTTTCACTCATTATTTCTGAAAGCCTAGTACCCGAGGGCAGGTAAACAGTGAGCAGGTCGTCTGCAGGGGCGTGGAAGGATCTGAGTCTGGAAAGATAAACCTGAACCGCTTGCGGGCTCAAAGTCTCAATTCCCCGAAACTTCAATTTGCCCTCGGACTCAGACCTGAGGGTTTCAAGCTCGTGGGAGAGGGTCTGAGTCCGAATACGTTCCTGGTTTAAAAGGGCCTCAGCCTCCTGCCTGTCCGCAACCGCCAGCCTTGCAAGAGCCTCTTTCTTTTCAAGTTGGCTTTTTGCACTCTGCAGGTCGAGCTCCAATCTAACGATCTGAGATTTGAGCCGGTCTATCTCAAGCTCAAGCTGCCCTTTTCCTGAAATCTTCCCTATAAGCGTACCCAGTCCCTTTTTTGTGATTTCCGAGGTTTCTTTTCTTGCTTTTTTGTCGTTCATTGTGCCTTCCCGAACACTCTCCAGCGTCAATCAGAATCGATAAATTCTATGGCTGGTATTTAATTCATAACAGCCTGGATTTAGCTCCCTATTTCATAACTCAGACTTATCAAGAAAGTAAAGCATCTCTATAAAGCTTCTTTATTAATTTTAATCCTTTGTATTTCGAAAGTTTTAAGAATATCGTATTGAATGTCACTTTGCTTTCAGGAGTGTTTTCTGAAAAGCAAATCAATTTAAGAAGTTATTGCCCAGTTTACTGGCTTAGTTTATTAGTTTTATAGATTACTCCGGTGCCTGAATGAAAACTCCATTGGAAGACGCTCAAAACCTGGCGGACCAGAAAGAACCGAACAGGGAAAATCCCGGTCAGAAAGAACCGGACCGAGTAGACGAAAAGGATAAACAGGACAGGCAAAAGACTGCCAGACGCAAGCCCGAGAATTTCCATCCTACGCTCTGGATTCAGGGACAGAAAAGCTCTTCTCTTGCTGGGAAAACCATAGTTCTTGGAGTTACAGGGAGCATTGGGACGGTAAGAACCGTTGAGCTTGCAAGAGAACTGATAAGAAACGGAGCTGAAGTTCATGCTGTCATGACAGAGGCTGCCACGCGAATACTGCACCCTGATGCCCTGCACTATGCTACAGGAAACCCTGCAATTACCGAACTCGGAGGCAGGGTTGAGCATGTAGAGTTTTGCGGGCTCAAAGGAAGAGCAGACCTTCTCCTTATAGCCCCTGCAACAGCAAACACTGTAGGAAAAATCGCATTCGGGATAGACGATACCCCTGTAACCTCCTTTGCAACAACTGCCCTTGGCTCTGGTGTGCCTGTGATGGTAGTTCCTGCGATGCATGAATCCATGTTCAGGCATCCGGCTGTAGCTGAGAATCTGGTGAAACTGAATAGCTGGGGTATCCAGATCGTAGGCCCAAGGCTGGAAGAAGGCGTCGCAAAAATTGCAGCAAATGAAGAAATCGTGCTCGAAGTAGAAAGGATACTGGGAAGCAAAACCCTTGAGAACCGGAAGATAATCATCACAAGTGGCTCAACAGCCGAAAGCATCGACCCTATCCGCATTCTGACGAACCGGGCTTCAGGCAAAACAGGAAAGGAGCTTGCCCTTGAGGCATACCGCAATGGAGCTGATGTAACCCTTGTTCATCGGGACAGGCTCGGATTTGCGGGAATCAGGGAAATTTTTGCAGAAAGCGCTGCTGAGATGACTGAGGCTGTGCTCCTGGAGCTTGAAAACGGATACGATGTCCTGATCAGTTCGGCAGCGATTGCGGATTATACAGCCGAGCCTTCTCCCGAAAAGATCAAATCGGGAGGAGAACTTGTTTTGAGGTTGAAACCTACCCGCAAGCTGATAAAAGAATGTCGTGAGAAGTATCCTGACCTTATAATTGTAGGCTTCAAGGCTGAAACCGGGGTTGAAAAGCAGGAATTATTAAAGAGGGCAGGCTCAACCCTTAAAGCCTCAAAACTGGACCTGATCGCAGCAAACGACGTTGCAAAAGGTGGAATGGGCACCGAAGAAAATGAACTGTACCTGGTTGGAAGGAAAAAAAGCGAACACAGGCATGTAAGCGGGAATAAACGCAAACTTGCAGCCTATATCCTTGAAGAAGTAGCTGAACTATTAAAACAAAAACTCTCGTGAAGTAAATGCTCTGATAAAAACAAACATCCCTGGTATTGCCGAGTACTCCGGAATATTTCACAAAGACCCGGATGTATTCTACAAAACACTTTGCAAAACAGGAACGAACTTTGAAAAAATGATTGAAATTGTAAAAAAGGCGCTTTCCATGTATACATATGAGAGTGAAGAAGCAAACTTTCTGGCAAAAGCCTATGCTCCGGGACATATTACAGGTTTTTTCCAGATCCACGAACACGAAAATCCTCATCGTAAGGGTTCTACAGGCTGCGGAATCGTCCTGAATGGGGGCGTCACCACCGAAGTAGAGGTAGGGAGGTCTGTAGAAGAGACCGAGATTTTCCTTAACGGAAAAAGGGTTGAAGGCAAAACCAGCCGTACAGTCGTAGAGATTATGACTGACGTACCTGTAAGGATAAAGAGCTGGGCAGAAATTCCAACCGGGTGCGGATTCGGAGCATCAGGTGCAGGAGCTCTCGGTACAGCCTATGCCCTCAACAGGGCACTTTCCCTTAACCAGACCGTAAAGAGCCTGACTGAATACGCCCACGTAGCTGAAGTTGTCAACCACAGCGGGCTTGGGGATATTGCTGCCCAGTCCAGCGGTGGAGTGGTAATCAGGCTGCAGCCGGGTGGCCCCGAATACGGGCTTGTGGACAGGATTCCGGCTCCTGAAGCCAGGGTTTTCTGTATTGTACTTGGCGAGATCTCTACCGATTTGGTTCTGAGGGATGAAGCCGCAACCACAAGAATTAACAGTGCAGGGAAAGCAGCCATGTCCGAGCTGCTTAAAAAGCCCACGCTTGAGAATTTCATGCAACAGGCTAAAACGTTTGCCAGCAAAACAGGCCTTATGAGCAGCAGAACAAAAGATGTGATCGAAGCTGCAAACGCAAGTGGAGGATTTGCTTCCCAGGCAATGCTTGGGGACACGGTTTTTGCAATTGCCCCTTACTCCCATGAATTCCCTCTCTACGAAGCCCTTCAGGAATTCGGGCAGGTGCTGGAATACGGCATAAGTACCTGTGTGCCGAAGTTAATGAATGAGTGAACCCAGGAAAAGCAGTTTCATGCAGATCAGGAAAAGCAGTTTCATGTAGATCAGGAAATTTCAAAATCTTTACAAAAAATATTTGCAAAAAAGAATTTGCAGAAAATCTGCTACTTAACTGATTCCCCTACAGCTTAAATAGAATAGAAATAGAAAACTTGAATCAAATAAATGACACACAGTTCTGAAGGTTTATTAGAGTAAATATTTGCGTGTACTGAATTTACTGAATTGATTTGCATATTGAATTGATTATTTGCATGATTATCTGGGTACTTGTTTGACTCCTCACGCAGTGCCTCGAAATATCAGGCAATTATATTGAACTCAGGCAATTACATTGAGCTGGAGAATTTCATTTACAGATTTGAAGTAGTAAGTAAAAAAGTACAAGAAACTAAAATAAAAAAGGTAAGCGACCGTTATGACCGAGATACCCAAAGACCACCCGAGGTATGAGTCCCTGCTTGCTCGCGAAAAGGTTGCAGCCGGGGTAAAAATGGGAATTACAAGCATTCAGGGGCTGATTGCCCAGGGAAGAGGTGAAAGCTTTGATTACCTCATAGGCGAGCGAAGTACCAAGTCTGCACTGTATGCTGAAAGGGCGGCAGTTGCAGCCCTGCTTCTGGCAAAGAACCCTGTAATTTCTGTAAACGGTAATGTCGCAGCCCTTGCTCCTGATAAAGTTGTAGCTCTTGCGGATGTTACGGGGGCAAAACTTGAGGTGAATCTCTTTCATAGGACAGAGACAAGGGTGCACCTTATTATAGAACAGCTTAAAGCCAATGGGGCTTCCGAGGTACTTGGGAAAAATCCAGATGCTACCCTTGAACTCTCTCACGATAGGCGGCTGGTAGATAGCAGGGGGATTTACTCCGCAGATGTGGTGCTCGTCCCGCTGGAAGACGGAGACCGCTGTGAGAAACTCGTGGAAATGGGAAAGACCGTTATAACCATCGACCTGAACCCTTTCTCACGGACTTCAAGGACAGCTACGATTTCGATAGTTGACAATCTCACGCGGGCACTTGATAACATGATCAAGCTAGGAGTGGAACTGAAAAAGGAGAGGAAAGAAGAACTTGTGAAGTTAATCACGACCTATGAAAATAAAAGAGTCCTCTCCGAAGCGATTTCCGAGATTCAGGAAAACCTTAAAGCCATGGCTGCAGAAGTGGAATACTGAACATGGACCTGATAGAAAAAACGAGGGAATTTGTGGCCTCTTTTCTTGAAGGAGAACCCAGTTCCCACGATATGTCACATATAAACCGGGTAGAAGCCCTTTGCCTTGAGATCCAGAAAGTAGAAGGGGGAAATCCTCTCGTCCTTCAGCTTGCAGCTCTTCTCCATGATGTCGGCGTAATTAAGGAACATGAAGAAGGAGGGGACCATGCCGTATACAGTGCCGAGATAGCCTCAGAATTCCTCTCAAAAGCAGGGCTGGGAAAAGAGGTTATTGAAGCAGTTAAGAGCTGCATCCTGACCCACCGCTTCAGTGCAGGAGAGATTCCGGAGTCTCTCGAGGCTCGGATCTTGCAGGATGCCGACCGTCTTGACGCCCTCGGAGCAGTGGGAATCTTCAGGGCTGTTCTTTCAATGGGCGCTTTGAGAATGCTGAAACACGCAACAGGGCTGGATAAGGGGAGTTCAAAAAGAACTGTGTATATTGAAGACCCAATTGAAGGCTTTAATGAATATATGAAGTATAAACCTTTCACGATTCCTGAGAAGCTAAATACCGATACGGCAAAGAAGATTGCTGAAGAAAGGCTGAAAATCATGCGCCTTTATCTTGAAGCGCTGAAACTTGAAACCGGAATTGATTAATAACGAACTATAGTTACAAAAATCCTGTTCTCTCAAAAATTTATAATTTTCTCAAGAATTCGTAATTTCTTTTTTCATAGGATTTTAGCAGAATCCTCAGGACAACTTTTTTTAGGATAATCTCTTAATTCCACTACCTTTTAATTCCAATTACCTCTTAGTTACATTAACTCTCAATTTCAGAGAGTACTTTTTAAGCTGAAATTAATTTAACAACCCCACTTATTACCTGACGGATCTGATCAAATGGCTGATATAATTATAAAAAATGCTTATGTTCTGACTATGGACCCTGAAAAGGGAGACCTCAAAAACGGAACCGTTGTCATTGAAGACGGAAAGATTACGGAAATCGGGGAAAAGACCGACGAAAGTGCTGACACCGTAATTGACGCAAAACATTCGGTAGTAATGCCCGGGCTTGTAAATACGCATACTCACGCTGCAATGACGCTATTTCGGGGTTATGCTGATGATTTGCAGCTTGCAGACTGGCTTGAGGGGCATATCTGGCCTGTCGAGGCAAAGCTAACTGCAGAAGATGTTTACAAAGGCAGCCTGCTTGCCTGTCTGGAGATGATCAGGTCAGGGACAACTGCTTTTGCAGATATGTATTTCTATATGGACGAAACCGCAAAAGCTGTTGAGATATCAGGGCTTCGGGCTTCACTCTGTCACGGGTTAATAGAGCTCTGGAACGAAGAAAAAGGAGAAACCGACCTTAAGGAAGGAAAGCGCTTTGTTCGAGCCTGGCAGGGGGCTGCTGAAGGCAGGATAAAAACCATGTATGGGCCCCATGCTCCGAACACCTGTTCTGAGGAATTTCTTGCAAAGGTCAGGGAGGAAGCTAGCAGGGACAGAGCAGGCATTCATATTCATCTCCTTGAGACGGAAGCCGAACTCCTTGCCATGAAAGAAAGGTACGGAAAATGTTCGGTGCACCTTCTGGAGGACATAGGGTTTTTCGGGCCTGATGTGCTTGCTGCCCACTGTGTCTGGCTTTCGGATGGGGATATAGAAATTCTGAGAAAAAGAGGGGTGAATGTCTCCCATAACGTCATAAGTAATATGAAGTTGGCTTCAGGGATTGCACCTGTCCATAAAATGCTCGAAAAAGGGGTAAATGTAAGCCTTGGCACGGACGGCTGCGCCTCAAATAATAACCTTGATCTTTTTGAGGAAATGAAAATTGCTGCCCTCCTGCATAAAGTCAACACTTTCAGTCCGACTGCCCTTCCTGCACGGCAGGTACTTGAAATGGGTACTGTAAATGGGGCAAAAGCCCTTGGCATGGAAGCCGGCATGTTGAAAGTTGGAAAGAAAGCGGACCTGATTGTTGTGGATATGAAAAAACCGCATCTTACTCCCTGCTTTGATGTTCATTCCCACCTTGTGTACTCTGCAAGAGGCAGCGATGTAAGGACAACAATTGTGGATGGAAAAGTCCTTATGGACGATTACAGGGTACTGGCTTTCGACGAGCAGAAGGTGCTGGAAGAAACTCAAAAAGCCGCAGAAGAGCTTATCGCAAGGGCAAATGCCTGAGAAACCCGTACTCGGGGAATGATTTAAATTACACGGAAAGGTAATACCTGAGACCACGAGAATAAATTGACCTTATATTCAACTTTATATTCATCCTAATAAAAATCGAATTTAATCGCCTATCTATATTACGGGATCACCATGAATGAAAAAGAACTCATAGAATCCGGAAACATGAAAATGGATTGGGCAAGGAACCACATGCCTGTGCTTGCTATCATCAGGGAAAAGTTTGAGGAAGAAAAACCCCTGAAAGGGCTGAAAGTAGGAATGGCACTGCATGTAGAAGCGAAAACCGCAGTCCTTGTAGAGACCCTGGCTGCTGGCGGTGCGGAGGTATCAATTACAGGCTGCAATCCCCTGAGCACGCAGGACGATGTGGCCCTTGCCCTTGGCACACGCAAGAATATAAGCTGTTTTGCAAGATACGGAGTAGGAAGCCAGGAATATTATGAAGCGATTGACCGTGTCCTGGATTCCAAACCCGATATCACCATTGATGATGGGGCAGACCTCATATTTAAATTACACAAGGAAAGAACCGACCTGCTTCCGAATATCCTTGGCGGCTGCGAGGAAACAACTACCGGCGTGCACAGGCTTCATGCTATGGAAAAGGAAGGCGCCCTGAAAATGCCGGTAATTGCAGTAAACGATGCCATGACCAAATACCTTTTTGATAACCGCTACGGGACAGGCCAGTCAGCCTGGGACGGAATTAACAGGACTACAAACCTCCTGGTTGCAGGCAAAAACGTTGTTGTTGCAGGCTACGGCTGGTGCGGGCGTGGAGTTGCAATGCGGGCAGCAGGTCTAGGAGCAAGCGTAATCGTTACCGAAGTTGATCCCATAAGAGCCCTCGAAGCCAGGATGGACGGCTACAGAGTCATGAAAATGTCTGACGCCGCTAAACTAGGAGATATTTTCGTAACCACTACCGGAAACCGCGATATCCTCACAGCCGAACATTTCAAATCCATGCCTGATGGAGCAATCCTTGCAAACTCCGGCCATTTCAACGTGGAAATCGATATGGAAGCCCTTACTTCCCTCGCAAAAACCGTCCGAACAGTAAGAAACAACATAAAAGAATACGATATCGGCGACAAGCGCATAAATGTCATAGCCGAAGGCAGGCTGGTTAACCTCGCTGCCGGCGACGGCCACCCCGCCGAGGTCATGGATATGAGCTTTGCAAACCAGGCTCTCTGTGTACGCTATATTGCCGAAAACAAACTTCCGAACGGAGTCCACAGGGTACCCCAGGAACTCGATAATTATGTAGCCAGAATGAAACTCGAATCAATGGGCATAAGCATCGACGAACTCACAGATGCCCAGGTATGCTACATGAGCGGCTGGGAGTGCGGAACGTAATTTGAAAAGTAAAAGAGAGTAATTTCTGCTGTAATATAACTGCGGTGCTAAAAATGCAGTGCGAATTACTGCATTTTATTTTTAAATTTCGTTTTATTTTTGGCTGCACGTCTTTTTAGAATATAATAATTTTTGCGAAACTTAACAATTACTTATTTTACTTCCTTTTGTTTACTGCGCTTTATTCTCAATAACTTCCAATGAAAAATATGTATATATATATGTTTAAATATTTATTACAGACAGTTTTATAACTCAAAAAATCACAAAGGATATAATAGTAAAAATTTATCTTATAGACATGTTTAAACAAAAATCAATTTGTTATTTGTAGAATGCCTGAATTCACTTTTAATGAGAAACCACATTAAATTAAGCTACAGGGCTCATAGAGTTTCCCAGGCACCTGCGTAAAGTCGACTTACATGGTTTAGTGAATAATGGGGATATGGAATACGAGAATTACTCTAAGGCTAAAATCCCTGCCAGGGGTAAGCTAAAAAGCTGAGCATTACAAATAGGAGATTTTGATGTCAGGCTCTGGAACCTGAGAAAGATTACAAGTATGGATTTTTAAAGTTTTTAATAACGGGAAGAGGGTTGGAATGAAAAAAGGCTTGAGAAAATCTGGAATTGACATTGTTGGCGAAGTGCCCTGGGGGACACACTTCTGCCAATTTTACCAGACAAAACAGGATTTGATTGACATACTTGTTCCCTACTTCAAAACAGGGCTGGAAAATAACGAATTTTGTATGTGGGTTACTTCACAGCCCCTTGAAGTTGAAGAGGCAAAAAAAGCGCTTGGGAGAGCTGTTCCAGAGATTGATGTTTACCTGGAGAAAGGGCAGATTGAGATTATTTCCTATGACAGATGGTATGTGATAGACGGGATTTTCGACCCTCAAAGAGTACTTAACGGCTGGATTGAAAAACTTGATAAAGCTCTTGCTAAAGGTTATGACGGCCTGAGATCGAATGGAAACCTATTTTGGCTGGAAAGAGAACACTGGAACGAGTTTGTCGAGTATGAGGAACAGATAGATAATACAATTGGCAACTGCCGGATGATGGCTCTATGCGCTTATTCTCTCGATAAATGCACCGCAACCGACATCATTGACGTAGTCATTAACCATCAGTTCGCTCTTGTTAAAAAAGAAGGAACATGGGAGCAGATTAAGAGCTCCAGGCGCAAAAAGGAAGAAGAAAAAGCCTTTCAAGCCACGCAGCACTGGGGATCTACTTTTGATACCGTGCCAGACCTTATAGCCATACTTGACAATGAATACAGGATTATTCGTGCAAACCAGGCAATGGCAAAAAGATTGGGGATGGCTCCGGAAGAGTGTAAAGGCTTGACCTGCTATCAGGCAGTGCATGGGATGGATGAGCCGCCTTCTTTTTGTCCTCACAGGCGGCTGCTTGAGGATGGGCTTGAACATACAGTTGAGCTTTATGAAGACAACCTGGGTGGTTATTTTATAGTTAGCGTCTCGCCGCTTCACAACTCAGAAGGAAAAATTATAGGAAGCGTGCATGTTGCCCGTGACATTAATGAACGCAAGCAGGCTGAGGAGACTTTGCGTGACGCATACGAGAATCTTCAGGCACAATCCGAAGAATTGCAGGCTCAGACGGAAGAACTCCAGGAGGCTTATGAAGCATTGAATGAAAGTGAAAAGCAATACAGGATGCTTTTCACAAATATGACAGAGGGTTTCTTCCTTGGAGAGTCTATTTATGACAAGGATGGTACGCCTTGTGACTATCGTTTCCTTGATGTAAATCCTGCTTTTGAGCCTCAAACTGGTTTAAAAAGAGAAGAGCTATTGGGCAGGACTATACGGGAAATGCTGCATAACCCAAACTACCCGCTCATCGAAAAGTGTGGTGAAGTGGCGCTCTCAGGTAAGCCAACACATATTGAGATTTTTAGCCAGGAGCTGGATAGATACCTTGACAGTTACATATTCAGCCCTGAGAAAGGGAAGTTTGCAGTAATCTTAAGAGATATTACAAAACGCAAGCAGGCCGAGGAGGCGCTGCGCGAGAGTGAAGCGCGTCGTAAGGTTACCGAGGCTGTGCAAGCTGAACGGGAGCGATTGAATAATGTGCTGGACATGCTACCGGCTTACATAGTACTGATCTCACCTGATTACCATGTACCGTTTGCAAATCGTTTCTTCGAGGAGCGCTTTGGCAAATCTGAAGGCCGGCGTTGCTACGAATATCTTTTCCAGCGTACCGAGCCCTGCGAGAACTGCGAAACCTGCAAGGTGTTCAAAACAGGCGCGCCTCATCGCTGGGAGTGGATCGGTCCGGACGGCCGCAATTACGACGTCTACGACTATCCGTTTAAAGATTCCGATGGTTCTACACTCGTTATGGAGATGGGTATTGATATAACTGAAATCAAACAGGCACAAGCGGCGGTTCAGGCAGAGCGACAGCGACTCTTTGACGTACTTGAGACTCTGCCGGCAATGATATCCCTGATGACACCTGACTATCACGTCGCCTTTGCCAATCGCAGCTTCCGTGAAAAATTTGGGGAATCCAGCAACCGACACTGCTACGAGTATTGTTATGGGCGCACCAGGCCCTGTGAATTCTGTGAAATATATAAAGTGATTGAAACCGGTCAGCCCCAACATTGGGAAAGCAACCTCCCTGACGGGAGCGTAGCTGATTGCCATGCCTTTCCATTCACCGATATTGACGGTTCGCCCATGATCCTCAAGATGAGCATTGATGTTACCGAGCAGAAACGCGCTGAAACGGAGTTAAAAAAGCATAAGGAGCAGCTCGAGAAAGCTTATAAATTATTGAAAAAAAGTGAAGAAGACCTTGCTGAAGCTCAGAAAATGGCTCACCTTGGAAACTGGAACTGGAATATAGTAAATAACGAATTATACTGGTCTGATGAGATTTACCGAATTTTTGGACGCACCCCTCAGGAGTTTGGAACAACTTACGATTCATTTTTGAGTTATGTGCATCCAGAGGACAGGGAATATGTAGATAATGCTGTTAAAGAAGCTTTAAATGGAAAACCCTACAGTATTGATCACCGGATTATCCTAGCTAGTGGAGAAGAGCGTATAGTACATGAACAGGCTGAAGTTATTTTTAACGAAGAGCATATCCCTGTTCGGATGAGGGGAACAGTTCAGGATATTACTGAGCAGAAAAAAGCTGAAGAAGCGTTAAAACTGGCTAATGCCTATAATCGTAGCCTTATAGAAGCCAGTATAGATCCCTTTGTAACTATTAGTCCGGATGGTAAAATTACTGATGTGAATAATTCCACAGAGATCGTTACAGGCTATTCCCGTAAAGAGTTAATTGGAACAGATTTTTCGGACTACTTCACCGAGCCTGAAAAAGCCAGGGAAGGTTATCAGCGGGTTTTCCAGGAAGGATTAGTGCGAAATTATCCACTGGAGATTCGGCATCGAAATGGAAACATAACTTCAGTTCTGTATAATGCATCGGTTTATCGGAACGAGGCTGGTGAAGTTATTGGGATTTTTGCAGCTGCACGTGATGTTACTGAACAGAAGAAAACAGAAGAAGCTCTGAGGCTATCAAATATCTACAACCGCAGCCTTCTTGAAGCCAGTCTGGATCCCCTTGTCACTATCGGGTCAGACGGAAAAATAACCGATGTGAACAGAGCTACAGAACTGGTTACAGGGTACTCCAGGAACGAGTTAATCGGAACAGACTTCTCGGATTATTTCACTGAGCCTGAAAAGGCCAGCGAAGGGTACCAGCAGGTGTTTAGAGAAGGGCTGGTACAGGACTATGAGCTTGCGATTCAGCACAGGACTGGAGATGTTACACCGGTTCTGTATAATGCGTCAGTTTACCGAGATGAGGCTGGTGAAGTTATTGGAGTTTTTGCTGCAGCCCGTAATATTACTGAGCTGAAAAAGGCAGAGCAATTGCTAAAATTGAAATTAGAAGAACTTGCTCGCTCAAATGCAGAACTGGAACAATTTGCATACGTATCTTCCCATGACTTGCAGGAACCCTTGAGAATGATAGCAAGCTACCTGCAACTTTTGCAGAGAAAATACCAGGGAAAACTCGACGAGAAGGCAGATAAATATATTTATTTTGCCGTTGACGGGGCTTCCCGCATGCAAAACCTGATAAACGACCTTCTGGAGTTCTCAAGAGTAACCACCAGAGCCAGAGAATTCGAACCCACAGACTGCGAATCTCTCCTGGATCAGGTAATTTTTAATTTAGAGATACCCATAAAAGAAAATAAAGCCAGTATATCTTATGGTAATCTACCTGTGATAATGGCAGACTCTACCCAGTTAGCTCAGGTATTCCAGAACCTGATCAGCAACGCTATAAAGTTTCACAGCGAAAAAACCCCCGAAATCGAGATTTCTGCAAAGAAAAAAGCCAATGAATGGTTATTTTCAGTAAAAGATAACGGAATCGGAATTGAAGCCAAATTCTCGGATAGAATCTTTGAGGTTTTTAAAAGACTTAATAAAAGAGAAGAATATCCAGGGACAGGCATAGGCCTTTCAATATGTAAAAAAATTGTAGAGAGACATGGAGGACGTATTTGGGTAGAATCTGTTCCAGGTGAAGGTTCAGTCTTTTACTTCACTCTGCCCATAATTCCTGTGAACTTTCATGATAGAGACTTTATAACAGAAAAATGAAATTTAGAACAGCCTTTGAGCCTCAAAAGTCTTATTCGAAACTTAAAAATATTTTAAGGAAATTTCGAATTTATATTCATAGCCAGGAAGGTCATAAAAATGAGAACCCGGACCATATCTAAATCCGTAGAAATACTCTTAGTGGAGGACAGTAAAGGAGATATAGGCTTAATTGAAGAAGTTTTCGAAGATGCGAAAATCGGGAATACTCTTCATATTGTAGAAGATGGAGAAGAGGCAATCGCTTTTTTACGTGGCGAAGGACAATTCTCAGAATCTCCACGCCCTGATATAATACTTCTGGATTTAAATTTACCAAAAAAAGATGGGCGCGAGGTTCTTGAGGAAGTGAAAAGCGACGATGAACTTAAAAACATACCTATTGTGGTTTTAACGACTTCAAAAGCCGAAGAGGACATACTGAGATCTTATAATCTCCAAGCCAATGCATACATTATCAAACCTGTTGACTTTGATCAATTTATAAAAGTAGTTAAATCCATAGAAAGCTTCTGGCTTGAGATTGTAAAACTGCCGTCGAAATGAGATAAAATTAACCCCTGATAGGTCGCTTGGATATGGATAAGAAGATTGAGATCTTACTTGTTGAGGACAACCCCGGGGATGCAGGTTTAATTGAAGATATGCTCGAAGAATTCTCTAGCTTTCCGTATGAGCTTAAAAATGCTGTAACCTTAAACGAAGGTTTGAATCTTCTTAAAGAGAACTCGTTTGATGTAATACTAACCGACCTGGGATTACCGGACAGCGATGGTATTGACACTTTTCTTGAGATTCATGCAAGGAACTCACGAATTCCCATCATAATCCTGACAGGTATGAATGATGAAAGAATCGGAATCAATGCCGTAAAGCAGGGTGCTCAGGACTACTTGGTCAAAGGGCAGGTAGACGGAAAATTACTGATACGTTCTATCCAGTATTCCATTGAACGTAAAAAATCCGAGGAAAAAATCAAGAACTTAGCAAATGTTGTGGAATCGTCAAATGATGCTATTATAACAAAATCGCTTGAAGGAATTATTACAAGCTGGAATAAAGGGGCAGAGCAGATCTATAGGTATTCGGCTGAGGAAACTTTGGGCAAGCCCGCAAATTTCTTAATACCGTCTGCACTGAATAATGAATCAAAAAGATTAGTTGAGATGGTTAAGCGGGGAGAAAAGGTTCATCAGTATGAAACTTCACGGTTAAGAAAAGACGGCAGGATTATAGATGTGTCAATGACCCTTTCCCCGATTTTTGACATCTCCGGAGAGCTTGCAGCAGTCTCGATAATTGCCAGAGATATAACCGAGAGCAAAAAAGCCGAAGAGAGGCTTCAGAGAAGTGAGGAAAGGTATCGTATAATTGCGGAGCAGACAGGGCAGCTCATATACGAATACGATACTGAGGATGGTAGAATTTACTGGGCAGGTGCCATAGAAAAGGTCACGGGATATACTCAGGAAGAACTGATGAATATCGGGATTGAACTATGGATAAATAATGTCCACCCTGACGACCAGATTAGAGTCTGGAACCAGAAGATGAATGATTGCACCCAGAACATAAAGAACGCTGAAAATAAGAGAAATTTCCACCTGGAATATCGTTTTAGAAGGAAGGACGGAGAATATATCCATATCGAGGAACATGTTGTTTGCCTTCAAAAAGGAAATTATCTCACAAATAAAGTCTTCGGGATAATGAAAGATATCACGGAAAGGAAAAAGGCTGAAAATGTACTAAAAAGGATTGAAGAAGCTCGTAAAAAAGAAATTCACCATCGGATAAAAAATAACTTGCAGGTCATCTCATCCCTGCTCGATCTCCAGGCTGAGAAATTCGCTGGTAGTGACAGCTATGACACTTCAAAAGTCCTTGCAGCATTCAAGGATAGCCAGAATAGGGTTATTTCTATGGCTCTTATTCATGAAGAGCTTTATGGATCGCGAGAGGTCAGCACACTTAATTTCGGAACATACCTGCAGAAGCTGACCGAGGATCTCTTCAGGTGTTATAGTGTCGGAACCTCAGGAATCAATCTGTGTCTGGAAATCGAGGAAAATACTTTTTTTGACATGGATACCGCAGTTCCTTTAGGAATGGTTGTCAACGAACTTGTATCAAACTCCCTCAAACACGCATTTCCAAGCAAAAAATCTGGAGAAATTCGGATTAAGCTTTCTAGGGAAGAGAATCGAAAATTCGAGAACGATAAGATCGAAGGCAAAAATGAAGGGCACAAAAGTAAAAATTACATTCTAACCATTTCAGACAACGGAGCAGGTATACCTGAGAGCCTTAATATAGAAGATTCCGACACATTAGGGATACAGCTGGTAACTATCCTGGTAGACCAGCTAGATGGAGTACTCGAATTGAACAGGACCTCCGGAACTGAGTTTATTATTGAGTTCTCGGTAGCAGAGAAGCAGCAGGAAACTTATCAGGAGCCTTTGAGATCTCCAGAAAACTTTACTTTTCTAACCTGATTATGGTCAAACGGTCAATTACCAATTCCTCCAGGCTTATTTCTGATATATGTGGGGTATCAGGATACTCATTATTTGTTAGAATTGCTTAAATTGGCAGAGAAAGATTATATATAGAAAAAATTAATAATGTTAAAGTCTATTGTTATTGTACTTACATTTTACATCATTACCATGTGTAAAATTATGCATTTCATGTAATGATGTTGCATTTAATTAGGTCACTGATTTTTGAACTGAGCAGGTTATTGTGGAAAAAACTTTATAGTTCAGAAATTGGTAAAACTGCAAGGGGGGAACATATGTCAAAGAAAATCCTTATCTTAACAGGGGATTGCGCTGAGGATTATGAGGTTAAGGTACCTCAGCAATCACTCCAGATGCTGGGCTACAAGGTGGACATATCGGCACCCAATAAAAAAGCCGGTGACATGCTGCAATTGGTCGTACATGACTTTACTACGCTCGATACCTATATTGAGCTTCCCGGGAATCGTATTCCAGTAGATGTACCCGCTGCTAAAGTAAATGCGAATGAATATGAAGGTCTTGTTGTTCCGGGTGGCAGAGCTCCTGAATACATCCGTATGTATGATGATACCCTTGAACTCGTACAGGATTTCTTTACGGCTGGCAAGCCTGTAGCAGCCATTTGCCATGGCCTGCAACTTCTGGCAGCCGCTAAGGTTCTGGAAGGCTATCGGGTAACATCATATCCGGCATGTGCTGCAGAATGCCGGCTAGCAGGTGCTGATTGGCAGTCTGAACCCGTAATTACGGATAAAAATCTGGTAACAGCTCAAGCCTGGACAAACCACCCTGCCTGGTTAAGAGCCTTTGTCGAATTGCTTGGCCCAAAGATAAATGTTTAAAGAGAGCACTAAGGTCTCACCAATGAATCATGCTACCCAAAACCAAGCCTTCTCATCGTTTTCGCTCAAGCATAACCATTGCGCTGGTTGATCACCAATTGTTGCGCCACTTGACCACGCCGTTACTAGGGGTTTGCGCTCAAACCTTTTCTCAAAAGGTTTGCGGAACTCGGGCAGCAAGGCTAGAAATTAATTATTTGACTAAGAATTAATTATTCTACTTAAATTTTTAAAAATTGTTTAGGTTTTAGAAGCATTAATATAAGTCTAATGGTTTTATTTTTGGAAAGGTTGACTGACGGGAGATCGGGACGTTATTTAGAATCGGGGCAAATGTCTCCGTTTACCCGCATTTATGGAGAGATAAATTAGTTTTTGGCCTTACTTTAAAAAAAATGGAAATTATCGTACATATAGATTTCCAGCAAAATCAGGAAAATATCTCGAAAAATCCTGGAAGTAAGAAAGAAATTTAGCATAAATTCATAGAAATCGAGGGAGAAAAAATTATCTCACCAGAAACTATTTATAGAATAGCTATAATTAGAGGGTTGCATCGGTGTGAGAGGTGCTCCCTGAGGCAGCGGGGCAGCAGGACAGCACGAAAAAGGTGTAAATCAGTAAAGTAGAAAAAGCAACTGGGCCCGTAGCTCAGTCAGGCAGAGCGACTGGCTTTTAACCAGTCGGCCTAGGGTTCAAATCCCTACGGGCCCGCCATACTCTTTATTATACCGGCGGAAAGGCCATTCGCTGGAAAATTTAATCAAATTTTTTTAATACTTTATTTTTGGAGGAAAGGATTTGACAAAATTCAGCCTGCTCGACCATGAGTTGGTCCCTAAACATGAAATCATGTCTGAGGGCGAGTTAAAGTCTGTTTTAAGCAAGTATTCAATTGAAAAGGAACAACTTCCGAAAATTAAAGTGCAGGATCCTATTATTAAGGAAATAGGAGCTGCCGTCGGAGACGTAGTGAAAATCACAAGAAAAAGTCAAACTGCGGGGGAGGCAGAGTATTACAGACTTGTGATCGAGTAAGCGGAGGGGAGTAGACCGCTTGCATGATCTCATGTACTCTTTAAGGAATGTTTTTTGAATTCCATGCACCATCATACGGAAAAATTTAACAACCGCATACCGATCAGAAGATCAAAACTTCTTGATTCTCATTATAACAAAGCAAAGAGGGTGCTATCATCGTAATAGAAACCAGTATACTGTCGCAGGCTTATTTTACACGGGACAAGATAGTGCAGCACCATATAGATTCATTCAATAAGTTTATAGATTACGGGCTGCAAAAGATCATAGATGAACAAAGAATAATAGAAACCGATATCGAGGACACCTACCTGAAACTCGGCAAGATACGGGTAGAGCATCCTGTGGTAAAGGAAGCTGACGGGGCAATTGAAAAACTTTATCCCAACGAGGCAAGGCTCAGGAACCTCTCGTACTCAGGCCCTCTTTATCTTGAGATGAGCGTGGTAAAAGACGGGGTTGAATCCGAGGTAATGGAGTCAAAAATAGGACAGCTTCCGATCATGGTCAAATCCAAGATCTGTAACCTTCCAGGGCTTAGCGAAAGTGAAAAAATCCGCTATGGGGAAGACCCACTTGACCCAGGGGGATACTTCATTATCGGCGGTACCGAAAGGGTGGTTATGACCCTTGAGGACCTCGCTCCTAATAAGATTCTTGTAGAATATGGTGAGAGGTACGGCGATACTATAGAGGTTGCAAAGGTTTTCTCCCAGAGACGCGGATACAGAGCGCTCGTGATCGTGGAAAGAGGAAGAAAATCCCTGCTTGAGGTTTCTTTCCCTTCTATCTCAGGCCGGGTATTTTTCATTACCCTTATGAGAGCGCTTGGGGTAGTAACTGACGAAGATATCGTAAATGCAGTTTCAAGTGATCCCGAAATTATCAAGTTTATGTTGGAGAACCTGGAAGAAGCCGAAGTCGAAACCCAGGAAGAAGCAATCGAGAAAATAGGAGCAAGGGTTGCTGCAGGCCAGGCCAAGGAATACCAGATAAAAAGAGCAAATTACGTTATTGACAGGTACCTGTTCCCACATCTTGGAAACGATATGAGGGACCGGGTCTCCAAAGCTCACTTCCTGGCAAGAATGGCTGAATCCTGTTTTGAGCTGGCACTTGGCAAGCGTGCGGAAGACGACAAAGACCATTATGCAAACAAAAGACTGAAACTTGCAGGTGACCTGATGGAAGACCTTTTTAGAGTATCTTTCAACAGACTTGCAAGAGACATAAAGTTCCAGCTGGAGCGCGCAAACATGAGGAACAGGGAACTGAACGTCGCCACAATAGTAAGGGCAGATGTGCTCACTGACCGCCTGCAGCACCCTCTCGCAACCGGAAACTGGGTTGGAGGAAGAACAGGTGTATCCCAGCTCCTTGATAGGAACGACTATATCTCAACGCTCTCCCACCTGCGCCGTGTAATATCTCCGCTTTCACGTGCCCAGCCTCACTTCGAGGCAAGAGACCTGCACGCAACCCAGTGGGGAAGACTCTGTCCCTCGGAAACTCCTGAAGGCCCGAACTGTGGACTGGTGAAAAACTTTGCCGAAATGGTTGAGCTTTCAACAGGAATAGAAGATACCGATAGCGTGAAGAAAATACTCTACGACCTGAATGTCGAGCGTGTGGTTGTAAAAGTACCCGAACTTCCTGCCAAGCTGAAGGAAACCCTACTTGACGAGTTCGGAGAAGAGATTGTAGAAGAGTTTGAAGAGCCTTCAGAAATCGAAACCAAATATAAAGATGATGAATTCTACGATTATTCAGATATGGAAGATCTCGGATCTATGTACGATGATTGAGGGGTCGATGTCAAATGACTAAAGCAAAAGTATTCATAAACGGGGAGCTTGTCGGGACCCATGATAACCCTGCAGAGCTTGTAGAAGAGCTCAGAAAAATGAGGCGGCAGGGATTCATATCCAGACAGGTAAATGTCGCTCTTAACGATAACACAAGAGAAGTAATTATAAACTCTGATATGGGCAGAGCAAGAAGGCCCCTTTTAGTTGTGGAGAACGGAGCTCTGAAAGTAACTCCTGATCACATAGAGAAGATTAAAAACAAGGAGATCAATTTTGACGACCTGGTAAAAGAGGGCTGTATAGAGTATCTCGATGCCGAGGAAGAAGAAAATGCCTATATTGCGCTCTACGAGGCCGACATTACCCCAAAGCACACGCACATGGAGATCGATCCCGAACTTATATTAGGTATTTCTACGGGAATGGTGCCTTATCCGGAACACAATTCATCTCCGCGTAACACTATGGGTGCAGCCATGATCAAGCAGTGTATCGGGGTTGCAACTGCTAACCAGAAACTCAGACCTGATACTCGTGCCCATGTCCTTCACTATCCTCAAAGGGCACTTACCAGTACCAGAACCTCGGAAGCAATAGGTTTTGACGACAGACCCGCAGGGCAGAACTTCGTGGTTGCAGTCCTGTCTTATGAAGGATATAATATTGAAGACGCCCTGGTTATTAACAGAGGTTCAGTCGAAAGAGGTCTCGGGAGAAGTCACTTCCTCAGGACTTTTGAAGGTGAAGAAAGAAGGTATCCGGGCGGACAGGAAGATAAGTTCGAGATTCCCGATTCCGAATACCGTGGAGCTCGCAGCGCAGAAGCGTATGCTAATCTCGATGTCGATGGACTTGTAAACCCAGAGACCCCGGTCGGACCTAACGACGTGCTGATCGGAAAGACCAGTCCTCCAAGATTCCTTGAAGAACCGTCAGATTTCGGGATTGCGGTTGAGCAAAGGAGAGAAAGCTCTGTCACCATGCGGTCCAACGAAAAAGGAATTGTTGATACGGTAATTTTAACCGAGTCCATTAACGGAACGAGACTTGCAAAGGTAAAGGTAAGAGACGAAAGGATTCCTGATATAGGAGATAAATTCGCCTCAAGACACGGGCAAAAAGGTGTTATAGGTCTTAAAGTCCCGATTGCAGATATGCCATTTACGGAATCCGGTCTAACCCCTGACCTGATGATTAACCCGCATGCAATTCCCTCCCGTATGACTGTGGGTCACGTTCTGGAAATGATTGGCGGGAAAGTAGGTTCCATGGAAGGCCGGAGAGTAAATGCGACAGCTTTCTCCGGAGAAAAAGAAGAAGACCTTAGAGAAGCCCTGAAAAGACATGGGTTTGCCCATACTGGAAAAGAAGTTTTCTACGATGGAACGACAGGTAAAATGATTCCGGCAGATGTCTTTGTGGGGGTTATTCTCTATCAGAAACTGCACCATATGGTTACTTCCAAGATGCATGCAAGGTCACGCGGGCCTGTACAGGTGCTTACTCGCCAGCCAACCGAAGGCCGGGCCAGAGAAGGTGGTCTCAGATTCGGAGAAATGGAGCGTGATGTGCTGGTAGGGCACGGAGCTGCCATGTCGTTGAAAGAGAGGCTGCTTGACGAATCGGATAAAGTTGTGGAACTTGTCTGCTCTCACTGTGGAATGATTGCAACGTATGACAAGCAGCGGAATGTTTCATTCTGTTCAGCCTGCGGGGCTGACACGGATATATATCCTGTGGAAATGAGCTACGCATTCAAACTGCTGCTTGACGAAATAAAATCACTGGGAGTCGCACCCAGGCTTAATCTTGAAGATGCGGTATGAGGTGAGGTAGATATGGCAAACATACCTCCTATTCCGAAAAGAATTGCTTCTATTAAATTTGGCTTAATGTCCCCTAAGGAAATCCGTAGGATGAGTGCAACGCCAATTATCACGGCCGATACGTATGATGATGACGGATTCCCGATTGACATGGGGCTTATGGACACGAAACTCGGGGTTATTGATCCCGGGCTTCGCTGCAGAACCTGCTCAGGGAGAGCTGGCGAATGTCCAGGGCACTTCGGGCACATTGAACTTGTTGCCCCAGTAGTCCATGTAGGTTTCAACAAAGTAATCCGAAAACTCCTCAGGGCAACCTGCAGGAAATGCAGCAGGCTTCTCCTTGAACATGCACAGAAACAGCACTTTCTGGATCACCTTACAGGCATTGAGGAAATCGGGCATATGCCTGATGATCTGATCAATGAGGCATATAAGGAAGCCAGCAAAGTAAAGACCTGTCCTTACTGCAATGAGGAACAGCTCGAAATTAAATTCGAAAAACCCAGTGAATACCTTGAGAACGGGGAGAAGCTGACACCTACTGAAATAAGGGATCGCTTCGAGAACATTCCTGACGAGGATATCCGGGTTATCGGAATGGACCCGATGAATGCAAGACCTGAGTGGATGATTCTTACAGTTCTGCCCGTACCTCCTGTTACGGTTCGCCCTTCAATTACCCTTGAATCCGGGCAACGCAGTGAAGACGACCTGACACACAAGCTGGTAGACATTATCAGGATAAACCAGCGTTTCCAGGAAAACAGGGAAGCAGGCGCCCCTCAACTCATTATTGAGGATCTCTGGGAACTCCTTCAGTATCACGTTACAACTTTCTTTGACAATTCCGTTTCAGGGATACCTCCGGCAAGACACAGGTCAGGCAGACCTTTAAAAACCCTCTCCCAACGTTTGAAGGGTAAGGAAGGACGTTTCAGAGGAAGTCTGTCAGGTAAACGTGTTAATTTCTCCGCCCGTACCGTAATCTCTCCTGGCCCCAACCTGAGCATTAATGAGGTAGGGGTTCCTATGCCCATTGCGCGTACCCTGACACTGCCCGTTATGGTAACACCAAGGAACATAGAGCAGCTCAAGATTTACGTGCGCAATGGTGAGGATATACACCCCGGAGCAAATTATGTGCTGCGTTCTGACGGCAGGCGTATAAAAGTCACCAATATGAATAAAGAAGACCTTGCCGAAAAACTGGAGTTTGGATGGGTAGTTGAACGACAGTTGAAGGATGGAGATACCGTTCTCTTTAACAGGCAGCCCTCTCTGCACAAGATGAGCATTATGGCCCATTCTGTAAAGGTGCTCCCGGATAAAACATTCAGGCTGAACCCTGCAGTATGTCCTCCGTATAACGCTGACTTTGATGGGGATGAAATGAACATGCACGCCTTACAGACTGAAGAGTCCAGAGCTGAGGCAAAGATTCTCATGCAGGTTCAGGAAAATATTCTCTCCCCGCGTTTCGGAGGTCCCATTATAGGCGGAATTCACGACCATATTTCAGGGCTTTTCCTGCTGACACGCTTTGAAAACCACATTTCCAAGCATGACGCTTACGATCTTCTCCGGAAGAGCAATGCCCGAAATCTGACAGAGCCTGCAGGGTATGATCCTGATGGAGAACCCTACTGGACAGGAAAGCAGATCTTCAGCCAGATCCTGCCCGAAAACCTGAATTTGAAGTTTACAGCTCAGGTCTGCTTACACTGTGACACCTGTAAAAAGGAAGAATGTCAGAACGATGCCTATGTGGTAATCCGGGACGGGAAACTCGTTACTGGCACAATAGATGAGGCAGCTATCGGAGCATTTAAAGGAAAGGTCCTGGACCGCATTATCAAGGAGATAGGCCCTGAAGCCGGAGCCCGCTTTGTGGATGACATGACAAAGCTTGCAATTCGAGCTCTCATGCGGACAGGCTTGAGTTTCGGAGTGGCTGATGAAGACATTCCGAGAGAAGCGAGGATCCAGATCAATGAAGTTCTCGACAAAGCTGAGGATGCCGTGCAGAATCTCATTAAATCTTACCAGAACAAGGAACTTGAACCCCTTCCAGGAAGAACCCTTGATGAAACGATTGAAATGAGCATCATGCAGAAGCTCGGAAAGGCCAGGGACGAGACCGGTAACATAGCAGACAGTCACATGGGACTTGAAAACCCTGCTGTTATTATGGCTCGTTCAGGGGCCAGAGGTTCCATCCTGAACCTTACCCAGATGGCAGCCTGTGTTGGGCAGCAGGCCGTGCGTGGTGAACGTATCCGCAGAGGATATGCAGACAGGACACTGCCCCATTTCGGAAAGGGAGACCTTGGTTCAGACGCTCATGGGTTCGTGAAGGCAAGCTACAAGAGCGGGCTCAACCCTACTGAATACTTCTTCCACGCAATTGGTGGTAGGGAAGGACTTGTAGACACTGCGGTCAGAACATCACAGTCAGGGTACCTGCAGAGAAGGCTTGTCAACGCTCTTCAGGATCTGGAAGTTCAATATGACCTTACAGTAAGGGATACAAGAGGCGTACTCGTACAGTTCAAATTCGGAGAAGACGGGATTAACCCCACGAAAAGCGATTTCAGCAAACCCGATACAGTCCACAGGATTGTCAACTCGGTAGTAAACAAGGAGGTGGCCTGATGAGTATCAGTGAAGCTACAATCGATAACATGATAAAAGATCTGCCTCTTCCTTCAAATGTCCTTAATACGCTTAGGGAAGATGCCATTAAAGCCGGAGTAAGCAGGAAGGAAATGGAAGAGATTATAGAAAAGTTGATGGAAGAGTATCAGGCCTCATGCATTGAGCCCTGTGATGCTGCCGGTGTGGTTGCAGCCCAGTCTATAGGAGAGCCGGGCACCCAGATGACGATGCGTACCTTCCACTATGCTGGTGTTGCCGAGATTAACGTTACTCTCGGTCTGCCCCGTCTTATCGAAATCGTGGACGCAAGGAAAATCCCGAGTACTCCTATGATGACAATTGCCCTTTCCAAAGAACATCCAGAAGACTATGCTTACGACAGGGAGAAAACAAGAGCTCTTGCCTGGGAAATTGAAGCGACCAAGATAGATCACATTGCTGATGTGACAACCGACCTTTCCCAGATGCAGCTGATAATAGACCTGCATGAAAAAGCAATGGAAAGCAGGAACATTACTATAGACCAGGTAAAGGAAAAGTTCAACGATGAACTGAACGTGATGGTTACCATCTCCCCGGATATAGACAACCAGATTATCATTGCCCCGGGAGAGCCTTCTTACAGGGAACTTCTCCAGCTTGCAAAGAGCATCCACAACGTCACCCTGAAAGGCATTGAAGGAATCAAGCGGGTAGTGGTCCGTAAAGAAGGGGAAGAATATACCCTCTATACCGAAGGCTCGGCCCTGCGTGAAGTTCTTCAGTTTGAAGGTGTAGATAAAACAAGGACGAGCACGAATAATATTAATGAAATCTATGAAGTGCTTGGAATAGAAGCTGCAAGAAATGCGATTATTAAGGAAGCAACCGATACCCTGCGTGAACAGGGTCTTACTGTGGATATTCGTCACATTATGCTTGTGGCTGACCTCATGACCTGCGACGGAGAAGTAAAGCAGATCGGAAGGCACGGAATCTCAGGTGAGAAGGCAAGTGTATTTGCCCGTGCAGCTTTTGAAGTTACGGTAAATCACCTGCTGGATGCAGGGATGCGCGGGGACGTGGACCAGCTTCAGGGTGTTACGGAAAATATTATTGTCGGTCAACCCATCCGTATGGGTACCGGGGACGTACACCTGATAAGCCGAAGAAGAGAGGAAATTGAAGCTGAGGAAAGGTGAAGTTTCAGGCCAGAACCTGAGACTCAACCTATAATTATTTAAACGTGTAGCCTGATAGAAAACCAGTTCAGATCAGGTATACATTACCTTTATAAGGCTCAAAGAATCCTGCTGCAAAAGCTTGGGTCCGCGAGGCTCTTAACCAGAAAATAAATATAAAGCATCAGGTATTTAGAGTACCATATATTGACCGAGCTTGGAAAATCTTTATTAAGAAAGAGGTCGAGTAGACGAGCTCATTTGAGACAGAGTTGATGAAAATGAAGATCAATGTTGATAAATCTCTTATCAAGGCAGTGAAAACAGGAAAAGTAATTATTGGAGCCAACCGAACCATAGATGCAGCTGCAGAAGGCACAGCAAAGATGGTAATTCTGGCATCAAACTGCCCGGAAGACATTAAACAGAAAGTTCAGGCAACAAATGTCCCTGTTCTGGAGTATGAAGGCACAAGTGTAGAACTCGGCCCCGTATGTGGCAAGCCTTTTACTATTGCAGCCATGGCAATTCTCGACGTAGGAGAATCCGATATCCTGGCAGCTACAGTTTGATAGAAGGAGTTGGCAACGTTTTGGGTGAAATAAGACTTACTGCAGAAAGCATCCAGTACATTGCGTTATTTGAAAATATGACACGAGCCAAGATTCTCGACTGTATCCCTGAAGAGGAAAGGCTCGTTTATGTCGTAAAACAGGGTGATATGGGGCTTGCTATAGGCAAAAATGGAGAGAATATAAACCGCGTTAAAAAAGCCTTGGATAAACCCATAGAACTTGTGGAATATTCAGATGACCCGGTAACCTTCTTGAAGAACGCCTTCGGACCAGTGTCCGTGAGTTCGGTAAACATTACAAACAAAAATGGCAAGCGTTTAGCTTATGTAGAGGTACCCAATAAAGAGAAGGGTCTTGCCATAGGCCGCAACGGGAAGAACATTGAAAAAGTTAAGATGCTTGCCCGTCGCCATCATAACATAGAAGATGTGATCTTGCAGTAATCTATCATAATTTACGTTGATCCATTAATCCGGCGTTGAAAGACTATCTGGCATCAAATATGCTTCTAGAAAACTGAGATCAATTTTTAACTTGGAGAAATTAACAATGGCTAAAGGAAAATATGCAGCTAATATCCTCAAACAGACCAGGAAGGATGCCCGCTGGAAAGATACAAACTACGGCAGGCGTGTGCTTGGGCTGAACGTAAAAGCCGATCCATTAGGTGGTGCACCGCAGGGTCGGGGTATTGTATTAGAGAAAGTAGGAGTTGAAGCCAAGCAGCCAAACTCAGCTATCCGCAAATGCGTAAGAATCCAGCTCATCAAAAATGGGCGTCAGGTAACTGCTTTCTGTCCAGGGGACGGCGCAGTGAATTTCATCGATGAACACGATGAAGTGACCGTAGAAAGGATTGGAGGCCGCATGGGTGGTGCTATGGGTGATATTCCAGGTGTACGCTTCAAAGTGATTGCCGTAAACAACGTGTCCCTGAACGAGCTGGTCATCGGCAGAATGGAAAAACCCAGGAGATGATTATTCTTGTACAAAATATTCGGTAAATGGGACCCGACTGAAGTTGAAGTCAGAGACCTCGGAATTAAGCGTTATGTCAATATTACCCCTGTTATTGTTCCACACAGCAGCGGAAAGCATGCAAGGCAGCAGTTTAACAAATCCGAGATTTCCATTGTGGAGCGTCTAGCAAACAACCTGATGAGGAACGAAGCAAACACTGGAAAGAAGCAGAGGACTCTTCGCGTAGTTGAAGAAGCTTTTGATATCGTGAACAGGAAGACTCAGCAGAACCCTATCCAGGTACTTGTGGACGCCATCGCCAACGCAGGCCCAAGGGAAGAGGTAGTGAGGCTGAAGTATGGTGGAATCTCCGTGCCAAAAGCAGTAGACACTGCGCCCCAAAGGCGTGTGGATACAGCTCTGCGCTATATCAGTATGGGAACCAATAATGCAGCCTTTAAATCCAAGCGTTCGGTTGCAGAATGTCTAGCAACGGAATTGATAGGCGCTGCAAATCATGATACGAAATCCTTCTCTATCAACAGAAAAGATGCAAAGGAAAGAGTTGCAAAGGCAGCACGCTAATTGCTTATGTGGGTTGCCCGATTTAAAAATTGATTATATAACAGATTACATTTGATTAGATTATATTTGATTAGAAAGGTATTAGCATGGGACGAAGAAAGAAGATGGTCGAGCGCGTAACGACGCTCATGAATGAACCGACAAAAATTAGAAATATCGGGATCGTTGCGCACATTGACCATGGAAAAACTACATTATCGGACAACCTGTTAGCCGGCGCCGGCATGATTTCAAGGGAACTTGCAGGCAGACAGTTGTTCATGGACTCCGATGAAGAAGAACAGGCAAGAGGTATCACAATCGACGCCTCTAACGTCTCAATGGTTCACAATTTTGATAATCAAGATTACCTGATTAACCTGATCGATACCCCAGGACACGTTGACTTTGGTGGGGACGTTACCCGTGCCATGAGAGCCGTGGATGGCGCAGTCGTGGTCGTGGATGCAGTCGAAGGTACAATGCCCCAGACTGAGACCGTATTGAGACAGGCTCTCAGGGAACACGTCAAACCCGTACTTTTCGTTAATAAAGTAGACAGGCTAATCAATGAGCTGCAGGTCGATGCTCAGGAAATGCAGGTCCGTCTTGGAAAGGTCATTGATCACGTGAACAAGCTCATTAAAAACATGAACCCTGAAAAGTTCAAGGCAGGCTGGAAAGTTGATGCTGCAGTCGGAACTGTTGCTTTCGGGTCCGCGCTTTACAACTGGGCAATCAGTGTGCCTATGATGAAGAAGACAGGGATCTCCTTTAAGGAAGTATTCGACTACTGTAAAGCCGGAGACATGAAGTCCCTGGCCGAGAAGTGCCCGCTGCACGAAGCTGTGCTTGATATGGTCATTCACTTCCTACCAAACCCAATTGACGCCCAGAAGGGAAGGGTACCTATTATATGGCATGGGGATGCGAAATCTGAGATCGGACAGTCTATGATCCACGCAAATGCAGACGGAGATCTCGCGTTCATGGTGACTGACATTTCCGTTGATCCTCATGCAGGTGAGGTTGCAACTGGAAGGTTATTCAGCGGCTCACTTAGCCGCGGCATGGAAGTCTACACCTCAGGCAGTGCAAAGAAGAGCAGGGTCCAGCAGGTAGGTATCTTCATGGGTCCCGAAAGGCTTGAGGTGGACAAAATTCCTGCAGGAAATATTGCTGCAGTTACCGGTCTTAAAGAAGCAATCGTGGGTTCCACCGTAACAACCCTTGAAGACATGACACCTTTCGAGAGCATAAGACACGTAAGCGAGCCTGTGGTGACCGTAGCTGTGGAAGCCAAGCACACCAAGGACCTGCCCAAACTGATTGAGGTACTCAGACAGGTTGCAAAGGAAGATCCGACCCTTCAGATCACTCTTGACGAGGAAACCGGGGAACACCTTATGGCAGGTATGGGAGAACTTCACCTTGAGGTTATTGCCCACAGGATCGAAAGGGATAAGAACGTGGAAATCACCACGAGCAAGCCAATTGTCGTTTACAGGGAAACCATTAAGAAGAAGATCGAACCTGTAGAAGGAAAATCTCCGAACAGGCACAACAGGTTCTATATCTATGTTGAGCCTCTTGACCTTGAGATTGTCAATGCTATCAAAGCCGGCGACGTTACCATGAGTATGCCCGAACTTGAACGCAGGCAGAAGCTCATTGACCTCGGAATGGACAAAGAAGAGGCAAAAGGCATTGTTGGGATCTTCAATTCCAATATCTTCATTGATATGACCAAAGGTATCCAGTACCTGAATGAGACAATGGAACTCGTGCTTGACGGATTTGAAGAAGTTATGCGTGCAGGCCCGCTCACAAGGGAGCCAGTAGCTAATGTAAAATGCGTGCTCGTAGATGCCAAGCTTCACGAAGATGCAATCCACAGAGGTCCGGCTCAGATTATTCCTGCTGCAAGGCAGGCAATCCAGGCAGGTATGCTTATGGCTGACGACACCCTGCTCGAGCCTTACCAGAAAGTCTTTGTCCAGGTGCCCCAGCTTTTAATGGGTGGTGCAACAAAGGAACTGCAGGGCCGCCGTGGAGTTATTCTTAATATGACCACGGAAGGAGACCTGGCAATTATTGAGGCCAGAGTGCCTGTAGCTGAGATGTTCGGATTTGCAGGTGAGATCAGATCTGCAACTGAGGGACGTGCAATGTGGAGCACAGAGTTTGGAGGCTTTGACGTTGTGCCTACCAGCATCCAGAATGAGATTGTTGGCCAGATCAGAGAAAGGAAAGGACTAAAGAAGGAATTGCCTAAAGCTTCCGACTTCCTTTCGATGTGAGCGGATTTTCCGCTTCGCCTTAATATTTTTAAGGTTATACCTGTCTTCAGCAGGATAGAAAAAGTACCCGACTGATCTGGAAGGGAAGAGAATCCCTATCGGTTCGGAGATACGGTCAATCGGAAAGCTTTAAGACAAGGTATGACTATATTGGGGAAAACGTCCAGGCCACTGGAAATTCATAGAGCAGCGGTTCACAAAGGAGTCCGGAAAAGGATGCTAAAAATTTGATCAAATATTGATAAGACGTAAGAATACAGAAACGTGTGAATCAATATTGAGACCCGCCCTAATCTTAATATAGTAAATATTTGATATACCATTGAAACTCATCCAGAATTACAGGAGAATTTTAATATGGCAGCAGAAAAACCACACATGAACTTAGCAGTGATTGGTCACATTGACCATGGAAAATCAACATTCGTAGGACGCTTAATGTACGATGCAGGAGCTGTACCTACACACATCATTGAGAAATATAAGGAAGAAGCAAAGCAGAAGGGTAAGGAATCCTTCGCCTTCGCATGGGTTATGGACTCTCTTAAGGAAGAGCGTGAAAGAGGTATTACAATTGACATCGCTCACAAGAGATTCGACACAGACAAGTACTACTTCACAGTCGTAGACTGCCCTGGTCACCGTGACTTCGTTAAGAACATGATCACAGGTGCCTCCCAGGCTGACGCAGCTGTTCTTGTCGTTGCAGCTCCTGATGGTGTAATGGCCCAGACCAAGGAACACATTTTCCTTTCCAGAACCCTCGGTATCAACCAGCTTATTATCGCAATCAACAAAATGGATGCAGTAAATTACGACGAGAAGAGATACAAGGAAGTCGTCGAGCAGGTTTCCGGTATCCTTAAGATGATCGGGTTCAAGCCAAGCGAAATCCCCTTCATTCCAATCACTGCATTCTACGGTGACAACGTTCTTAAGAACAGCGACAAGACCCCCTGGTACAAGGGCCCAACCATGATGGAAGCTCTTAACAACCTTAAAGAACCAGAAAAACCATCCAACCTCCCACTCAGGATCCCTGTCGAAGATGCATACACCATTTCAGGTATTGGAACTGTACCAGTAGGCAGAGTTGAAACCGGTGTCATGAAGAAGGGTGACAAGGTCATCTTCATGCCAGGCGGAGCATCCGGTGAGGTTAAGTCCATTGAGATGCACCACGAAGAAATTCCACAGGCTCTCCCAGGAGACAACATCGGCTGGAACGTCCGTGGTATTGGCAAGAACGATGTCCGCAGAGGAGACGTTTGTGGTCATGTTGACAACCCACCAAAGGTTGCCGATGAGTTTGTAGGACAGATTGTCGTTCTGCAGCACCCCTCCGCAATCACTGCCGGATACACTCCTGTATTCCACGCCCACACCTCTCAGATCGCATGCCAGCTGATTCAACTTAACAAGAAGCTGGACCCAAAGACCGGGCAGGTTAAGGAAGAAAACCCAACCTTCCTCAAAGCAGGAGATGCAGCAATCGTTACAATCAAACCGACAAAGCCGATGGTTATCGAGCCCGTAAAAGAAATTCCACAGCTCGGCAGGTTTGCTATCCGTGATATGGGTATGACCATTGCTGCCGGCATGTGCATGAGTGTTAAACAGAAATAACACTCTCCTTTTTCATTTTTTGAGGAGAAAAAAGGTATGCAAAAAGCTAGAATAAGACTGTCAGGCATCAGTCCCAAAGATCTGGACGGAGTCTGCAATCAGGTAAAATCTATTGCGGAAAGGACAGGAGTTAATATTTCGGGACCTGTTCCGCTTCCCACAAAGAAACTTGTAGTTCCTACTAGAAAGAGCCCGAGCGGTGACGGAACTGCAACCTGGGACCACTGGGAGATGCGCGTACACAAGCGTCTCATCGATATCGCAGCCGATGAAAGGGCACTCCGTCAGCTTATGAGAATCCAGGTCCCTAAAGATATCAATATCGAGATCGTACTCGAAGGGTAATCGAGAAAAAAGACAGGCTACAGAAATTCTCTGTACCCGGTCTTGCAAACTTCTTTTTCACTTCTTTTTCACTTCTTTATTCCAGAATGTCATATTCCTCTTAATATAAACTTTTGAGGAAATTGCCGGCGGCCGTCGAATCAGACGTTTTTCCCGCCAGCTTCTCTGCTAACTATGAGTCTCTTTTCATTATCTTCTTACGTTCTTACGTTCTTCTTGTGTTTCTTCTTACGTTCTTACGTTCTTCTTGTGTTCTTGTGTTCTCCTTTTACTTTATATCCTCAGAAACGGCGTTCTACCGTGTAAGTGACAAGTTTCGTCCCTCTGGCAGGCACCATTACTCTGAATTCTATCGTAAAGGCATCGATTTCTTCATAACTGTCTGAACTTTCCAGGATTTCCCATTCTCCGTAGAGGTGTTCCACAATCGCGACGGACTGATCCTCAGATTTACTGTTATTAATTTCGATCTGATAGATGACTCGCTCTACATTATCGCTTATGCGCTGGTAATCGGTTTCATTCCGCCTGGCTGTCAGATCGAAAGCTGAGCCCACAGTCACTCTTAACTCCTCGCCTTCGGGAGTGTGTTTTATCCTGTCTTCCCCGAGGAACTGAAGCCCTCCTGAAGTATCAGTACTGTAAACCCTGACGACTCCTTTTGGTAGAGGCATCCCGAGTCCGCTTTCGTTTGTGTTTTGAAGCGTAAGATAAGCCAGGACTTTCTCGCTCACAGAACTATCATAGATCAGCTTCTTTTCTATGGGCACGGAATCAGCAGACAGCAAAGAAATCTGCTTTGCCTGGTTATTTTCCAGGGTTACCGGGTTTTCAAGGGTATAAAGGTGATACTCAAAAAGAGGTTCCTGGACAAAAAGTGTTTGCGTTGCTCTTTCGTCAGCGACGGCTTTTTCTTCCATAACCGGAGTCACTGCTTCAGAAACACGGTTTATCTGGCCTGAAACCAGTTTCAAGACTGCGTTTTCAAAGGTCATACCTGCCCTGTTGTCAATGTTAGCCCAGCCCCTGATATTTGCCTCGGTATTCTCCGCATTGCTCATCAGGACATAAGCTGCCTTCCAGTTCATTCCGCTCGTCAGGTAGGAAATTAAAAGCTCCCGTGTTCCGGATACAGGAGAATAAATCTGCCATATGAGGGCAGGTCTTATAGAAAGCCCGGACGAATCTGCAAGCTCGACTTTTGAGAAATCCTTAATTACCACGACTTGTTCTGCTTCGGTTTTAAGGACTATGCTGTTGCCTGAATGACTTAACAATGTGCCGGTATACACTTCGACGTTCCTGTCGGTTACATTAACTTCCCTGCCAAGGTATTTTTCAAGCAGATTCGAACTGCTCAAAACATCGTACTCGTAGTTCTGCTCAAGTATAGCAGTATCCTCATTTTCCGTGTCCTCGATAATAACAGAAGTCGGGTCTATTCCGGAAGGAATATCCGTGTACTCAACCTGATTGACCCCATTCTGCAGCTCGATCTCTCGCCTTTCCTTCACAAGGGCAATTCCCTGTTCATAAATCGTGATCTCAGAATTTTCCACAACCCCCCCACCCGCTTCTGAGGTTAAGTTTCTCGAAGTGTCTGAAGTCAGGTTTCCTGCGACCCTTGGTGACCTGATTACGGATTCAATGCCAGCACCTGTGTTAATTGCGGTCGTATTATTTACAGGCTCGTATTCCTGAGCCATAACTCCCATACTCTGGGGAACCAGGTTTGAAAAAAGCAGTATTCCCCCAAAGAATCCCAATGTAAGCCAGAAGAAAAGTTTCTTCACTCCCATACTATTAATGTAATTTAATTTTATATATATGTGATTTTATTGAGAATTCAGGGGAAGTTATACATAAAAAATTAAATTCTGAATAGATATTCTTCAAAAATATATAGAATGAGTTTATCAAAAGAGGGAGAATAAAAAAAATTAAGATATTATTAGAGGAGTTTTATATCACTCTACATAATACCTCAACTGCAATTAATTGAATAAAGGCACTCAGGAACTCTCTGTAAAACGAATAATTGATTTACTTTAGCAACTTCAACGCATCCCTGCAAGCTGCTACAGCAGGTGCCCCTGAAGTTATGAATATAACATCCATAAGCTCCATTATTTCTTCTTTGGTGGCTCCGTTCTTGAGTGCACTTTGCATCTGCACAACTGTGCATCTTTCACATTGCTTGGACGCAACAACAGCAAGTGCTACAAGGATTTTTGTTTTTGCAGGTAGAGCACCGTCTGACAGTAACTTTTTATTGCATCGATTATACTTTTTAAGAGATTCACTGTCAAGCTCTCCAATGATCTCAAGAATGTGTGGTGTGAAACCTAGCTTCTCGCTCATGCTTTCCAGTAACTCTTCATGTTCAAGATCTTCTTGTTCTTCCCGACGACCGCCGCCGCAACATCCTTCCCCATATTCTTCCATATTTATCAATCCCCACTGAAATTCAACTGAATAATTAGATATCAGTTATTAATTTAGTATTATTGTATCTGTATGTATATTATTTAACTATTCCTGAAGCTCCTTAATTCTCCTCCAGATAATTTTTCAAGATCAAATTTTTCTCCCCCATTCCACAGGAGCTCAAATTCCTTACCCAAACTCTTTGCAAGCCCCATATCCCAGATTTTTATAACCGAAAGAATACGGTCACTGTCATGAGGATGAAGCTGAAATAGCACTACAACACTCTCATCAACAATACCGAAGCAGGAATTGAAATTCTGGGCAAGCCTTATTTCCATGCCTTTTTTAAATTTGGCGAAATCATCTTCTCCCCGAATTGAGAGAAGGGAAGGAAGCGATGTAAATCGATGGGATACAAGCAGCCTGATTTTGATCCCGCGGTCAATAGCTTTCAGGACTTCAGGCGGCAGGCTGGCGATTATTGGCATGCCAAAGGCAGGAGGAATTAAATATAATGACTTTTTTTACTTCGCTATAAACAGAAATGGCAAACTTCCTGATTTCGGACTCAGTTACGGCAATCGTCAAGAAAATTTCAACTTTTTGTTTTTGGGTTTGCACATTTTTAAGAGCCTGTTTTGCCTCCTCAACAGAGTTCTCCAGAACCAATATTTCTTTTTCAAATTCGGTCTTTCGTTTCTCAAAAAAGGAATTTAAAGACATCTCAGGGTCAACTGCCCTCAATTTCTTAGGTCTTGAGACCTGAACTTCTATAAAACCTTTTCTTGCCAGAGATTCGAGAACAGTATATATCTTCCCATAGGGCACGTCGGCATCCCTGGAAATATGCTTGCTCCAGAAACCCCAAATTTTAAGAGAGAAAGATATGCGGCTGCTTCATAAGCCGTCAACCCGATATCCTGAAGGAGTCTTTTCTTTTGCATAGGGAATTTAACAGTTAGGAACTTAAAAAATATTCCTGAAAAATAAACTCCAATCAAAAATCTCCATTTTATTTTCAATGTCTCCAAATACTTTTAAGTACATTTCCTCCCCAAACTCATATATTAATGATAATATTGTTCTTACACCCGATTTGAACTAAGCCAGTATTAACTTTTATCAGAAAAAGGAAAGAGGGAAACATGTACACAGAAGAAAACAAAGCAATAGTTCGTCGATTCTTCGAAGTAGGGCCTTGTAAGGGGGATATAAATGCTGCTAATGAACTGTTATCACCTGATTTCGCTATGCATGTTCCTCTGCCTGCTCCGGCGGGAATTGAAGGAATAAACGAAGTAATTACCACATGCAGGTTAGCCTTCGAGCACCTCAATGTTACAATTGAGGACATGGTTGCTGAAGGTGATAAAGTGGTCGCCCGTTTTACAGCTCAAGGCATACATAAAGGCGATTTCATGAATTTACCGGCTACAGGCAAGCCTATAACCATGACTGGTATAGAGATTTTCCGCATTAAAGGCGGTAAGATTGCAGAGTTATGGGGCGAGGTTAACCTCCTTGGGCTCATGCAACAGCTAGGAATTTTCTCTTCACCCTGACCATCAGAGGTTAATTTGATCAGACGTTCCAGACAGTTTGGGCAGGATACGGGATAAAAATAGAGGGATACACAAGAAAGGAAATGTATAAGCTCAGAGACGAAGTATTTTTCCAATATAAGAGGGGTAAGATGAGACCTACAGTTGACTTAAAAGAGGAACACGAAGCTGTTAAACTGATGCTGAGAATCCTTGATGGAATGTGCACAAATATAGAATCCGGGAAAAGCGTTAAGCAGGAGCATCTTGACGGACTGATAGAGTTTATGAGAGTATTTGTTGACAGATGCCATCACACAAAGGAGGAAGCTTATCTTTTCCCTGAAATGGAAAAAGCAGGAATTTCCGGCTCAGGAGAGTTAATAGCCTCACTTAAAAAAGAACATGAACAGGCAAGGCAGTATGTCAACAGAATAGAAAAAACAGCTTCAGGAAAGGGCAATAGAGAATTTCCAGCGATAGTTGAGAATTCGAGGGCCTATATTCAACTTCTAAATCCGCATATTGAAAAAGAAGACAATAAGCTTTTCCCGATGGCTGACACGCACCTTTCGGAGACTGTTCAGAAAGATTTGCTGGAACGTTTTGAAGCTGTGGAAATTGAAATAATAGGCCCCGGAAAGCATGAAGAATTTCACAGATGGCTACACACTATGAGAGATATTTACATAAAATCAGAGTGAGCAGTAGGGTCGCAAGCCTTTTGAAAAAAAGTGCTTGAGCGCAAACTTTTTGAAAAAAAGTTTGATCAAAAACCGGCGTGACGGCGTGGTCAAGCGGCTCAACGCTTGGTGATAAACGCAAACTTTTTAAGAAAAAGTTTGATCAAAAACAGCATTTTCGGTCAAGCCTTTTCGTAAAAGGGTTGCAGCACAGCGGTTTTGATCAAGAGATTGAAAGAATTAACCGTGGATCAGCTTAGGAAGGCAGCGAGTGCAGACCCACAGGCTTTGCATGTTGTGCCTGAGAGGAAGGAGGTAGCTGGTATATTCACCGGCACCGCAGGAGAAACACTGGATTGAGATATCTTTTCGTTTGGGCTGGGCCTCTGCTTTCTCCCGGTTAAACTCGACAGTGTATCTTTCTTCGACCGATAGTGCGCCTTCTGGACAGACTCCGATGCAGAAGCCCATACCGTCGCAAAGTTCTTCGGATATGACTTTTGCTTTTCCATTAATGATTTTAATAGCACCTTCGGCGCAGGGTGCTACACATTTTCCGCAACCTGTACATTTTTTTTCGTCAATTTTTATTATCATTCGTTTTACCATTAAACCGATCTCCTCTCAAGATTTTTCTGTTAAAAAATCATTTGGCATATACATTGGAAGACAGGACTCAAATGTCGTCCAGCGATAGTTTCATTCTGAGATCCGGCAAATAGCCTTCCCTGTGCAGCATTTCTTTATAATCGTTAACTAATTTGCACATTTTACGGGTATAATTTATGAGATCCGTACCTGTTCCCCCTTTGAACAATAACTTCTCAGCTTTTTCCAGAAGCTCCGGATAAATAAGTACCAGTTCTTCTTTTGTGTGCAGCAGCAGGGCTGAGAAGTCCCTGTGAATACTCATGCTTCTCTGGAGAAGTTCCAGATCCAAAGTATTCTGAGAAAGATAATCTCTGAATTTTGTATAAGCGTAAAAGTTTGCAATATTATGGTTTAAAGAATTTAGAATTGAATACAGGATATTTCCCGTATTTGGAAGGGGAATATCCCGAAGTTCAAGGTCTGCACCTTCGTAGTTCTCATCATCTTCAATTCTCCGATCCCGAGTGATATCATGGCTCATTTTATCGACCTTGGCATATTTCGGATTCTATCTGCAAGTTCATTTTTTAAACTTGTTTTATTTCATTAAAAGTTAGTTTATTTTTAAAAAGTCTTATTCGCAAATGCGTTCCTCTAAAAACTATATCTGCAAAAGGCTTCGCTGTAGGTGAACCTCATGCTTCAATCTCGAAATTACTTAATTTACAGGAATTCAGGGTGCAGAATAGTTTTTATCCAGAATAGTTTTATCTTTACTCCCCTGCATTGTCTTCTGGTAAGCATGCATGTTGCTAGAGGCATATTATGTAGATTATTAATAGGTTAATCAATTTTCAGTGATGTGTGCCTTCAACAATTTCTATGCCTGCGTCCTTGATCGTTTTTCTGATACTATCAAGGTTTGGGCATTTAGGGTAACTATCTTCCATAAGCATGCAGGAGCTGAGATGCACAGCATCCAGCCCATGTTTTTTCAGGGTGTTCACCAGCCGGTAAACTCTCCTGCCCGAGCAGCCCCCACATGTGAAAAATGCTATCATTTGCGTATCCGTATCATAACCCTCAAAGCTGGATTTTCTTTCATTGAAGGCTTTGAAGCAACCCACTCCGGGGCAGGTCTCCGAGACCAGTTCACAGCGGACAACAGCTATCTTTTTCGGTTTTGTTTTTTTAGTCATCCTTACACAGTCCGGTCTGTCTTATAGCAGGCGCGTAGCCTCAGTTTGCCTTGGAGCTTTAACAACCAGCACCCTGAAAACCTCATCTCCAGGATTCATAAGGCGGTGAGGAATTTTAGCAGGACTTTCGATCAACATATCCCTGCTGACTTCCTCTGTTTCATCCCCAATCTCAACTACTCCTTTTCCTTCAAGCACGTAAAAAAATACATCTACTGGTGTTATGTGTTTCTTTAACGCTTCTCCAGGCTTGAGTTCTATATGTACTGCCTGTGCGTTTTCGGTATCATAAAGCATCCGGACGCTCACATTGTGAGGGTTCGGCTTTTCAGGTGAGGATTTCATCTCAATAATTTTCATCTATTTTCCCCTTTTGACCATAATTTTAATGTTTCCCAGCATTAAATCAAGATAGCCTGCACCAGATTTCCAGGCTAATTTTTGATTACTTATTACTTTTATTGTTTTTATTACTTATCGATTGCTCTTTTTCCCTGCATATCCAATTCTAATATCTGCCCATATATGCCTGTGGATATAAACTTTCATATTACCTCAGAACTTCATATACTCCAGGAGCCAATTTTGGAGAACTGGTAACAATTTTTGCCCCTGGAACCCCGGATAAGATCTGGGGTTAAGGGTGCTTACATGAGGAACCTTTTTAACTGGAGCATTCCGTTCTTCTAAAGACGGCAAGAAGCGATTTAAGCGTTATAGAAGTTAATGAATGCTGGGTTTACAGGCCTACTTGGGTTTTGAAATTCTCAAGGCCTACATCTCCAACGAACCTCCCAAGCCTCTTTTTCGTGCCGGAGCTCTTATAGAAGTTAATAATTCTATCGATTGTCTCAAGAACCTCTTCTTCTGACAGTTCCTTTGCAACAACCTCAGCAAGTCGTGGAGTCGCGGCTGCAGAGCCTCCGACCATTAAGATATATCCTTTAGCAGTGCCCATTACCCCTATGTCTTTGATGGCAGGTTCGGCGCAGGAATTAGGACAGCCGGAAACAGCCATTTTCATTTTGGAAGGCATGGGCATTCCGTGGTACTTCTCATCCAGTTTAAGACCCAGACTTACAGCGTCCTGTTTTCCCTGCTTGCAAAAAGTCGTTCCCGGACAGAACTTCACGCTTCTTACGCAAAGTCCTATAGCTGCGCCAGGCTTCATATCAAGCTCAGCCCACACATTATCAAGGTCTTCTTCTTTCAGGCCCACGATTGCAATCCTCTGGGCAGAAGTCATCTTGAGGGCAGCAGCCCCATATTTTTCCGCAACTTTAGCGATTTTCATGAGGGTTTTCGGATCCACAATTCCTCCTGGGAGGTGGGGAGCGATTGCATAGGTCTCACGGTCTCTCTGAACGATTGCACCTTTTTGAGGTAAGTTGTCTTTCATGGCTGATCCTTCCGAATCTTATGGATTTTTCCAATATATTATATAGACAGATTTTATAAAATGTCATTTATAATAGTATCTTTTTGATACCAGTATATTAGAGATACTAATTTATATATCAGACAGTTTCTATGTTTATACTATGAAAGACTGCACAGTCTATAAGACTATGAATATCATCGGGAAAAGATGGACAATCCATATCCTTCTCGAACTGCACAAAGGAGAAAAAAAGGAAAAGCGCTTTAACGAGCTCAAAAGGAAACTCGGCTATATAACCCCAAAAATCCTCTCAGAAAGGCTGACCGAACTGGAAATCGAGGGCCTGATTGCAAAGAAAGTTGACGACTCAATAAAACCTCCGAAATCCGAATATTACCTGACCGAAAGCGGGACGGATTTCGTGAAAATAATACAGGCTATTAAACGCTGGGGGCTTAAGTGGAAGTTCCAGAATGAAGAGTGCGAGAGAGCCATTTGCATGTACTGTGACCACTGAGCCAGAGTTGCCGAAGAATAAATGAAGATGGAAAGGAAGGACAATAAAGATAGAAGAAACAGAAAGATAGAAGAAACAGAAAGATAGAAGAAACAGAAAGATAGAAGAAACAGAAAAAACGGGGAATAGGGACTATATGCTTTAAGTTTTTTCTGACTTCAGTCCTTTAAGGTTCTGTAACGAGTTTTTCCTCGCCTTCTGGCACTTTCCATGCTTCCCCTGTTTTCAAGAATTATGGAGCCAAAATTTATAGGTGCAAGTATTTAAGCTCAGAGCTATAATCTGCATATAATCTGCATTATTCGGAAGGGCATAAATGACCACTAAAGAACATATTGGTTTTTTCTTCAAGCCCGAGAGCATAGCCCTGATAGGAGCGTCACCAAATCCCGAAAAGCTTTCCTATACAATCCTGGAAAGTCTCCTGAATATGGGATTTCAGGGAAAGATATATCCCGTAAATCCAGGCTACCAGGAGATCAGGGGACTTAAATGTTATCCAAATCCTGGGGAGATAGAGGGCAGAATCGACATAGCAATTTTTGCAGTACCGGCACCTATTGTTCTTGAAATTCTTGACGGACCTGTTGAGAATATAAAAGGCGCCATAATTGTCAGTTCCGGGTTTAGGGAAATTGGACCCGAAGGAAAGGAAATGGAGACTCGCCTGAAAGAAATTTTAGATAAGAAAGGTATTCGGGCTATGGGACCGAATTGCCTTGGGATCTACGATACAATTTCAAATGTGGATACGTTTTTTATAAAAAGCGATAAGGTCGAAAGGCCTGCCAGGGGTGGGGTTTCCGTGCTCACTCAGAGTGGATCCTTTGCCGCTATGATTATGGACGAGCTGGCAAACGAAGGAGCAGGGGTTGCAAGGGTGGTAAGCTATGGAAATAAAGTTGATGTGGATGAAAGTGATTGCATCGAATTCCTGGCAGATGACGAAGCAACAAAAGCCATTGCACTCTACATCGAGTCTGTAGGAAACGGGCGCAGGTTCCTTGCTGCTGCTTCCAGATGTGTGCAAAAAAAGCCAGTGGTAGCTCTCAAAGTAGGAAAGAAGGAACCAGGTGCAAGAGCAGCCAGTTCCCATACTGGCGCTGTCAGTGGGAGATATGAAGCCTATGAAGCCGCTTTCAGAAAAGCAGGTGTGATAGAAGTTGAAAGTTATGAGGAATTAAAAGACGCCTGCAAAGTACTGAACAGGTACTCTCTGGCTGAAGGAAAAAGAGTCCTCATTATAACTGACGGTGGAGGAATAGGAATTTCCATTGCCGATGCATGTGAGGAAGCAGGGCTCAAGGTTCCCGAAATCCCAGGCGAAGCTATAAAAAAATTAAAAGAGAAGCTTCCTGTTTTTGCTTCCGTAAAAAACCCTATAGACCTGACAGGCAGTGTAAGGAATGAACATTACATTTATGCTCTTCATGAAGCTTTCAGGGAAGGTTATGACCTTGCAATTGTTAGCCTGCTCTGGGGCCCGCCTCTTCTTACCCCAGAGGTTGCGGAAAAGATTCGGGATTTTGCGGATAGCTGCGGAAAACCAATCCTTATCTGTTTTCCAGGCGGAAAGTTCAGCCGGGAAATAGCTTCAGCTTTTACTGCTACCAGAATGCCAGTCTTTTTTACCCCGGATAGTGCAGTCAGGGCAGCAAAGGTGTTGTGCGGAGGAAAAAAGTAAGTTGAAGCCCGGTTTGAGCCGAAAAATCCTGAATAACCGGGAACTTAAAAAGTTAAAGGATGAGAATAGAACTACATGGCGGTTACGAAAAATCCGGAGCCGAAGAAAAGGTTGACCACCGCCTGTATTCCATGGCTTGCTTAACTCTTTCTACAGCAAGCTGGACTGCAGCTTCCCTTGGCAGGATTCCTTTCGTTTTTGCAGCTTCCAGCACCAGAGCAGTATTGTTCCTCACTTTCTCTTCAATTGCCTCAAAAGCTGCGGACCGGGTAGCTCCCTGATACTCCGACGCCGCACAGATTACGCCGCCTGCGTTTGCGATAAAGTCCGGGACATAAAGAATACCGGCCTCATAGAGGATTTTTTCAGCCCCTTCGGTGATCGGAATGTTTGCTCCCTCCATAATCAATTTAGTGCTCAGAAGATGGACATTGCTCTCGTTGATTATATCTGGACGGGCTGCCGGAATCCATATGTCGCAAGGGATTGAGATAACTGCATTACTGTCAAGCTTTTCCCCTTCTGGATAGTCAAGTACACTTTTTCCTTCTTTCTTAAGCCTTATAAGGGCATCCACGTCAAGCCCATCCGGGTTGTGAACTGCGCCCCGGGAATCGGCAACTCCTACCAGAACAGCTCCACTATTGGTAAGGAAACGAGCAACGTGCATCCCAACTGCCCCAAAACCCTGAACAACTAAACGAGCTCCATTCAGCTCAAAGTCACAGTATTGAAGCGCTACCTCGGTAGACTTTGCAAGCCCCCAGCCTGTAGCCCCCACTTCATCAAGAGGAATTCCTCCAGCTCCGCAGGGAAGGCCTACTGCCCTTCCGATCTCACCTTTTACGCATGCCATACAGAACTCGTCAGTTCCCATGTCAGGGGCAAAAATGTATTCCTTCGTGTATCGCAGGGCACTGGCAAGCGCTCGAAGTTTCTGGATTTTCTTTTCCTGCGGCATCCGTGGGTCACCATAAATGACAAGTTTACCGCCCCCGAAAGGAACGTCTGCAGCTGCATTCTTAAGGGTCATGGCTCTTGCAAGCCTGAAACATTCTTCAGCACTCACATCAGGAGCCATACGGACTCCTCCAAGAGCAGGTCCCCGGGCGATGTTATCCACTACAAGAATCGCTTTAAGGTCAACTGATGGTTCGTAGATATGGATGATTTTAAATGGTCCAAGTTCATCCGCAAATCTGAACATATCTTCCATTTTAATTTTATCTCCTGTTTTCTCAAGTACCTGAATTTCATTTACTTATGATTTTCTTATTTTTTTAATACTTTACTATATTATTCGTTAAGAAATTACTTACGTTCATTGCCTGTATCTGGAAGACAATACTATAATTAAAGCTAAAAAAGTCTGGGACAGGTTGAATTCTTCGTTTGACCGGATTACGGCAGCACAAGTTGTCCAGTACTTGACCCCTGAGCAAATTGATGCTTTTGTCAATAACGCCTGTAGTCATCTAAATGGAGGAGGCAAGATAATCTTTTTTGACATTTCTGGCTTTTACTGTTCAGATCTAATTGCAAATATTCTCAGGGAGGATTGTAAAAAGTATGTGAGTTAAAATTGAGCCTGAGATTCGTTCTCTGTCAATCTTAAACTCTTGTAGGGAAACTTACTGTAGGGGTAAATTTCCTGTCCTTATCCTGGGAATTTTTATTTTCGTGCATTAAAACCAGTCTCTTATGAGAAATTTTTCCATATACCCGGGGCATTGGAAAAATTGCCAGGGTTATCTTCCTTGGAAGTATCGTTATTTTCTTTTCCAATGCCGCCAATTCTATTCTCCGAAGTGAGGACGACTCGAAGCGAACCATGCAGGCTTATGATTGCAGGCGGAATCCTGAATGTCATCCAGGATCCCATATTCATCTATACCCTTAACATGAGAATCAAAAAATATAATTAAAACACGGGAATATCAGGTAAAAAAATAATATTGATATATTAAATTATACGCTTCACCTAAAATTATTGTAACATGTAAGTAAAATTTTGAAGATATTAACAAAAACCTAACAAAAAAGCCGAAAGTAAATTAAACTAAAATGCTCAATATCTGCTGAAAAATATTGATTCAAAGCAAATTTTGTAATAGATCAATATTGAAAATTTTGAAAAAACATTTTCAAAAAGCTATTGTACAGGTAATTTAATACCCCTAAAAGGAGGTATATAAGTTGAAAAAATATTTGCCCATACTAATGATGTCGATTTTTGTTTTTGGGGCTGTATTAACAGGTGCGGTTGCAGGTGCAGCCGACAACCCATTAGTAAATGACACGGCATCAAAGATTTTAAACACGAATGAGTCCGCTGATCAACCCGTAAATGAATCCGCTAATCAATCCGTCAATAAATCTGTTAATCAATCCATCAATCAATCCGCCAATAAATCCATCAATCAATCCGTTAATCAATCCGTGCCCCTGAATGAGACCTGCCTTACCAATGTAACCGAAACTGAAGCAGCAGTCCCTGTGGCAGAACAGAAATTCAGGGTAGGCCCGACAGTCACTCTGAGACCGGTTAATGATGTTATAACTGAAAACGAAGATGGCATTGTTGAACTTTATATTGATAACCCTTCCCTTAATGATGTAACTCTGAATGTAGACGCAAGAATCAGCGTACCTGCTGGAATTCACGTATACGGGCAGGGTTTTGCTCAGACAGGTGCTGCAGGTACAGTCTATGGAATATTTTCCGTGCCTCCTGGAAGCGCCCGAACAATCTACATCAACATTAAAGGAGAGAAAGTAGGTACTTCCACTGTGCACTTCAGCGGCCTGTACTGGCCTGGAGATAACAAAGACGATTACAACCCGATTTCACTCAGCCACCCCTTTATAGTTGAGCAGGCTTCCAAAAATCCCGGAGAAGCCCCCAGCTTTGAGGAGAGCAATCCCGAAGAAGTTTCCAGCTCTGAAGAGAACGGAGGAATAAAAGCCGAAGGAGAAGGCTCAATTAGTGCTCCAGGATTCGGAATATTAATTGCGGCTATAGGACTGTTAGGAGTTTATGCTGCCAAGAGGAAGTAAGTCAGGTTAAAAAAGAATATAAGCACGATTTCAGGAAAAATACATACATTTTTCCTATTTTTAATATTTCAATAAGCTACGAAAAGGCGCCAATAATCTCAAAAAGCCTTTCAACTAAAATTGACCGGATGTATACAGATGGCAGCCCAAAAAGGTGGTGGAATGTCTGAGAGGGCTATTTTAAAAACTCTAATAGTTTGTCTTTTAGTCGGTTGTTTCCTGGTAAGCAACGTTTCGTATGTATATGCGTCAGAGGCTTCAGCAGATTCTAACGAGAACAAAGTGGAGTCTTCAGAAGAAATAATGCAGCCTTCAAGGGAGGCACAGAATTTCGAAGAGCAGCCACAACCCCCAGAAGATACAGACACGCAATCCTCAAAAAACGATGAGACCCAAAATGAAGACGTAGAGCCTTTGGAGAAGGAAGAAAATCAATCCTTTGAGAATACCCAATCAGGGTCTGCTGAGAAAACCAAAACAAATTCCGAGGGAAATCCTGAACCAGAGCCGACTGAAGAAACAAAAACCAATCCCCAGGAAGAACCGGAGTTAGAACCGGCTGAGGAAACCGAAGCAAATTCCCAGGAAATTAAGGAAGCAGTATCATCAGAGAATACGGAAACTCAGCCCTCGGAGGACATGGAAATAGAAATTGATGATACAGGAACGCAAACCTCAGAAGAGACAGAAATTTCAGAGGATACCGAGAGCGAATCTTCGCGTAGTAAAGGAAACTCGTATCATATAGTACGCTCAGAATATACTAAAATTGAGAATAACAACTACATACAATCTGAGCCTGCACGAAAAACGGCTCCAGAAAACACAAAATCAACCGGGAACTCTAAACCTGCACCCCCCTCTGCAAGTGTCAGTCTCCATGGTGAGAAGACCTGGGTTATTGCTGGGGAAGACATTCTGCTCAAACTGTCAGCTGTCAATCTTATCACAAAACCTGCAATGCATGTGCAGGTTATTATTATTCCGCCATCAGGAATGAGTGTTTCTTCCTCGGAGTTTGTCCAGTCGGGTGCAGGTCAGTATACGACAACATATGAACTTGAGCCTGGACAGGGCAGGGATATTGAAGTAAGAATTGAGACTAACCAGCCTGGAGATTTTACTGTCAAAGGCAGAGTAATATATTACTTCGGCGAAGATACTGAGAACGTGGAAGATTATACGCTTGACCTTCCTATACATGTGGAAGAAAAGCCGTATGCTGTGGAAGAAAGCCTGCCCGGATTCAAACTGGCGAGCCTGGTATGCATATTAGTGGCTGTATTTTTCTTAAAAAGACGCTCGTTATTGTGAGAAAATAAAATCAAAGTTGCCTGTCCTGCAGGCAACTGATGAATAAATCAGGTAAGGTCATATAAATATTAGATAAGATCCTTAAGATGAACTGTGGATTCGTGGATCAGGTAATCGGCTTCGGTAGAATTCAACCTGCATTCAGCTTTTGTTTTATTAACGAAAGCACTAAAAGTGCTAATTTTCTTTATAGCTTTAGCATCATTTCCTTTTTGAAGATGACAGAGTATGTTGTTGACTTTTGCGTTGAGGGCAGTTTTAGTTGAGTCATCAGCACAGTCAAGCTCATCCACAAAGCTGCTTACAACGGGGTATCCTGCGTCTATCCAGACTTTGATCCCTTCATTCATGTTATAAACATTGCTGTAACCAGCATCAACCACGACTTTGCTTGCACTGGTGCTTCGTGTCCCGGTTTTACAATAAATAAGTATTTTTGTATTACAATCATCCGGCAACTCATCCGTTCGATTTGCCAGCAGATCTTCATAAGGCAAAATCGGCTCTCCAGGCGGATTCTTGAGGCTCGCGACCGGTATCAATACCCCTCCTTTAATATGCACTGCATTGAATTCATCAGGGGTACGTACATCGAGAATGAAGACATTGCCTTCTTCAATCATATTCCTGGCATCATTAACACTTACATTTGTGTATGTGCAGCCCTCGGCTCCTGCAACACCTGATGCGATTATGAGAAAAGCAAAGAGAATTGCAGCAAGATATGGTAAATACTGCTTATCCAATCAGATCCCTCCATTTTATCCAGTTCTACACACCTGAATTTTGAATTTTTGGATAATTATTCAAAGCGCACTGACGCCCAAACCGGAGTAATTATCCAGAACGAACTATTATTCAGACAGGCTAAATATTATTAAAATCCATAATCAAAAGTAATATCCATAAGTATCGATTATTTGCTTTATTTGCCGATACTACATGAATGTATACATATTAACTAGCATTATTGTACAATTGATTGGTACAAAAAAGCAAGAACCCAAATATGGATCTTAATAAAATAGGGTGTGTTAACTTAGAATATATATTATTATGAATGATTGTTTCGTATAACAGTTTAGTATATAAATCGGCTGTTGTGTCTTTATTTTTACCTGACTGATTCCGATTATACAGTTTGTTCAGATATCTTATCTAATCGATGGGTAATCTTTAGATAGTACTCCATTATATCATCTTTTTTAACTCTATTTAGGGCTGAGGACCCATTGTACTTTTCCATTTTACATTTCTAAGGATTGATGGCTTTAATTATGCCTGGCATATAAAACATTGAAGAGATTCCAAAAAATGCAAGGGATGCAAACCATAAAAACATTATCGGGCCAAATACCCATGTAATCTTTTCTATTCCCTTACTCTGGACTGAAAAAAAGATTAATAGCAATTATACCAGCAATTAAGATCAGAACACTCTGTCCTGTATTCTCAAAACCAGAAACGATGCGTACCCTCAACAGCATTGAGTATGCTTATTGCAGGCGTAATAACGCCGTCTCCAATAAGAAAAGAAATAACGATATAGGCTAATATTGTGACTAAATAAACCTACCTTCCTGCCTGACCTTAAAAGGGAATAAGTATTTCTTTTAAGACAATAGTTCCTCCTTCACCCTTTTTACTAAGGCTCATGGCAAGCCAGGCGTATTCCATAGTCACGATAATGATAAGTGTCCAGATAATTAAAGATAAAACTCCTATTACATGAGTTTCAGTCGGTTTTGTAAGAAGAAAGATAACTGTCAGGATATTAAAGAGAAGAAGCAGAGGAAAAAAGGAGAGCAGTAAAAAAATGAGAGGAGTTTTTTGGTCGAAGAAAAAAGTTTTCTTGTGCATAAAGAGACAACAGAAGGAGTAAATACTCTTCTCGGGGACCCCCAGAAAGCCGTTGTCAAGCTATCAATTCCTATAATAGTTGCAATGTCTGCGCAAACAATATACAGCCTTACAGACACCTTCTGGGTTGCGGGGCTGGGAGCTGATGCTCTGGCTGCTATAGGATTTGCATTTCCTTTTTTCCTTATCCAGATGGCACTTACAAGCGGGTTGGGGGTTGGTGGAGGGTCTGCAATTTCTAGGAGGATCGGAGCCAGAGATAAGACAGGTGTAGATAACGTTGCCCTGCATACCTTTGTGATAATGCTCACCCTGACAGCTGTACTGACCGTGCTTGGATTAGCTTTTGTGGAAGATCTTTTCGTATACAGTGGAGCCGCCGGAAGAACGATAGAGCTCGGAATCAGGTACGCCAGAGTGTTTTTCGGAGGCAGTTTTATATTCTTCTTTACTAATGTTGCAAACTCCATCCTGAGAAGTGAAGGGGATTCAAAAAGGGCTATGCAGTCAATGATTCTTGGCTCAGGCCTGAACGTAATACTCGACCCCATATTTATATATACTCTGGGGTTAGGGATTGCAGGAGCTGCCCTGGCAACCGTCGTCGCTTATGCCAGTTCCGGACTGCTGATGTTTTACTGGTTTTTCATCAAAAAAGATACCTATGTAGCTTTCAAGTTCAGTTCCTTCAAATTCGACGGAGCGATAGTAAAAGATATTTTCAGGGTCGGAATACCCTCCTCAGTTGAGCAGTTAGCCCTGGCGCTGACCGCACTTATAATGAATGTTATAATCGCGGATGTCAGCAGTACGGATGGGGTTGCGGTTTATGCCACAGCCTGGAGAGTGACAGGCATAGCAGTTACGCCCCTGATAGGAATTTCGATCTCCATGGTCTCAATAGGAGGAGCTGCTTTCGGGGAAAAGGACTTTAAAAAAGCCCAGAATGCCCTTTTTTACGCAGTTAAAATCGGATTTCTGGTCGAAGCCGCAATTGCGGTTCTCGTATTCATTTTCGCTCCAGAAATCGCTGCTGTCTTTACACAGACCGAAGACGCTGCCCGAATCGCACCTGAACTTACGAGGCTCCTTAAGATCATGACAGTGTTCTATCCGGCAGTCGCCTTTGGGATGCTTTCCGCTTCTTTCTTCCAGGGAGCAGGAAAAGGCACTAGTGCCCTTATAGCTACGCTTTTGCGCAGCCTGATCATGACCCCTCTCTTTGCCTTAATTTTTGCTTTCGGACTCAACTGGGGGCTTTCTGGCGTCTGGTGGGGGCTTGTTGCGGGGACAGTAATTGGTTCACTGATTACTTTCATCTGGGCACATACATACCTGAAATGTCTAATTCGTACGGATATGAGTTTAAAGAATTGCTAACATTATTGAAGTATTGAACCCTGAATCACAAAGTATAAATATAAATTAGATTGAGTTAGTAAGAAATCAAACAATTGAATAATTGAACAGTAAGAATATGAACGATCAATTTGAAAGATGAGCTGAAAAACAGGCTTAATTTCTTCATTATAAGTTCTGATTTAAAGGTTTATTGAGAAATTCTTTCAATTTAACATCCAAATTAGGAAAAATTTCTGGCTGTGGATATCAATGAAAGAAGAAAGAATAAAAGAAGCAGTAAAACTTCAGTTTGAGATGTTTCATCTGTTTCATAAAAACTTTGCCAGGATCTTCCACCAAACTGGAGACGGCCCTTATAACCTGAATAAAAACCAGAACCGAGCTATCATGATTATCGGGGCAGTAGATAATATTATGCCTACAACCCTGGGAAAGTGCCTTGATCTTCAGAAAGGAAGCCTGACAAGCATGATTGATGCCCTGGAAAAAGAGGGACTTGTCTACAGGAAAGGAGACCCCGGGGACAGGAGGAAAACGCTTATTTCCCTTACTGAAGAGGGGAAAGCTTACAGGGAATGGTTTATGGAGGAACTCGAGAAAAATGCCTCCGAGATCCTCAGAAGGCTGGGTGAAGAGGATATCCTTGCATACCAGGAAAGCCTGAAGACAATGCTTGCAACGCTCAAGAAGCTTGATGAGGCTGCCTGAATAAAAGAATCTTGCGGAGGTCTTCAATGCACATCGAACTTATAAACAAGTTAAAGAAACTGGGGTTTACGGAGAATGAAGCAAAAGTTTATGTCGGACTCCTGAGCTTGAATGAAGCTACAGCAAGGGAAATTCATGAATTTACTCATGTGCCCAGACCAAAGATCTATTCTGTGCTGGAAAGGATGGCAAAAAAGGGATATGTGGAAGTTAAAAAGGGAACTCCTGCCTGTTTCAAAAGCATAGACCCTGAGCAATTGACCGAAAAACTCAAAGCTGAATTTCTCTTCTCCCTAAATGAGACCTTAAAAGAACTTAATTTCACTGGAAACCGGAAGACAGATGCTATAAAGTTAGAATCTGTTCTTTGAAGTGAAATGATGAAAATCCTAGAGGCTGGGGGTTCTGTAAAATCCACATCACCTGTAGTTTCACAAAACAAACCGTATGTAGAATCACCATCCAAAAAAACGCCCCGAAAGGCGGGCTTCCATTTTCTCGATTGGAGCATCGGCTGAACGCGAGAGAGACACAACGTAATTTCCTTCGTTAATGCGCCACTGCTGCTTCCCTACGTCAAAGCACGCAAGCAGGCGCGGATCGGCTGTAATTGTTACCCGTTTTGATTCACCGGGAGAGAGTTGGACACGCTCGAAGCCAAGCAACCGCATGCGCTTCTCAGCGGGTGCATCGGTAAGGTATAGCTGGGGAACGTCCGCACCCGCGTACTTACCGGTGTTGGTGATAGTGAAGCTAGCAGTGATGGTCTCACCGCCACTGACGTTAAGGTCGCTGTAGGCGAAGCTTGTATAGCTCAATCCGTGGCCGAAAGCGAAGAGAGGTTTTTCGTCCTTCTTTGCAAACCATCGATAACCAACTTCTGCACCTTCGTCGTAGCGAATAGTGGTCGGCGTACCCCATGGAGTGCCCAGCCCGGGCAGCTCAGGTCTTGGCGTCTGAGCGAGACTTTTCGGGAAGGTGATCGGCAGGCGACCCGACGGGTTCACCTTACCTGTGAGCACCTCAGCGATCGCCTGGCCGCCCGCTTGCCCGGGATACCAAGCCTGGACAATCGCCTTCACCTTGTCGCGCCACGGCATCGCAACCGGGTTTCCGGTCTCCAGCACAACGATCGTGTTTGGATTGAGGGATGCCACGGTGTCGATTATGGCATCCTGGCCCCATGGCAGCGTCAAATCGGGTAGATCGAAACCCTCACCCTCAACGCGAATCCCGAAGACGATAACAACATCCGAACGACGTGCCAGCAGGGCTGCCTCTGCCGGAGTTTGCCCAGGATCGAACTCAATCTGTGCCCTGGGCAGCAGCTTTTCCAGCTCCGCGAGCGGCGATGAGGGCATTAGGTAAAGGTTGCGCAAGTTCCCCACGATGCCTGGACCGCCGATCGGGATGACGGCTGCATAACCACCCACTGGCAGGACTGCACTCGAACCGGTACCAGTTGGCACACCAAGCTGTGCGTAGCCGCCGATCACTGCTATCTTCAGAGGCTTGTCGGTCGAAAGTGGCAGCACTCCCTGGTTTTTCAGCAGCACGATTCCCTGCCGCGCGGTTTCGAGAGCCACCTCGTTGTGCTTTGCCATGTCTACTTTGGGTGCCGGTCCCCATTTATCAATGCCAATCGTGTAAATCGAGTGAAGAATGCGGCGCACCATATCGAAGAGGCGTTCCTTGGGAAGCTTGCCTTCAGCATAGGCTTTCCTGAGAGGCTCGGTGAATGGCTCGACCTGCCACATCATCATATCCAACTGCACGCCGGATTCCTGGTCGAGCCCCTTGAGGGCGAAGTCCCAGTTTGGAGTCGCTCCCCAGTCGGACATCACCCAGCCCTCATAGCCCCATGCACCCTTGAGCACGTCATTCAGGAGATAGTTGTTGCCGCCGGCGTACTCGCCGTTGATCTTGTTGTAGCCGCTCATGATCGAGCCAGGCTGTGAGCGTTCTATTGCGATCTGGAAGGCGAGCAAGTCAGACTCTCGATGCGCAGCCGGGTCTATGATTGCATCCAGCCAGTGGCGGTTGGTTTCGTTGCAATTGAGCGAATAGTGCTTGAGGGTCGAGATGACGCCCTCTCCCTGGATGCCATTGACAGCCTCCGCGCCGAGGACTGCGCTGAGCAACGGATCCTCGGAGTAGTACTCGAAATTTCGGCCGTTGCGCACGTCTCGGGCGAGATTGACCCCGCCGGCTAACATCACATTAAATCCCCGGATACGCGCCTCACGACCAAGTACCGAGCCGCCCTCACGCGCAAGCTGCGGATTAAAACCCGAGCCGACAACAATGGACGCCGGCAATGCTGTGGCACCCTTGTCTTCGGGCCGGTAGCCTGGATTGGTGACGCCGAGACTCGCATCGCTCATTCGCAGCGCCGGGATGCCGAGCCTCGGCACACCGGGCGTGTAGCCAGCGCTCATGGGGACACCCTCAGGGATTCGTTTGTCTCGCTGAAACAGAGAGGCAGCTCCAAGGATGCTGATGATCATTGAGAACCGCTCGTCGTCAGTCATCTTCTGCTCGGTTTCGAGCGCTTCTTGCGCATATGTCATTTCATATTTCCCTCTTGGTGCTGGCTAACAATGTACCTGTTCTCGATTTTGGAACGTATGTTATAGAACGCTTGCTGGTTTCTGGTTATGCCAACAAAATTTGTAACCCTCAGGGCGTCCAGCAAGGTGGAGCTATGAGACTTGGCGTGGAGTATTATATAAATATGAAAATAATTGATGTTGAGGGTAGCAGAAGAATAAGTCAGGAATAAAAATAGTTGTACCGTTATAAACCTGTAATCATTAATCAATCTTAACAGAATCTACGCAGTCACCTGAAAGCACAATAATAAACAGTAACACAGGATTCCGAAAACTAATTCTGTGACCATTCAGGTTCTGGGATCGGCTATATAGGAGACTTGGCTAAGGGGAGAGCTAAGTTATGATAGGAAAATCAATAATTGCTGTATCCGATGTTCATCTTGGATTGACTATTGGAAAAGATAGACCAGAAGAAGAAAAACATAGGGAAGCTCAGTTCGGAGACTTTTTAGACACCCTGGATTTTAGCAAGATAAGCGACTTTATTCTTCTCGGTGATATACTGGATTTTTGGAGACATGACTACTTAAGCGTCATCGTTGATGAAAAATATTATCTAGATAAGTTTAAAGAACTGAAATGTAAACATACTAACACAAATTTTCATTATATTGTCGGCAATCACGATTATTACCTACTCTGGCTGAACAAAAACGGAGCTGATTATTCTATCGATATAAAAAAATCGGTCAAAATCAGGAGTAAAGATGAAGTGTTTTATTTTATTCATGGATATCAGTTTGAAGTGTTAAGCTGGAGTTTGTATAAATCGCTTGCATTGTATGAAAATTTTTGTGAAGATATGTGCCTGATTGGTGAAGAAGGAAGTCGGTTTGCAGATAATCTGTGGAAATTTTATCTCGAAAAGATAACACGTGCAGTAAAAAGCCCAGGCTCTTTAAAAGGATTTCGAACAGATAAGTTCGAAATTTATAAATTAAAAGAACTTGAGAGAGATTTTGAATCCAGAGAAATTTCATCACATATTACACCACTGACTCTGACAGAGGAAATATCGTGTAAATCCAGAGAACTTCTGTCTCAGATTGAATCTACAGAAAAAGAGCAGAAGCTAAGTGGGCTCTCACCTGAAGAATCATATGCAATAATAAAGGAAATAAGGAAATAGATGAGATAAAAAAACAGGTGAAGGCTTTTGCCGAAAAAGCTCAGAGGTCAAAAGAACTAATTAAAGAACTAGAGTTATCCGAAAGTGATATTAGTCTTCTTGATCCCCCGGAAAAGAGGATAAAACCAAGAGAGGAAAACGTGAGAAACTTGAGGACAGGTATGACGGAATTATCTGAACTGAGGGAAAATATATCCCATCTAATCAAAAAACATCTGGACTCAAGCTCCGAGATACTCAAGAAGATATTCCCTGAACTATATGAAAAGCTCAAGCAATATTATGAATGGATTCGCAATTTTAAAATCTCGAAGGATATTGACTATTTTACTATTAGAGAACTGGTTGAATCGGATGCCAGGAGCTATATGTTTGGAATTAAAAAAGATCAGTACCTCATATATGGTCATACCCATGATGCATATGTTGATAAGATAAAAAAAGTTGCAAATACCGGCTGCTGGGGCGTCCAGGACAATCCTGCAAATAGAAAATTCCTTTATATAGAAATAATTGACGACGATGTTAAGTTAATGAGATTCATCGGTAAGAACGAGGGCTCAGAAGAATGGAAACCTGAAGACTCATAAGTCTCTACCGAGACTATCTTATTTTCAATTATAGGCATATTCTGGGTGCATTAGATCTGGGTGCATTAGATATTTGTCGAATGGAAAAGCAGTAAAAATAAGTAAAACTTCATCTTTCAAATTCAATGACTTTTTTATTTGGTTTCCTGCTACATTTCCTGCTATATTTCCTGCTACATTTCCTGTTATACTTTCCTGCTTTTACTGTCAGCTCCTGCCGAAAAAAATTATCTTGTGGACACTCCCACAAATGGGTCTTTAAGATTTCATTCATCTCGATGCCCTCAAGGATCTCAAAAGCAAGGTTTGCTATGAACTCGTTTTCTAAGTCAAGTAAAGCTTGCAAATGTACTTTGTCCTCTTTAGTACAAATTCTTCGTAGGGCTCCGGCTGCTTCAGCTTTTACAAAGCGGTTCCAGTCGTAAAGGGTGTTTATAAGAGGTTCGATAGCTCTTTTCGGTTTTATCCTGCCGAGAGCTTTTGCGGCAGCAAGCCGGGTAAAATCGTCCGGATCCGCAAGAGCAGAGATAAGCTGATCCACCGAATTTGAGGCTTTAATCCTGCCAAGAGCTTCGGCTGCTCCCGATCTTCCTTCATTGTTTCTATCCATCAGTGCGTCAATAAGGGGTTCTACAGCTTTTCTGGATTTTATTTTTCCAAGGGATTTTGCAGCTTCCTCTTTTACGGAGCCGTTGTCATCAAAAACCAGAACTTCTATAAGGGGCTGCAGGGCTTCTTTTGACCTTATCCGACCCAGGGTTACGGCTGCAAACCTGCGTACAGTTGCATCTCTGGATTTGAGTGCATTGATTAACGGGGAAACCGCCATCTCACAATCAAAAAATGGCAGTGACTCGGCTGCAAGCCTCCTGACTTCATCATCTTCACTATCAAGGGCGCGGATCAGGGACTCAAAAGCTCTTTTGAGCCTGCTTTCCGACAGATTTCGCAGGGCTTTTGCGGCTTCCCTCCGCACAAGCTTATCTTCGTCTTTGATCGCATAATCAATGAAATCAAAGATTCTATCCGATATCCAGTCAGGGATGCCATCAGGATTTATCTTGCCCAGAGCTCTTACTGCCCCCTGCCTTGTAAGATTATTCCCTGACTTAAAAATCCGAATGAGCGGTTCAAAGACTTCCTGTGATTCAAACTGCCCGAGTGCGTTTGCCGCTTCCTTCCTGACAAAACGGTTTTCATCTCCCAGTGCAAAAAGAAGTGGAACAATAGCTTTGCGGACCTTCATTGCGCCCAGGGCTCTTGCAGCTTCCAGTCGGACTAAATGGCTCTCATCATGGAGTTTATTTATCAGAGTTTTAGCAGCCATTTCAGATCCTATTTCCCCTAAGGATTCTGCGGCTGTCTTCCTTACAAACTCATCCTCGTCCCAGAGCGCAGACACAAGGGGATCGAGGGCTCTTTCCGACCCTACCATGCCAAGTCCCTTCGCGGCTTCCCGACGGACAAAGCGGCTCTTATCCCCAAGCATATTGACAAATGTGCCTGATATTTTATCCGATCTTATTTCTCCAAGTGCTTTTGTGGCGATCCAGCGTACAAATTCATCGTCATCTTCCAGGGCATTTATAAACAATTCAACAGCTTTTTCCGATTTCATCTGGCCAAGAGCCTCGGCAGCTCCCATCCGGACAAGCCTGTCTTCTTCCTTAAACGCTTTTATAAGAGCTTCTGCCGCTTCTCTGGAATTTGTCCTGCCAAGCGCACCTATAGCCCCTATACGGACGAAATCATCATTAGCCCCAAGTGCGGAAACAAGGATTTCCAGGGCCTTCTCTGATCCTATCTGCATCAAAGCTTCCACAGCCTGCAGACGGACAGCCCGGTTCTTATCTTCAAACGTACTCCTGAGCAGTTCGATAGCTCTCTCGGACCCTATTATCCCAAGAGACTTTACAGCCTCTATACGCACAGAGTAATCCTTATCTCTTATTGCAGCCTCAAGCGGAGCGAGCGCTATTTCGGACCTTGTTTCCCCAAGCACCTTTGCAGTTTCTCTTTTTACCCCGATGTCCTTATCTTCAAGAGCTCCTAAATTGGCTATGATTCCACAGGTACCCAGCCTCCCCAGGCTTTGAACTGCCCTTACTTTCTCTACGGTGTATTTACTGTCAAATTTCCTGGAAAGCAACTCGCACAGTTTCCCTTTTGTCTTAGCATTGGCTCTCAAAGCACATTTTGAGGCTAAATCTAAGTTTCCGCTTGAGATTATTGAGTTTACAAGTTCTTCTCCTGACTCGACTAACTCCGAGGTAAGCACTATCACGTTTTCCCATTTCGGGTTCCTGAATGTCTTTGAGATGTCCATTCCGCTTTCAAGGCACGCTTTCAGCTTTAACGCCGCAAAATATTCTTGAAAAGACCGATTTATTCCGAACCTTATTTCGGATCTCTTTCTTATAAGGAGCCCGATCCTCAGGCAGGATTGAAGGAACTTTCTGGCTCTTGCTCTTCCAGATCTGCCGCACTCAATCCCTTCTGCCATTTCAAGGGCGTAGTTATACTTACATGAAATCCTGTTCCTGCACTGGAGTTCAAACGACAGATTCATCAGGATATTTTCGATGTCCGTTTTTCCAGTACTCAATTCCTGAGAATCTATTCTTCCACGAGGAATTCTTTTATGATTCGTTCTATCAGGACTTATCTTTAAATGAGGTAGGTTTCGAGATTTGAAAAACTCCTCTCTTAACCTTCTATTTTCAAAAAGCTCAGAAACGAAGGCCTGATAGATTTCCGTATGGCTCGAGGGAACAGAACCTTCAAGGGGAAGGCATTGAATGCCTCCAGCCTTTTCCCTCGTTTCCATATGTACTGTTGAGAGCTTGATCCAGATATAAAGCAGCAGAGGGTTTCTAAGGACTGGTTTCGAATGGATCTCACTCAAACTCCTGGCTGTCAAAAGCTTTGCCTGTCTTTTATTGGGAACATTCTTTGCTATAAACAACCTGATTTTCTCATCGGTTAATTTTTCGAGTTCCGACAGTGCAAATGTACTTTTCAAACTGTCAAAAGGCTCGGGTCTCGAGGCAACAACGTATCTGCAGTCTTCATATTCGGAAATAAAATCAGAAACCTCATCAAAAGGGGAAAACTCATCCGAAGGTGTGAGCAGGTCAAGCCCATCCAAGAGCAGCAGGGCTTTTCCTTCGAGCAATTTCTTAAAATCTGCCTCAGAAATGCCTTTTTCCTTTACTTTCGTCTTTAAGTAGTTGTAGAAAGAACCTTTAACGTAGGAATCAAGTGCGACATAGATTGGGATAAATCCTTCCTTTTTCAGGAGGTACTGCCTGGCATAGACATTACTCAGCCATTTGAGGGTTATCGTCTTTCCCGAGCCTGCATCTCCATAAATTATCAGGTGCCTCTCTTTTTCTACAATTTGTGAGATTTCAAAGTCGTAGGCAAGAGAAACCTTTTCTTCAAAAAGCCTGCGGGTTATTGGCAATATCTCTCTGGCAGATAATTCTACATAATTGCAGATTTTATCCCTATCTTCCAGTATTATGTTTTTCAGGTATTTTTCCAGGTCCCCGTTTAAGCCGCTTTCAGTTACAGATATAGACATAAAGCCCCCACAATTTATAAATGGCATTCCCTATCCTGGTTCTATTCTTTTTATTAGGGGACCCTTTTTATATTTACTGCTATTCAGTATGCATCCGGGAGCTTCTCGAGGTTGTCAGTAGCCGGTTTACAGGTTGCTTAATACACCTGAGATAGAATACGCATGATATGTTATAAAGACTGAGCATCTGGCATGGGCGCATTGAGAAACTCTTCAACCATCGGAACTAGCCAATCAACACGATCAATAAGTGCGACATGAGTGATACCTGGAATCACAGCCAGTCGGGAACGAGATAAACCTGCAAGATCACCTGCCACTCCACCGTCAAGAAGCCGAAACATCTCAACTGCATGTTCGGGGCGAACAATATCGGAATCTCCAATTATGACCAGCGCTGGTGCCTTGATCGACTGAATTTCCTCAGGTAACCAGCCCTTAAAATTCTGATCAAGCTGCTGCATTCTGGCGATAAATCTGGACCAGTTCTCCGGGTTCGGTGCGATCTTCGAATAAACTTTGCGCCATTCTGATCCGGAAAGATTCTCAGGCTTCAGGTTTTTTCTCTCCCGAGCACCTCGGGATAGACACCGTCGTTATTATACGAGGGAGAGGCGACTACGAGTTTGCGCACCAGATCTGGCTGCTTAATAGCAATCTGCAGGGCAATGGTGCTTCCCATGCTATAGCCGAAGAAATCGGCTTTTTCGATACCCAGTTGCCTGAGAAGTGTTATAGTGTCCTCCGCCATCTGTTCGCAGGTCAATGGGCGATCATGTCTGCAGTGTGTCCGTGAGCCTATTGTTCGATCCCGATTACCTGCCTGGTCTTTGCAAAGAACGGGAGAAAATTCCCAAATGAAGTATCGGTCGCCGATAAAGCACCGTGGAGCAAAACCAGCGGTCTGCCAGTGCCGTGGATTTCGTAATACATGTTTAAACCGTTTATCAATGCATAATCGTTCTCGTGGGAAGTTATCTTCCTGCTCTTTGTCACGATGGTTCCCCCTTATCCCCCTTTAATCACTACTGAGGCACAACAGCAATGGCGTCCATTTCCACAAGGAAATCGGGATTTGACAGTCCCGACACAAACATAAAGGTGATGGCAGGCGGATTAGGCCTGTGACCCCATACCTGCTGGAATACCTCAAAACCCGGCTGTAAGGGTTGTCCCTGGACAACATACACGTTCCACTTGATAATGTGCTCCAGTTCAGCGCCAGCAGCTTTCAGTGCTGTTTGCAGGTTGGCTAAAACCTGCTCAGTCTGTTGTCTAATATCGCCTTTTCCAACAATTCTCCCGGAGGCATCAACCGCATCTTGCCCCCCGATGTAAATCGTTTTTACCCCACCGGTTACAACAATCGCGTTAGTAAATGTCGGGTTTTTAGGCAAGCCATCTGGATTTATGTACTGGACCTGTTCCTGAGTTGAATTATTCATCCTTAAAACCCTCCCCATTATCTAATTCCTTTGACCTTCTGCCCTGAGTGAGTCGATAATAAATCATTGTCCCATTATTATAATACAGCATCCTGCAAAAAAGCCACTCCCAGGGAAGAGATTGCAGGCATCTATTAATAAAGGTTTATAAGAAGCTTGAGAATTTATTGCCCATCCCTCGATGAGACCAATTCCGTTATAAATTGAGTTGTTCATCGAGGATTTATTCTCGCCTTTCATGGAAAAAAAGTAAATTTCAGGTTTTTGAGCTGAAATTTAGATAACTATGTTAATTTTTAAATTTATTTATACATAAGTTCTTATTTTTTTCCTATAAGTTCAAGGACATCACATAATTTTTTTGCGGTCTCAAGCACAGTTTGCATTCCAATGTTGTCCTCTTCTACAGGGTTCCAGGTGACTCCTCCAAAGTGGGCATTATCACCAATGACTATCATCCCGTGAATGTGCATCCAGTCATGAATTGATTGAATTGTCTTTTCCTGCCCTCCATTCCTTGAGCCTCCTACTGAAAGGGCTGCTCCGACTTTATTCTTGAGCGCTAGATCTTTACGGCGGAGGAGAACAGAGCGGTCAAAAAGGGCTTTTAGCTGGGCAGGGTAATTTCCCATATACACTGGGGCTGCTACGACTATGCCGTCAGAGCTTCTCATTTTCTCATAAACCTCTTCCATATCGTCATCAATTATACAGGAATCTTTTTCCCTGCAGGCTCCACAGGCTTTACAGGGGCCGATTTCTAAATTGGAGATAAAAACAGTATCGGTCTCAAAACCCCTTTCTTTTGCAACTTTAATGACGGCCTCGATCATTTTCTCACAATTCTGGCCCTTTCGTGGGCTGCCTGAAATTCCCAGTATCTTCATTGAGATCATTCCGGTATTCTTTTATATCAATTTATCATTTATATTCAGTAATATTATCTTAAGTATTGCGTATGTGATATAAAAATAATCCAGATTGTTATATATTTCAGGAAAACGAGTTGTATTTAAAAAATTTGCTGGCAGTCTGAGATATATATTTTTCATTTTTATATATATCACTATACCTTTTACGTAAATTTATATATCAAGACCCAGCTAACTTAAACTACTCTAATTATATAGGAGGTTGGTTGATTGGTAACATTTTTAGAAAAAATCAGTGAAAGAGCAAAGAAACTTAACAAAACAATCGCTTTACCTGAAACTGAAGATATAAGAGTCCTCCAGGCAGCTGCCAAGATCCTCGAAAGAGGTATTGCAAATGTTGTCCTTATCGGTAAGGAGGAGGACATCAAAGCACTCGGAGGAGATCTTGACCTCTCAAAAGCAAAGATTATAGATCCCGAAACTTATGAGAGAAGAGATGAGTATGTTCAGGCTTTTTATGAGCTGAGAAAGCACAAAGGTGTCACCCTCGAAAGCGCAGCTGAAATTATGAAGGATTACGTTTACTTCGCTGTTATGATGGCCAAACTCGGCGAAGTTGACGGTGTCGTATCAGGCGCTGTTCACTCTTCTTCTGACACTCTTAGACCTGCTGTCCAGATCGTTAAAACCGCTCCAGATTCAGCTCTTGCATCTGCTTTTTTCATTATTGCCGTACCTGACTGTGAATATGGATCCGATGGAACGTTCCTCTTCGCTGACTCGGGCATGGTAGAAATGCCAAGCGTAGAAGATCTTGCAAACATTGCCGTAACCTCTGCAAAGACCTTCGAACTTCTGGTTCAGGATACCCCGTATGTCGCAATGCTTTCTTACTCCACCAAGGGAAGCGCTCACAGCAAGCTGACTGAGGCGACAGTCGCTGCAACAAAGCGTGCACAGGAACTTGCCCCTGATATAGCAATTGATGGTGAACTTCAGGTAGACGCAGCAATTGTCCCCAAAGTTGCAGCTTCAAAAGCACCGGGAAGCCCTGTTGCAGGTAAGGCAAATGTCTTTATATTCCCTGACCTTAACGCCGGAAACATCGCATATAAGATTGCCCAGAGGCTTGCAAAGGCTGAAGCTTATGGCCCTATAACCCAGGGACTTGCCAAGCCTATTAATGACCTATCCAGAGGCTGCAGTGACGAAGACATTGTTGGTGCCGTTGCAATTACCTGTGTTCAGGCCGCAGCTCAGGATAAATAACTGCGAATGTTTAACTAGTTGCGAACAATTTAGGAAGCTTTTTATTAACTGTCATATATAATATATTTAACGTAAAATCCTAATGTAGATAGAAGCAATGTATGAACTGGGGTTTGAACAATGAAAGTACTAGTTATAAATGCGGGCAGTTCGTCTCTCAAATACCAATTAATTGATATGACCACCGAATCACCTCTTGCAATAGGTCTCTGTGAGAGGATAGGTATCACAGACTCAATTATTACCCAGAAGAGATTTGATGGTAAGAAACTGGAAAAGACTACTGACTTCCCCAACCACAAAGTAGCTATGGAAGAGGTTGTCAAAAGCCTTACCGATCCGGAATTCGGGGTCATAAAGGATATGGGTGAGATTAATGCTGTAGGGCACAGGGTTGTGCATGGTGGCGAGAAATTTACTTCTTCGGCTTTAATTGATGCAGATGTAGAGAAGTCTATAGAGGAATGTTTTGATCTGGCTCCTCTCCACAACCCTCCAAACATGATGGGTATTAAAGCCTGTCAGGAACTCATGCCTGGCGTACCAATGGTTGCCGTGTTTGACACTGCATTCCACATGACAATACCAAAATATGCCTACATGTATGCTCTGCCATACGAGGTGTACGAAAAATATGGTATCAGGAAATATGGTTTCCATGGAACTTCCCATATGTACGTTTCCAGAAGGGCTATTGATATGCTTGGAAAACCCGCAGAGGAAACTAAAATTATCACCTGTCACCTCGGGAACGGTTCAAGCATTACAGCTGTCAAGGGTGGAAAATCTGTTGAGACAACGATGGGCTTTACCCCGCTCGAGGGAGTTTGCATGGGTACCAGATGTGGTTCAATTGACCCTGCAGTCGTCCCCTTCATAATGGAGAAAGAAAACCTCTCTACCAGAGAAATCGACACCCTTATGAACAAAAAGTCCGGTGTGCTAGGAGTCTCAGGAGTCAGCAACGACTTTAGAGACCTTGACGAAGCAGCCTCCAAAGGGAATGAGAGAGCAGATCTTGCCCTCGAGATCTTCGCCTACAAGATTAAGAAAGTTATTGGTGAATATTCAGCTGTTCTCGATGGCCCCGATGCAATAGTTTTTACCGCAGGCATTGGAGAAAACAGTGCAAGCATCAGAAAGAGAATCCTTTCCGGTCTTGAGAACTTTGGAGTAAAGATCGACGAGGAAAAGAATAAAATAAGGGGACAGGAAATCGACATCGCCGCTCCAGATTCAAAAATTCGAGTCTTTGTTATCCCGACCAATGAAGAGCTTACCATTGCAAGGGACACAAAGGAAATTGTTGAGACCGAAGCTAAACTGCGCAGCTCTATACCTGTCTGATAGTAAAGGAGTTTCTCCTTTACCTTTTTCTATTTTAAATTAAAGCAACATTCCTTGTTGAAATTTTAACTTAAAATAATATCCTTGTTGAGATATTTAAATAGTATTTTCTATTGAAGTAGGCTTTGTTATTAAGCTATGTTTCTACTATCTTTTCTACTCCTTTTCTACTCCTTTTCTTTCCTTATCTTTCGGCTTTTTTCTGTATTTCCGAGAGTCACTTTTTCAGCCTTTCAGAGTTATGATGTTATCAAAAAATTAATACCCTTAAAGAATAACTGTCCATAAGGTATGATATGATTATGGAACAGGCAGGTATTGTCCCCAGGATATCCGGGACAGATAGGGTCACGGCAGCAAGGATTATTGAGGCTGCCCGGGCAGAAGACCGGCATATGCTTGGCATTGAGGCTTTTGACATTCTGAAAGCTTACGGCATTCCTGTAGTAAAGACCATATTTGCAAAAACTGTTGAGGAAGCCGTAAATGCCGCAGAAGAGATAGGCTATCCCCTTGTAATGAAGGTCGTTTCCCCGCAGATCTCCCATAAGTCCGATATTGGAGGAATAAGACTTTCCCTGCATAACTCTGCCGAAGTCAAGGCTGCCTACCATGATATGATGGAAGACATCTCAAAGAAAATGCCGGACGCATTCCTTGAAGGCGTCCAGTTGCAGCCAATGCTCTCAGGCGGCAGAGAGGTTATTCTCGGAATGGTCCGCGATCCTACTTTCGGGCCCATGCTGATGTTCGGGCTCGGAGGAGTATACGTAGAAATCCTCAAAGACGTCAGGTTTGCAATCGCCCCGGTTGACGAAAGAGAAGCTCGAGAGCTTATTACTGGAATTAAAACCTACCCGCTTCTTACCGGAATCAGGGGGGCAAAACCTTCGGATATCAACGCGCTTGTTGATATAATTCTAAGGGTTTCAGAGTTTGTTTGCGACTTTCCGGAAATTGAGGAATTCGAAATCAACCCCATGATGGTTTTTGAAGAAGGAAAAGGTGCTCTTGCTGTGGATATGAGGCTGGTATTGAAATGGCGAATCGAACCTGCGGCTTAAAATCCCCTTTTCCAGAAAATCCTTATCTGTTAACTGATTTGTTCTCCGAAAGCCTTAAAATCCCGGTATTCTACCGGTCAATTCTGGTTAAGTTTTATTTTAGCTTAAACTTTATTCTTAATTTAATCTTCAATAAGTTCAATAGCATCTTCCGGGCAGGCATCCACGCAGTATCCACACTCTATGCAGTTTTCAGGGCGGGCTACAACTGCCCTTTTTACTCGATCGATTTCCTCGACATCAAAAACTTCTGCAGGACAAACCTCATAGCAGGCAAGAGCTCCGGTACATTTTTTATAATCGATTACTGGATGCATTTCTTCCTCCGTCTTATCTACTTCTCATCCATGTTATCCATTTCTCATCCATATTATCCATTTTCCAGGTTAAAAAGCCCAATCCGCAGCGCTAATAATACTCTATATATTAATTTGTTATTCCGGCCTCTTACTGGATTTCAACATTTACAACCTCAGAAGATTCCAAGTAAGGCACTATAACGATGAGTTTCCCCTCACAGTATCTTGCGACTGCCTTTTGAGGGACAACCGGACAGCAGAATGCATAAGTTCCTGCATATTCAACTCCCGTTTCTTCTCTTTTTGCTCTTATGAAGAAGCCTTCCGCAACCATTTTTAATTCGATATCCTCTTTCTTTACTCCCGGCAGATTGATTTGAATCTCCATATTTCCCTTATCATCAGAACACGAAAGTACATCAGGTGTCATTTTTACCATTGCCATACTACCTCTCCCAAAGAATCTTCTCCCAGTAAATAATAATTAATTCTAGGTATATTAGGGGAATCTGGTATCAGGCGTTAAGGCATCTACATCTCAGAATTTACTGCAGTACTGGATGATACCCGGACGATACTGGATACTCCAATTTTAGATGCGCTGACCGTTTTTGTGAATCATTACCCCTGACAGCCACACAGACCCCAATATTAGAGTAAGGATCTCGATATTTATAATTTTTGAATCGATATATAATCCACAAACTCCGGGAGTAAAGATGAGAAATGCAGCCAAGGTAACAAAACTTGATTCCGAGACTCTCTAAGTAAGGGATTGCGGATGGGTTATTCTTGGTCTTGTAAGTTCTAGCGCTTTTTGGGAAGGGCGTGGTGCCATCCGGAACATTCAGCTCCATAACCCACGATTTCTGTCAATAAAAGCATTCTGGGTTTCTATCTTTGAACGATTGTAAATCAGGGCTGCAGGATGATAGAGTTTCAGGATAGTTCTTCCTTCGTGTTCTACAGGCACTCCCCATTCGAGTTTTCTTCCGGGGCAGAAAGATCTCTCGGCTGTATTGCCAAGAAGAATTATAATTCTCGGGTTAAGCAGGATTATCTGGGAAAGAAGGAATGGTTTACAGCATTCGATTTCATTAATTTTAGGCTTCCTATTCCCAGGGGGATGGCATTTGACCGTATTTGTTACCATCCAGTCTTCTTTGGAAAGTCCCATATATTCAATCATTTTGTCGAGTTGCTTTCCCGCCCTTCCAGAGAATGGTATTCCAGTTTTGTTTTCATTGTCACCAGGTGCCTCTCCTATGAAGAAAACTTTCGGGTGGCACGATCCCTTTCCAATTACCCGTCTTATTGCACTTTCATGGAGCGGGCAACGTGTGCATTTGATTATCTCCCTTGCAACAGTCTCATACCCGGCTTCCACCATCATTCTTATTCTCTCTTCGAAATCTTCACGGTTATCTTTTTCATATGTCGTCCCGTTCTACCCCCTTTAATAATTTACTCTGTAACGCGATGGGTTCTTAAATTATACAGCTCTTTTTTGCTACTAGCCTTTACATAATATTTATAATCAATCTCATGAGACCTGGCTACAAACAAACTTATTTATGGAAAAAAATCCCATGACAAAGGTAATCACTATTTAACGAAAAGAAATTCTTTAAAATTTATCTTTAAATTTATTCTTCAATATATATAAAATCTTATTCACAAAGGTGCGCTGAGGGTATGACTTCTAGAGACTTTCTTACAATCGATGACTTTGACACATATGGAAAGACAATTCTTGTAAGGGTTGACCTGAACTCTCCTATGGATCCACAGGGTAATATTCTGGATGATATGCGGATCCGAAGCCATATTGCTACCTTGAAGGATCTTGAGGACGCAAAGGTTGTTTTGCTTGCGCACCAGAGCAGGCCCGGGAAAAAGGACTTTACTACAATGAAGCCCCACGCCCAGTTGATGTCTAAATACCTGGGCAAGCAGGTTCTTTACGTGGATGATATTTTTGGAACTTACGCGAAGACCAGGATTGCCTCGATGGAGAATGGAGAAGTTATTCTGCTTGAAAATGTAAGGTTCTATTCCGAAGAAAGCCTTGAAAGAACCCCAGAAGAACAGGCGAATACGTTTCCGGTTAGAAAGCTGGCACCCTTTGTGGATATTTTCCTCAATGATGCTTTTGCTGTGTCCCACAGGTCTCATCTTTCCGTAGTCGGATTTACTGAGGTTCTCCCGACCGGGGCTGGAAGAGTTATGGAAAAAGAGCTCATATCTCTGGATCGAGGGATTAAAGGAGGGGAAAGACCAACAATATTCGTACTCGGAGGAGCAAAAGTTGATGATTCGCTCCGGGTGGCGGAAAATGTGCTTTCAAACGGAGGAGCTGACCGTGTACTCCTTACAGGGATAGTGGCAAATGTAGCACTTGCTGCTTCAGGTGTAGATATCGGGAAAGCCAATATGGACTTTATCAAATCCCAGGGATACGCAGACCAGATTGAGAAAGCAAAAGGTATACTTACAAAATTCAAAGATAAAGTCGGTCTCCCCAAGGACGTGGCTTTGAATGATGATAAAAAGCGAGTTGAAGTATCTGTTTCGGAACTTAACTCAGATTCTCTCCCCATAAACGATATCGGCCTTGAAACCATTGTGGATTTTACCAGTGAGATTGAGAATGCAAAGACTGTTGTCTTAAATGGACCTGCAGGAGTTTCCGAAGTTGATGATTTTGCTCTTGGAACGCATGAGATTATAAAAGCTGCCGTCAAATCAGAATTTTCGATTATCGGCGGCGGACATATCTCGGCAGAAGTTGAACATCTCGGGCTCTCACACCGCTTCTCTCATATCAGCACAGGCGGAGGGGCATTGATTGATTATCTCTCAGGAGTAAAGCTTCCTGGTGTCGAGTCTCTAAGGGCTGCAGCCAAAAGATATCAGGAAGCTAAGACACTTTAATTGCCGGATTCCTGCAGGTTGCGGCATTATTAACAACAGGTATTATCTATTCGGCAGAATACTTCTGTCGAATCCTTAATTATCCCTTTAAGAAAAATTATTCTTACCTTTTACTTTTTTACTCCTCATTTTTACTCCTGAAACCTGAAGTTCCGGATATATTCTTTAACCAGCTCCGATAGACATACTGTTATACTAGCTTCCACGTACATATATCATAGAATAGATGCTTATACATGGCTGGCATTTGCAGCTAATACTGGAAATACTTATAATACTTAGAGACTGGTGCTGGTTAAGTTTTACAAGCCGGAATAAAGAGAGCAAAGTTGAGGTGTTGGTTCAAATATGCTAACAGATATCGAAGGCAGGGCTGCAGTTAAACTTGCAAGGAAAACGATTGAATTATTTCTATCGGAAGGAAGGCTCCCTAAACCTCTGGAATTGGATTTTGAACTTTCGCCGGTTTTCGGGGAAAAAAGAGGAGTTTTTGTAACGCTTACGGAAAACGGGCTCCTTAGAGGTTGTATAGGGCACCCGTTTCCGGACTCCACACTTCAGGACGCAATTATGGATTCTGCAATATCTGCGGCAACTCGCGATCCACGCTTTCCGCCTGTTGGAGAAGATGAAATTGATAATATAGTTGTCGAGATAACGATTCTTACCCCGCCTGAAAAAATTAATGCTCCTCCAGAAGAGCTTCCTGAGCGTGTAGAAATAGGGAAGCATGGACTAATTGTAAAACAGGGTTATTGTCAGGGATTGCTGCTTCCCCAGGTCGCTCCTGAACATAATATGGATTCTATCGAGTTTCTTGGTCACACTTGCCTGAAAGCCGGCCTTTCGCCTGACGCCTGGCTTAAAGGAGCAGAGGTTTCCTGTTTCGAAGGACAAATTTTCAAGGAAAAAGAGCCACAGGGCGAGGTTATTGAGGAAAGTTATTCAGGTGAATGAGGCACTGAAGTAAGTAAAAATTCTAAGTAAAAATACTTACCTTAGAGACTTTAGTTTTAGCCTTTTGGAGCTGATTTTGAGAGGTTTCCTATAGAGCCCAATATACTCCAAATGAAAAAGTAAATAAAAATGATTCACTTTTTAAAATGCATAAGCAAAATGAGCTTAATTTATAAAAAAGGTAAAATGAAGGAAAATTGAGTTTTATTTCAGGAGGCCTGCAAGCTTTCAGAAATTGGTTTTTAAGCCAGAATCCGGTTTCTGAATCTGCCTGCAGGCTTCTTGAACTTCGTATCTTGATGGCGTTTTACTAATCTGGATTCTTTTTACGGCTATCTCACAGCTAATTACTCAATTTGAATCCTTTTTATGGTTTCAGATTTTGTTTTCGGCAGAGTGATGGTTAAGACCCCGTTTTTGAGCTGGGCAACTGCCCCTTCATCGGTTACATTGTCAGGAAGAGGAATTTCACGATAATAACGCATGAAAGACCTTTCTTTTCTCAGGTAACCTTCTTTTTCAGTCTCCTCTTCTTTCCCTTTTCCTGCACTGACTACGAGAATATTATCCCTGAGATTGAGTTCAATGTTTTCCTTGTCAACTCCGGGCAGGTCAGTTGTCACAATTACCTTATCGTCTTCTTCGGCAACATCAGTCAGCGGGGAAAGAGTCTCTGTCCCAAACCGGCTTTCCAGCATAGGGAAATTCCTGAACATCTGTTCCAAATAATCATGCATTTTTCTGATCTCGTCAAATGGATCCCAGTAATATACATCACGGTCTGTTCTTTTTACTGGCAGTCTCATATACAGAGTCCTCCTTATCCGATACCAGGATTCTTTCATCTCAAGCCTTTATGATTTTAAGAGATCCTGATTTCAAGATCTTCTCATTTCAGGATCTTCTCATTTCAGGCTTGTCTCTCACGTTTTTCCTGGCTTTTGTCTGGTTTTATGGTAGTTAATGATCTGTAAATCTGGCACTTGTCCAGAACAGTTATTCCCTTCTCCGCAGGGCACTGCCTGAAAGGCAGGGTAACTGGATATGAGAGCTCAAGGCTCTCATGCTCTTTCTGGAGGAGGAAATAAGTCCGTTTTTTAAAGGCGGTACAGGATCCGCCTTCGGTCTGTTCGCAGATTATTTGTAAAGTAACTGATTGGCAGCAATACAGTCCATATTTAATATCCTGTACGCTGGTTATTGTTTCTCAGTTACTATCCTATAGTTAGTAATACTAATATTTAAATTTTTGGTTTGCTTTGAATTCAGCAACTATGAAAGCAGGTATTTTTTCGGGAAAACTGCAAAATCTTCAGGTAAAAAAAGTTATTTATTGATTTGTAATTATAAAATTTATTGAAATAGTCCAGCCCGAGATAAAATTAAGCTAAATGGAAGTACCGGGGAGGCAAGCCTGAAGTTAAACTGAAAAATTATGCTGCGGAAAATCCGGCATCTCTGCACAGAAGTTCAGCCTGCTTTAGGATATTCTCAGTAGCAAGTTTCTGTTTGTCTGGAGGATATCCGTACTTCTTTAGAAGTCGTTTCACACTGACCTTTATTTTTGCCTGGATATTCTTCCGAAGAGTCCAATCAACGCCTGCGTTTTGCCTTATAATCCTGACAAGCTCCGATGCCATGAGCCTTAATGTCTCATTGCCGAGGATTTCCAGAGCACTTTCATTGTCAGCTAGAGCATCATAAAAAGCAATTTCTTCATCACTCAGGCCAAGTCCTTCGCCTCTTTTATCAGCGTCACTGATCTTCTTTGCAAGCGCAAGGAGTTCTTCTATAACCTGCAAGGTGTCAATTCCCCGGCTCTTATATTTATTTATTGCCTGCTCAAGCATTTCGGCAAAAGATTTACCCTGAATCAAATTTCTGCGAGATCTGGTCTTTATCTCGTCGTAAAGCAGTTTTTTCAGGACTTCATAAGCAAGATTCTTTTGCGGCAGATCACGGACTTCAGCAAGGAATTCTTCTGAAAGGATTGAAATCTCCGGTTTATTTATTCCAACCGCATCAAAAACATCGATTATCTCCTCGGTTGCAATCGATTTCGATACAAGTTCTTTTATTGCCGAATTCATCTCATACTTTGATTTTGCGGGTCTCCTTTCCAGCTTTACAAGAATTGCCTTTACGGCCTGGAAGTATGCAAGCTCATCCCTGATCTTCTCGGCCTCAGGATCTGGCACCGAAAGTGCAAAAGCTTTGGAAAGCTCGGTTACATGCTGAATTAGACGCTTTTTTTCCTGAGCTCTCTCATCTTCGGTACGCCCCAATGAAAGAATGAAATCCGCTCCTTCCCTAACAATTCCCAGCTTTTCCTTTGGAGAAGCAGAAAAGATTCGCATGTAGTCAAAACCATAGAAAAGATCCCGAACAATCTCGTATTTTTCGAGCATTAATGCAACAGCCTGGTCCTTATAATCCGCTGGATTGCCCCGGCCTCCGTTGCGAGTATAGTTTGCCATAGCATACTTCAGGTCATAAAGAAGGCCCACATAATCAACAATAAGCCCTCCAGGCTTATCCCTGAAAACACGGTTTACACGGGCTATCGCCTGCATGAGATTATGCCCCTGAAGCCATTTCAGGAAATACATGGTGTGCAGGCAGGGAGCGTCGAAGCCGGTAAGCCACATATCACAGACTATAACGAGTTTCAGTGGATCGTTCGGATCCTGCATTCTGTCCCGGATCTTCATTCTGCGGCCTTTGTTCCGAATATGAGGCTGTAGAGGTTCGTCATCGGCTGCACTGCCGGTCATAATCACTTTTATCTGGCCTCTCAGGTCGTCATCATCATGCCATTCCGGGCGAAGGGCTATGATCTCATTGTAAAGATCGACACACATCTGCCTGGTCATGCAGATAATCATACCTTTGCCGTCCATAGCATCTTCAAGTCTTTTTTCGAAATGGGACACAATGTCAGCTGCAAGTTTTTTCAGGTTATCTTTACTCCCTATCACGGCTTCAAGCCGCGACCAGCGAGACTTAAGTTTTTCTGCCTCATATAAATCCCAATCTCTGGTTATCTGTGAAAAATCAGCATCCAGTGTCTCCCTGGCTTCTTTAACCAGATCGAGCTTCGAAAGGCGGCTCTCATAGAAGATCCGCACTGTGACGCCATCGTTTACAGACTGTTCAATGTCGTAAATATCGATATAATCCCCAAAAACCGCAGGCGTGCTCCTGTCATTGAGTTCAATGGGCGTGCCGGTAAATCCGATAAAAGATGCATTTGGTAGGGCATCCCGCATGTGCTTTGCAAAGCCGTAGGAGATCTCTGCAACCTTTTCGCCTTCAACCTCCCTTTCCCGGAATTTTGCATCAAAACCGTACTGGCTGCGGTGAGCTTCGTCAGCAATTACGATGATGTTTCTCCTTTCGGATAGGATAGGGAACTTATCTTCCTCATCTTCGGGCGAGAATTTCTGAATTGTTGTAAATACTATCCCACCCGAGGCAACTGAGAGAAGCTCCCTCAGATGAGCCCTCGTTTCTGCCTGCACGGGCTGCTGGCGCAAAATTTCACTGCATCGGGCAAAGTTGTCAAAAAGCTGCCCGTCAAGGTCGTTTCTGTCAGTAAGCACGACAATTGTAGGATTGTCAAGCTCAAGTGCAAGCTTCCCCGCATAAAAGACCATTGAGAGACTTTTTCCTGAGCCCTGTGTATGCCAGACAACCCCGCACTTCCTATCCCCTTCTGGCATGCAGGCAAGTTTTGTTTTCTCTACAGCCCTGTTAACTGCATGGTACTGGTGATACCTGGCAAGCTTCTTGATAACCTTTCCATGGTCATCTTCAAAAACAATAAAGTGCCTGATAAGGTCGAGAAGGATTTCAGGCTTGCACATCCCCCTGAGCAGCACCTCCATAGGCGGAATCTTAAAATCTGCGATTTTCTTCCCGTCAATTGTTTTCCAGGGTACAAACCACTCCCTGTTCGAGGTAATTGTCCCTGCCATTGCATCCTGCCCGTCACTTATCAGCAGGAAAGCATTATACCGGAAAAGTCCGGGAATTTCTCTCTTGTAGGTCTGGAGCTGCTTATAAGCATCCCAGATAATCTCGTCATCTTCAAACCTGGTATCTTCGTCCGGTCGTTTTAACTCAATAACAACAAGTGGAAGCCCGTTAACAAAAAGTATAATGTCCGGCCGCCTTTTGTTTCCATCTTCTATAACGGTAAACTGGTTGACCGCAAGAAATACATTTTTCGCAGGTTCCGCAAAGTCAAAAAGCCAGACCTTATCATAAACCGTTTCCCCGTCCTGACCCTGATACTCCACATCAACCCCGTTTACCAGCATACTGTGAAAAGCCCGGTTATTGTGCACGAGATCCTGGCTTTCAGCCCGAAGCACCTTTTTTACTGCTTCTTCCCTTGCTCCTGCCGGAACTCCGGGATTCAGCCTGTCAACAGCAGCCCGAAGCCGGCGCGGCAGAATAACGGTTCCTAAATCCTTCCTCTCGGCACCTTCCGTTTCCGGCGCAATATCCGGACCGTAAAGGTAATCATAGCCAAGCTCGGAAAGAATTTCAAGGGCTGCTTCTTCAACTTCGGATTCGGGGATGAAGGCGGGAATAAGTATTTCTCCTTTCTTTTTTTCTGTTTTTTTGTCTGTTTTCTTTTTTTCTGTTTCTTTTTTGTCAGACTTGTCTGGATTTTCTTTTATGGGGCAGAGTTTCTTTTAAAAAATAGCTTTACTCATTAAAGCAAGGGAATAAAAATTAGTATTGTGTATTTCAGTAAATTTATTTAAGAGTAGCTATTTTGTTAACGAATTATATCTTGCCTGGGAACCTGTTAATAAACAACCCTGCCACAAGGTTGACGAAATCATCATGTCAATGAAAATGTATAAATATCTTAATATATGACATTACTTTGGGGTAATATTATGGCGGAAACATTAAGACTATCACCAGTAATTAGTGTATTTCCTGATGACAAATACGAAAACCTCCTGATCGAAGTAATCCTTCCGGGAGTAGAAAAGAAAGACGTTTCTTTCAAGCTTACAAGTGACAGCTTTTATGTGAGCGGTAAAAAAGAAGGAGTTACGTATCTGGACAGCTATCCAACCGACTGCCCGGTAGAACCGGAAAAAGCGACAGCTAAGTACTCAAACGGTATACTTAAAGTCACTGTACCTTATCAAAAGCCTTTAGAGAAATTAGTTGATGTGAAAATCGAGTAAAACAGCTATCGCATAGCAAATTTCTAAAGGAAAGACAGTAAAGGAAAATCGGGAGTTAAAAACCGGCAAAACTTAAAAACCGTCACTTTTTTCAGTTATATAATTCCCGGTTTTCACACTTTTTACAACTTTTTAGGGGCAACCTTATTCGCTGTCCTATGTCGTTCTTGTCACGCTCGACGCAGGAGAGCGGCTATTCCTTGAAGAATAAAAAATAAAGAGATAGAATTTAATCCAGCATTGTTTCAAACCTGAACACGAATTTTCCCTGACATGAGTTTTGGAAGGAGGGAATCGCGAATTTCAGCAAGTCTTTTTATTTCTAACTCATTATGAAATATTTTCTCATAAATAAAATCTGCATTTTCATCGAATTTATCCATTATATTTTTAGGTGGCAAAATTATTTTTATGGATCTGAAAGAGGTTTTATTAATTTCAAGAAAAGTACTGCCACCAGCCAAATTCTCAATTTCTTCCATATTATTTTTAACCGCGTTTAAAAGATAATAATTGGAAACTCTGTCATCACAGACCATAGAAATAAATCCCTGATTAGTGGAAATTGGAACTTTTGTGATGGCAAAATAACCCAGAGTTGCTCTGCTTGTCATCAGAATAGAGCCTGGTGGAAGTAGTTTAGCAGAACTATTTAGAAGCCCTTTTTCTGTGATTTTCCTTGAAGTATCAAAAATAACCGGTGAATTAAGAGATGTCATATCAGTAGGTGTTGCCCAAAAAACATCTCCTCCTTCCCAGTAAGAAGGTTCGCTGGTTTTCGGAGTTCCCCCTCCAAAGGTCTCGCAAATGTCACCGATCTGCTTAACTTTCCACCCCTCAGGGATCTCCCCCAATTCCGAATTTACCACCCTGCCGCCGCTTGATTTGTAAGGGTTTCCATTTTCATCCGGGAACTCGAAATCGATAAACCAGCGTTTGAAGAGGGTTTGGGCGATTTGTTCTAAGGTGGAGTTCATCTGGCGGTTGAGGTCGATTTTATTATCAAGACTTATCAAGATTTCAGATAATTTTATTTGTTCATCATATGGTGGAATCGGAAGTAAGGCTTTTCTAAGTTCTTTCTGTTTTATACCCGTAACAGTAGTACCTGACTCTCTCTTTTTTAGTTCATTTTCTACATTTGGAGACTGCAAAACAAATCTTAGGAAATTATTATGCAGCATTCCCTTTTTTCCTCTCAGGGTAATAAGTCTTTGAGCCAACGCAACTTTTCTCTCATCTAATTGGGCAACTTCTCCCATAGGTGCTTCCGTAGTAATTACAACATCACCAGGCTTCGGCAACCCTCTTCGCATCCAGCTTTCATAATCTTGTGGAGAAATAAACTCATTAGGTTCAAGAATTCTTCCATTCTTGACAATTTTTGCTGTAATTAGGGGAATTCCAGAATCTGTCTTTTTTGGGGTTTTCCCCCTATAATCAATGATAGATTCCATAGCGTTTTCTAAGGTTAAGATATTCCAATCTTCAGGAATCATTCCAATCTCGGTTTTTTTGAATTTTGTTTCAGAGGCCAATTGCTTTTCCTCATCTCATTTTTATTGTTTTACGAATCCCTTGCTTAAACAGTATAACCAGAGTGGATCTTTTTGCTTGATTTTTGCAGGTTGGCGTTTAATTCAATTTTTCTTCTTTTATAATTTCGCGTGGAAGGCCGCTCGCCAAGCGAGCGGACAGGACACACTAAAGACAGCGATTACGGCTTCTCTGTGTTTGATTCGCCAGATCTTCTTTTCCGGCTCTTTCACTTATTTTTCTCTGTTTTCTGCTGAAAAATTATTTTAATTTTTTTATTAGATTGAGGAACTGAGCTCTTAATACTTCTCTGGTAGAGTCCGAAAGTTCATCGGTTCTGTCCAGAGTTTCCAGAGCTTTTTCGAAGTAGGACTTAGCAAGGGAAGGGTCTTTTTCAAGATAGACTCCTCCCATGTAAACATACAGGTAGAGGAAATCATCGTATTTTTCAGTAAGCTTTCTGTACAGGGTCTGGATTTTATCAAATTCGCCTCTTTCGGACAGGTCTGAGAGATAGAGACCCACGAGTTCATAGAATTCGGGGCCGTTTTCCAGCAGGAAATCAAATTTTTCGTCCTCTGGCATTGAGAGGAACCTTTTCTCCATTTCGGCTATCAGTTCCTCATCAGTTAGTTCTTCTGTGCCCTCTGCTCCGTAGTTTTCTACAAATTCGAAATAATCTTCCTCCTCCCCTTTCATTAGCATGAGGTCTGCGTGTTTGCTGGAAAAACCCATTCTGGCAGCAAGCTTTCTGATTTCTGTTTCGTACTCTTCCCTTTCTTTTTCAGTGAAAAGCCCCATAACATAAGCAGCCCACTTCAGGTACGCCTGATCGTCTTCCATCCACGACCTGTTGTCAATAACTTCCAGAACGTAGTCAATTGCCAGTTTGAACTCGTGATGGCTTATTGGTTCATCTTCAAGAAGCTCTATCAGGTTTTCAATTATTTCTATCTCAAGGTCCTGTTCAAAGAAAGAGATTTTTTTATCGTAGTTATTTTTGATGTTATTTAATGCTGCTACTGCGTCTTTGTCCTTTATTCCCCGGTCATTTTCATAAAAATACCTTGCAATCGAATACTCAATTGTTCCCAGATAATCACTGTATTCGTACTCCTTTCCTTGCAGGCTTTTAATTTCCTTTATTTCCGGAGAATCGGGTTTCAGATATCGGGAAAGCGAGTCGTCTCCCCCTTCAGTAAATTTGTTCCCAGTATCAGGACTCATGGCATGCCCTCCGTTTATCTATAATTTTATATTTTTCTTAATATTCATTGTAGCAGCATATGTTTAAACTTAGTTTTTGAGCTTCGTTCGTAAGTTTAGTTGTTCTTTACTTTCAGTGGGAGCCTTTAGTGGGAACCTTTAACAGCTCAAGGGTTTCAGATTCTAGTTTCAGATTCTACTAACTTGAGATTAGAGTTCATACCCTAACCCCGCCAGATTTTCCCTGATCTTCTTCTCCAGCTCCTCCGATTTCCTGAACTGCTCCGAAAGTTCAGCAATCAGCCTTTCCATTTTCTCTTCAAATTCCTCGTCATCGTCTTCGGTTTCTTCAAAACCCACATAACGGCCAGGAGTCAGGATAAAATCGTGCTTCTTTATTTCATCAAGAGTTGCAGCCTTACAGAAGCCGGGAACATCTTCATATTTCCCGCTCCCGGTCTTCCCGCTTTCAACTTTTTCCCCGCGCCAGGCATGGTAGGTATCAGCAATCCTCTGAATTTCTTCGTCGGTAAGCTCGCGGTGTGTGCGGTCCCGCAGAACTCCCATGTTCCGGGCATCGATAAAGAGAACTTCGCCGCGCCGGTCACGGAAGCCGCTGTTCCGCTTGTCCCGGGCAATGAACCAGAGGCAGGCTGGAATTCCAGTATTGTAAAAAAGATGGCCTGGGAGCGCAATCATGCAGTCAACGAGGTCAGCTTCAATGATCTTTCTCCGGATTTCACCTTCGCCTGAGGTATTTGAGGACATGGAGCCGTTCGCAAGGACAAAGCCTGCAATTCCGGACGGGGAAAGATGGTGAATGTAATGCTGAACCCATGCGAAGTTGGCGTTGCCTTTAGGCGGGACTCCAAATTTCCAGCGGACGTCCTCGGAAAGAAGTTCGCCATTCCAGTCCGAATCGTTAAAAGGAGGATTCGAAAGAATGAAATCGGCTTTCAAATCTTTGTGCAGGTCATTATGAAAGGAATCGCCCCATTTAATGCCGTCGTTGTCTATGCCCCGGATTGCAAGATTCATTTTGCAGAGGCGCCAGGTTTTCTGGTTTGATTCCTGGCCAAAAATAGAGATATTTTCAATGCGGCCGTTATGGGCTTCAATGAATTTTTCGCTCTGGACAAACATTCCGCCAGAACCGCAGCAGGGGTCGTAAATTCGGCCTCTATAGGGTTCAATCATCTCGACAAGCACCTTGACTATACTTCTCGGGGTATAGAACTGGCCACCGCGCTTTCCCTCCGCATCTGCAAATCTGCCAAGGAAATACTCATAGACCCTGCCGAGGACATCTTTACTGCGGCTCTCCTTGTCCCCAAGGCCGATTGTGCCAACAAGGTCGATCAGTTCACCCAGGCGCTGCTTGTCAAGTCCTTCCCGTGAATAGTTTTTTGGGAGCACGCCCTTGAGGGTACTATTATCCCGCTCAATTGCAGTCATGGCATCATCTATTATCTTTCCGATAGTGGGCTGCTTTGCACTTCTCTCCAGGTAGCTCCAGCGGGCTTCAGGAGGCACCCAGAAGATATTTTCTGCAAGATATTCCTCGGGATCTTCTGGATCAGCCCCCTCGTCAACTTCCGATAGAAGTTTTTCGTGCATTTCCTCAAAAGCATCCGAGATGTATTTCAGGAAAATTAGGCCAAGTACCACATGTTTATACTCTGCTGCATCCATATTGTTTCGGAGCTTGTCCGCTGCCTGCCAAAGCTTTTCTTCAAAACCTAAATTTGCGCCATTTCCATTCGAGCCTGCTGTACTCTTTGCCATAGATTCTCACACTTAAATTATAACTCAGGATAGTTTGTATGCTTTGATAAAATTGTTGATTTAAGTGTTGATCGCTATCTTCCTTTAAAACAGATTTTAATAAGAATATGTTAAAAATTTACTAAAAGTAAACTATGAATACGCTAAAAGTTTTACTAAGAACATACTAAGAATTTACTAAAAATGCCAGTTTTCAAGACCGGCGCCTTGTAGATCAGAATTTGCTTATCTTTCTTTCCATTCCATCAAAATCTGCACGCAGCCCGTATACTCATCGACCTCTTCGCCGGTTGCCATAAACCCACACTTCTTATAAAAGCAGAAAGCTCTTTTGTTTTCCCTGTAGACTTTAAGGGAGAGCCTACCTCTCAGGGTTTTTGCATGTTCGAGAAGAGCACTACCGATCCCTCTGCCCTGCATTTCGGGCGCAATAAAAAGGGCGCAGATTCTTTCTCCAGCAAGGGAAATGAATCCTGCGAGCTTCCCATTCTCTTCAAAAACAAAGTTTTCGGCAAGTGGAAGGTATGTCTCCTTCATTGCATTCTTCTGCGAAGCCCAGAAAGAAACAGGGACGAAGGAGTGGGCTGTAACAGAAGACTCATACCATATTCTCACCATTTCTTCAAGATCGGTTTTACTGTAACTCCGGATCAAATTATCGGTTTCCTTTTTTCAGGTTTTTTCAGGTTCTTTTGTTTGTCTATACTTAAAATTATCCTCGTAAATAGAATTAAATGCGCTAGGTCTGGCTGAAACTCATTGAATGTGAAGGGTTTGACTGAGAGAGACTCATTGAGCCATATCTAGCATAAAAATTCTGTTGCAAGAACTGTATATAAAAAGTCATGGCAAAAGTAAAGTATATATAGGAAAAAAATAGTTTAAAAAACGTCAGACCGAAAAGCTTCGGCCTGATAAGGGGCTTTCATCAAGATGGGTCCGAATTAAAAAGAAACATCGGAAAAAATCTCTATCATTTCACTCCAATGACTCGATTTGGCGGATCAGGTCAGTGGTGTATCTTTTAGAGAACTCCACATGTGGACTGCATGGAACGACCTTTACCAGCTTCCCGTATCTGGATACGTATATGTTAGTCCCATGTGAAGTTTTAACTTTTGTAAAAGTATACCCTTCTACAAGGGTCATTATTTTAACCTCCAGTAGTTATTATGTCAGGCATTCTATATTAAAATTTTTTTACTTAATAATCATTATAGATTCGGGCTTCTGTTCCCGAATTGACCCTCAAACATATCTCAATCGAGATATAATTAGATAATTAATAAAAAAAGAATTTTATAAAGTGTTTAAAAGCTAGAGGTCATTTTTGAAACTCGTTAACAAAAACTGAACAACAGAAACTTTCCAGCGCATATCTTTTAAAAAAACTAGTTAACATTTATCTCAACCTTTTCCTTGCTTAAAAATTATCCTACTAAATATTATCTAATAGATTTGATCCAGAATTAAGTTCTGGTGAATAAAAATGATGAATTTAAAGCAATTCAGAGCCAAAAAATTGAGGATAATAATTGAGGATAATTGAGGATAATAATTGAGAAATTGAGGATAATAATTGAGAATAAAAGTTAAGAATAAAAATAATCCCAGGTTAAAGATAGTTGGAACTAAAAGAATTCAGGGTATGAAATAACCAGGTAGCATTCAGAGATTATCTAAACTTCTCCATTGTTTTTAAAAGTTCATTCTCATCCCTGGCAAGGGCGACTATAGCCATCTCCACCATCAGGTTAACAACCCCATCCGAGAGAGATCTGAAATCAGTTCGAAGCCCTATAACAGGCTTTTCCTTTGCGTAAGCGTAACCGATCTCCCAGGCAGTTCCAGAATCTACATCTACTCCGTCAAGCACCGCAACTACAATATCGGAATTATCCACACCTTCTACACATTTTCTGAAAACATGCTCCTGACTCTGTTTTTTACGTTCTTCTGTGCTTTCCTCTGCATCTTCCTGGGGCAAAAAAACTGAAAAGCCTTTATTGAGCAGCAAATCCCTCAATTTACGATTATATTCTAATTCCGCATGGCTGAAAAGAGGGCCTGCAAGGTAGATATTCTTTTTTCTGTCCATGTCTTTTCTTCCTGCCGCTTCAGAAGGCATCTAAACAGATTTTCTCATAGTATCAGAGCTTCTAAAGGTAAAAAATATATCTGTGACGCCTTCTATTCCAGCGCGAAGGGCCTCAGTTCTCCCTGTGTGGAATATACTTATATATTTAAAAACTTAAATTTTACTGACTCAAAATTAAAAATATGACTCGCTCCCTGCAAAAATCGCAGGTCAAAGGATAAGTCGATTAGCCTTCTGAATAAATGGGGTCAGTTTGATCAAAGAGATTTCCTGAGCGAGCAAAATTTCCTACCAGTTGTTTTCCAGGAACAAATTTAATTATCTTGTATTGACATTACACAGGCAGTGACACTTATGATCAAGGCTGGAATAATAGGAGCATCGGGATACACAGGAGGAGAACTCCTTCGCTTGCTCGTCAACCACCCCAATGTAAAGCTGGAGCTGGCAACCTCCCGAAGCCTTGCCGGGAAACCTGTAACAAGCACACACAAGCACCTTGAAGGTTTCCTGAACCTGAAATACGAAAATCCTGATCCTGAAAACATCAGGGAGCGCTGTGACGTTGTATTTCTTGCAGTGCCTCACGGATCTGCCATGAACTATGTACCTGAGCTGCTTGATGGTGACACCAAGGTTATTGACCTTAGCGCGGACTACAGGCTTGAGACATCGGAGTTTGAAAAAATCTACGGATTAAAGCACACTGATCCGAGAGATGCCGTATATGGGCTCGTAGAACTCCATCCTGAGGCTTCAGAAGAGAGTTTCGTTGCAAACCCAGGATGTTTTCCTACAGGCGCAATCCTTGCAGCAGCTCCTCTTGCGGCAGCCGAGCTTCTCGATATTGCAGTTTTTGATTCCAAGACAGGAATCTCAGGAGCTGGCATCTCACCAACCGAGACTTCACATTACCCGAACCTTGCAGAAAATATCATCCCATACAAACTTACATCTCACAGGCATAGAGCTGAGATCATCCAGGAGCTGACAGCACTCGATGGAAGACTCCGGAATATCAGTTTCACTCCCCATGTAATCCCTTCTATTAGAGGGATCCTTACAACGGCTCACCTCTTTACAAAGGAGCCTCTCTCCACGGATGACTTAAAGACAATCTATGAAGGATTCTACAGAGACAGACCATTTATCAGGTTCCCTTCAGGAGTTCCTTCCCTTACCGCAGTCAGAGGCTCTAACTTTTGTGATATAAGTTTTGAGGCGGATAAGGAAAATAACAGGGTTGTGGTGCTCTCGGCAATCGATAACCTTGTCAAAGGGGCTTCAGGGCAGGCTATCCAGAACATGAACCTCATGTTCGGGCTGGATGAAATATGTGGGCTCTGGATGCCCGCAGCGGCTCCATAACAAGCCAAGGCAAGAGAATATAACTGTTGACGGATTAAAGTAAAGAATGGAATTTGTCTCAAGGGGTACAGTCAGATGAAAGTAAAAGATGTCATGAACCCGAACGTTGTTTTCTGCAAGCCTGACAATACAGTCCGTGAAGCGGCAAAAATCTTGAAGGAAAACAATATCAGTGGGGCTCCTATTCTTGAAGGGGGAGAGCTTGTGGGGATAATAAGCGAAGCGGATCTGCTGAAACTGCTCATAGTCCCCGAAAAAGGGGATCTCTGGCTTCCAAGCCCCTTTGAGGTTATAGAGATTCCTATCAGGGAACTCATTGGCTGGGAGGAAACAAAAAGAATGCTTTCTGATGTGGGTTCCACAAAGATAGAAGAGATCATGACAAAGGATGTGCACACAATCTCTTCTGAGGCATCCGTAGAAGAAGCTTCTGAGCATATGATAAGGCACAGGATTAACAGGCTTCCTGTAACTGAGGACAGCCGCGTAGTGGGGATTATTACACGCGGCGATATTATAAAAGGTCTTGCAAAGCTCTGAGGAAAAGGAGAGTCTTTCATGAAGCAAATAGAAGGTGGAATCTGTGCAGTAAGGGGGGTGTCCGCAAATGGGGTTAAAACTGAAAAAATGGGGTTGGCTGTCATTGTTGCGGAAGGCCCTGCAGCAGGCGTCTTTACAAAGAATAAGGTGACCGCAGCTCCGGTTATCCTGAGTAAAGGAGTAATCGAGACCAAGCACCATCTTTCAGCCGTAATTGCAAATAGCGGCAATGCCAACGCCTTTACAGGTGATGACGGTTTTCTGGATGCTATGGAAATGGCAACAATGCTTGCCCGAAAACTTGACGTTAAACCTGAAACAGTTGCAGTTGCGTCAACAGGTGTAATTGGCAGAAGGCTTGATGTTTCCCTGATAAGTGAACTCCTTCCTGAAGTCCTTAAAGGGCTGGGCAGTTCTCCTGAATGCAGCCGGGAAGCTGCAAAGGCGATCATGACCACGGATAAGGCTATAAAAGAAGTGGCTATTGAGATGGACTGCGGGATAAGGATTGGGGCGATTGCCAAAGGATCGGGGATGATTAATCCCAATATGGGAACTATGCTCTGTTTTGCATATACCGATGCAAAAGTGCCTGCCGACGTCCTTGATGCTGCTCTGAGAATAGCAGTGGATAAAACTTTCAATATGGTCGTGGTGGATGGGGATACAAGCACTAACGATATGGTACTTCTTACCTCCACCTGCAAGTCCGGGATCAAACCCTGCATGGACTGCCTGGATGATTTTGAGGAAGGGTTGATTTACGTATTTACAGAGCTTGCAAAGAAAATAGCAAAAGACGGAGAAGGCGCTACAAAACTCATTGAAGCCAGGGTAGTAGGCGCAAAAACATACGAAGATGCTAAACGTGCTGCAAAAGCCATTGTACGTTCCCCACTGGTTAAATCCGCAATTTTCGGAAAGGACCCAAACTGGGGAAGGGTTGTAGCTGCTGCAGGATACTCTGGTGCGGAACTTGAACAGGGAAAGCTCTCTCTCTCTTTTTCTGGAGGAGGATCAGAGATCGAACTTATAAAGTCAGGTGAAATTTCCAGTTCTTACGATCTTGAGCTTCTGAAAAGAATAATGACAAATGATGAAATTGTCATTACTCTTGACCTCAGTATGGGAAATGAACAGGCAACAGCCTGGGGTTGTGACCTGACTTATGACTATGTCAGGATCAATGCTGAATATACGACTTAATCAGTGTAAATTTGAGAGGAAATAGATGAAATACAAGCGAGATCACTTACATCAAGATAACTTATAAGTAAAACCATATTAAGAAAATGAATATGGGTTTTCCCCTATTCCTGAAATTATTTTAGTTCAGATATGCATTTCCAGGGGGCTTATTATAGTGAATATACAAGAATGGGAACAGCGCCACACCGATGCTTTTTACAATATAAAAAGATCCCTTCCTTATCTGGATGGTATGTTTGTGGCTTACAACAGTAATATCGATGTTATTAAACACCTTACAGATGAAGACATGCGCAAGCTTATGGAACTCTTTGATGAAGCTGAAATTCAGAAAAGAGTTGAGACTTATCCGAGGGAAATACAAGAGCCTCTGGATTTCATAGCTCGCCTGATGATTTCTATGCGAGAAGGAAAAGCCGCAGAGATCCCAACCCATACCGCGAATACTCATGAGTGGCTGAAAGCTCAACTGGGTTTTGACTATGCGCGTATGGGAGGCCAGGCAGGAATTATTTCTAACCTTCTTGCCCGCCTCGGGCTAAAGAAAGTGGTTGCATACATTCCCTGGCTTTCCGAAGAACAGACAGAGTATTTTGTAGCTTCTGACAATCTTCTGCACCCGAAGGTAGAAAATGGGGATGTCGTGCTCAAGCCCCCGAAGGAGGCATTCAAACCAGGGATAGAATCAAAAGTCAACTGGATCTTTGAATACTCAAAAGGTCTGGAAGTAACCTGTAATGGAAACTTCACGGTGCCAAGAGATAATCGCCTGATAATCTCCTCCCGTCCGAAATGGATTCGTCTGGATATGGACAGGGAAGTTTATGAGCACCTTGGCACAATTTTCCCGATTGACGGTGCAATGCTTTCAGGTTATCAGATGATAAAAGAAGAGTATGAGGATGGATCTACGTATAAGGACTACGTTTCACATTCTGTTAAAGTTATTGACAAACTTAAGGCTTTAAATCCCCAACTGCGCATCCATGTAGAACTTACATCCATCCAGAATCGGGTTATAAGAAAGGCTATTCTTACTGAAATCGTTGCCGGCCATGTCCATTCCCTGGGTCTTGATACCGTGGAAGTGGCAAATGCCCTCAACGTCCTGGGACATGAAGAACTTTCTTATTCTGTCATAAGAAAAGAAGAATACGGGATAACCTCGCTTTATCACGGTGCTGTTCAGCTTTTAAAGGATCTATCGCTTGAGAGAGTCCATGTGCATTCTCTTGGGTTTTATATCTGTGTCCTTGCGAAAGGTCACCCACTTACACTTAGAGAACACAGGGATGCCCTGCTCTTTTCCTCAACCCTTGCCGCCACCAAGGCTCTCACAGGAGATATTGAAAATTTTGAGTCGGCAGCAACAGGGCTAGAAGTTCCGGTTTCAGACAAAGGCATTGAAGATCTAGAGAATTTCAAGCTTTATTGTGTAGGGAAGAAACTCTGTACTCCTGATGAGTTTGAATATGGATATATTTACGGGGCAGATCATAATGCAGTTATCATTCCTACCAAAGTGGTCGAGCAACCGCAATCGACAGTGGGAATAGGTGATACTATCTCGGCAGGAGCTTTTGCAGCTATGCTTGCAGAAATGAAGCGAAAGCAGTCAGGAAAATAAATCCTCCTTACTTAATCCGAAGCCTCCCCATTCTGTAAGGAACTGGTAAGATGAATATACTCTGCGGATATAATGTCAACATAGACTCAGTATACAGGATCACTGGGGCTGAGATTTCGGAACTGCTGAGTGCCTTCGAAGCTGCTGAAATCCTTGAGAAAATCGAAAACCCCCCTGGAAAAATAATTTCTGAATCGGATTTTGTAGCAGGGCTTGCCTATTGTATGAAAGAGGGATGTGGAGCCGAATGGCTTGTATTTGAGGATTCTGTTTTCGAGTTTCTTAAAAACCGTTATTTTGAAAAATCCCTAGTAAGAATGGGCGGAAACGCAGGGATAATGGCAAATGCCCTTTCCCAGCTGGGCGCTTCCAGAGTAATTCCAAATGTTGCAGTACCTTCAGAAACACAGCTTTCTCTTTTCTCAAAAAAAGCAATCTACCTGCCGGAGGCTTTTACACAGCAAGAGAAAAACGCAGGGATTTTACCTGAGAAAAGCGAGGAAGATCTTTCCAGCAATCAGGAACCGATACATTTCGTGTTTGATTTTTCTGAAGGGGAGACTTTTTCCCTGTATGGGACAGAAGTTAGGGTTCCGAGGGAAAACCGCTTCATAGCGACCTGTGATCATCTTAATTTCAGGCTTTATATCAATCCTGCGTTTAAGCAGTATGCCCTTCAACATGCCTGTGAGCTTGATGGCATACTCATATCGGGTTTTCATCTCCTGATTGAGAACTATCCCGATGGCACCACTTATAAAACAATTCTCGATAATTCTTTTTCCGAGCTCACAAGCTGGAAATCCAGAAACGACAAACTCCAGATTCACCTGGAACTCGGGCATTTCGCGAGTAGAGAAATTGGAAATTCAGTTTTTCTTAAGTTTTCAGGGCTTTCCGACAGCTTTGGAATGAACGAAGACGAACTTGCAATGTTTTATAACCTGCACGGAGTGCCTGGAGAAAAACTTCTTCATATGGAAGCTGAAGCCGTAGCTGATGCCGCATGCAGGCTGGCTTCGAGGAACGAGCTTAAGAAGCTCTTTATTCACACAAGGGAATTTGTGCTGAATGTGTTTAAGCCAGGATTTAATCCTAATTCTGAGCAGGATTTGCAGAGAGTATCCGGAGAAAAACTTGAAGCCCTGGAATTTGGAGTTAAGTGCGCAGGCGTGTATGCAGCTTCAGGCAAACTTGATGGACGGGAATTCGTGGAAGAAGAAGCATTGAAACTTCAGGAAAGCGAGTTTGGAAGAAAACAGATTGAAGCTTTCCTTAAAGCCTTCAATGGAAAAACTCTCCGGCAGGGCGCTTATGCTTTCAGGGGAGGCTATGTTATCTGTATGCTTCCCACAATGCTTTCCCAATCTCCCGTAACCACGGTCGGGCTTGGGGACACGCTAACCGCAGCAATCTTCCTGAGGGGGCTTGAACTGGATGTACAGGCTTAAGCCCCATCTTTTTAACCTTAATTATACCCTCGACTGCGGACAGGTCTTCCGCTGGGAACGGGAAGGGAATTGGTGGACAGGGGTTGTCGGAGATCACGTTATCCGACTTTCTCAGGAAAACGGACAATTGATTATCGATTCAACCCTGACGCCTGAATTTTTTTCACATTATTTTCGCTTTGATGACGACCTGCCCTCGATCTATGAAAGCATAAACCGTGACCTGCTCATCGATCGGGCAATCCGCAAATACCAGGGTCTGCGCCTGATCCGGCAAGACCCCTGGGAATGCCTTATCTCCTATATGCTCGCAACCGCCTCAAGCATCCCCACAATCCAGAGACGGATCTACCTTCTCAGCCGAACTTTCGGGCAGGAAATCGAACCCGGCTATTTCACCTTCCCAGACCCTGAAACCCTCGCAAACGCCAATCCAGCCGCGCTTGAACGATGTAAACTTGGCTTCAGAGCCCCGAGCATAAAAGCCGCAGCCGAAGAAGTGGCTTCCGGAGAACTGGACCTCAATGTTCTTTTCCGCCTGGAATATAAATATGCACGAGAACGTCTCATGAGGCTTCGCGGCATTGGGGAAAAGGTTGCCGATTGTGTTCTCCTATTTGCCTTCGGAAAATTGGAAGCCTTCCCGGTAGATACCCATATCAAGCAGATCATCCAGCATTACCACATAGATGACAGTTATTTTGAAACCTGCACAAGCATGAGCTGTATGGGAGACTGGGGAAGGAAGTATTTCGGGCAATATTGCGGGTATGCGCAGGAGTATTTATATTATCAGAAAAGGGTTGAAGGGTTTGTGAGTCTTTATTAATTAGTGCATGATTTTTTACATTGTAATTTTCCATACTACAGGTAGATTAAGAAGACTTCTTTTTACTAGATTGGATATTATTTTAGTCACAGATGACAATATCATAATAGAAAAACATCCTTGAACGATATACACACCTTTTTAAATTAATTTTGAAGATAATTTTCTTTACTATGGACATTAAGCTGGCATGAGATTGACAAATCTAAAAAGACCTAGTGAGGAAAATAAAATCAGGGAACTGATTCAAAAAACAATATTCATATGTGATATATGTAAGTAGTAAAATACAATGAGAAAGTTTAGAAGAATAATCTCTGATTTTTTCCAGAAAACAAGAAGGCTTTGGCTAGCACTACTTGTATTTATTTTTCTATTATTTTGTATTATATATTTTGGACTTTACACCTATCTTCTAACTACAGACACTAATAGTGCATTATACTTGTTAAGTACCATAGCTCAAAGCAGTGCTTCAATAATCGCTATAGTTATAAGTCTAAGTTTACTGGTAGTTCAGTACTCTGCAACCACTTACTCAGCAAGAGTTGTTGATATCTTTAAGAACGATATAAGATTGTGGGCACTTATTATCCTCTATGGATTCTCAATAATTTTTTCTCTTTTGTTATTAGATTGATAAAGGATTCAAGTAATGGATACTCGTACTTAGGTATTAATTGTTTAGAAGTCTGCTATACTTTGGCTCTTCTGCTTTCATTTGCTGCATATATCTCACTAATCGCCTACATTCCATATGTATTAAAGATGATGAAATCAAGCTCAATAATTGACTTTTTATCAGATAAAATTGACATCAAAAGTTTATCTAATTCTTCAGATAAAGTAGATGAGCTTGAAAGCGAAATTTCCAAAAAAGAACCAAGAATTAATAGAGTTGTTATTATAGATTTAAATGATGAGGAAGATCCTTTTTTGCCAATCTTTGACATTATACGAGCTTCAATTATGCAATACGACTACGCTACAGCAAGAAACGGGCTTTGGGCAGTATCAAAATGTCTTTACAATATTATAAAACAAAATCCTCATGAGGAAAAACGAATATCAGAACATGTATTTAGACGCATTTATGAGATTTGGAAGTTGGCACTGAAAACCAAGGATAGAGAATTTATTCACATGACACTGGCGCAATACTGTTACATCGGAAAATTATGTACTTATCCCATAGAAATGTCAAATTCGTCGCGTATCAGTTTTCTCTTGAAACAAATGTCAAAAACTTTGATCCCATTATGTAACTTTCTAAATATTCCAAATTATAAAGAAAAAGTCACGCAAAATAATTTACTATATACCACTTTTTTATCAGAGTATTATTTAAAGGAAGCTTTTGAATCGATTGTGGAAATGAAAGAAGAAGAATTTCAAAGTTTGTCAATAGGTTTAGTAAAGTGTGTTAATGGAATTGGGTTAGGGATTTTCAGGAATCGTTATGAATTAAGTTTAGATGAAGACAAAAATAAGGCTCTAGAAAGTTTAGAAAGTTCAGTAACTGAATTATCGTATTTTTTACGTGATATAGGAGTCGTTGCAATCAAAGCCGACTCAAAACGCACAGTAGACGAAGTCATTTTAGCTCTCGATAACATTGGAAAAGGGTCAATTGATTACAATCTCATACATAGCATATTCCATATAGTAAAAAGTCTAAAAATTATTGGTGAAGAATCCGCAAAAAAAGGAATGGAGTTTGAGTCTTCAACTAAACGAGTAGTGGAGTGCTTAGAAGAACTAGCATCAAGAATAAACTCTCATTCTGAAAAACTCACAGGCGAAGCACAAAAACAGGTTATTAAATATTACATGCATATTAATGAAAATTATAAACATAAAAGAACAAAGGATGCATTGCAAGAACTAAACAATAGAGTAGAATGTGTAATTAGAGCATATATTTCCTCCTATGTGTACACAATTGGTAGAGAGTCTATTAGAAATAACCTCTTAGATGTAGCACAGCAATGCCTTAAATCACTAGAAACTATCGAAAGAATTCTTAAAAATGGTACTGAATCAAGACATATCGGTGAAGACATAAGAAGTCTTGGGCTAGAAGCTGTAAAGAAAGATCAAACTTACCCCTTAATGGAAGATATAATTAAATCTCTATATTCAATAAGTTTGTTGCAATTCGGCTATATGTTTGATTGGGACAGAGATTTAAAAGAAAAGAAAAAATTTTTGGATATAGAGTATAGAAATTATTTGGCTAAAGGATTACAAATTCATTATTCTGATTTTGAAGAGAAAGTAAATTTGGAGGATTCATCAGACTTTAGTTATACAATGTACTTGGATGACATAGTTTATGGGGAAAAGAAATTAATAATTGCCGGGGAAGAAAGAAAAGACATAAAATGTCTTTATCTTAAAGATATAGACGGTAGATACCCTTGGCTAAAATTATTTAAAAAAGGGGTTTTTAAAAACTCTAAAGGGGCATATTATGAAGTGCCCATACTGTTAAAGAAACTTGTTGAACCTATTCTAGAGTATGCACTAAATTCACCTTCTGATGAAACGATAAAACCCTTTAATATGATAATCCAAAGTTTTGAAAATTTTGGGTTAATATCAATTCATTTCCGAGACAAATTTTCTTTAAATAAGGTATTCATGAGGTATCTTGTTGAAGTGGGGGACTCTTTTGATGACTTTAAGTATTTAAAATATAGAGAAGATGAGAATGTTGGGGAATATTTGTATTTTGTGACAGAAATTGTCTCTAACTCTATTTATAAATTAACAATTGAATCTCTAAAATATAACTTTGTAGATTTTAGTATGCTCCCTCAACAGATAAATTGTTTAATCCGTATACAAAGAAAATACCGCAGTATATTTCACGTGGAGGATAAATTCGAGAGAATATTAGAGATGATAAAAGAATCTGGGCTTGAGAAGCCTAAACGTGATGAAATCATAAAGATGATTGAAGACGCAATTCAAGAATTCAAAAACGAGAAAACAACATCTGATGGAGAGTAGTTGGATCTCCACCAAAAAGAGCAATCAAGCGTGTTACAGAAGAATTTTCCGAACATCCGCATTACCCGCAAAAAAGAATCATTGCGGAAGAATTCTGCCTTATGTAAAATAGTCAATTGGACACTACTTTATCTTACAGCAAATTCTTTACATCCATCCCCTCAAAAAGACTCTGAAATCAGTATCCTTTAACCTGCAAATCCCTGCATCCTCTATAATTTCAAACCCTTCACTCACGCTCTTGCACACACTCTTCCCAAGCGAGCACGTCATAAGCCGCTCCTCTAGAAGCCCTTTTGCAGTCGGATATTTGCGCTGGATTTCAAAGACGTATTTTCCATTTTCGATATAGCCTCCGAAAACGCCGTCTGCCCCCTTGTATTTTTCCTTGAACTTCTCGGCGTGGGTTTTGACCCAGACGGGAGGACCGATGTGCTTTTTCACATTGGGGAGGGTGCCGGAGATGAGCTCAAGCAGGACTGCGGTTTCGGATTTGCCTGACCAGACGCCGGTTTTCATAACAGTAAAATCATATTCTTTCAGTAGGGCAGCGGCGGCTTGCTCCATTTTATAGAGCTGGGGGTAGAGAACGTCTTCTACCACGTCAGGGGTTTTGAAGACGATTGCAAGTTGGGTGCTCTTTCGGGCTTCAAGTTTCTCGCGGATCTCGCTGTCCTTCAAGGGGAGGGGGGCGGCTGGGAAGAAGAATCTGAGTTCCGGGTTTTTTAAGAATTCCCGGCAGTGGTCTATGAACATGCAGAATTTGTCAAGGGAAAGGGCTGCTGCCACGTTCCGCCTAGGGTCGGTTGGGTCGACCATTACGAGAGGTTCGTCGTGTTCGATTTCTGAGTGCTGCATAATATCGATTTTCTGGCCGGGCTTCCAGGAGCAGGCTGCATGGACTGTGTTCTCGAAGGAACCGTAGTGAATTATCAGAAGTTCGGTAAAGTAGCCTGAAAAGCCCTGGGTTTTCAGTTCTGAACCGTAAACACCACCCCCGCGCATAAATTGTTTCAGGAGCAGGACTTCGTCTTCGAGCCCTTTTACGCGGGGTTTGACAAAATCGTTATGAAAAGGTGTCCTGTCAACTGCGGATTTGATTCGGGAGGCCGAGGCAACCCTGAAACAGGGGACAAGATCCACATCAAAGCCTTTGTATATGATATTCAGGTAGGGATGCTCAGCATGGCGGTCTTCGGCATGTTCGGCATGTTTTGCAACTTCCCTTGCAATTGCCATGCCCATGGTTTCCAGTTTTTCTCTGGGTGTCTCTTCAGGAAAGCTTATGAAGACATCAATATCATGAGTACCTGAAAGCCAAGTGCCTCTGGCAGCTGAGCCCACCATTCTCACAAGCACATCCGAGATGCCAAGCCTTTCAGCTGCTGTTTTTACCTTTGAGGCAAGCTCTTCCTGAATAGTCAGGAGTTTTTCTCTCTCAGGTTCAGTGGGTTTTATTCTCTCAAGGACTGCAAGCTTTAATTTTTCGGGAATGTCTGTATAAGTTTCCATGCCAGGGACGGCTCCATATTTTACTTGGTCTTATCATGTAGAATAAATCTGAGTTACTCTGATTTTCTGCTTATAAGTGTCAGAAATCGCCTCTTCAAACTTATAACTTGTGGATCTTCCTAGCTTCTCTTAGGGAGGACAGCCCGAATCCCGCTTGGAAGCATCCATTTCGTTCACTTAATTCGCTCAAGCTCAAGCCTTTTTTAAAAAGGCTTGAGCGAAAACATTTTGAGAAAAGGTTTTATCGCAAACTTTTTTGAAAAAAGTTTGATCAAAAATTAGCATGACGGCGTGGTCAAGCGGCGCAACGCTTGGTGATAAAAACAAACTTTTTAAGAAAAAGTTTGATCAAAAACAGCATTTTCGGTCAAGCCTTTTCGTAAAAGGGTTGCAGACCAACGGTTTTAGCGTAGTGCAAGCTTTTTTCAAAAAGATTGGTCGAAAAGCCCCTAGTATCTTCTCTGGTTTTTCTTTCTTCTCATCCTGATAATTACTGTTTCTGAATTTGTTACATTTTCAAAAAAGTCGTCTATAAAGAATTCTAAGGCATTCATGTCGTAAAATTCCCTCTTTTTTAATCTTTATTTTCTTTATTCTTTAATTTTCCAAAAAAAAATTGTTTAATATCCAAAAATTTTTTATTTGATGTCCGAGATATTAGAAAATGTACATAGTTGAATACTTTAGATATAACTCAGATTGACGGGAGTATTTTTGCTAAGGACATAATCCGGATATTGAGGAAATTACTTTTTTCCCTGTTTTTTCGGAGACCTGAAAATTCTACTCCCACCTGATAACTATAGAGGAGGCCTTATTTGGGGACTAAAACCTACACGAAGATTTTATGTTTGTTTCTGTTACTTGGGCTGCTGTCTGTAAACGCAGCTGCCCAGGTTTCAGATTCGGCAGGCAACCGTATCTGGGATGAGAATGCAAACCAGAACCTTACCTACACCTGGACGCCTCAGACCTATTCGGGTTTTTACTATGACCTGGATACTGGAGAAGGCTCCGAGAATCTGACAGTTCAGCTCAGTGAGGGCAGTCGGACAATTGGAGAAAGGAACCTGCAGTATGAAACCGTGCCCATACAAACGGCTTTTGAATACACCGATTGGGGTTCTTATGAAGTTATAGGGTTTATGGCAGAGCGCTACTTTGCAGGGTACAATGCAAACTCAAGCTTTGCAGATGATGAGATCAGCGTTATCTCTGACGGGCAACTTTCAAAGATTCTGATCGATTCCGATGACAGGAGATCGCTATACACAGGTTCTTCTCTCATTCTTGAGGACGGATATTCCCTGAATATAGTTGAGGTTGATATAAACGGAGATACTGTCTGGGTACAACTTGAAAAGGACGGCAACATAGTCGATGACGCTTTCCTGTCTTCCAATGACGATTATGTGTATACTGCTGAACTAGGGGATGTAGAAGATGTGCCCATAATTGCAGTCCATTTCGACCAAATTTTCAGCGGCAGAGAAACCAATGCAGTTTTCGTGGAAGGGATTTTCCAGATCTCTGATCAGTATGTGCAAATTCGGAATGGAGATGAGTTCGGAAAAATGGAGGTAAGTTCCACCTCAAGTTCAGGCATAAGAATGAGAAACAGTGACTCTATCACACTTAGAAGGGGTGATACCATCGATATCATGGGTAAACTGAGCTTCGTTGTCGCTGATGCCGATGATCTTCGTTTTGCCCCAATAGTTGAAATCTCAGAGCCCGGAACCTATGAGTTAAGGGGAACAGTACACGATGATAGGTTTGACACTATGGCCTGGACGCCTTTTAACTTCGAAGGTTTCTACTATAATATCGACGAAAATGTCTCAACTGAAAGCCTTGTCATTGAAGAACTCGATGGCAGGACAATTGATGACGGAGATCTCGTCTATTCTACAAGACCGGCACGTGTTGAGTTCGAACATGAAAACTGGGGGAGCTATGAAGTTATCGGCTTCATGGCAGAGAAGTATTTTGCAGGATATCCTGAAGCCACTCTTGGTAACTCGAACAGCATAAGTGTACTTTCTGACAATATCCTTTCAAAAGTTCTTATTGACGATGATGACAAAAGATCCCTGTTTACTGGTTCTTCTTTAGTCCTTGAAAACGGTTATTCCCTCGAAGCAGCTGAGGTTGACGTTAACGGGGAAAGAGTACTCTTTAACCTTTATAAAGACGGAGAACAGCTGGACTCGGGAATAATTTCCTCGAACGGGGATTATATCTATGAAGCCGATATCGGAGGCGCTGAAGATGTCCCTATCATTGCAGTCCATGTAAGCACAGTCTTCCGTTCCCGTGAAACCGATGCCGTGTTTGTGGAAGGGATATTCCAGGTCTCGGACGATTATATAGAAATTTCCGAGGGAGACTCTTTCGGCGAAATGGAGGTAAGCTCAATTTCCGATTCTGGCATCACAATGAGAAACGAGGACTCAATCTCCCTTTCAAGAGATAAGGTTATTGACCTGATGGGCAATGTCAAATTCAGGGTTGCCGATGCTTCAGTCCTGCGCTTTTACCCCTTTGTTGAAGTCGAGATCGGGGAAAGAGATCAACTGAATATCGAAATGCCAGATGTCCTTGAGGTCGGGAGACAAGCTAATATCACGGTAACTGCGAGAAACGTGTCTGTCGGAGATGTTGAAGTCTTTGTTGGAAACGACAGAATAGGCACTACTGGCGATGATGGCAATCTGACTTTTACGCCGGGCAGTGAAGGCAGCTTCACTGTGACGGCAAATCGGGAAGGGTATGTTTCCGGAAGTAAGGATATTGATGTTGTCGCACAGGGAGTCCTGAAACTCCTGATTTCAGTCTCACCTGAAACTGTCCGGGAAGGAGACCAGATTAGCATAATGGTTACGGACTCCGTAGAAAACCAGCCTGTTGCAGGAGCGGATGTCTTCTTCGGCGGACAAAGAATAGCTGAACAGACAAATTCAAACGGTACCGTATCTCACTGGGTTACTGCTCCGGGCACGTACATGATAAATGCTACGAAAGAAGGGTATGAAGAAGGAGAGACTGTTATCGAGGTAATAGAAAATGCACCACAGTTTACCTTCTCGAATCTCACAGTAGAGCCAGCTTCGGTTGAGGCAGGTAGTCCGGTAAATATCAGAGTGGATGTCACAAATACCGGAAATGTGGCAGGAGAAACCCAAGTGGATTTACTGGTTAACAACGAACCGGTTGACTCCGAAAACATAACCCTGGAACCGAATGAAAATACAACAGTAGAATTCTCACACACCGCGGATGAACCAGGAACATATACCATTGAGGTAGGAGGGCAGACTGAAAGTTATGAGGTGACCGAAGAGGCTCCTTTCTTGAGTGGGATAGCTACGCTTGGAATACTTGCCACAGCATTTGTTGTCCTCAGGAAAAGAAGGAAGTAATTAAGAACTGATGGGCACTTCTGGCTCTGTGTTAAAACTGCACAGACCGATGAAAAAATATGGAAATGAATTTCTCGGGATTAAAAATTAAGCAACAGAAACTGGACATCAGATTTATGATTTCCAGCTTTCTGTTTCTTTTTTCTACGATTCTTATTATTTTCTATAATTTACTATTATTCTTCTATCACTTTTTTGTCACCTTATTTTGTTAGTACTTTTATCATCTTTTATTATTTTTTATCATTTTTATAATTTTCGTACCATTTTTACAATTTTTACCATCTTTTACAATTTTATATTATTTTTATTGTTTTTCTTTCCTTATCCAGACTGACTTCCTTTCACTTTTACCAGATCTCATTCCAGGAGTCCCACGAAAATCTCATTCCCAAAGTTCCCACGAATTAATGTTTGAGACGACAGCTTAAAATAGTGAACTACGATTGTTGATTATAATGCTTGAAGCCTTGACTTCCTTTCTTGCCGATTACGGTTATCTGAATCTCTTTGTGCTGAGCTTTCTGGCTTCCACAATTTTGCCTTTAGGGTCGGAAGCGCTCATAATAGCTCTCATTTATCAGGACTTCAATCCTTTTGCTGTCGTTATGGTAGCGACTTTAGGCAATTTTCTCGGATCCTGCACGACTTACTATCTCGGATTAAAAGGGCGTCCGGTACTTGAAAAATACCTATCTCCTTCCCCTGAGAAGATTGAGAAAATTGAAAAATTTTTTAAAAAATATGGTCTTTATACCCTGCTTTTCACCTGGGTACCGGGTATAGGAGATATAATTACCATGGTTGCCGGGCTTATGCAGCTCCCTTTCCGGTACTTTTCTGTCATGGTTTTTCTTGGTAAATTTGGGCGTTATTTTACAGTTGCATATCTGACAGCTTTCTTTAGCAATTGATTTGCGGTTTTCTAGATAAGTTTAAGTAATTTGCTTAATTTTATAAATTAAATAATTCTTTTAAATTCACCATCTCAAGTAAATTCCTTAAATTTCATTTATTCCATCGAATTTTTCATGCAGCTTCATCTTTTTACTTTTAAGAATTTATTTTAGGAGCAATCTTTCACAATTTTTCAAAAATTATTTCTCAAACGGGAAAAACAGATATATTTATGTAGTACGAAGTACAATATTAATTCGCTAAAGCAAATTTAGTTGATATCCATTGCTCCAATTTGTTCTTTCTTGCCCGTCTTCCAGGGTTTTAAAACGGGATCTGTATTTGATTATAACCTCCATTTTTTATATTTTTTTCCTTTTCTTTTTCTATTATTTTTCTATTCTTTACTCAACCTAGCTTTTCATATCCAGGACTATCCTGTCTTTTGAACTAACAAATCTAATTTTTCACTTTTGTTCTCTCCACTAACCTCATGTAATATCCTTTTTTAAATATTATTAAAAATTGGGCATAATTATTTACCTTATTTATATCGAATAATGATTCAAGTTTACTTGTTCTACTCTATACTTTCCAAATTTCGAAAATATTATCTACCTTTAGATTAATTTGGTAAGCTCTCACGCACTCGCTTCTGCCTCACCGTAACCTTTATCTATAAATGAACTCAATTTAACTTGCCTTAAGTCCAATAATGTTTACTTGATATCACACGGTGATCCTATGCATATAATGGAAGGTTTTTTAAACGCCCCCTGGTGGCAGTTGTGGTTTATAGTATCCGTACCGGTGATACTGTATGGGATTTATAAAATGAACAGGCTTGTAAATGAAAAACGTGAGATACTGCCTCTTCTGGCTGTTGCAGGTGCGTTTATTTTCGTGCTCTCTGCACTGAAATTACCTTCTGTTAACGGAAGTTGTTCTCATCCTACCGGAACCGGGATTGCTGCAATCATGTTCGGACCGGCGATTTCTGCAGTGCTCGGGACCATCGTGCTTCTCTACCAGGCTCTATTCCTTGCCCATGGCGGATTGACAACCCTTGGAGCAAATGTATTCTCTATGGGAATAGCAGGCCCTCTGGCAGCATATATTGTTTATAAGGCAGGTATGAAAGCCAGGATTAATTTTTATTTCGTTGTCTTCCTTGCTACAGCTATTGGAGATTGGGCAACTTATGGCGTAACTTCTGTACAGCTTGCGCTTGCCTATCCTGAAGGAAATATCCTTACCTTAGGAGGATTTCTGGCCCAACTTAAGATATTCGGGGCTATCTTTGGACTTACGCAGCTGCCTCTGGCAATTATGGAAGGTGCGGTCAGTGCTCTGCTCTTCAAGTACGTGGTCAACGTAAAAAGTGATATCCTTGTGGAGATGAAAGTAATTGAAGCTGCAGTTGTTCGAAAACTTAGAGGGAGCTCAGCATGAGCAGAAAACTGGAAATTATTGTGCTTGCCATCATCTTGATCTTTGCAATTCAGTTTGTCTATATGTCTTCGACAACAGATGCCGAATATATGGGAGCCGACGGGCAGGCTGAAGACGCAATAATTGAAATCACTGGCGGAACCTATGAACCTGTAGCAGAACCCTTCTGGGAACCTCCGAGCGGTGAAATCGAGAGCCTACTCTTTGGGCTTCAGGCTGCTATAGGTGCAGGCATCCTGGGATATTTCTTCGGATATTACAGGGCCAAAAAGAGATATGAAAGCGACCTTGCCTACGGAGAAAAAAGTAAGTCCGAAGGAGATAGCCAGTCCCTGTAATCTATTTTTATATTTTTTCACCATGTTTCCTTCCTCTCAGGTAGGAAGGTTTTTATCTTTTGTCTTTTATTTTTAGCCTTTAATTTTCAGGTTTCATCTACCGTTCTGCAGGTTTTCAATATGACAAATATCCTTGATGACTATGCCCTTATTAGCCCTCTAAGGCACCGAAATAACTGGCTAAAACTGGCAATAGTGCTATTCGGTTTGCTTGCAGGAGTTTCTTCCAGGTCTCCTATCCCTCCCTTTTTCATAGCTCTGTGCATGAGCTTTGCAACAGTTACCTTTGGCAAAGCACCCCTCTATCTGTATGTAAAACTTCTGCTGGCTCCTATGGGCTTTGCAGTTATCGGAGTTTTTATTATAGCCTTTTTTTCAGGTACAGGACCTGAACTTCTGTCTTTTGAACTCCTGGGTTATCCTCTCGCTGTAAGAGCAGATGGGTTTGAGCTTGCCCTGCTGGTACTTGCAAGATCAATAAGCGGGATGTGCTGCCTTTACTTTCTGGCACTGACAACCCCCATGATAGAGCTCTTTGCGGTGCTTAAAGCCTCCAGGCTCCCAGAGTCTTTTATAGAACTCTCCATGTTGATTTACCGCTATATTTTCGTCTTCCTTGACATGGCTCTTTCCATCAGGTACGCCCAGACCGTGAGACTGGGATACTCAAATTTCAGGCGGTCTATCCGTTCCCTGGGCATGCTTGGGAGCACACTTTTCGTCCGTTCCTGGGAACAGGGGGATAAACTCTTCCTAGCCATGAACTCAAGATGTTATGATGGGAAAATGGCACTTTTCGAAGTGCACAGGCCTGTAGGAGCACCTGAGATGCTACTTACTTCAACCTATTTTCTCCTGACTCTCGCACTTCTTTATCTAACAAAAAACGCATCTATTGTCTGAGGTAAAAACTTATGATAATTCTTGAGACCAGGGACCTTAAGTATACTTACCCTGATGGGACCGTGGCTATTCAGGATCTGAATATTGAAATTATGAAAGGAAAGAAAATTGCCTTTGTAGGGCAGAACGGCTCCGGTAAGTCCACCCTTTTCCTGCTTCTTAATGGGACCCTTAAGCCGAGCCAGGGTGAAATTCTGTTCCACGGTGTTCCTTTCAAGTATGATTCAAAATCTCTCCGGGAAATTCGGAAATCCATAGGGATAGTCTTTCAGAATTCCGATGACCAGATTTTTGCTCCCACAGTATTTCAGGATGTAGCTTTCGGACCTTCAAACCTCGGTTATCCGAAAGAAAGGATCGACACCTGCGTTCAGCTTGCCCTTGAGCAGGTGGGTCTTTCCAGGTTTAAAGACAAACCTCCTCATCATCTCAGCGGAGGACAGAAGAAAAGGGTCGCGATTGCCGGTGTAATGGCAATGGAACCCGAAGTGATTATCCTTGACGAACCCCTCTCAAATCTTGACCCAGTCAGCGCGGATGAAATCATGGACTTAATTAACGAGTTTAACCACTTTGGGAGCACTATTATTATTTCAACACATGACGTGGACCTGGCATACCGCTGGTCTGATTATGTATTCCTCCTGTCAAATAGCAAAATAATAGGGCAGGGTACCCCGGCAGAAGTTTTCAAAGACTCCGAGCTGCTCAAAAAAGCTGGGCTAAAGCAGCCAACAACCCTTGAGATCTACCACGAGATAGAAAGAAGGGGGCTTGCATACGGCAGGAATACCCCGAAAACCATACCCGAGCTTGTCAATACCTTAAAACCCCTTGACCTGATGTGGGTTGAGGTTCCTCCTGGCGTAAGAGAAGGGGATAACCTGAACCTCGGGGTGATGTATGGAGAATATGCAACCCAGTCGCCTTACGAGGCCATTAACGCTACTGTGCTACATATTCATTCAGACGGAAGGGCTATTGTTGAGTTAAAGCGCAAAGGGATTAAAGCGGGCGGAGTCCTGCTTTACGATACTGAAAGCTATTCCTTGCCTGAAATAAAGCAGATCCTCAAGAAAGGAGAGATTGCCTTCGTCGGAGCTATGGGCAAGAAAAGTAAAATCCTTGCTGAACAGGACGGAATCCGACTGGATGTCACTTCAGGTGTTATAGACAAATCTATCCTTATGGCGCTTTGTGGAAAACGTTGTCTTATTCTTACAGCCGGCGGGATGGTTGACCATGCCCTTAAAAGAATAAAGGAATACGTGGAAAAAAGTGGAATAGAATTTAAGGTTGGAGTTGTTAACAGGGAAGAAGACTGTCAGTGGCTTGAAGAAACCGAAGACAGCCCTGAGACGATAAAGATATAATTTTCCCTTCTTTTCTCCTTTTTTCCTCAGACCTCACTATACTTAGCCCTTCTATGTATTGTAATTAATAGTATATCTGGAAATTTATCTCATTTTACGCCAGATTGCAATGTGAGGAATAGTTTCATAATATCTTAGCTCCAACACTGTTTACTACAACAAATGATAAGACCATCCGAAACCTGGAGTTTTTCCACTCCGGGAAAAGAGATCTGTCGTTTGTGAATGCTCTATTTCAGTGGGGAGGTTTGATAAAGATGCATGAGATGCATAATATGCCGGATAGTCTGTATATTCCGTCTAAAGTGCTAACAATAATAGGTGCAATTAACTGGGGATTTGTAGGTCTCCTGAACTTCGATCTGGTAGCGGCTATATTTGGGAAGAAGTCCTTTATCACGCGGCTAATCTACACTCTTGTGGGCCTGGCTGGAGTCTACCTGATAATGAAACACAAGAAAAAGTTAGCTATGAAAAAGCACGAGGAGGAAATAAAGGGCGAGAAACGTTACAGTGGTAAACAGTACAGCTGGAGTGGGATTCAGTAAAATATGAGAATTGTATTTTTATGGGATTTGCTTAGAATGTGACTTTGAATAATATATTGAATAATATGTGCTTGCAACACCATGTACATATTAATTTCTTTTAAGCTTTTTAGAGGCAATGTGCCAAAAGTTCTGTAAATTCTAAGTGCCAATAAATTAATTGTAAACACAACAGTCTAGACTACTTGTTGCGTTTTTCTTTGAAATCCCATGTTTTACTTATGCATAGATTTTAGCACAAAAGCTCTGTATTTCATTGATATTCATAGCAATTTGCGCTGGGATTGGCTCAAAGTAAGATGAAACGCATAAGTTTTAGGAAAATCGCTGTAGAAAGCCGGTAGGTATTTGGTTTGCGTTCCCACAATGACAGAGAAGAATTATGCACCCAGGCCAGAAAAGTCAAGAGAAAACTTTTCAATTGATGGATTACTTGCTCAACAAGCAAGGATTGAAAATGAGCTTAGTAACTTCGTAAAACAGCCTTTGTAGAATTCTACAAAGGCTGTTTTAGATAGTGAATAATCTGAAGTACCTGAAGATAAGCTTGAACTGAAAATTAATTAGGAGTCTATGCACCATAATAAAGGTAATCAAGACGTACAGTAAAAATATTTTCGTTATTTTCAAGCTCATTTTTAATTCTGATTGCATCTTTCTCCGGAATCCAATTCTTAGATCCATCTCTAAAACAAATTACGCACCAGACAAACTTTTTCAATTGAAGATCATATTTATATAGCATATTAAGAAAATTTTTATCATTGGTAGCTTCTTCAGATACCGTGATTATGTAATAATGGCTCTGTAGAAATCCTCTGAAATAACCAATCATAACAAATTAAAACTGAATTGCCTGATTCAATTTTGCTGAGAACTTTAAGTCTATTAATGACGATTAAGTAGGTTTTCTACAGAGCCAGAATAAACGGAAAATATAGAAAACAATTAAACAAAGACTTTGATAAGATCACATACAATAGAAGGAATATAGTAGAGACAATAATATCTGTTGTAAAAAGGAAATTTGGAGAAACATTAAGAGCAAGAAAGGTTAGAAATCAAGTAAAAGAAGTAAAAGTTAAACTAATAGTCTATAATATAAAAAAAGTAATAGAATTATTATGGATTAAATTAAGGATTTCTACAGAGCCCATATCTAAATTCTGCGATTGTCTCCTAATCTTTGATTGTTTGATAGCTTACACAGAAAGCATATATAGAATAAGTATCCCACCCGTATTCAAAGATATATTGAAAACGACTTCTAAAATCACAAACTCATCAATATCTCTATCTTTGGCTATATATCAAAAGTTCTGTAAATTCCAAATATCGTATATTCAAAAGTTCAATAGGATACACAGTCTTAAAATATAACGGAATATAAACGATTTTATAAATATAGATTCCAAAGAAAGAGTACTATTGTACCCCATTTTAAGAAATTAACTTAATCTTTTTTCTGTTTCATCTAGAATTTTTGATATTAAAGGCTTCAAAGAAGAAGCATCATCAATTGCCGTATTCCAAACAACCTCAAGATCAACACCAAAATAGCCATGTACTACTTTGTCTCGAAATCTGGCCATATCTCTCCAAGGAACCTCAGGATACTTAATTTACAGAAAATTAGGCACATTGCCTTTTTAGAAAAAGCAAGTGAAAAATAAGAAACACTTTTTTTCTGAATTGTAAGTGCCTAGGTAAATTTAAAAAGGAATTATAATTCCGTGTAAATCTCCCTCAGCATAAGTGCGTCTTGCTCAAGAATAGGGCTCTCAATTATTACCCGCCCTCTGGTATTGAATTCTTTCAAAGTTTTCATAAGTATGGGGTAATTAAAGTCGGATTCTTTGAGGTTCAGGTGCTTCTTTTCCCCATTGATGCCGTATTCCACGCCTGAGACATGCATGTGCATATTTGAAAGCCCTTCATTTCCGAGGCTTTCCTCGACCCGGGAGAGGATTTCCGTAAACTCCTGGTAGGAGTTCTCCTTTCCTTCCCTTGCGTGCAAATGGCAAAAATCAATACAGGGCATAACTCCTTCGATTTCTGCACTTAGCTCAAGCACTTCTTCAAGTGTTCCAAATTGGGTACGCTTGCCCATAGTTTCAGGGCGCAGGACTGCAGGAATTCCTTCATCCTGAAGCTGCTTGGTAAGTATTTTCAGGGCTTTTGAGACACTCTCAAAGGTGTGTTTTTTGCTGCTTTTCTGATAGAAACCGGCGTGCAGCACAATGGATTCTGCACCGCAGAGGCTGCCTATCCTTGCAGCCTGGTAGATCCTTTCAAGGCTTGCTTTTAATTTTTCTTCTTCGTAAGAGTTCAGGTTGATGTAGTAAGGGGCATGGACACTCAGGGCTACTTCTTCTTTTATCGCAGCTTCCAGAACGTTTTTTGCCCCATTTTCGCTCATACGCACTCCCTGAACAAATTCAAGCTCCATACAGTCAAGGCCAAGTTCTCTTATCCGTTTAATTCCCAAGATGCTGCTTGTTCCTTTTGTGCTTCTTGGGATCCCTCCGGTACCGAAAAGCAGCTGTTTTGAGGACATTTTCAGCTATCCTTTTAGAAGACTCCTACAAAGTCCTTTAGCTGCTTTGCTCTTTCAGGAGACAGCTTTTCGGCAACTATTGCAGCCAGCTCCTCAAAGTCTTCTCCCAGGGACTGGACGTCTTCCTTTCCCTCCAGCGCAAGCCCTACAAGGTAATCAAGCTCATCGGGGCTCAACCTCTCCAGCCTTTCCCTGAAATCTTCCGGCGACTCGGCAAACTTATGTGAGACCGGGCGCAGAATAAAGGGAAACTGGTGTCCTGCTTCCCTGGAAGTCAATCTGCCCCCGGCTTCAGGGGCAAGTTTGTTAAAAATCTCAATATCCTTTCGTGTAAATTCTCTGGGCATACTATCACTTTATGTTTCTGTCCTGATTTATATCTACTTGGATATAAGCAATGCCAAGTGGACTTATTCAGTGCTTTATGTCTTTTTTCAGCTTGCCGTGCCTGTCAATCTCCCCTTCTGCAATCCGTGTTGAGGAGATCGGGATTCCATCCTCAGCCAGTACATATTCAACGTATACGATTTCCAGAGGCTTCTTTCCTTTTTCTTCCCTGATGCGATTGATTTTAAGGGCTACCGGATAGGTTTCAGGAGAGACAATTATATAGTCGAAATCTTCCTCCAGTGTAGGGCCATAAGGGTCATTCAGCTTTGTAATCTCATACCTGTCGTCCAGAAACCCCATCTTTTTTATAAATTGAATTAACTGGTTTCTTCTTTTTTTATAATTATCGACGCTGTGGCTTTTACTCACCATATCATCCGATGAAAGTCCTATGTGGACCTTTCCATCTCCTGCTATCTCAAATGCTTTTTTAATCAGTTTGGCGTGGCCGTCATGAAAATACTGGAACGTACCGCCGACTGCGACCTTTGGCATGATGGGTGATAATCTACCAAGTAAAAAGAAGTTTTGGTTTTTCCCCGGATTTCAGGGAATCATCATGTTTTTTCTCTTTTTTCTCTATTTTTCCACGCTCTTTTCACTTTCTTTTAACTTTCTTCTCTGCTTTTTTTAAATGTGAGTGTCAGAAAAAAGCTTCTTGGTTTTTGCCAGATTTGCCATATCCCCTGGTTATGTTTCCGTGTTTACAGCCACTTCAGAATACTTTCACAGAGCCTCCTCTAGTTATATATACCTGCAAAACTATTGTGGAGCAACTGTTATGCACCTTATACAAACATGTGCATCTTAGGAGAATTAGTAATGAGCGAAATAGCACTCGAAGAGTTGCCCGGAGTTGGCCCTGCAACCGCAGAGAAACTCAAAGAAGCCGGATTTAATACCATTGAAGCAGTGGCTGTAGCTTCTCCTTCTGAACTTGCAACAACAGCTGAAATAGGAGAATCGACGGCTGCAAAAATCATTAATGCTGCAAGACAAGCTGCTGATATTGGGGGCTTTGAGACCGGAGACGTCGTGCTTGAAAGGCGGAAACTTGTAGGCAAGCTGACGACCGGTTGTACGGAATTTGATGAAATGATGGGTGGGGGCGTAGAAACCCAGGCAATTACCGAACTATACGGAGAATTCGGTTCAGGAAAGACTCAACTGGCTCATCAGCTTGCAGTCAATGTCCAGATGGACAGGGAACACGGAGGGCTTGATGGTTCGGTTATTATTATAGACACTGAAAACACTTTCAGGCCTGAAAGAATTGCCCAGATGGTAAAAGGGCTTTCCGAGAAATATGGCATGGATCTTGATCCAAAAGAGTTCCTCCAGAATATCCATGTCGCCAGGGCATACAACTCCAATCACCAGATGCTCCTTGTTGAGTCTGCAACAGACCTGGCAAATGAGCTCAAGGAAATGGGCAAACCCGTTCGCCTGCTGATTGTTGACTCACTTCTGGCTCACTTCAGGGCTGAATACGTAGGGAGGGGAACCCTTGCCGACAGGCAGCAGAAACTCAACAAGCATATGCACAGCCTGCTCCGTTTCGGAGACCTGTTCAATGCCTGTGTGGTCGTAACAAACCAGGTTATGGCAAAACCCGATGCCTTCTTTGGCGACCCCACAAGACCTGTCGGAGGGCACGTTGTAGGGCACACTGCAACCTTCAGGCTCTACCTGCGAAAATCCAAGGGTGATAAAAGAATCGTCCGTCTTGTAGACTCACCAAATCTGCCCGAAGGAGAAGCTGTTATCGCAGTTACGACTGCCGGGCTTACAGACCAGTGAGGTTGAAAAGCCGCAGGCAAGTGAACTTGAGAAACCGCAAATCAGTGAAATCAAGAGACAAACAACGTTGTGATAAATTTACAAAAAGTAACAGATATAAACGGTAAATACATCCAAAGCTGGGTAGGGAAATGTTTTATCTACCCATCTCCAATCTTTTTTAATGAAATTCAAAGCCATTGTTGCCGATATTGACGGGACAATCACCTGCGAGAAAAGGGAACTTCATCTGGGGGCCGTCAAAAAGATCCGCACTCTTAAACTTCCTTTCGTGCTTGCCACAGGGAATATTCTCTGCTATGCAAGGACGACATCAAGGCTTATAGGCCTTGAGGGTGCTGTGATCGCGGAAAATGGTGGAGCTATAACTGTCCGCTTCGATTTGCAGGGTACGTATGAGGAAAGCATGGAAGAATGCGAGAAAGCCTATTCTTTTCTTTCCCGATATTTTAACCTCACCAAACTCGATCCTCTCTACCGAAAAACCGAAATTGCCCTCAGGCGAGACTTTGACCTTGAAAAAGCCCGATCTCTTCTCAAAACCCAGAATCTGGACGTCGAAATGGTTGATACTAAATATGCTATACATATCAAAAGCAAGAAAGTCAACAAAGGTGTTGGTCTTAAGAAACTTGCAAACATGATGGGGCTAAAAGCCAGAGATTTTGTAGCCATAGGGGACTCTGCAAACGACGTAGAGATGTTTGAGGTTTCAGGTTTCGGAATCGCTGTCGGGAACGGGGATGAAATAATAAAGGAAGCCGCAGATTATGTAACAGAAGCTACCTATGGCGACGGAACCATAGAAGCCATCGAATTTCTTGAGGAGAAAGGCTGGATTTAAAAACCTCAAATTAAAAACAGCGCAACAGCGGCTTCCCTAACGCTCCCCAATTAATTTTTAATCTTGAAATAAATCTCTCAGCCCAAGATCCCATTGCATCCATAATTCTTCCATGTTATTACTTTTCTTTAATATTTCAACAACAGTAGGATTAGGGTCTGCAAATATTATGTGGCTATCTTCTTCCCCAAACTCTTTGCGGGCTGGTTTTGCAATCTTTTCTTCGTGTATGGAAAACTGAGCGTCTATGCCTGGCTTGTTACCTCTTGCATCCAATCTTATCCATTTGTCCAGATCTATCAAATATACAGCGTTTAAGCCGTGCAGGAACTTCCTGTTAACATCGCGACTTGAGGAAAGTTTCTGATAGCAGAATCCGACAGGAACCCCGAAAAATCTCAGCATGGCTGCAAGCAGGTGAGCTTTAGCACAGCATATCCCGTGACCCGCCTCCAGAACCTCTGATGCCGTACAGTTAACTTCCTGTGCCCCTATATCGCCTGAGTGATGAATCTCATCCCGAACGAATTCATAAACCTTTTTAATCAGGCTGATCTCGTCGCCTGTGCCTTTCTGCAGTTCAAGGCACTTCTCAACAATCAGCCTGTGGTCATAGTTTATGACTTCACTCTTTTTGAGGTAGTCCTGAAGGTTATCGCTTTCAGTGTACATCTTATTCATCTGCCAGTAAACCCTACAAAGCTTATTAAATTTAAGTTTAATACGGATCTCTTTTTATTGACTCACATACATAAATATGGATAAATTGTAATCTGAAGGATTTATTGAATTCAGAAGACTTACTTTAAAAGATTTATTGAATCCAAGAGACTTACTGAAGTGAGGATTTTTATTAGTTTCAATCTTAAAAATTTACTAATTTATAACTTATTTTGTTACTAAACTTAAAAATTATGTTAATATTTAATATATCTTAATACAATAATGCTAACTTTTAAATAGTATTATCATAATATTCATACTGGAAAAAGAAGTACAGCTTCTTTCAAGAGGCTTTAATCAGCATCGATTTCCTGCAAAACAGGAAGGTTCTGTTAAGCGTTAAGGAGAGAATGCCAGAAACAACATTTTGCTGGCGGAACCTGGTAATCTCAGGGAAAGGAGTATGTAAATGCCTCAAATGCCTTCATGGAATTAAATAAAGATTAAACAAGAGTAAAGGGGAAATATTATGGAAAAAGAGACTAAAAGCGAATTTATTGCCGAACTTCCTATGGGAGCTCAGAAGATATTACAGAGTATGGATTTTCCTGTAAAAAGGAACGAGATTATTGCCCAGGCAAAGAAGAGTGGAGCACTTCCGGACATTCTTCGGGAACTTGGCCTGCTACCGGATAAACAGTATAATAACGCTGAGGAAGTCGCCAAAGAGCTTCATATGATTTATATGGGGGTTCCTTCCTGAAAACTTAATTTACTCTTTTTCATTCAGCCCAATACCCCCGCAGCAAGCTGCCGGGGTGGAAATCTTCTTTTCTCTTCCTTATACCACCCTATAAGATAAACTATTTAGTTATCTTTAATACTCCACAGGAAATTGATTGTTTATAATTCAATTAATTTCCTTAATTTTCATTATTAATAGACCCTTTACCTAGATTCGGTTGGTAAGATTCAAGTTATCTGTTTTGACTTCCACGCATACCAGACAATCAATACCGAAGCCACGACTGCTGAAAACGTCATTAGTGCCCCACCCCAATATGCAGATTGTACCGCATCAACTACGCCAACTAACCAGATGACAGCAAAGATTGTGCCCACAATAATATTTACCCGGCGATTTATCGAATATTTCAGGGTCAGGGATAGGAAAGCCATCAACATCGGAACCAGCATCAAGATTGCAAAGAACAGTATCAGCTCAGGCACTATTTTCTGACCTTCTGCTTCTCCCGCCATTAGATTTTCTATTATACCCGGCTCCATAAGCAACAGTATCTGATGAGCCAGAAAGGCAATTGATGCAAAGAGCCAGAGCACAGAAATCTTTATTTTCCAATCTTCCAAAACCTTCTGCCTCCTGGGGATGTATCTAAACCATACCATTTACAATTGGATAGCTGGGAATGTCAAATCTAATGATTAGATTACTATCCTAATTGTGTGATCAATTTATTTTAAGACATGCTCTTAGAGTTGGAGATTATCGGATACGTTCTCAAATTGATTAAGCTGAAAACAAGGCATATGTTTTCGATATTTTGACGGCTTAACAAGTGCATAAGAAATATGGAAGAATGTGAACTATCAAAACTTCTAGTGTCTATTTTTTCACAGGTGCCTTCATAGCTTTCTGATTTATCTAAGTCCGTACCTTCTGGAAGTTTGCTATAGAATCGACAGCATACAGGGCAAGAAGATTACTTAACCGACGGCCAATGAATTGCAGTTATTTTTGAGCTTGCACTTAAATTTCTCTTATTGTTTTGAGCAGCATTAAGTTCTGTCCACGATGATTAGTGCTGTAAATTCTCGTCAACATCTAGATTGAATATATAACAACAATAGTTCGATGTGACATGCCTTGAAATCACAAAGGGGTGAAAAAAGGATATTTAAAACTTGGAGTGAGTCAGATTTTACCTTTTCCTACCGTTGCTACCGTTTTCTCTATGAAATTTAAGTCTAATATTGAAACTATTTTTCATTATAAAGGCATGAAATTGACAGAATTATATGATTCAATATTTTGCTGGATAGCGCAAGCAAACATAATTAGAAAGTAAAGCGTTAGTAAATGACTTTAACTATCTCCTTTATGATACTTCAACTTGCAATGTACAAAAGCAAATTCATGATGGTGATAATTGTTGCTCAGGCATTAAAACAGATTTTAGTAACCTCGACCCTTTTTTAGTTAAATTTATTTTGTACTCTTGACCTTCCAAAGATTGTACTTCGTAAATCCCCTTCTTCGACAAAAATCCTAACATCAGCAAAGCCTTTTTACGTTCTAAATCCATTATATCGGGTACGTCAAAGTACATTATTTGAGATTGATTGATTTGTTTAATTAGTTTTTCTAAGTCGGTGTCGGTCACTGAGATTGTCAAATACCCAGCAAAGGGATGATAAACTTTAGATTTTGTACCTTTATCCTCTCCCAATATCTGAACATCCTCAAGTCTGATAATAGGAAAATTTGTTTCACCCTTTAAAAAAGATATAACATCTAAAAGTAGTTGTTTACTTTCACCAGTTTTAATTAAGACAGATTCAATATCGGAAAAGTCCCAGTTTATTGAAAACTCTTTATTATCTAAACTTCCAATCTTTTGCAAAAATTGAGACGATTGATTCACTTTGTTCAACATAATAGATGAGACCGTTGCGAAAAAAAGTGTTAGAGCTTTTTCCCTATTGTTTAAGGAGTTCTTTTCATCATCCAACACAATAATTTTGGAAACTTCATTAAGAGCTTCTTCGGGACTTCCAGCTAATAAAAGTACCTCTGCTAATGATATTTCTACGTCTACTCTGTCTGCTTCTTGATTTAATGATGAATAAAGATCACTCGCTCTGCGATAAATTTCTATAGCTAACTCAAAATCTTTATTTTTTAGATATATATTTCCAATTGATAAGAGTGTTTGTGCAACCATTGCCTTATTATTTATCTTTTCATAAGTGTCTAGAGCACACTGGTAGTTTTCGATAGCTAATTCAAATTTTTCATTTTTAAAATATATATCTCCAATTAATTCTAGAGTTTCTGCAACTCCCCTTTTATGACCAATCTTCTCATATATTCCTAGAACCTCTGCCAAACATCCTACAATTCTTTCATAATTCATGGATTTTGCGGGATCCTGTAAATATATAAAAGCCCTGCTATGTTTAACTTTTGCAATATCGTAAATAGCGTTCCTTTCTTCTTGTATTCTTAAAGATTTTGTAATGCATTCATAGGCCTTTTCAAACTTTTTCATTCTAGAGTACAATATTGCAATGTTTCCAAAAGTTTGTGCTATGTTATGTAATGAACCATATTGTTCAAAGATTTCCAAAGCTTCCTGAAAATATTTCATTCGGAGTTCGTCGTCTTCATAACCGAGTAAATTCGCTTTGTTTCCAATTGCAACAGCCTTCAAATAATCATTTTTTTGGGATTCAGCTATTTGTAAGCACTTTTGAGTGTAATCAGTAGCTATTTTATTATTATTTTTATGATGATGTATAGAAGAAAGTAATGTATATACATTAAAAATATTATGTCTCTCTTTAATTCTGTTGAACAAAAGTTTAGACTGGTCAGCATGTTTTAAAGCTAGATCATATTCTCCTTTTGTGTCATATAAAGTGCCAATAGTTAGATGTGCACAAGCAAGTAAATTAATGTCATTTGGTTGGTTTTTTCTTTGAAAAGATTTAATTGAACTTTTTAGCTGAATTTCTATTTTATCCCAAAATCCTTTCGAAATAAAATTACTTGCGTTTTCTATAAGTGTTTTAGATGATTTCTCCTTCAAATCTGCTTTCTCAAAATGATACGCTGCCTCTAAGATGTTTTCTGGTTCATCACTTAGAGAAAGGTAATACTTAGCTGCATTTTCATGATATCTTCTTAACGCTTTCTTTTTAGGATCACTTAAACAGTAATCGCGTATAATATCATGTACTTTAAAAGTGTTTGAACCTATTTCATTAACCAATAACTTATTAATTAACTCGTCAAGTGTTTCAGACAAATCTTTAAATTCATTTACGCTATCGAATGCTTCTATTGTTTCGGGAAGTCTAAATATCGCTATTGTCTGCAACAATATTTTTTCATTGGAAGATAAGGAATTGTAAACTTCAGTCTCAAGATAATCATGGGCTTCTTTGAGAGCTTTAGGCACATTTCGCAATAATTCTTCTGCTGTATCCTTTAGAGCTAGAATGCAAAAAAGATTTAAGTATTGAGGATGTCCATGAAGCCTCTCATGAATTTCCCTTAGCACTAATTCGCTTGTTTCTATACCACGTGTTTCTAGCATCATTTTAGTATGTTCAGGGCTCCATGAATCAATTTGTACCGTAGTCACTCTATTCTCAAGAGTGTCAACTGAATTATAGAATTTAGGCTCATGACGGGTAATTACTATGATTTTTGAATTATCAATAGATAATAGTTCTCTTAATAAAGGGTTTAATTCTTTCTCAGCTTTATGATAATCATCGAGAAAGATGGCGAAGTTACTAGAGTTCAATTCCTCTTTAAGCAATGCAATTAAGACATCATTGTCGTATCCAAAATGTTCTATGGAATTGGCAAGTCTTGGCTTATTTTTTCCTTTTAGAAAGTATGCAAACTTTTTTAAAACAGAACTTAGAGTACTCACTTCACTTAAATTGCCATACCAATAGACATCAAATCTGTCTTTCAGTTTTTCTGCAAATTTAGCTGAAATATAAGTTTTTCCAATTCCTGGTATTCCTTCAATTACTATAATATTTCTATTTAGTGAGTCCGATAACTCATTTAATTTGTCGTCTCTACTAACAAACCCTTTAGTCCTTGGTAGTTCGATTGAAACTTTTAAGTTTTGACCAAAGTCATCTCTGTACAGGAATTCAGGAATTTCAGATAAATCTGCATTCACTTTTACTCTGTAAGCTAGATCGATTTTTAGACCATATTCTAAGAATATTGTTTTCAATTCTTCTATCTTCTCTTCTATTGGTTTCAAAATGAGTACTTCAGTTATTTTACGTCCTTCATCTTCTCTTGGATACTGGCAATTAATCTCTATGGAAAGTCTTCTTTTGCCTTCTTTGGTAACTGGTTCAATAATTAAGCCACTTGTGTAATAATGCTTCAGCCATTGAAGCCGGGAAAAGTCTGGCATATCTTCTTTTAGGATTTCATACAACGTTTCAGGTGCACGTCTATAATCAATGTCAAGCTCATCAGCTAACCTTAGAAGCGATGAAAGTAAACGTACGCGTACTCTCTTAAAACCTATAGCCTGACTTTCATAATCATCTGAACCAAGGTTTACTTTCCGATGCCCCTCTGAGATTAATCTCACGCATTCAGCTTCATATAAGTCAAGATCTAAAGTTTTAAAGTTCTCTTTTATGTAACGACCACTTCTTAAATGGTGTTCGTCTCTTATTAGATCCTGAATTGTGTAAGGTTTATTTTTTGCTTGAAAAATACTTTCTATCCTTGCCTCGTCATCTGGGTATTTACGTTGCATCCCCACATCATGTAAGTATGCAGCTGACAGCAAACAAAAGATCTCAATTTCGTCAAGTTTATCTTCAGGATTTAAGCCATCTACTAAGAGGTCGAGTATGTTTACAACTGCATCCGAATGTTTCATTCCATGTAATGTGTAATAAGTATGGTACAATTCGCCTTTTTCCCAGATTTCTTTTGCTTTGCTTTCAATTACTTTCAATTTAGTGGCGTAGTCAGTACCTAATTGCTGTTTTAATTTCATATGCAGTCATTTATGATAATGAAAAGTAATCTTTATAAGTTTATCTAAATTGAGATTTATTTGTAAGGTTGAACTAAATAATAATCGGTAAGAGACTGTAAACTATCTAACAAATAATTAAAAAATTCAATAAATAAATCATGCATTATTTCAAACCATTAATTCAGTCTATAATCAATAAATAAGATCAAATAGTCTCGTTTTTAAGAAAGAAAGTGCAGAACTAAGCACAAAAGCTTACGTCCTCACTTCTTTTTGAATAAATGAGAGAGATTCAACGCTAAAATTGCCAGTACAATCACGTTTATTGCTATTGATAAGTATGCTAAATTATGCAAGTATGAGCCTATTAATGTGAAATATGCAGGAAAATTGTTAACGAGGATCAAACACAGAAGCAAAAGGCTGCTGCAAAATAAGTTAATCCGCACAGTATTGTACCTGTGTTTGTTAATAGATTCTTTCTTTGTTACATTATCCTCATACCTTCATGTAACAAAGTAATAAATTGCTAAAAATCCTGCTGATAATTGATACCAGACTGGTAGTAAACTCGTGAGACCGTTTTGATCAAAAATTTCTGGATTTCTCAGGTAAGTTTCAGCGCTGGCAATAAGAATATTGACCATGATAGTAAAAAAGACAATTTCACTTGTTTGGGAAAAAATGTTACCATTTATTCTGGAATACATGATGTAAAGTAAACGATTCAATACTTATATTTTTTAAAACTATTTTTTCAATAGAATATTTCAGGACTATTCTCGCGCCTGAAACTCTCCCGAAAAAAATAAAAATTGAGTCTCAAAACTTCTTCACAGCTTAGTAGCTATTATTGAGACAAGATTAAAGTAGTTTCCACCTTCGGCTTCCATCATTTCTATATCCCTGCGGGCGTAGTCGTTGTCGCAGGAAAGCCAGTCCTGCCAGGCTTCTTCAAGACAGTTTAGCTCTTTGCACTCCTGAATGCTAACTGAATCGGATTTTTTCCATAAATCGTACCACCAGTCGCGTGAGTGCAGAGTTAAATCCATATCTTCACACCAGTATGGCTGTAATTCTGCCGGAACCCCGTCAGTGAATTCCTTTTTCAGCCCAGGGACTGCAACTGCTATCTGACATCCTTTTTTTACAAGAGGGGCAAGATGGTCTGTCAGGTAATTTTCCTCAATCCCGAAATAGTGATAAGCATCCACACATACGGCAAGGTCAAAAAATTCGTTGGCAAACGGCAGGTCGTGTGCCTCGGCATGTATTGGGATTATTTTATCTTCCAGCCCCGTTGACCTGATTCTCTCATAATTATCCGTTGCACTGATCCAGAGGTCGGTTGCAAAAACAGTAACGTCATATTCTTTTGCTAGGAAAATTGAAGTAAGTGCCCGCCCGCAGCCAAGATCAAGTACCCGCATGCCTTTTTCAAACTTTAAAGACTCTGCGATCTCCTCAAGTATTTTCATTGGGTTTGGGCCCATCATATTTTCTTTAACAAAGTCAGTATCATACTTGCTGCTTTTCTTAAACGTCAACCTGACCACCTTTCATCAGTTTGTTTATTTTCCATTGCTCTATACTGTCAGACTTTATAAACTAATCGAATTATCCCCAGAAGCAATTCGAGAAGAAAATATAACTTAAAGCAAGTACGCCTGAGTGAGCGAAGCAAGCGATACGGAATCAACGCTCTCAAAGCAGAGTTAGGGAATATAGGAAGAGATCCTCTATGCTGAAATAAACACAGAATAAAAACAAAGTATGAGAAGAGAGGAAACTTCCTCTCTTTGTTTTAATTTACGCTTTTGCTTTCATCTTGTCAATTATTATGTAGTCTTTTATGGCACTAACGGAATCGAAAGGAATCAGGATAAAGTTATCCTCCTTCCTGTACCTCGTTGTGTCAAAATTAGGATTGGGGATAACCATCATGTCAATAATGTTTCCTCCCCTTATCTCGACTACGATGTTGCTTAGTACTCCTATCTCGGTTCCGTCGGTAGCCATTACCTGTTTGTTAAAGAGGTTTCTTGCAAATTCCTTTGACATTTTTTATCGTATCTCCGTAGCAGCGTGTTATGAGGGTCTGGGTAAAGCTTGCTTTTTCACTTTAAACATTTTATTCCATTTGAAACCAGGTTCTTTAAAACTTTTTCCTTTTAAAAGTTGTTCATTTAAAGTATTACTCTTTCAAACCATTACCTGTACCCGATATAACCAGCTGGCTCCGTGAGTTTCTGGCCACCTTTGAACTGTGCCTCGATCTTCTCATAGAACTGAGCAATGTTCTCTGTAATGGTGGGCTTCACCTTCTTGAGAGCTTCTCTAAAGTGCCGCATTTCCACGTATTCCGTGTCAAAATTTTCTCTGAGAGCAATCATTGCGGCTTCCCTGCACACAGACTCTATATCGGCACCCACGTAACCCTCGGTTATATCGGCAAGGGTTTCAAGGTCCACGTCGTCAGCAAGTGGTGTATTACTTGTGTGGATTCTGAAGATCTTGAGCCTGCCTTTCCGATTAGGAGGACCAATGTAGACCAGCCGGTCAAAGCGCCCTGGGCGCAGGATTGCAGGGTCCAACAGGTTAGGGCGGTTAGTTGCGGCAATTACCACAACGTCCCTGAGGGATTCAAGTCCATCCATTTCGGTCAAGAGCTGGTTCAGTACCCTTTCTGAAGTTCGGCTGTCCGTGGATTCCATGCCTGGCATCGCGGCAACCGAATCAATCTCGTCAAAGAAAATCACACAGGGAGCAACCTGCCTGGCTTTTCTGAAGGTTTCCCGGATGGCTTTTTCCGATTCCCCGAGCCATTTTGAAAACATCTCAGGTCCTTTGACGCTTATGAAGTTGGCATTAGACTCCCTGGAAACCGCCTGGGCTATCAGGGTTTTTCCGGTACCTGGCGGACCGTAAAGCAGGATTCCCTTTGGAGCTTTTATCCCCATCTTAGCGAACTTTTCCGGATTTTTAATAGGCCACTCCACTGCCTCAATAATGGCCTGCTTTGCTTCCTCCAGCCCACCCACATCATCCCAGGTAACTGTAGGCATTTCTACATAAATCTCTCTAAGAGCTGAGGGTTCAGCCTCCATCAGGGCATCTTCAAAGTTTTTTCTGGTTACAATGATCTTTTCCAGTCTTTCAGGCGGAATCGCATCTTTTTCCAGGTCTAGGTCAGGTAGATTTTCTCTGAGGCACCGCATGGCTGCTTCCTGAACCAGAGCCAGCAGATCTGCGCCCACAAAGCCCTGAGTCCTTTCAGCCAGATACATCAGATATTTATCTACCTTTTCTTTCCTTTCTCTTTCCGGAGCCTCACCAGCTCCAATTTCGGCTTCACCAGCCTCCTCAGTCTCAGCATGTCCCTCTATTGGCATACCTCTTGTATGGATCTGCAGGATTTCGTACCTATCCTTTGTATCAGGTACACCTATATGGATTTCCCTGTCAAAGCGGCCTGGTCTCCTGAGTGCTGGATCGATTGCGTCTACACGGTTGGTGGCACCTATAACAACAACCTGTCCCCTCTCTACCATCCCGTCAAGCAGGGTAAGGAGTTGGGCAACCACACGCCTTTCCACTTCCCCTGTCACGTTTTCCCGTTTCGGGGCAATAGAATCTATCTCATCAATGAAAATGACTGATGGCGCATCCTGGGTTGCTTCTTCAAAGATCTTCCTGAGCCTCTCTTCACTCTCTCCGTAGAACTTCCCTACAATCTCAGGGCCGGCAATGTAATGGAAACTTGCCCCAGACTCATTGGCTACGGCTTTTGCAATCAGGGTTTTTCCGGTTCCTGGTGGACCGTAGAGAATAACTCCTTTGGGAGGCTCGATATTAAGGTGAGCGAAAAGCTCAGGATGCTTCATGGGCAGCTCTATCATTTCCCGGACACGCATAATCTCTTCCCCGAGACCTCCTATGTCCTCATAGGTGGTTACGCCCCGGGTTGCTTTTTCGTACCCTTGCACCGGCTTTTTGCGAAGCTCGATAAGCGTGGCTTCCGTGATGAGAACAATTGTGTTCGAAGGTTCGGTCTCAACCGCGACCAGAGGAATTACCTGGCTTGTTGTCAGGGACTCGGTCATTGGCTGTGACATCGAATTTATTATAGGAATAATGTCTCCCCTGAAGACTGGCCTTTTGAGGATATGCCTTTTTATAATTTCATTTGCATGTTCCCCAAACTGAAGTTCAGGCCCCCCCTGTGTCATGCTTTCCGGAAGTGCCAGAACAAGTTTCTTTGCCTCCGGAGCTTCAACCTTTCTGATAGTAACCTTCTCCCCTATGGAGACACCTGCATTTTGCCGGATGAAGTTATCAATTCTCACGAGTCCCTGATCCCAGTCCTGTCTGTCAGCTCTCCATACTTTTGCTGTGGTCTTTTTCTTTCCCCTTATTTCAACAATATCGCCTGGCGAGAGCTGGAGTTTCAGTAAGGTTGTAGGGTCAAGTCGGATAATTCCTCTTCCAAGGTCGATAGGATATGCCTTTTCAACCTTCAACTGTATTTCTTCCATAGATCATCCCGAAAATAGTTGTGTCTTTTTGATTGTAACTTTTATTCAATAATTACATAAAATGAACAGATTTTTCCGGACTGCATATTACGGAACTACCTGTTTTCTGTATTAGTTGTCTTTTTATTTCAATGCCTTTGATAAGGGAAGTTTTTATCCCGGAGGGTTTGTTGCGGAACACTCTAGGCTTTGAATTTTCTTTCCAGCCTTCCTATTTTAATACACCCCCTTTTATAGCCTGTACCCTGTCAGGACAATAATTTTATCGGTAGAGGTACATTTGGTAATTATTATTTATATTATATTGCCTGGGATATATTACTCCCTATCTCTTCCATTTATTAAATAAGTTTACCTTATATCCGTTTTTCTCTGAGTATTTTATATATCTGAAGCTACTGTGTATAAAATTGTTTAATTACCAAATCAGTTCTTAAACCTGATAGCTTTCGAATCTGCTTCTGTTATGTCCTAAATTTTCAGGAGCTTGAATTATCAGGAGATCTAGATTGTTTCGAATCTAACCTTACAATACCCCGGAATTGACAGCATGAACCTCGAAATCGCGCAGAACAGAATTATTGACTTTATCCTCAACGAAACTCGTAAAGCAGAAGTAAATGGAGCTGTTATAGGCATAAGTGGAGGAATAGATTCAGCCCTCGCCGCAACACTCGCCGTAAGAGCTCTGGGAAAAGATCATGTACTCGGAATCCATATGCCCGAGTTCGGTCTTACCCCTGCTGAAGACAGCAAAGATGCAAAAGCCCTTGCGGACTGGCTGGGAATCGAGTTTCAGATCATTGATATTTCAGGCATTATTTCGGCTTTCATGGCTGCAGTCCCTGAGAGTAAATCTGCGGACCGACTCTCCATGGGAAACCTGAAAGCAAGGATCAGGATGTCCCTCCTCTATTTCCACGCAAACCAGATGAACCGTATGGTCATAGGTACAAGCAATAAAACTGAGATCTTGCTTGGATATTTCACGAAATATGGAGATGGAGGCGTTGATCTCGAACCCATAGGCGGACTTTACAAAACTGAAGTATGGGAGCTTTCTCGCAGTCTTGGGGTTCCAGATTCTCTTATCACCAAAAAGCCTTCTGCAGGGCTCTGGGCTGGTCAGACTGATGAAGTCGAACTTGGGATTTCCTACGTAAAAGTGGATGAAGTGCTCAGAAAACTTGAGCAAAACGAAGATCTTGAAACCATCCCGAATACGCTCGGAATTTCCGAAGAACAGCTGGACTCAGTCATGAGCCGCATTGAGAAAAGCGAGCATAAAAGAAATTCCCCTCCTGTGCCCCAAATCTTTTGAGAAAATGACTTGAGCGCAAACTTTTTCAGAAAAAGTTTGATCAAAAACCGGCGTGACGGTGTGGTCAAGCGGCACAACGGTTTCTTCTTAACGGGCAGGGTAGATGTTTACGTTAGATCTTTGTTCCCTTACCAGGGGTTTTGCAAGATGTCTGCGGGCGCAGGGCGGGACTTCATATAGTCCTGCGACAAGGTCTCTTTTTACTTCACAGGTGATCTTTGAGGCGGTATGGGTTCTGCATTTTTTACAGCGGAAACCCTGGGCCTGGCCTGAAGACTTCATGTGTTTTCCGCAGTTCGGGCATCTAGGGTTTTCTTCTTTGTAAAGGGGAGTGAGTGATTTTATTTCAATTTTTTCGATATTGAGGGTTCTGGAACTGACACTTCCCGACAGTTCAACCTTATCTCCGGGCCTGAGTTTCCTTATAAGCAACCGGAAGTCCTTTGTAGGTTCGAAGGCTGCGCAGTCGATTTCATTTCCCTCCCTATCGCTGATGGGAAAAATAACATGTCCCCCAGTAATTGTTCTCGGAATTGCCAGGACTGTGCCCTCAAGCCTATAAGAATGCATATCCTGGATTTCAGCGAGACTTGCTGCGGAAAGCAGGTGCATATCCGTACCCTGATTTGTCCTGTATACGGCAAAACGTTCGATAGGTTCGGCCCTGATCAGGGATGCAGCTTCGGTAACTATATCAGGATTTTCTCCTCTTATTCCGAAAAGCACGGGATCACCCGAGCGGGGTACGCAGACAACTAGCCTGTTTTTAAGGTCCACAGTGTCCCAGGTGCCAGGGTATGTCTTCCTGTCAGCCTCAAAGAAACTTTCCTTCTCGACCTCACGTGGGGTCCCCCAGCTTTCCTTTTGCCTGTATGCAAGGTACTCAAAGGTGTGATCCCATGCTTCGAGGTTCAGCATAGCCCCGCAGGCTGCAAGAGATCCTATCAATCCTCTCCCGTTCTTAAAACCTTTTGAAGAAATCCCAAGTTCCGAGATGAGCGTTTTTGCCTCCTGTATTTCGATAACATCCCTTACGGCTTTCTCAAAAAAAATTCCGAGGACAGGTTTGAGCTTATCATAATCATTTTCCGGAATAAAAACTACTCCAGGATTGGTTTTCTCGCATTCCATGCGCGCGAGTTCTTCTATTCTAGACACAACATGGGCAGTTACCTTTTCCGGATAGTCAGTCCTGATCTTCAGGGCTACTGCAGCGTTTCCTCTTGTTTTGTAAGGGATGGTAGGATTCAGGCGTATTAGGAGTGGAAGAGTCTCTAAGGTTCCATAAGCCTGAAGTTCGTCCAGCAGCAGAGCTCCCAGATAGGTTGTGCACATTCCATCGTTTGAGTCAGTATCATCAATTCCGATAATCATTTTTAGATTCCAGTTTTTGCCTCTAGTATCCCAGATGCATCACCATTAAATACATTTTTCGTTACTCTCCGACGTATTTTCACACTGTCAGAATTACCAGAAGTAAAGAAAAATATATATAGATGATCAAATAGAGATTGGTATCGGAATGACAAAAGAAGTTCTCATACATCAAATAATTGATGTATTGACACGTGCAGGTTTTATAATTTCCGATCGATGCAATATACGTCCAAGGAGTTTTGATATTGCCGCACGGAAAGGCGAGATACTATTACTTTGCAAGGTTTTATTTAACATTGACGGTCTGAATGAAGAAACCGCCAGGGAGATGAAGTACCTGGCCGAATATCTTGGAGGTTCTGCTATTGTTGTGGGGGCAAAGACAAGAGATCAGATGCTTGAGGATAGCGTTGTTTACATGCGCTACGACATCATTGCCCTTAATGTGCAAACACTCCACGACTACTTTATTGAAAATGTTCCTCCGCTGGTTTCAGCAGCACCTGGCGGGCTGTACGTCTCCATAGAAGGGGATATCCTCAAAAAAGCCAGGATGAATCACTCAATGTCTCTTGGAACCCTTGCTGCCATGGTAGGTGTTTCAAGGAGGACAATCAGTAAGTACGAAGAAGAGGGCATGGACGCATCGATAGACGTCGTGCTCCAGCTGGAAGAGATTTTTGGGGTTGAACTCGCTAGGCCCATTAATATCCTGGAATCTTGCAGAAGCAGAAAGCCCAGGAAGAAGGTAGAATCCAGAACTGAAGAGCAGAAAAAGCCTTCCACCCTTTTGCCCGAAGATCTCATCCTTAATACAATTTCAATGTTAGGATATGATGTCCTTCCTACCACACAGGCGCCTTTCAAGGCTATCTCACGGGACAAATCTTCAGTTATCCTTACTGGAGTCAGCGAATTCAATACTACCGTAATCAAAAGGGCTCATCTCATGAGCAGTATTTCCTGCGTTACTGAAACCCAATCTGTATTTATTATCAACGGGCGTTCCAAGATCAAATCCGTAGAAAATACGGTAATGATCGAGAAAAAAGAACTTGACAGGATAAGTGATTCACAGGAACTCCTTAACTTCATAGAAGAACGTAAGGAAAATCATAGCAAAGCGTAACTCAACCTTTTTAAAAAAAATTGATCACAAGCCTTTTTAAAAAAAGTTTGATCACAAGCCTTTTTAAAAAAGGCTTGAGCGAAAACCTTTTGAGGGAAGGTTTTATCGCAAACTTTTTCTGAAAAAGTTTGATCAAAAACCATGCTTTAACTAAAACAACGTGGTCGGCGTGGTCAAGCGGCGCAACGCTTGGTGATAAGCCGGCGCAACGGTTTCGGTAAATCTATTTAGCAAGCTTTTGATTTTAGCTCATGGAATTGGGCAAAAATTGGGTGGTTAGTCGGAGCATAGTTCCAAAAAACTAATATATCACTGTTTCAATCTAGAAGCTTCGATGACGGTAAAGATTGCAGTGCTGGTTTCTGGAAGGGGCTCAAATCTCCAGGCGATTATAGACAGCATTGAGAAGGGTTACATAAAGAATGCGGCAATTAATGTAGTTATTTCAAATAAGGCAAATGCCTATGCGCTCGAACGTGCAAGAATTCATGGAATAAGCACGGTTTTCCTTGATCCCGGAGAATATGGCCGGGCTGAGTACGATAAGGCAATTCTGGATATTCTGAACCAGTACGATACGGATCTTCTTCTGCTTGCAGGTTATTTCCGGCTTTTAGGAAACGAGATAATTGAAACCTACAGGAACAGGATTATGAATATTCATCCTTCTCTTCTTCCGGCATTTAAAGGGCTTAACGCCCAGAAGCAGGCATTTGAATACGGGGTGAAGGTTGCAGGCTGTACAGTGCATTTTGTAGATGAAGGGCTGGATTCAGGGCCAATAATTCTCCAGAAGTGCGTGCCTGTGATTCCAGGGGATACGGAAGAGACGCTTACCAATAGAATTCTGGAACAGGAGCATATTATCTATCCTGAAGCAGTCAAGCTCTTTACCGAAGGTAAACTTAAAATTGAGGGTAGAAATGTAGTAATCCTGGCTTGAGCAAGCACTTAGAACAAATACTTAAAACCATGCAAAACCGGAATAAATTCTACTGGGTAACAACTCATTAACCCCTGATAATTATAAATAACCCTAACTTATAGGTACTCACACGAAATCTTACAGGCTATAAGGGCTTTCAAGGTTTCGAAATTTCTTATCTTTAAAATATTCAGGAGTCTTTTGCCGAAAGATCTGAAATTTTAATAGGAAAATCCCCCATCAAGAAGGTTTATAGCCTGAATTATATTCCCATTTATCCGGTGGTTCTTACCGTTAAATGCCCCTGCGTCCTGAGGTTTTCCAGGCTGTCAGGCAACTCCTGCATACATGCACATGTTAGCTTTAAATGATACACAACCCAATCCATAAAAAATCTTGATTTTGAACAATTTTAAATGAACAGGTGACAGTAATGTCTTATATTGAAAAAATTGATCCGGAACTGTCCGAGGCTATCAATAACGAAGCCGAGCGCCAGGAATATAAATTGAATCTTATTGCATCCGAAAACTACGCGAGCAAAGCTGTTATGGAAGCTCAGGGCTCGATTCTGACCAATAAATATGCCGAAGGATATTCAGGTAAACGTTATTATGGCGGCTGCGATTTCGTAGACGTTGCTGAAGACCTTGCAATTGCCAGGGCAAAGGAGATTTTTAACGCAAATTACGTTAACGTCCAGCCTCACTCGGGTTCAGGGGCAAATATGGCTGTCTATTTTTCGGTCTTGCAGCCCGGAGACACTATCATGTCAATGGATCTGTCCCACGGCGGACATCTTTCCCACGGCAGCCCGGTGAGCTTTTCCGGAAAGCTCTATAATATTGTGCCGTATGGGGTCAGTAAAGAGACTGAAATGCTGGATTATTCCGAGCTTCTGGAAAAAGCAAAGGAATGCAAGCCACAAATGATTGTTTGCGGAGCCTCAGCTTATCCTCGTGAGATCGATTTCAAGCAGTTCCGTGAAATCGCTGACGAAGTTGGAGCGTACTTGCTTGCAGATATTGCTCATATTGCAGGGCTTGTAGTTGCAGGTGTACACCAGAGCCCTGTACCTTATGCGGACTTTGTTACCAGCACAACCCATAAGACCCTGCGAGGCCCAAGAGGCGGAATGATTATTTCCAGAACAGAAGAACTTGCAATCAGAGTCAACAAAGCGGTTTTCCCAGGCATCCAGGGCGGTCCTCTCATGCACATCATAGCCGGAAAGGCCGTGGCTTTTAAGGAGGCTATGAGTGATCAGTTCAAACGTGATCAGGTGCAAACCGTGAAGAACGCAAAAACTCTCTGTAAATGCCTAAAAGAGAAGGGCTTTGATATCGTTTCTGGCGGGACGGACAACCATCTTATGCTTGTAAACCTAAACAATATGAATATAACAGGCAAGGATGCAGAAGCCGCCATGAGCAAAGCCGGGATTATTGCAAACAAAAACACGGTGCCCTTCGAGACCCGCAGCCCATTTGTCACGAGCGGAGTAAGGTTCGGAACCCCTGCCTGTACCACAAGGGGCATGAAGGAAAAAGAAATGGAAATAATTGCCGACTATATCGAGACTGCAATCAAAAATGCAGAAAACGATAATCTCCTGTCGGAAATAAGTGATAAGGTCAGGGAACTCTGTTCAAGGTTTCCGGTTTATTGCTAATCTAAGAGTTGGGGTGCTTTTATCAATGTCAGTTGAAGGCTACGAATCACGAATTATAGATGGTAAAGTTCTTGCAAAGCAGATTGAAGATGAGGTAGAGTCAAGACTTGAGGCTCTGGAAAGCGGCCGGGGTATTACTCCTGGACTTGCCACAATCCTCGTAGGCGATGATCCTGCATCCAGAATGTATGTCCGACTTAAGCATAGAGCCTGCGAACGTGTGGGCATCCGGGCAGAAGACCACTTTCTTCCGGCAGAAACCAGTCAGGAGGAACTTATCTCTCTGATCGATAGCCTTAACAAAAACAAGGATGTGCACGCAATTTTGCTCCAGCTTCCGCTTCCGAAACATCTTTTCCCTCAGGAAGCAATGGAAGCCATAGCGCCTGAGAAAGATGCAGATGGTTTTCATCCCTACAATATGGGAAAACTGATGATCGGGGACGAAGGGCTTGTTCCCTGCACTCCGCATGGGATTATCCGGGCGCTCGAAGAGTACAATGTGCCTATCAAAGGCAAAAACGTGGTTATTGTAGGGCACAGCAATGTTGTTGGAAAACCTATGGCAGCAATGTTTCTTAACCGGAACGCAACCGTTTCAGTTTGCCACGTGTTCACCGACGACCTTAAGAAATATACTCTTGGCGCGGACATCCTTGTAGTTGCAGCTGGAGTGAAACACCTTATCAAAGCCGATATGATAAAGGAAGGGGCAGTGATCTTTGACGTTGGAATTACCCAGGAAAAAGATGGCGTATATGGAGACGTTGATTTTGAAAATGTAATCAAGAAAGCCTCCCTCATTACACCTGTCCCTGGCGGCGTAGGTCCTGTCACCGTTGCTATGCTGATGAAGCATGTACTTAAATGTGCGGAAGAAAACTTTTAAAGCACTTTGTTAAGGCTTTTTTACCGGGTCTGTTAATCTTCTTTTTTATTTTTTCCTGAAAAATAAATATTGTGACATGAATGTTCAAGTTAAAGCACTGAGTTATTAAGTTAAAGCATCGAGTACAGGCTAAGGGCTGGATTATAAGGCTGAGGCACGGATTGTAAAGCTAAGGCGGCAGGTTACGGATTTGAGGCATATGTTTCTTGTCTTACTCATTTCACACTAAAAAAAAGTTGTTTTTCCCGGTTGTGTCATATTCGAAAAATCTAGGATTATCCCTCCTATCTTGCCAGCCTATATTAATAATAGTCGGTTTTCATAGCCGATTTCTTAGTTAATGCACAATATTGCTTTCCCAATTGTGCCAGACTGTCTCTACACATCAATATTTTTATGTATTATAGAAGCTTATTTTATTACAATAACGGTTTACCACCAGTAATACTCGAATAATTATTGAGTTTAATTTTATAGGTTTGATACTATAAAATAATCGAGTGGCAGAGTAAGTTCCATTGTAAGTCTTTATAATCGTTTAAACACAACTTCAGCATGTCTTAATCAAATCTACCTGATAAGTCAAGCTGATATGTATTAGTTAATATATCATTACAGTGATTATTTAATTATCCTGATAATAATCATCAAAGAATTCCCCCTGCCCGGAAGCTTCTGGTAACGGAATAAAAGGTTTTTTTCACAGGATTTCCTGGAAGACGAAATAAAATGTATCTCTCGATTCAAAAGCGTGTCCTTGAAATCTTCCATGGCTGAAAAAAGTCTTTATGAACCTGGCTTCCGCCAATGCCTGTTTACCAGTGTCTATTAAGCGTCGGCTGGCGTTATTCATTTAAAACTTATATAATCTGGTTGTCAAAAATGGTTGTTGATACTGATATCTGCGGTATGAAAGTAGGAGACCAGTACCCTTCACATGTAATGGGTATCATTAACCTGAGTCCGGAATCATTTTACGAAAGCTCGGTCGTAAACCCGAACTCTGCGTTCGAAATAGCTCAGAAAATGGTTAAAGATGGAGCAACCTTCATTGATATTGGAGCCCGTTCAACCTGGCGCTTCTCCGAACCTATAAGCAGGAAAGAAGAACTCAAACGTCTTCTGCCAGTGCTCGAAACTCTGGAAGGCAATGTGGATGCCGTGATCTCAGTAGACACAATGTTTTCCGAAATCGCAGAAGAAGCTCTCAAAAAAGGAGCTCAGGTAATTAATGATGTCTCCGGGTTCACAGCAGACCCCAGAATGGTTAAAATAGTAGCGGATTACGGATGCCCCGCTATTGTTATGGCCTCAAATAAGGTTCCGGGTGACCCTCTCGGAATGGATTCTGTTATTGAATCTCTTGATTCCATAATACAGACTGCAGAAACAGGAGGCATAAATCCGAAAAATCTTATACTTGACCCTGCAATAGGCAGATGGACCGAAGAAAAGCTTACTATTTATGACTTAGAGACCCTTGATAATTTTGATCGCCTTAAGATTTTTGAGAAACCTTTACTGGCAGCCCTCTCAAGAAAATCTTTCATAGGAGATGTGCTTGAAAAACCTGCTACTGAAAGATTCTACGGCAGCCTGGCCGCAGCAGCTATTGCAGTCTACAAAGGTGCTCATATTATCCGTACACATGATGTGCCTGAGACCTGCGATGCTGTAAAGCTCTCAGGGGCTATAAGGAGCCGACCAAGTGTAGTAAAAGAGGGCAGGTATGAGGTTTCTGTGGTTGAGGTAAAAGTCCCGCAGGACGCAGCCATTGTAATGCGGAAACTTGGGGTAACCAGGACAGGCTCACAGGTAATGCAGGACAAAAGCGTTCATCTTATGCTGAAAATTCGCAATCTTACGACTACAGAGGCTTTGATAGTAAAACAGGAAATGCTTGCCCGAGGAGGGGATGCAGCCCTGGCAAAGGATGCGGTTTCCCATGAAACAGAAATGACTGATGTACTTGTAATGGGCACTCTGCTTCAGCTTGGTCGCCTTGCCAAGAAACTTGAAGGGCAGGTGCGTTCTCTACCACTTATTGCCGAAATGATCCGCGAATGTATTGCAAACCGGAGCGATCTGGAATATCGATATTTGAGGTAATTATGATTATAACTTCAGCAAAACCCCTTGAAGAAATCCTGGCTCTGTTAAAAGACGAAGACTATATCTTCATAATCGGATGCAATGTCTGTGCTGCAAAATTGAAGACAGGTGGAGAACCAGAAGTGCTTGAGATGTGCAAACAGCTTGAGAAAAGCGGAAAGCATGTAGTAGGCTGGGCTCTCCCCACCGCAGCCTGCAGCATCCGATCTTTTGATTCCCTGGTCCAGAAAAACGAAAAAATAACCGAGGCACGCTGCATCCTGGTAATGGGCTGCGGTAGTGGAGTCTCAACGGTTGCCAGTGTAACGGAGGTGCCTGTATTTGGCTCAAATGAAACTCTCTCTTTGGGCGGTTCGAGTGGAGGAAAGCTGCTCTCAGACCAGTGTATAATGTGTGGGAAATGCACAATTGGTGAATTCGGGGGACTCTGCCCTAAAGCGCAGTGTCCCAAAGGACTTCTGAATGGACCCTGCGGAGGGGTTGTTGACGGGATGTGTGAAGTCAATAGAGAGAATGATTGTGTATGGACCCTAATTTATAATAGGCTGAAAAAAATCAACAGACTTGACCTCCTTTATACGATTCATGCTCCTCAGGAGCATGGACTTAAATAACTTCTTTTTAACTTTTTATTTAATAGGCTCTGTAGAAATCCTCTGAAATAACCAATCTTAACAAATTAAAACTAAATTGCCTGATTCATTTTGCTGAAGAACTTTAAGTCTATTGATGACGATTAAGTAGGTTTTCTACAGAGCCATTTAATAAATATCTTATTTCTGTTTTATCTGATTTGATTTTTATCCACGAAAAGCAACTGCATTATCTTTTATATCTTAGTGTTTGAGATTAGTCAAGAGATCTAGTCTTCCTTGTGTTGTTGTGTTTCACAGGAGCATGGTTTAAATAATTTCATCCCTAATATTCTTGTTAATGCTTACTAATTTTCGTGAAAAACTGAATTCCAACAAATTTCTGATTACTGCTGAAGTTTCCCCTCCTAAGGGCACAAGATTTTCAGTTTCCCTGGAAGATACTCGCTATCTCAAAGGCATTGCAGATGCCTTAAATGTTACGGATAACCAGTGCTCGATTATGCACATGAGTTCCCTGGCTTTTAGCAAGCTTCTACTTGATGAAGGGCATGAGCCTATTATGCAACTCACCTGCAGGGACAGGAACAGGATCGGGCTTCAGTCAGATCTTCTGGGAGCGTATGCTCTAGGTATCCGGAATATCTGCTTGATGACAGGGGATTTTCCTTCGTGCGGAGATCACCCTGGCTCAAAGCCTGTATATGACCTCGATTCCGTACAGCTCCTTCAACTTGTCCGGAAGCTAGATTCAGGCATAGACTTTGCAGGGAACAAGCTGGACGGGGGGACTTCCTTCTGTGCAGGTGCTGTAACTGGAATAGACCCCGAAAAAACAATCCAGCTCATAAAGCTTGAAAAAAAAGTCAGGTGCGGAGCTGACTTTATCCAGACTCAAGCTGTCTATGACGTGGGCATGTTTGAGGAGTTTATGGAGGTTACAAACCACCTTGAAGTACCTGTTATTGCCGGGTTGATCCCACTCAAGTCCCTTAGAATGGCGGAATTCATGAATAAGAATATTTCAGGAATCAGTGTGCCTGAGGAGATTATGTTCCGAATAAAAGATGCACCTGACCCGGTTGAAGAAGGCCTTTCCATAGCTTCGGAGACCATAAAAGAGCTTATGAGACTATCAAGAGGGGTCCACATTATGCCTGTAGGCTCTCACAAAAATACTCCGAGACTGCTTTCTATGGCTGGAATTTCTGGAAAATGATTAAGATGAGAGTTTAAAATGCGCCTGTACTGTAAAAACCTCTTTTTTCACTTTTCAGCGGCAAAGTTCTGTATTTCCTCGTTTTCCACACGGAATCTTTTATTCTCCGCTGAACCTTTTGTTCTCCTGTCTTTCTTGAACACTTTGTTTACATATCCCCTCGCTCTTCTCTGCAACCATTGGATACATTTATCAATATCCTGCAGTATTTTACGCTTTGATTTATATCTATTTTTGATTCAGCAAAACAGGCTAATCATTAATTTCTAAAGGCAACAAAATATGAGCTCAGAAAACGCTTCCATCCAGATGTTCGGGATTAAGACCCCTATTATCCGCGAAGGGGATGATATAGTACAGATTCTAGAAAAGGCTCTGGAGGAATCAGGCCTTGTTCCTGTTGATGGGGATATTTTCGTGCTTGCCGAATCTGCGGTTGGCACTGCAGAAGGAAGAGAAGTCAAGCTTGCAGATATCACTCCATGTAGAAGGGCAAAGGAACTTGGGGACCAATATGGTATAGACCCCAGGGAAATGGAACTTGTGCTTCAGGAATGCGATGAGATTTTTGGGGGCGTGCCAGGCGCTGCCCTTACAATTACAAAAGGTGTTCTGGCTCCTAATGCAGGTATCGATGCTTCCAATTCCCCTGAAGGCTATGTAACCCTGCTTCCCGAAGACCCGCGAAAAAGTTCCGAAAACATCAGGCACAGGCTTGAGCAGCGTTACTCCTGCAGGCTTGGAGTAATCATAGGGGATAGCAGGACCCAACCTCTCAGGCTTGGTTGCTCGGGAATCGCGCTTGGAGTCTCAGGTTTTGTTCCTGTAGAAGACGCTCGCGGAACCAATGACATTTATGGGAAACCTCTCCGTATTACTTATAAGGCTGTAGCAGATAACCTTGTCTCGGCTGCAGAACTTATTATGGGAGAAGCCGGAGAAAGAGTGCCCTGCGTGCTTGTTAGGGGTGCTCCTGTGAGTATGGTAAATGAGTCTCCGGAAATGCCAACTATCTCTATGGAAGGTTGCATGTATTTCGGCAATGTTATTAGAGGCAGAGCCGATAATAAATGTACTGGAAAAAACGACTGATTTCTTAACCTATTCAGGCTTATTGAGGCTTTCTCTTACGAATATATTTACAGTAAAACCCATGAGCTTGAGATAAGCGTTATATATTCTCGAAGATAATACATACAATTATTAAGTCCCGACCCTGTATTTGGTAAATCCAGCTTTCAGGTCGCCTATCATCAGGATTGGGTTTCCGGCAGCTTTGTCGTATATGCCTTTACAGGCAGTATCTGTACGACCCTTCTATGCGCTTTCCGGAGTGGATTAGATAAAAACAGAGAAGGTTTCAGACGTTTCAAGATATTCAGGTGATTTTATGAAGCCGATATTATTGGACTTTTCAGCAACATGGTGTGGACCTTGCAGGATGCAAAAACCGATTCTTGAAGAGCTCGAGAAGAAGTACGGGGATAAGGTTGAGTTCAAGGTTATCGATGTAGACGAAAACCAGGAAATGGCCTCCAAATATGGCATACATGCCGTCCCGACTCTGATCATTCAGAAAGACGGGACCGAAGTAAAGCGCTTTATGGGGGTAACCCAGGGCAGCGTGCTTGCGTCGGAGCTAGATAAGCTCCTCTGACCTTAAATTCTTCTGACAAAGATCGTCCGGGGTTCCAGAAACCTGGGGCTAGTTTTTTTTCCATACGGTCTTTGAGCTTTTTCTATAACTTGTTAAACCGAAATCTAACTACAAATATATAATTAGCTATGTCTATTTTTACACGATTACGTACTTTTTTTGGAGGTTTATTTTATTTCTTTTGAAAGTAAATTTTATTTCTTTTACATGTAAATATTTGATGCCATTTCATATGTTCTTTGTATTAAACCACTAATAATTCTCTAAAATCATTCGCCTTTAGTCGAATTTTCCCTTTACTCAGAGAGTATAATTTTTATTGGAATTACCCACTAAAGAGATATTAAAGGTTTCATAATTTCGTAATAATTACGCCAGTTTTTATAAAAAAATTAAATAAGTAGAGATGAAAAAAATCGAATCCAAATAGAAGAGAATTTGCAATAATAGTGGCCATTTATTTTTCCTTGTCTTCACCTGCATATCTAAGAAATATTTTGTGAATCAAGAATCGAGAATACTATCTAAATAATGTTAGTTGAATAGGATAAATATTTATAGTCAGTATATCCTAATATATCAATGTAAAATGTAAAAAATTTACAGTGGGATGAAAAAACATGAGAATCCGAGTGGTTAGTTCTAGGGAAGAAATCTTTACACTTAACCCTAATGAGCGTGTTGTTCACCTGGCTTTCAGGCCGTCGAACAAGGATATTTTTGCACTTGTCGAAACTTGCCCGAGGCTTGAGGTAATTCAATTACCCAAATCCTATATGGCTACGGTTTCAAAATCTATAGAAATGTTCCTTCAGATGCAGAGAATCCAGCTCATCGAAGGTGATGTATGGGGTCACAGAAAAGATATAAATGAATATTACACCATTCCATCCTCAGTTACTGAGAAAATAAGAGAGATGAGAATCGAAGGTAAATCCACGGAGGATATTGAAGCAAGGATTTCAAGGGAAAATAAGCTTAATCCCGGATTGGTCGCTTATATCATTACTAAAGAAGTTTCTATATGATCAGGGCAGAGTAAGATATGCTGTCAGGTGTTTTACTGGAGATTGAATCGTAAGGTTCGAATCATTCGCGCTTGGAGATCCGATCTCCGGCTTAAATCTCTTTTTTAGAAAAAGCTTATGTAAGGAGGAAGTAGAAAACTGTAAAATATAATTGAGGCGTACTTCTCAAGATAACAAAAAGATTCTTTATTTCTTAAGTTGATGTATTACATTTTTCAAAAGATTTATAATGAGAGGAGATTCCGGAGCCCAGGAAGTTGATGTCGAAGTTACTATCAAAACTAATTAGAAAACAAACTTTACGATTTCTTCAGCTGCAATAATCTTATTTTTTAACTTCTTCTCTAATGGATTTTTCGGGATGCTAACTTCATCAGGTATTGATTCTTCCTTTCAAGACATTGTTTTTTAAAAATGAGCTTAATTTGGCTTCAATGCCAATCGCTGTTTTTATATAAAACTACCATATTACGAATCTACAGCTTTTCCCTAAGCTTAAATATTTTAAGTATTATCTCCTCAGGGATTTAAGTGATTTCTAAAAAATTGATTGATCTTGGTGTGCTGGTGCTCAGGCAGCGTAATTCGCGCGGAACTTTTAAACCACATGTTTCTCTCCGGTTCAGGGATAATGCCGGGGATTTGCGCACCTTTTCCATTGACACTACCCGCACGCCTGGAAAGCATCTCCAACCCGATGCCTATCTTATTACCCATGCCCACTCTGACCATCACGGAAAATCGGCTATGCTCTCCCCCAATGCCGTATGTTCGGAAAAAACCGCAATGGCGCTTGAAATCAGGCATGACAGGAAATTTGCGGGCAGTATGTTCAGGCTCGGGAATGAAATCGATATAGAGGGTACAAAAGTAAAGACCTTCCCTACGGAGCATACGGCAGGTGCAACGGCTTTTTACTGGGAAAACGAAGTAGGGACAAGGATTCTGGTTACAGGGGACGTGAAAGATGCAAGCGGGCTTCCTCCCTGTGACGTCCTTATTACTGAGGCTAACTATGGCGATCCTGCCGATCCTGCCTGCCATTTTGCAGATGACCTCGAAGGCATGAAATCTGCACTTTTTGAAAATGGTCCGGTTGCCTTTGGGGCATATGAATTCGGAAAGGCCCAGCGCGCAGTCAAACTCATAAGAGGCTTCGGATATGACGGTGCAATCCGCATGGAGGCCAGGGCAAGGGCTCTTACCCGCAGCATGCTTGAGAATGCCGGGGAGCTTGCAGGACTTGATTCCAAAGATGGAGTTTTTGTTGTTGCTCCCTGGGACCTTGACAAACTTCCCTGGAATATGAAAAAATATGTACTCAGCTGCCGCATGGACTACCCCTATCCAATAATACGGATAAGCGACCATCTTGACGCCTGCGGGCTTGAGAACATGGTCAGGAGACTTTCGCCTGAAGTCACGCTTGTCTATCACCCGGGAGGGCACAGACCTTCAAAATTTTCAAAACATTTAAATTCAATAGGAATCGATTCGATATCCATAGATCAGATCGGTAACGTTTTAAGCAATGGATTTATTTAAAGCTGTGAGATTCAGTTCCAATGACCCATTTAATTATCTCTTCCAGTAACCGGATTTCATTATCCGGCTCAATAACCCATGAAGCAGTTTAGTACCAGGAATCTTATTTCAATAATTTAATTCTAATAATTTAAATACAATAATCTTAATCTGATAGCTCAGATCTGCGAGTTCAGATCATAATATTCAGGTCTAATTCTAACTGAGATTAGATCCTGACTACGATTACATCCCGGGAATGTTAATTGCCGTTCAGGAGAGTATACAGTTTGAGTAAGCAAAACCCTAAGTCAAAGTACAGAAAGGAACCCGCAAAAGTTACAGGACGTGCTGCAGAAGGGTCTGTAGCTAAGGTTGAGACTCCGGAAAAGAAGAGTTTTATTAAGGAAAGGACGCCTGAAGAAAAGCAAAAGGAACACAGGGACGGAATCATAAAAACTATAGTAGCCGCAGTACTTGGCACAATCGCAGGAGTTATATGTTTCCGCCTTTATGGGACCGGAGAAGATAGGCAATGGTATGCAATACTTATGATTGTTATCGGGCTTACATATTTCATACAGAAGTTCATCTATCCCCAAATCAATATCGACATAAAAGAGTTCAAATTCAAGGACTGGTTCTACGTAGAGTTTATAATTCTTGATTTCTTCCTTGTTACCTGGACTCTACTCCTGAATTAAAATCTTCTTTAAATTGTCTTTCCTGAACTGCAAAAAAGGCTTTCATAAATTGAAAGCCTCCTATACATGTTTGCTACTACAGGTATCTTGTTTCAGGATTTTACAGGATTTTTATTACGGGATTTTCCGGTTTGATTTACCGGATTCCTGTAAGATTGATTTTTCCTGTAAGATTAATTTGTCCGTTTATTTATCAAATTCGTTCTTTATCCTGTTAGATTCCTGGGCGGCTCTCACATTCATATTCGTCCAACGATTCATATACTAGAGAAGGCATTTCATAACCGATACTGCTGTATATGTACAATAAATTTTCAGTAGGGCGCCCTTATTTGTCATATTGCTCTGCTGTATTAATTGGTTTTTACTATAGCAAGCCAATACTTTATGTGCCTTGCCTGAGAAATTAAGGCAGACATGCCATTCCATCTTAACTGATAAATCAATGAAAAAAACGTAATTTTCGGGGACTATTATGAGAATAGCTATACTTAATAAAGATAGATGTCAGCCCAGACGGTGCAGCAAGGAGTGCGAGAAATATTGCCCGAGGGTCCGGACAGGGGATGAGACAATTGTTTTTGAGGAAGGCGGAAAACCCGTCATTTCCGAAGAACTCTGTGTAGGTTGCGGAATTTGTGTGAATAAATGTCCTTTTAAGGCCATTATGATTATAGGGCTTCCTGAGGCTCTGAAAGAGCCAACCCACAGGTATGGGCCGAATGGTTTTGCCCTCTTTGGGCTGCCTGTGCCCAGGGTAGGAAAAGTAACAGGGATTCTCGGACCTAATGGTATAGGGAAAAGTACATCCGTACAGATTCTCTCAGGAGCTTTGATCCCTAACTTCGGACAAGAAAAAGGCGACTGGGATACCGTGCTTGAACACTATGCCGGAACTGCGCTTTACGACTATTTCAAAGCTGTTGTGGACGGGAAGGTCCGGGTTTCCCAAAAGCCCCAGTATGTGGATCTTATCCCTAAAGCCTTCAAAGGAAAAACCTCAGAACTGCTTGGAAAAACCGATGAAAGAGGCATACTTGATGAACTTATAGACTATCTTGACTTAAAAAGCGTAGTCGACAGGAAGATTTCAGAATTGAGCGGCGGAGAACTACAACGCGTGGCAATTGCAGCCTGTGCGGCAAAGGATGCCCAGTTCTATTTTTTTGACGAGATCAGCCCCTACCTTGACATCTACCAGAGGATTAACGTTGCACGCCTTATCCAGAGAATCTCAAAGGAGAGGTCAGTACTTGTGGTAGAACACGACCTTGCAATCCTAGATATGCTTACCGATGTAATTCACATTGCTTATGGAGAACCAGCAGCCTTCGGTGTGGTCACTCTCCCAAAGAGTGTACGTGTGGGGATCAATCAGTACCTTAAAGGCTACCTCCCTGAAGAAAATATACGAATCCGGCCTGAGGCCATTAAATTTGAAGTCCATCCCCCGAGAGAAGATTACCAGTTAAGGTCAATGGTTACGTTTGGCAGTTTTTCAAAGAAATTCGGTGATGGCTTCGCCCTGAAAGCTGCAGGCGGCAGCCTTCGGGAAGGTGAGGTGCTTGGAATAGTGGGCCCGAATGGTATAGGTAAGTCTACCTTTGTAAAAATCCTTGCAGGAGAAGTCAAACCTGATGAGGGAGATCCCGGCATAGATGTCAAGATCTCTTACAAGCCGCAGTACATTAAAGCCGATACCTCTGTGCGCGTACAGGACTTCCTGCGCGGGATCTCAAAGCAGTTCGGAACTAGTTACTATGAGGTAGAGATAGCGAACCCTCTCCAGCTTGATAGGATCTATGACAGCTTGCTTACGGACCTCAGCGGTGGAGAGCTGCAAAGGGTTGCGATTGCAGCCTGTCTTTCTCAGGAAGCCGACCTCTATATTCTGGACGAACCCAGTGCCCATCTGGACGTGGAACAGCGTTCCATGGTTACTAAGGTCATTAACCGTTTTGCCGAGAGCAACCAGAAGACAGCTCTTGTCGTAGACCACGACATCTATATGATAGATATGTTGAGCCAGCGCCTCATGGTTTTTGAAGGCAAGCCGTCTGTATACGGTGAAGCGCATGGTCCATTCAGCATGGAAGACGGTATGAACAGATTCCTGAAAAATCTGGGGATAACCTTTCGCCGGGATGAGGAAACAAGGCGCCCGCGTGTAAATAATCTCGGTTCAAGGCTTGACCGGGAACAGAAGGAAAGTGGAAATTACTACTACTCGGCTGGTAGTTAAATTCGCCAGACCAACCGTTAATTCAATTAGAGAAGTAATAGATTAAATCAGTTCGAAAATTTTAGAGCCGGGACTCCTTTAACCGGGAACCCGGATTTTTGCTGAGCTTTTGAATAGGTTTTTGGGAAGCTCTGTGAATAAAAAAATTTTCGATCTGCTATGAAGTTCCAAAATAGTTATTTATCCAATGTGTGAGTTTCTGATTCTCAATGAAGATAGAAAGTCTCGATCTGCCCGATGAAGTAAAACAGTTTTATCTAGACTCCGGGATTCTCGAACTTTATCCTCCTCAAGCTGAAGCTGTGGAAAAAGGGCTGCTTGAAGGAAGAAACCTGCTTGCTGCGATCCCTACGGCTTCAGGGAAGACTCTCCTTGCAGAGCTTGCAATGTTGAAATCCATTCTTAGTGGAGGAAAGGCTCTCTACATTGTGCCCCTTAGAGCTCTGGCTTCCGAAAAATTCAGAAGGTTCCAGGAGTTTTCGAAACTTGGAATCAGAGTAGGGATCTCTACAGGGGACTATGACTTGCGGGATGAAGGGCTCGGGGTAAATGACATTATAGTTGCGACCTCTGAGAAAACCGACTCATTGCTCAGGAATGAGACAGTCTGGATGCAAGAAATTTCCGTGGTTGTGGCCGATGAAGTACATCTTATCGATTCTCCGGATAGGGGCCCCACGCTTGAGATTACCCTTGCAAAACTTCGGAAAATGAACCCTTCCTGTCAAATCCTGGCGCTATCTGCAACTATCGGAAACGCTGACGAACTTGCAGCCTGGCTGGAAGCCGGGCTTGTATTAAGCGAATGGAGACCTACCGAGCTTCGGGAAGGGGTATTCTTTAACAGGACTTTTTATTGCAAAGATAGGGAAAAGCCTGTTGAGCAGTCCACAAAAGACGAAGCCGTTAATCTTGTGCTGGATACTCTCAGAGAAGATGGGCAGTGTCTCGTTTTTGAAAGCAGCAGAAAAAACTGCATGGCTTTCGCAAAAAAAGCGTCTTCAGCTATTAAAAAAATCCTCTCTGAAGAAGACAGGGAAGCTCTGGCAGAAATTGCAGACGAAATTCTGGAAAACAGTGAAACCGATACCTCGACAGCTCTTGCAGCTTGCATCCGTTCAGGCACAGCTTTTCACCATGCGGGGCTTACCGCACCTTTAAGGGAACTTGTTGAGGATGGTTTCAGGGCTGGAAAGATAAAACTGATTTCAAGCACTCCTACTCTAGCAGCCGGGCTCAACCTGCCTGCACGGCGCGTAATCATCCGAAGTTACCGACGCTATTCCTCTGAAGATGGGATGCAGCCTATTCCTGTACTTGAGTACAAACAGATGGCAGGCAGAGCAGGCAGGCCGAGGCTTGACCCCTATGGAGAAGCCGTGCTTGTTGCAAAATCATATGAGGAGTTTGTTTTCCTCTTTAAGAACTATATCGAAGCTGATGCCGAAGATATCTGGTCCAAGCTAGGAACCGAAAATGCCCTCAGGACGCATGTGCTTTCTACAATTTCCAATGGTTTTGCGCGGACAAAAGAAGAACTCATGGAGTTTCTGGAGGCGACCTTTTTCGCTTTTCAGTACTCGAATTTCGGGCTTTCTACGGTTGTGGAGGAATGCCTGAACTTTTTGCGTCAGGAAGAGATGCTTGAGAAAACCGACACCCTTACTTCTACAAATTTCGGGAAACTTGTCTCAAGGCTCTATATTGATCCTCTCTCAGCCGCTCGAATTGCAAAGGGCCTTAAAGAAGCAGAGACCCTGACCGAACTCACCCTGCTTCATCTAGTGTGCAGCACGCCTGATATGCGCCTGCTTTATATGCGGAATCAGGACTATCAGGACATCAATGATTATGTAATTGCTCATGCAGACGAGTTCGTAAAGGTGCCTAGCCCCTTTAATGTTACGGAATATGAGTGGTTCCTGGGAGAAGTCAAGACTTCCCTTCTTCTGGTTGACTGGGTACATGAAAAATCCGAAAATGAAATCTGCTTAAAGTTCGGTATAGGGGAAGGAGACATCCATGCAATTGCAGATATTGCAAAATGGCTAATGCATGTCACGGCCCAGCTTGCAAAGCTCCTTGAACTCAAAGGGGCAAAAGAGGCCGCAGAACTGGAAAAAAGAATCCATTATGGAGCATCTCCCGAACTTATGGATCTGCTTGATATAAGAGGCATAGGACGCGTGAGGGCAAGGAAACTTTACGAGGCAGATTTCAGGTCTTCAGCAGAGCTTGCTGGGGCTGACCCCGTGAAAGTGGCTGCGCTTCTGGGGCCGAAGATCGCAGATAGGATTTTTAAGCAGATCGGCAGAAGAGAGGCGTCCCCTGGAATTGCTGAGCCCAAACTTCCTGAGAAAAGTCCTTCTTCGGGGCAAAAAACGATCAATGATTATTGATTCTATCTGTTCCATTCTTTTTATCTTCTGACATTTCATATCTATATTTTTTTTTCTACTGATGGGTTCAGTAAGGGATAAAATATTAAATGAAAGCAGGGATTTAATTGGATTGAATTATCAGGTTAACAATTTATCCGATTAACCAATTATTCAATTATCAGGTTAACCGGCTCTCTGGTTGTCTGAATCTCAGATTAACTGATTATCTGATTCTCAGATTAACCTATTATTGATTTATATCAAACTCGCCAGTTTATATAAAATTCTCAGATTCCAGGCTTATCAAATCCTGTCAGGTTCTTTCAGAGATGATCATGATGTTATTCAAAAAATTGTCTGATGTTTCGGAAACTGAAATGCAGAAATTGCTCTCCCGGGGATCCGGGCTTGAGGATGTAGTGAAAACGGTTTCAGCCGTGCTTCTGGACGTGCGCACTAAAGGAGATGCCGCGCTCAGGGAATATACGGCTAAATTCGATAAAGTCGAGCTTGAAAACTTTGAGGTTAGCGAAGAAGAGTTTGAAAAGGCTCTTTCCAGCATAAGTCCCGAACTCCTGGATCACCTTAAGTCCGCAGCCGAAAATATAAGAGCTTTCCATGAGGCTCAGCTTCCGGAAACTACCTGGTTTATGGAGCTAAAACCAGGGATTGTGCTGGGTCAAAAGGCAACGCCGCTGGAAAGTGTGGGTGCGTATGCCCCTGGAGGACGAGCCTCCTATCCTTCAACCGTCCTCATGACTGTAATCCCTGCCAGGGTTGCAGGCGTTGAACAGGTCATAGTTTGTACGCCACCTAGGCAGGATGGCTCTGTACACCCGCTTACGCTTACTGCTGCAAAGATTGCAGGAGCGGATAAAGTTTTCAAACTCGGCGGCGTGCAGGCTATTGGGGCAATGGCTTATGGGACTGAAACAGTTCCGAAGGTGGACAAAATCGTAGGACCTGGAAATGTTTTTGTCACATCTGCCAAAATGCAGATCAGGGATGTTGCAGAGATTGACTTCCCGGCAGGCCCAAGCGAGGTTCTCATTATTGCAGACGGGTCGGCAGATGCCGTTATGGTCGCATCGGATATTATAGCTCAAGCTGAACATGATCCAAGTGCGGTCTCGATACTCATCACAGGTTCGGATACTCTGGCAGAAGCTGTAAAAAGAGAAGTGCTTATTCAGGCTGAACAGGCTGCAAGAAGCAGTATTGTAAAAGCTTCTCTTGAAAATGCTGCAATTCTCACGGCAGATTCCCTGGAACAATGTATTGGCTTCAGCAATAAGTTTGCTCCCGAACACCTTGAGATTATGGTTTCGGATCCGGATCTCGTACTTGATAAAATTAAAAATGCAGGATCAATTTTTGTAGGAAACTATGCTCCCGTTCCTGTGGGGGATTATGCCTCAGGGACCAATCACGTACTCCCCACGTCCGGATACGCGAAACTTTACTCAGGTTTGAATATTAATCACTTCATTAAGTACTCGAGTATTCAGAAAATCAGCAAGAGTGGGCTTGAAAGTCTGAAAGAAACTATAATCGCATTAGCCGAGGAGGAAGGTCTACAGGCACATGCTGATGCTATTAGAACTCGCTTTGGGTACAAACCTTGTAAATAATATTTCTGCTAATCGATATGTATATAAAATGTAAATGCGTAAACAAAATTTGACTTTTAAATAAATGAAAAATTAATTCTTAAATAAAGAGTGGGGATGCGTATGAAAATCAGAGTAGTTAGTTCACGGGAGGAAATTCCTACCCTAAATCCGAATGAGAAGGTTATCCACCTTGCTTTTAGACCATCTAACAGGGACGTATTTATGCTTGCGGAGACATGTCCGAAAATTGAAGCGATACAGCTTCCTAAATCTTACAGAAGGACTGTTTCCAAGTCAATTGAGATGTTCCTGGAGATGCAGAAGATAAATCTTCTGGAAGGAGATGTTTGGGGGCACAGAAAAGATATAAATGAATATTACAATGTCTCTCAGAATATTCTGGAGAAGATTCAGGAATTAAAAGCCGATCGCTTCTCCAATGAGGCTATTGCCGAAAAGCTCTCAAGGGAAAGCAAACTGAACTCGGACATGATTCTTTATATCCTGAGCAAGAAAGTTGTGGATTAATCAGTCAATTCTTCAGGCATCTCCCAGGGATATACCTGAGTATAAACTTCTTTTCAGGCAGTGTCTACGGGGGATGACAGCGAACAGGGATAAACAGCAAACTAAGAACAGGAATAAAGGATATTTCTTCGAACAGGAAAAATTGAGATAGTATCTTTAAAGAGTCCTGGAAGTTTTCTAAAAGCTTTTCCTTAAAATACGAATCCTTATTTTCAGGATGGAACTCCATCCTGGAACCATCTAATGTATACTTTTCTCAAACTTCCTGGGTTTGCATTTCTATTTTATATTTCTCGTGTCTTTTTATTCTTCAGGTCATTCTATTCTTTCCCGCAGTATACTCTTCTATCTATTTTTTCTCTGAATACACTTCTACCTGATTAACACACTTCTACCTGATCAACACACTTCTACCCGATCGACACATTTCTACCCGAGCATATCCCTATAAAATTTCCTGCAAAATTTCCTTTTTATATTTATTAAGAACAATTTAATTAATTTAAAAGCACTTAAAAAGTGTTATTCCAGTTTTTTCTTAGTTATTTTATTTTTGCTTTTTCATATACTCTTTTTTTGCAGGTATCTAAAATTATAGGGACAAAACTGGAAGGCATACTAGTAAATTATTTAAATGAAGTCGTGTAACTTACTTTATTAATTGTTTAGTTAACTTTTGGGTCGGGGGATCTATATGAAAATAAGAGTTGTTAGTACAGGAAATGAAATTCTATCACTGAATCCTAATGAGAAGGTTGTTCACCTTGCATTCAGGCCATCAAATAAAGATGTTTTTCTGCTTGTTGAGACCTGTCCAAAACTGGAGGTGATCCAGCTTCCAAAATCATATAGAAGGACAGTCTCGAGAGCTATAGAGATGTTTCTGGAAATGCAAAAGGTTGAGCTCCTTGAAGGGGACGTATGGGGGCACAGGAAAGATATTAACGAGTACTTTATTATTCCTCCTTCCGTAATTTCAAAAATAAGAAGCATGAAGGCTGAAGGCACTCCCGCTGAAAGAATTGTCGAGAAGATAGCACAGGAGAGCAAGCTTAATCCTAAAATGGTTTCTTACATTATGAGCAGGAAGGATTTAGAGTAAATTAGAGTAGAACCACCCGAGTTCCCTCTCTTGGAGGACGTACGAATTGTGATCTAAGACTATACAACACGAGTTCCTTCTCGCCCGAGTCCCGTTTCGCCCTAATCCCGTCTCGGAAGGACGGCCCGAATTGCGCCTCAGGAGAGTAGTCCTGACTTCGAAATTTGAGGATGCCTTAAGGGCATCCCCCAAATTCTGGATTGATTTTTACTCTTTTTTCCGGGTTCAGGAGAGTTCTTTGTTGAAGTATTTGTCATAGGATGTCATGTCGAAATGCCCGTGCCCGCTGAGGTTGAAGAGGATTGTTTTTTCTTCCCCGGTTTGTTTGCATTTGAGGGCTTCGTCTATTGCGCAGCGGATAGCATGAGAGGACTCCGGGGCAGGGACTATGCCTTCAGTCCGTGCGAACTGTACACCGGCATCAAATACAGGGTACTGATCGTATGAAACGGCTTCAATAAGCCCTTCAGCGCAGAGTTTACTTATGATTGGGGAGTCCCCATGATAGCGGAGACCGCCTGCATGGATGGCAGGAGGCACATGCTTATGTCCCAGGGTATACATTTTCAGAAGCGGAGTCATCTCTGCAGTGTCTCCGTAGTCGTACCTGTACTCACCTTTGGTCAGGGTAGGACATGCCGAAGGCTCGACTGCGATTATTCTTGCATTGCCCTTTCCTTCAAGCCTGTCTTTAATAAATTCAAGGGAAATTCCAGCAAGGTTACTTCCTCCTCCGCAGCAGCCTATGACTATATCAGGATAGGTCTCAACTTTCTCAAGCTGCTTTTTGCTTTCAGACCCGATTATTGTCTGGTGAAGTATAACATGGTTAAGCACGCTTCCGAGAGAGTATTTTGTGTCATCGTGCGCGATTGCATCTTCTACGGCTTCACTGATCGCGATTCCCAGACTTCCTGGGGTATCTGGCTGCTCTTCAAGAATCTTTCTCCCAAATTCCGTATCCGGGCTGGGTGAGGGCACAACATTACCTCCCCACACTGTCATCAGGGATTTCCTATAGGGCTTCTGGTAATAGCTGGAACGAACCATATACACTTTGCACTCGAGTTCAAAGTAATTACAGGCAAGAGCTAATGCACTTCCCCACTGCCCTGCCCCGGTCTCGGTTGTCATCCTCTCGGTTCCCTCTTTCATATTATAATAGGCCTGGGCAATTGAGGTATTTGTCTTGTGGCTGCCGGCAGGACTCACCCCTTCATATTTATAGTATATTTTTGCAGGGGTTTTTAGAGCTTTTTCCAGCCTGTGAGCCCTGTAAAGGGGGCTGGGTCTCCAGAGTTTGTAGATCTCGTGAATCTCCTCAGGGATATCGATAAACCTTTCATCGCTCATTTCCTGCTTGATAAGGGCTTTTGCAAAGATCGGCTCAAGGGCTTCTGGACTTATAGGCTCCCAGGTTCTGGGATCAAGAGGTGGCTCAATAGGAGAAGATAAGTCTGAAAGGACATTATACCACTGTCTAGGCATCTCATTCTCATCAAGGATTATCTTGGTCTGTTCCATAGGTTTACTCCATCATTCTTTTACGTACAAAATCGTACCTCGACGTATTTAATTGTTACTTAATTTACATTTAAGGTGTTCATATTCCATCTATGTACTTTAGTGAAGAATCAGAAAGTCTGGAGGGGAACTGTCTCTCAAAGCCATGAACCAAAAAGGAAAACCGTTCAGTGGAGAAACTGGGGAAAAATAGAGCGATTAAAAATAGGAATTGGAAATAAGGAAAATGGCCAGAACCAGAGCCTGACTTTAAGAAACTTCACTCGATTCCGGGAGTCCTATTCGATTCTGGAACGACCGTACAGATACATAAGTACCTGGTTTTAACAGGGTTTTTGCCGTATCCTTTCAGCAAGCTTCACAGCAAGTTCTGCCACTTCAGTCGCGCCTGTACCGAGCAGGCGTATCATTGGTTCTTTCCCTGGGCCGCCTTTATCATAGATGACTTTCGGCATACCACCATATTTTTTAATTGCTTCGGCTGTGCCCCAGTCCATAGTTTTGGTGTCCTTCGGTTCTTCAACTCTGTCAAATGAGGAAATTCCAAGCTTCATTTCTCTGCAGGCCTCAAGGGCTTCTTCTGAATATTTTACGTTGATTGCTGCCTTTATTTGAGAATTATAACGAAGGGAAGCAAGAATAATCCTTGCTACATGCCTGCTGGCTCCGAAATCCACACAGCCTACCGCAACTGCCCGCCCGCGATATCTCACGATTCGACCTTCAACTGCTGCAACATCCTCGTAACTGTTAGCTTCTGGAATAGCCATTCCTATGTTACAGCCTACCTCAGGAATAAGATCTGGAAAATTAGGGTTGTTTTCAAGGGTTAAAACGGCTTCTTTTAGATCCCTTAAAACCAGGTAGCGCTCTTTTTCTTCAAGGATCGCACCAAGCTGGTTTACAGGGTTGACTCCTTTTCCTGCATGACGGCTCTTAAGGATCGCCTGCTCAACAAACTTCTTTGCTTTCTTTGCAGCTCCTTCAAGACTCTCTCCTAAGGCTAAAAAGGCTGTCAATGACGCAGAATAGGTGCATCCCGAACCGTGTGTTCCCCCTTTAACGAAAGTGCCCGGAATGTGAGTAAAAGTCTCAGAAGCAGCCTCATAAATCAAGTCCGTGGCATCCAGGTGCCCTCCAGTGATAATGACAGCTTCGGCACCCAAGTCCGCAATTTTTGTGGCTGCGATCTTGGCATCTTCAGGGGTTTTGACTTCCATGCCGGCAAGTGCGCCTGCTTCTGACGCATTGGGCGTTGTAACCCTGCAGGAGGGCAGCAGATCCTCAACAAGAACAGAGAGAGCTTCTTTTCGCAGCAAGTCGCCTCCTGCTTCCGCAGCCATAACAGGATCCAGCACAAGGGAAAGTCCCTGTTTCCTTACTTCTTTTGCAACCTCTCTTATGATTTCCGATGAGGCAAGCATGCCGGTTTTTGCCCACTTAACTTCCATATCGGAACAGACAGCCTCTATCTGGCTGGATACGGCTTCAGGAGCGAGATCAAATGTCTCTAGGACGCCTGTAGTATTCTGGGCAGTGACCGACGTAATGGCGCAGGTCCCGTGCACTCCAAGGGCGGCAAAGGTTTTCAAATCTGCAGCAATTCCGGCTCCTCCTCCGGAGTCCGAGCCTGCAATAGTCATAACAATGGGAGTTCCTATTTTAAAGGGTTTTTCTGTCATGTATTTCTCACTTTTATTCTCGTATTCCCAAGCTTTTTTCCTGGCAATGAGGTTAATTAATTTAACATTGTGCATTCAAAGAAATTTTGTTAGGTTTTGATAGAATTGCCTGTAAAAAATTTTCTCAGTATCCTTGAACAGCCATTCATTTTCTCCTTGAAGGTATTCTTTATGAGAATATTTTTTTCATATCATGGTAATTTTGAGGAGAATCTCTCTTAGTGAGGGTATTTTTGAAGAATGCCTTGCTCATATAAGGGTGTCTTTTATATGAAAACTTGAAAAATGATATATTGCTTCGATACATTTATATATTGTATTTGCGACTTTGATGCAAATAATCAAATTTAAACGTAACGACCAGTTTAAAATCTGAATTAATTATTTATACTGATATGGATAATGACTTAATTTATAATGTTTTAAGGGGATTGTAAGGATGGCAAACCGACCTCTGGATATTTTGAACAACGCACTGGATACACCTGTAATCGTTAGATTGAAAGGCGCACGCGAGTTTAGAGGCGAGCTGAAAGGATACGATATTCACATGAACCTTGTGCTTGACAATGCTGAAGAGCTTAGAGAAGGAGAAGTTGTAAGCAAGTTCAGTAGTGTCGTTATTCGCGGCGACAACGTGGTATACGTATCTCCGTAATCTATATCAAGCACTTTATCTATTATCGTTAAACCTCGGTGAGTAACAGGGCTATATTGTAGCTGGCCGCAGGAAGTAAATTCAGAAAAACAGAACCGCTTTAGATTATCGAATATTGCTCTAATAATTGATTTTTAGCAGGAGATTTAGGAATGAGTAAAGGTACATCATCAATGGGAAAAAGGCAGAAACGCACGCACGTCAAATGCAGACGCTGCGGCAGTGTTTCTTTAAACGTGCATACAAAACAGTGTACTTCATGCGGCTTTGGAAAAACATCTCGCATGAGAGCTTACAAGTGGCAGGCAAAGTGTAAGTATTAAACCTGTCTGTTCCACTTTATCTATTTTTTACCTGCACCGGAGGCCAAAATTGAAAGAAGAATGCGGTGTTGCAGGCATAATTCTACCAGAAGACAGATCCCTATCCAATACTGTTGCATTCAAACTGTATTACGCCCTGTATGCTCTCCAGCATAGAGGACAGGAATCCACCGGGATAATGGTATATGACGGTACATCCTCTCATTCCATCAAAGGCATGGGTCTTGTTCCTGATGTGTATAACAAAGATTCTGTAGGATGTTTAATCGGGAACGTAGGAGTAGGGCATGTTCGCTACTCAACATCCGGAGGATCAAAAATCGAAAACTGTCAGCCCTTTGTCCTGAACTTCAAAGGCGGAACAGTTGCAATTGCCCATAATGGGAACCTGGTTAACGCCAAAGCCCTCAAGGACGAACTGGAGTGCGAAGGCCGTATCTTTATCAGCGATTCCGATACCGAGGTTATTGGTCATCTTCTCGTAAAGGAACTGATAAGGCACAAGCCTGTAGAATCGATCCGTAACGTCATGCGCAAACTTGTAGGCTCCTATTCCCTAGTAATCCATATCAATGGCACTCTCTATGCCGTGCGGGATCCTTTCGGATTCAAGCCGCTCTGCTTTGGAGAAGTCGATGGAGGATATGGAGTTTTCTCTGAAAGTGTAGCCATTGATACTCTCAATGGCACGCTTATCAGGGATGTGCAGCCAGGCGAGGTGATAGTCTTTACTGGTGACGGCTTTGAGAGCCACCAGATAGGATGCGAGCCTCATCCTGCACATTGCGTGTTTGAGTTTATTTACTTTGCAAGACCTGATTCCGTGATTGACGGCAAACTTGTCTATAAAGTTCGGGAAAATATCGGGCGCGAACTCGCCAGAGAGCATCCGGTTGACGCTGATATTGTTTCTCCAGTTCCGGACTCTGGGATTACGTCGGCAATTGGTTATGCCAGGGAATCAGGTACCAAATACCTTGAAGGCCTGATGAAAAACCGTTACATTGGGCGCACGTTTATCCTGCCTGGTCAGGAATTGCGTGATACTGCAGTCCGGCTAAAAATGAACGCCATCCACGATAACGTTAAAGGCAAACGTGTGGTTCTGGTTGACGACAGCATTGTCCGGGGTACAACCTCAAGGCGGATTATAGATATGGTCCGCAGATCAGGAGCATCAGAAGTTCATGCGCGGGTAGGAAGTCCTGCAATTATTGCTCCCTGCTACCTGGGTATAGATATGGCTACCAGGCAGGAACTTATCGCATCATATAAGACTATAAAAGAGGTCGAAAGCCTAATTAATGCCGATTCCCTTGGATACCTGAGTATTGACGGGCTCATGCGTGCTCTGGAATGCGATAAGAACGACATGTGCATTGGCTGCCTCACAGGTGAGTATCCAGTGGAAATTCCTGGAGAAAATTGCAGAAAGAAGCAAATGCGTCTGGATGATTTCAATAATCCGGAAGATTCAAGAATGGCTTCAGGCAATTCGTAAGAATCTTCTATTATTTTTGATTACCGCTTGTTCTTTACGGCATTAAGCCCTTAGAAGCGTAATATTTACAGTTCTGGTTCTTGGTCCATCCATTTCGGCAAAGAAAATTCTCTGCCAGGTGCCCAGCTTAAGCTTTCCTTCCGAAACAGGCAGAGACTCGCTTGCTCCAAGCAGTATTGCCCTGAGATGAGAGTCGGCATTGTCGTCTATACGGTCGTGCCTGTATCCTGCGCCAGCAGGCACCAGCTTATTTAAGAGATCCAGGATATCTTCTTTTAGCCCAGTTTCATTTTCGTTTATTATGATGCCTGCGGTAGTGTGCTGTGTGCTGATAAGGCAGATGCCTTCAGATATTTCGCTTTTCCTTACTTCTTCCTGAACCTCTGAAGTGATATCTACAAGCTCAACACGTTTGGAAGTCTTGATTTTGAGTTGCAAGGTCATCCCTCTAAAGCTTTCAGGTTTTATTCTCAGGCTTTTCTCCTTTGTTTAGTGGTATATACAGGTTCTTCATCCTGTGTATGATAAATAGTTATTTAGAGGAGATAAAAATCGTTATTTCCAGTTAAAAAAAGCATAAAGTACTGCTTTTAGCTAGCTGGGTTAATAAAACCAGCGAGGTAACGTTTGAATATCTGGGAGGTAGATAACAGGGCAGGATTACCCTGAGGGGATTGGAATCAAACCGTGGAAAGGCGGTAGCTATAAGCATCTCAAGTATGTAATGCTCATATTCTTAGGCTGTAAGTATTTTATATTTTGAGTTTTGTGGAGTCACAAACTAGTTATGAATATTAGATATTAATCTCCAAATAATTTTAAAGAGGGGGCCCGGGCTCGTCTTCCTGAAGGAGTTCGGAAAATAGCATTGGGCAGTCCGGGATTTCTTCAATATTTATCATAATCAAATTGATGTAGTAAGGTCCTCCATGTTTAATGTCTACATGAGAGGGATCAACGAATTCCCAGGTATCTACAGGATGATTGAGGTAAAAAGTCTCAAGCTCAGGGTTGTTCGAATACTTTCTAGAAGGGAAGCCTATGGCATGGATTCTGGAGTCTAAAAGGGATTCTGTTCCCATATCCAGGACAAATGCAAAAAAGTAGTATTCCCCGTGAGGAAGATCAAGCATGAACTTGATGTCCATACGAAGTTCGGATAATAGAAGGTTCTGCATGCCTTTCCTGTACACCATAAGAAGCAGTGCCCTGTCTTTAAAAAGGAGTTCCTGAACCGTGTCTGGCAGGAAGAGATCCCCGAAGACCAGCTCAAACTGCTCATAACTCGGAGCCTTAAAATCATTCCTTATGAACAACAGACTATCCTGGCTCAAAAGTGAATAACCAAGATTACCTTCGAAATCGATTATAGGATAATTTCCTCTAGAGACTTCTCCCCAGAACCCGTTAAGAGCCTCGTTATCCATTCTGGACAACAGGCGTACACATGTTCCCACAGCAATATCTTTCAGTGTTTAAACCCCCTCAAATACAATAAACAGCATTATATCAAAGAAACACAGGCAAGAAATGCAAGAGATCTTTTAGCAAAACTGCAATACAGGTCATTATTCCAGATTCAAATGACCTATCATTTTATGCAAATTCATAGACCGTTATTCTAAATTCACAGGTTATTTTACTCAAATAGCATGTTATTATATCTAAAGTTTATATACAAAGGATATTATATAAATAATAACCTGCGAAAAAAGAATATAAAACTCCAAATCTGATACTTTTTATCTCAAAAAATAAAAAATCTAAGGCTGCAAGAACATGCAGCCGAAAAGAGGCTAAATTACAGATGCCTGATTGATAAGATTTCCAAAGAAATAATAGATTTTGCAGGAATCACTTATCAGCTCAGCGTATTGGTCGAATGTCCGTGGAAAATATCACTAGGATCTCAGAATAATGAATTCATATTCAGATTTTACCGAAGTTTATAAATTCCTCATCTCAAGGTGTATAATCTCCTCCTGTTTACCCTGAAGATCCACAAGTGTCTCTTCTACCTTAACCCAGATTTTCCTTATCTGGTTTGCAAACTCGCTTACATTTGCGTACTCATTTGCATACTCATTATTTTTAGCATATTCTATTACGGTTTGCTTATGAAGCATAGCCTTTGTTGCAATGTCATTATATGGAAGCCTGCCAAGTACCTGAATACCAGTATTGGTACAGAATTCTTCGATCCGGCGGGTATTCTCTTCATTTATATCATATTTATTGATGCAGACAAAAGCCGGGATCATGAAATGTGCAGCAAGTTCAAGGACTCTTTTCATATCATGGATTCCGGAAACCGTTGGTTCGACTATCACCACAACCAGGTCTGTCCCTGTAATAGCTGCAATAGCTGAGCAACCTGTTCCGGGAGGTCCATCAATAATAATCAAATTCTTATGGAACTTCTCCGCAAGTTTCTTTGCGTTGCTTCGAACTACGCTTACAAGTTTTCCACTTGTCTCTTCCCCTATATCGAGCCTTGCATAAGCCATTGGTCCAAGACGGGTTTCGGAGTAAAAAGCCTGACCTGAGATTCTTTTTTCCATGGAAATTGCTCTCTCAGGACAAACAATACTGCAGACTGTGCAGCCTTCACATTTGTAAGGGTCGATTCTAAAGTCTTTATTTATAGCCCCATACCTGCAAGATTCTCTGCATACTCCGCATTTAGTACAGAGTTCCGGATCAATCAGAGAAACCTCAAGACCGCAGTAGTCTTCTTTTTCAAGAATCCTGGGCTCCAGAATAAGATGCATGTCGGCTGCATCCACGTCGCAATCTGCAATAACGGCACTTCCTGCAAGCGAGGCAAAGGCTGCCGTAAGGGTTGTCTTTCCAGTCCCCCCCTTTCCGCTGATCACAGTGAGCTGTATCATATTCCCGCTTCCTCCTTACCTGCAAGCTGAAATTTTATTGCCTCGAACACGCCAAGAAACCTCTCATTCCATTCAGGCATCTCTCGAACAAAAGGAATGCCTTTAGAATAGAGCTCTGCAATCTTTCGATCATTTGGGATCTTGAGGAGAACAGGAATTCCTTCGGCTTTGCAGTATTCCTCAACCCTTGAGTCTCCTAACCCATAGCGGTTAATGATAACTCCAAAGGGAACTTTAATTGCTCTTACAACATCTACTGCAAGCCTGAGGTCATAGAAACCGAATGGGGTTGATTCCGTCACAAGCACACAGTAATTCATGCCTTCAATAGAGGTGACTACTGGGCAGGCAGTTCCAGGCGGCGCATCAAGAATTGCAATCTTCCGGTCATCAATATGTTTCTTGAGTGTTTTGATAACAGTCGATGTCATTGTTTCCCCGATATTCAAAAGTCCCCTGTAAAACTCCGGATAACTCTCTCCTTTTGCCTTTTCGATCACTCCAAGTGATCTCTGGGATTCCTGGATTGCTTTTTCCGGACAGAGGATAGTACATCCCCCACATCCGTGGCAGAGGGAAGGGAAAAACAGAACTCTGTCAGGTAGTGCAGCAAGGGCGTTATAACGGCAAAAGTCAGAACACTGCCTGCAGATGTTACATTTTTCCTGATTTATTACAGGCACCGAGCAGACGACATCTTCCACTTTCTCAAGCTCAAAGCCAAGGAAAAGATTACAGTTAGGCTCTTCAACATCACAGTCAAAAAGCTGTACATCTGAAAGAGCGAGGGCAAGATTTAAGGAAACCGTGGTCTTTCCTGTTCCTCCTTTTCCGCTTGCAATTACAATTTTCATATTCGATCTCCGTGTTATTCCATAGGAGCTGTGATTTCTTCAAGATCCTGGAATCTGTCAAGGACATCTCTTACAGTGGCTGCCCCTTCAGGGATTCTCAGTATTTTTATAAAATTATCCCGGAGCATATAGAAGGGGACTTTTGCAACTGTTTTTACCGCAATGGCGTTTGCCTTTTCCCTGATAACTAAGTCTACAGCTTTCACACCTCTTTTCTTCTCGGAATTGGAAAACAGGTTTTCAAGGATTTGCCAATCTCCTACCCTACCTTCTTCAAGCTCTACAAAGAGAAAATAAGGGGATTTTCCGATATGTTCCGAAAGCTCTGCTTGAAAACCGTTCCTATCAAGAACTGGAAGGGCTAGCTTTAAGTTCTTCCTGCGTACGGGCTTTAAATTGACAACAATATGCTCCAGGTTTTCCACTTCTTTTTTAACAGCCGTTTTAATATCTTCTGATAGCAATTCCACCCTTTTCAGGTCGGTCTCGCCCTCTATTTCGACAGTGGCTTCCCCGAAAACCACAAGCCCGGATTTTCGGAGTTTCAGGTCTTCGAGCTCTATCAAGCCAGGGATATTGTATATATTTTTTTTAATCCTCTCACTTTTCTCTTCATCAAGCCAGGCATCCATCAACGTGAGCACTGCATCCCTTGCACTTTCGATCCCCATTTTGAAGATCAAAAGAGAAATTAAAATAACGCCCAGGTTGTTAAGTTCCGAGAACCCCAGTATGGAGCCAAGAACTGCCACAACCACAACCATCGATGAAAAGACATCCGTATAAGAGTGTCTTGCATCAGTTATCAGAGCCTGGGAATTAATCTTGGTCCCTACATTTCGTTTATATACTGAAAGCCCATAGATTACAAGCACGGAAAAAACAGCTGTTGCAAGAGCAAGCCCCTGGAACTCAAGTTTGGAAGCAGTACTCACGCCTGTAAAGCCCTCTTTTAGCAACTCAAAACCGGAAAACAGGATCAACAGAGAAACAAAGAGAGCTACAATATTTTCTGCTTTATAATAACCGTAAGGGAAATGCTTCCCGCTGCTTTTAAGGCTTATTTTGAGTCCAATCAAGACTGCCAGCGAAGCGAAAATATCCAGTCCCGTATGGACTGCGTCCGCAAGCAAAACCATGCTTCCGGAATAAATACCTACAGCCCCTTTAAGAAAAGCGAGGAGTGCAAGCGCTAGAGTCGAGTTTCTTGAGGCTTTTACCCCGAGTTTTAAGTTATCCTGTGAATTCATTTGAAGACCGCTTAAACATGTGTTATCGCTTTATTCCATAATTTAAAATACAGAGGCTATAGAAATCAAAATATCTCTGGCACTGGGAGTAAAACTCACGATTTCAGTGCTGGTGATGCTCCTCATTCCCGTGCTCGGAACAGGAATTCTCAGCAGTTGCGTTCTGGAGCTTTCCTGCTTTCCAGGCTTCAAACGTCTCCCTGACTGTGCCTCCAGCTCCTACAAAAACCTTAATTCCATATGACTCGAACATACGAACAGCCTTGAACCCTAGCCCGCCACAAAGCATGACGTCCACTCCATTTTGATTAAGGTATTCAGGAGGGAGCCCGACACCTCCCATGTGCTCACTGGTATTGGGAATTACCATGACCTGATCAGTCTCAGTGTCAATTATGGTGTAAGTGGGAGCTTTTCCAAAATGCTGTTCAACAATTCCCTCCAGACCATTTTCATCTCTTGTAGGAATACTTACTCTCATAGAATCACCTGCATTTTTTATCACCCTTATTAATCAGTAGCTTTATTGTTGCACTGATCTTTTTTCTCGTAAGATCATAATTATATAAATTTTTAGAAAGAAAAAAATATACCGTTTTTCATACATGGAGGAATGTGTCTAATATCACAGATTCTGTTCTTAATCATGGATTCTATTTTACTTAGCTAGCAAGTTTTGTCTTACATGCCTCTGCCCATCCCCCTTCCCATACCACCTCCTTTCATTCCCCTTCCCTTACCATTTCCCTTTCTCATACCAAAACCAGGAGTGCTATTGGGACTGCGGATTGGCTGCAGTTCTCCAGCTTCATACTGGCTAATAGCCTCCCTAACTGTACCCTTTGCTCCAACCAGAACGTCGATACCAAACTCTTCAAAAATAGAAAAAGCATTGGGACCTAAACCGCCTGTTAAGAGTGCAGCGACCCCCGCATTTGCAATAATTTCGGCTGCTTTAATACCAGCACCGCCAGAAGCTGCTACACTCGCATTTGATATGGATTCTACAGATCTGGTATCAGGGTCATAAATTATAAAATGGCTGCATCTCCCAAACCTTGGGTCCACTTCGGAGTCGAGCCCTTCACTGCTGGCTGTTATACAAATTTTCATTCTATTAACCCCGTATTTTTTTCTTTGTGACTGATTATACCCGAAAGTTCTGAAACCTTATTTTCCCACATATGAGTGAAAGTATTTATATGTTACTATTTGAAGATGAGGTTGTTATATTTACCTGTATTGAGTAAATTAGCTGCCAAAAAGAGACACAGAGCAAGTTTAGATTTTTAATTCTTTTTGAAAAAAGCCGGATACCAGGAGCTGAAACTATTAGAAATAGCAGGAGTTAAAATTATCAGAAATCCCTCTGCTGAACCTGAATTTGTGCTTCTGTCCGGGCATAAGTTAAAGTATTCAAGTTCTTAGATTTTGGACTTTGATTAAAAAATAAGTCTTCCAGCAGAGGTTTTCGTAGCAGATCAATTGTCAACCAGTTTGCCGAGGAAATAACCGGGCTTTGCAGCAACGATTTCCACATCAACATATTGACCGGGTTTCAGGTTCGAGCCTCTTATCACGACAGGACGGTAGGAATCCGTGCGGGTGAGAACATCCCCTGTTTCCGTATATTTAGAGACAAAAGTCCGGCCTTTCCAGCCTACCATAGCCTGCTTTGATTCAAGTTTGATCTGCTCACAGATTTTGTGTAAATCGTGAGAACGCTTGACCGAAATCCGGGAATCGAGGTTCCTGAAGGAAAAAGCTTTCGTGTGCGGGCGAGGAGAATATCTTGAAATATTGACCTTTTCAGGGCGGTATTTCTGTATCCATTCGACAGTCTCCCTGAAGTCTTCATCAGTTTCATCGCAAAAGCCAACGATTATGTCGGTGAAAAGAGAAAGGTCTTCGAAACGGGCACGGAACTTTTTTATGATAGTATCCACGGTGTCCATTTTATGCAAGCGGTTCATTCTCTTCAGGACTGAGTGGGAAGCAGACTGAATAGGGAGGTGAAGGAGTTTGAAAATTTTGTCTGAGTCAAAAGCATCTACAAGATCATCGAGAATAGGAAGGACAGAGAAGGGATTCATCATACCTATCCTCACTTTGAAGTCTCCGGGAATTTCCGAGATCATGCGCAGGAGCTCCGGAAGTTTGACACCCGTATCCATTCCGTACTGGCTGTCGTCCTGGGAAGTAAGCCAGATTTCCCTGCATCCGTCTGCAACAGCTGCGCGAATGTCTTCCACAATCTCATCCGGTGGAAAAGAATGCAATTTGCCCCTTGCATATTTTACAATGCAGTAAGAGCAGGCGAAATTGCAGCCCTGGGAGATCTGGCAGATATGAATATTCGGATTGGAACGCTCGCGTGGAACATTGAGAAAACCCAGGGGTTCGGAAGTCCTGAGCTCAAGACGTGTTCCTCCTGACAGACCTCTCTTTTTTCTCTGCTCAAGTGAGGAAAGAAGCTCGCCAAGCCGGGAAATCGCATTTACTCCCAGGATATGGGCTTCGGGATTTGCGTGGAGAATATCTTCAAGCTGCACCTCGGGCATGCACCCGGAAACGATTACCTGCACGCCTCGTTCACCCATCCTGCGGAGCTTGTAGAGTATCTTTTGTTCTGTAGTGTATTTTACTGTACAGGAGTTACAGATGTAGATCTCTGCCTGGTCGGCAGTGCCCGGACTCAATAGCTCATGCCCGAGCCTTTCAATGCTTGCCTTCATGATCTCGGCTGATGCCTGGCTTGCCGAGCAGCCAAAACTTTCAAGATAGACCTTCATATTCTGACTCTAATGCCGTGTTTTTTAGTTATATCTTCTTAAAATCCGTGTTTTAAAAAGAATGAAAAAGGAAAGGATAAAGGGATTTACAGGTAGAGAGGAGTGTCCCGCTTATCCCTTATATAGATGCTGTCTGTAAACTTGACAGCTCCGGATGAACCCATGGAAATCGTATGCACTCTTGCATCTCCACCACCAAACAGATTGACTTCACGCAGAAAATGGCCTGGAGTTACGGCTGTTGCTGAAAAGATAACGTCGTTCCCGGGTACAAGTTTATTTGTGTCAAGCACATCCTTGAGGTTTTCAAGAGTAATTCCCATTTTTTCAAGCCTGGGCATTTTTTCCTCGATTTCCTGATTGATCATATTCTGAGACTTTCCATTTGCAACCGTGGGAAGCACAAGCCTTGCCAGAATCTTTCCGCCAAGGATCTTGATCGCAGCAGCTGTAAGTACAGCTTCGCCTGAGCCGCCTGCACCCATTACCATATGAATGCCTGACCCACGGATTGCAGTCGAAACCCCAGGCATAAGGTCTCCATCACTGACCAGCTTTACACGGGCTCCAGCCTCCCGAATCTCGGTTATTTTCTGGACATGTCTTGGCCGGTCAAGAATTACAACAACGAGTTCTTCAACACTTCTCTCAAGGGCTTTTGCGACAATCTCCAGGTTATGTCTGACAGGAGCATCCAGATCAATTGTTTCACCGGGATGTTCTTCTTCATATCGCACCACATCCGGTCCGACAACAATCTTATCCATGTAAATGTCAGGCCCGTGGAAAATTCCCCCCCTTTCCGCCATTGCCATGACTGAAACCGAGCCAGGGATGCCATCTGCGGTAAGGTTCGTTCCTTCAAGAGGGTCGACGGCAATATCGACTTCCAGGTTTCCCTTTCCTGTGCCTACCTGCTCCCCTATATAAAGCATGGGAGCTTCATCCCTTTCTCCTTCCCCTATCTTGATTATGCCTCTCATATCAAGCTTATTCAGCATCCTCCTCATAGCAGCGACTGCTACCTGATCAGCAAAATTTTTATTCCCGCGCCCCATCTGGTAGGCTGCGGCAATGGCAGCAGTTTCGGTCACCTGAATAAGTCTGGGCAATAATTCACACTCAATTGGTCCCGCACGATCAATTATTCTTTCTACGGTCTTCGGATACGATATGGTAATCAACTCCCATTTTCTGCTTGATATAATCTGCTTCCTGATAACGGAATTTCTTTTCGTTATTATACTTTGGATGTTTATGTGATCTCTTGATTCAATACTATATTAAAGAATCTATTGGCCAAACCGGAAGACAGGTGGGAGATGAGAGCGTCAACTTCCCCACAATCCGAAGATAATGAGTTCGTATTTTCGTATAGTTACAAAGCGCATATAATTTATGAAAGGGGGAAACCGATACCGTATTTACCCTGATAAAGAACAGAAATGAGAAACCGGATATTGTAGACGTAGCTTGAGATAGACTTTCACTTTACAAAATCTGCCAGTGCTACTCTTTCAATAACAAGTTCAGGAATATGTTCTTCCCCTGAGGCTTCTATTTCGGCATTACTGATGCCGAACAGGGAAAGAATTTTCTCCCTTTTGGAATTTGAATAAGCAAGCAGTTCGGAACAGGGTCTTTCGAGAATCAGTTTTCGGATTGCAGAGAGGGCGAGAACCAGATTATCCATTTTTCCAAACAGTACGAATACAGCATTGTTTTCCCCTTTATGCAACCCTATCGAAAAACTCCTCTCAATTTGTCTTTCCCCGGATGCGTACCGCATAATCTCGATTCCGGGGTCTTTCGCTATGTTTCTGCCCGCAGCAATTGCCCTAAGAGCTTTTCCTACTGCATAATGAAGATGCCTCTCACCTGCAATCAGGTCTGCATTTAAGCCCTGGATAATGACTTCATTTTCGGAAGCTATCGAATTTATTGTTTTTAGAAAGTCAGAAAGCTTCGGGATATTTACATTCCCGCAGATTACCTGGATTTCCCTTTGCATTTCCATAGTCCTGCCATAGCGCTGCCTTTACAATAAGGATTTCGGTTGTGGAAAAATTAGTGAGTAAAGACTCATAAAATCTGAGAGCCCTTATTCTTTCAAATACACATCACTCTATTTAGTGAGACAGTTAATAATAAATCTATATGTTATAGTATTATCATGATTAACTGATCATGATTAACTGATCAACTTTTCTCTAACCTAACTAATTAATGTCATTAATTTTGCATATCTACCTCAGGCACACTAAGCTTGAATATAGGTTACAAACAGAATGAAAAGATGATGTATATTTTAGTCCATTGCTATATTGAACAAATAGGTACTTTTTCTAGTTTTCTGCGGAATGCGAGAAAGATTTATAGAAAAATAATATTATTAAAGATATATTAGCAAAAACTTGACTAAATAACTTTACCTTTCAGTTAATATTGATTACTTATTTATATTTCTATAGTTTTTATATTTCTTAAATCATAAAACTCATGGTAATACAATTTGAGATAACTTTCATCGGCAGTCATCAGCATATAAAATGAAGATTGAAAAAGTTACCAATGCTTATACCCTTCCAGAGATGAATCTGGATGGTTAACTGGAAAAAACAAAACTTATTGATGCATCTACCGATTGGAAGTGAATCAAAAATCAACAGCCTTCAAATTGCATCAAACTAAATAATAATTGGGAGTGTAGACAAATGGGAAAACAAATATCTGACAGAACTAAGAAGATACTGGGTATTTCTATCCTAGTTTTGCTTGTAATGTCAATGATGGTCGCGGTAGTGAGCGCACAACCTACAAGGGGGCGAGATGACGATGATGACGATCGAGATGGCTGGAGAGATGGCGGTCGGAATTGCAGGTGGGTCTGTGATGACTGGGATCGACAGCGGTTCTGTAAAGACTGGGGCGGCCGGGGCCGAGATTGGTTCTGTAAAGACTGGGGCTGGAGATGGGTCTGTAAAGACTGGGACTGGAGATGCTTTGGGCGAAGATAAGAACTATACGTGAATAAGAAACAAGTAAAAACAAACATAAAAGCTATGTATAAAAGTTAAAACTACCTGTGACTTGCTTACTATAGCACGATAGGTTTCGTAATGGGACTTATCTTTCAGTTTATATTTTTCGATTAGCCGACTATTTTTCTACCTATGTTCAAATACTTTTACTTATCATTTTTGATCACTTATTTAATCTACTTGACAAATACCTATCTGTCAAGCTCCCTTTGCCGTACCAGAAAATTGCCTTGTAGTGCTCTTTAACACATCCAGGTCCTGTTCAAGAGTTTTTCTATAGAGCACGAAGTCAAAGACAAAAAAACAGGCGGCAAATAGTTCGTATTACAGATTATTCCTTAAGACTTATTATTAAACAGGAGGCAAAGTTTAGAGTATAGAAGAAACAAGGAAAAGTAATGAGAAAAACGAATAAATTTAAGAATGAAATAAAAGAAAAGCCGAGAATTCTCAAAAAGGGCCCTTAATTACCAAACATTTGAGAACAACCTCAACCACAGTTAACCAGAGCACTACCACTGAAAAAAGAATCAAGAGGTTGAGGATGATCTGGCTGAGTTTTGTCCGAACTGCCGCCAGTTCATACATCCTGATTCCCGTATATAAATAAGAATGGTAGGTATATAATCGTTTTTAAATAGGTACACATGTCAATATTTATTTCGGAGTTGATATTTCTGCTGCTGGAATTTACTGTCAGTGCTCTCCTGCCACTCCTTTTTGCTCACCCTCCTCAATTACTTTGACAAAATGTCTGTCCGAGAGATCTTCTTTTCCGGACCAGAAGATCGCCTTATGATATTTCCAGGCATTCGGATCAAGCTCAATTATTCCTACATGGATTATAAGCTCAAGGACAAACCAGTAGGCTGCAAACAAGTGTAAAAAGCGGAGCAGTGCCAGACCGTTTTCATTAACCAGGGATGCAAAATACCAGGCTACAGAGAGTATCCATTCTGAGATTGGAATTCCAAACGGAGCCCAGGTAAGACTATAGAGTACAATCCCAGTGACTGCCACCAGGAAAATTGACAGGCTTTCGAAAACAAGCAAAATCTTCATCGCGGGATGAAGTTTCGTAACATAATGCTCGCTACGCTCATCATAGATTGTATAAGCCGGATACCTGCCTTTTCCAAAGAAATTTTTGATTGTACCGATAAGGCGCTCTGCATCGGCTCTCCCGAATATGTAAGACTCTTTGAAATGCTCTATGCGGTGCCTGATGCTACATTTTTCTCCTTTGCAAGAAAATATGTTATAAGGGACCAGAAGCCAGTTTGCAACCAGGAAAAAGGGAACAGCGATCATATGCCAGGTTCTGGCTGCATCAAAGGACATGAAATCCCAGCCGGCATAGATTTTGAATCCTGTAATAAGCAGGACAAACATAGCAATAAGGTGCACCAGATGAGTAACCCTCTCAAGCCATGTATAGCGCTCAACAACCTTTCTTCTGGAAGCGGGTCTTTCGGCTGATCGTACCATAATCCAACCTCCTTTAAACTACCCTGATAATGTGATCAGGATTCTTTCCGGTTATATCAATTGTATGAATTGCACAGGCAAGGCAGGGATCATAGGAACGAGCCGTATGCAGGATTCCCAGTGGATTTGCATAATCCACTCCAAGGGCATTTTCCGCAGCCGAAATCTTTGTCCCTATAAGAGCCTGCTCAGCAGGGCCTGGAATCCCCTGCCCATTCCGCGGCGCAAGGTTCCAAGTGCTTGGAACTACAGCCTGGTACAGGGTTGTCATGGAATCCGAATCTGTAGCTACCCAGTGCCCAAGGGCACCACGCGGGGCTTCCCACAATCCCATTCCTTCGGAATCCCTTGCCATGGAAAGTTCTGTGTGTACTGCAACCTTTCCGCCTGCCTCAAGATCCTGACTGAGCCATTTCAACAGCTCGGGAATCACTATCAGAATCTCCTGCATTCTTGCAAGCATACGAGTATAGTTGTTTGCAGGAGAGTAGCCGTTTTCCTGGAAAGTTCTTGCAAGACCCGTAATAAGAGGTTCTCCCATAACCAGAAGTCGGGCAAGCGGGCCGACCTCACAGGGAATGCCGCTATAATTAGGAGCCTTTACCCAGGAGTAACGGCTTTCCGAACCTCTGGTATAATCGATTTCATCAGGATTATCCTCAGGGTTTGTAACCCCATTCCAGGGAGGACGGTCTGCCTCTTCATCAATATAGAATGCATGAGTGATATTTTCTGAAATCTTCCTGTGATCAAATTTTTCAAGCTGCAAATTTCCGTTCATATAGCCTGATGGAATAACTTTGTCTTCCGCGGGGCTTGTCGGATCGTAACCATCCCCGTTCTCAGGCTTGAAAAAAACTCCATAAGAAAGAAAACCGATTGTGTTAGGATCTTTATAGCCCCCTGAACGGTCAAGTTTCAGGCTAACTGGCAAGCCAAGCAGAGTCTCTCCAACCAGTTCCGAACCGAAAGCCGCAAAAAGCGGAACGTCTCCCCAGCCTGAAGCATGTGAAAAGTCATTGCTGTTAAGAGAATCGTCCAGAAGCTCCTGCAGGCGCTCAATAACAAAATTCACAGCACTTTCCGGGGAAGAAGCCCTGTAAGTATTCTCAATCCAGGTTTCCGGAGGCACCCCAAGTGTAAAGTTCTCAACAAATTTTGCAGTCTGTGAAATATACGAGATAAGTTTCTGAATATCTGCAACAGTTGGAGAGTAAACCACCCCTCCGACATGCTGCAGCACGGGATGAGGCATTTTGCCTGCAATGAGAGCAATACCTTCGTGAAGGCGGCGGAACTCCCTGAGAGCAGCAACATAGGAAGAACCGGCAGGATAACGGGTACCTCTCTCCTGGTTTACAAGAGGCATAAAACGTCCGGATAACTCTCCCCATACAGCATTTCCAACATCTCCGTATTGTGTGAGAAGATCTCGGTAAGCGGGATTTGCAAGATCCGGACCCCAGAGCACATAAATATGAGCTGCATGGCTGGCTATAAAATTCATTGCCTGATGAACATTCCGCATAACAAGGGCATTTTTGGGAACCTGGTCTGCAACCCCGAAAAGGTCATCCAGAGCATTTGCTGCAGTTATACTGTGACAAACCGGACAGACCCCGCAGATTCTCATGGTAAAGAGAGCTGCATCCCTGGGATCATGGTGTTGAAGAGCCCTCTCAAAACCCCTGAAAACCAGGCCATTGCTCTGAGCGTCAGTAATCACGCCGTCCTCACTGACCTCAGTATTGATCCTGTAATGCCCTTCAATTCTTGAAAGGGGATCTACGGTTACCTCTACCATTATTTTTCACCTCCTGCCCTCTCTAATGCGCTTTCTTCAGTGGTGCCTTCCTTTTCCTCTGGCTTTCTCAAAACTGTCCTTCTTAAGGCATGGGCACCTGCAGCAATAAGCCCCCCTGCTATTGCTACCCCTGCTATGGTATCGAGGTTAGTATTGACGATTCCGGCGTCTTCTATCTCCACATAGAAAGGCCTGGTGCTATCCGGAAAACCTGGCTGTACGCAGCCTATGCATGGAGAGCCAGCCTGCGGACAGAAATTGATATGGCCGTTCCAGCGGCGTGTGGCACAGTCTGCGTGAGAGTAAGGTCCCTTGCATCCAAGTTTCCAGAGGCATTTTGGTCCGCCTACTGTAGTCTCAAATTCTCCACGGTCATAAAACCCACGTCGCGGGCAGTTATCATGCACTGTGTAGTCTGGGGGGTAGAAAACCTTAGGACGATACCACCTATCCAATACTTCAGGTAAATCGTCAGGCACCCTGATTTTCCCAAGGGCGATTGCGCCTACGGTTAAAAATACCCAGTCAGGATGGGCAGGACAACCGTTAACATTGACAACGGGCGTATCTATCCCTAGCAGATCTACAATTCCTTTTGACGAGTCTTCCCGAGTAAAAGCAACTCCACGATGGTCCATGAGATCATTGATCTCACTTTCAGCGGCATTTACTCCACTGTTGGTTGCACACTGCCCGATTGCAACAATTACTGAGGCGTTTCTCGCAGCTCTTTCGAAAACATCCCTGTAGATCTTTCCTCCGAGAACCATGTATTTCCCGGAACCATGAGGCCCGTTTGCGATTGCACCTTCTGCAATAAGCACATAGCCTCTTTCGTTTTCCAGAATTTCTTCCAGCAGGACTTCAGAGTTCAGATCACTCGTATTTGCAAGTTGTCCATCTACGAAGATTCCTTGTTGCATCATCAGTACCTCATGGTAAAGCAGGTTGAGGTTAAAAAGCTGGAGAAATTCCAGTATGTCCGGGTTTTCTCCGTCCAGCATTGAGATGCTACATCCCGAGTCCATTACCCCGTGAAGCCAGAGTACTTTGGTTTCAGGTAGCCCATTAAAGGCTTTAGCGATATCGCTTTTATAGATTTGCAGAAATAGCGAAGCCCCCATTGCCCCTACAGCCTTTATAAATGTCCGTCGGTCCATTTTTATGAAATCGAGATTTTTAAACTTTTCAAGTAAACTCTCATTATTCATTCTACTTCCCCCATGTCGCAAATAATTTTATATAAGACATATAAAAAAAGGAATCCAATATATTAAAGACTATCACATCTTCAGACCTCACTCCACAAGTAATCTTTTTATATCGCAGCCAGGGTATTATTCAGGGCTAATTCAAAAAATAGAAAGGCAAAAGCTTGAACGAAGGCCTCTCTTTATCAGATTTCTATAAAATCCTGTAGAAGATGAATCTGTTCTGAGAAATTTCAAGCATATCCGGATAAACCAGAGATGTCCTCCGAAATGGTTTTTAATACATTTAATTTATAAAAATAGCCGTGTACAGCCGTGTACACTTAAAAATAAATATAGCTTTTCTAAAACCTTATATATTTTAATATCACTATTTATTTATTGAAATTTTAAGGCTAGTAACATTTAGTATTAATACTGCATCTTTAAGGGAGAAAGCTTGCAGCAAAGTATGGGGGATAGAATATGACTATTGGGGATGGTCACGACTTAAGATCGCCGAGATTTGCAGGCGATGAGGTTCTGGAGGCTTGTTATGACAACGAAAGAGTTCTCCAGAGAGGGGATAGCGGCTCAGCAGTAAGAAAAGTTCAGCAGGCTCTTATATTCCTGGGTATTCCTGTGCCCGAAACTGGAGCCAGCGGTACTTTTGATGAAGAAACCGAACTGGCAGTCAGAAGCTACCAGGAGGCACGCGGACTGAGGGTTGACGGTATTGTGGGGCCAGAGACTATAGGAAGCCTGGATGAAGAGTTTGTCACAGGCACGCCTGAGGCTTTACCATCAACAGAGCCAAAGGTATCGGATGTTCCGAGTCCTTTATTCCCGGAATCTCCGGTTCGGACACCAAGGGCATCTCCGGTTGGACCAGCAAAGGCACCTGAAGTCCCACCGGTAGAAGCGCCCAAGGCTCCACGAGTATCGGCGCCTGCAGTCAAAATACCTCAACCTCCTGAAGTACCGGTAGCTGAACCTCCACTGATGGCAACGCAGGCAGTTCCGATCGATCAACCCCAGGTTCGTGTAACTAAACCGATTACTCCACCTGTGACCCAACTACCCCATACAGTTGATAGTCAGGGGCGCAAATTCCTTACTGCAGGGACCTGGAGAGGGAGCAACTATTCTTTTGGAGCTGAAGCCGGCAAATCAATACGCCTTGAGTTGAGAAACCTCAAGACCAACGAATCAAGCGTCCGGATAAAAACGAGCACAGGAGAATACAGAGAATCCGTACTTCTACCTGACACCCTCATGAATTTGGAATTTTCCGCAGTAAGTGAACCCATTATATGGAGATTTTACATTGAAACAGACAGGGAGGATTCTTTAATCGAGTGGAAGCTTTATAGCAATTGGGTACCGGGAAAACCCGAATAATCCGTAAAGGGAAAAGAGAGTGCATTAACCCTGAAGGGAACTAAAATTTGCATATTCCCTTCAGGCAGATTCTTAAAATAGCCGTTTTATCCAGCAAAATTTTAAGTTTAACTTATTTGCATGCAGGGTTCAGAACTGCTCGGTCTGCTTGCTCAACGCGCTCTTTAAGGGCTATATTCATCCTGTTAAAGCTTTGTTCAGTATCATCAAGCAGAAAACCTAAAACAAGACCTGAATCAAAGTAAGTTAACAAAAACAAGATTAAAGCGAGGAATAGACTTCTTCTTTGATAAGCAGTATGGCCTTATCCACGCCATTAAGCACATTGGGGCTTATCTCCTGTGTAATCTCAGTAACGGGAGAACCTATCTCAATTCCAATAGCTACGACTTCCGGAAGCGATTGGACCTGTTCTCCTATTTTCAATACATCAGTAATTGTAAGGTCATGCATCGAAACCAGAGGGTGAGGCTCGGTACCATCCAGTAAGTCCTTTCCTTCTATACGGTGTACTGTACCAGGAGGGCTGTCTGCCAGAATTGCATCCACTATAATGACTTTCCTGGCACCTTCGAGCAGGTTTAAGAGATCAAGTCCGCAGACACCTGCATCCTCGATATCAAGGTCTTTGAGGTCTTTAAGTTCGGTTTTGTGAAGGGCCTCAATCACTTTGAGACCAATACCGTCATTTCCCATTAATGGACTTCCGCATCCCAGGATGCGGACTGGAGCATGTAATATAGACATATTCTCACTTAATTAAAAGGTGTACAGGTTTTTCGAATATGCCTATATTACCTTCTCCAGTTAAGGTTTTTCTTTAGCAATTTTCAGTGTTTTGAGTGCTTTTTTTCCTTGGCATCAAACCTTGAATATTTCTCTATGTACTCTGAGTAGTGAGGGTCTGAGAAATCTTCTTTTCCTGACCAGAAGATAGCTTTATAGTACTTCCAGACATTAGGGTCAAACTCCAGAATACCCACATGCACTACCAGTTCAAAGATAAACCAGTAAGTCAACGCCAGGTGAAGTATTCTGTAGAATTGAATAGCAGTCAAATCGAAGTAAGGCGCAATTAAGTTTCCGATCGAAAGAATCCATGACCCTATTGGCAGCCCGAAGACTGACCAGTCAAGCTTATACAGTACAATGCCTGAAACCGCAATCAGGAAGATTGCTGTACCCTCAAATACAATCAGGATCTTCATTACGGGATGAAGTTTGGTCTCGTAGTGACCTTTTTCTTCATCATAGATGGAATAGGCAGGATACCTGCCCTTCCTGAAGAAGTTTTTAATTATACCACCCAGGCGCACTGCATCCTTAGGACCAAAAATATAGTGATCCGTAAAATGCGAGATCTTTCCGAATACTCCACGACCTTCGGAAAAAATATTGTATGGGATAAGGATCCAGTTCACTGCAAGCAGGAACGGAACCATTATCATGTGAAGGGCACGGGCAGTACTGAAACTCATAAAGTCCCATCCCGTATAGATCTTTAACCCGGTAATGATGAGCACTATCATCGCAATAGCATGGACAGTATGAGCTATCCTGTCAGTTATTGTATAGCGCTCAACAACCATTGACCGGTTGTTATTAGATTTCATTGTGGGTCATCTCCTTGTATATACTTAAAGTATTCTTAGAGTATTTGGAGCACGCTTCCCAGTCAGGTCAATGGTGTGGACTGCACATGAGATGCAAGGATCATAGGATCTGCCCATATGGTAGATACCAATTGGATTGGTATAATCGACATCTCCGACGGGGTTAATTTTTGAACCAATGAGGGACTGTTCAAGCGGGCCAGGTATGCCTTTGCTGTCTCTTGGGGACATTAACCAGGTACCCGGAACTATACACTGATAGTTAGTGACCTTTCCATCGCTTCCAGCAGAGACCCAGTGTCCGAGAGCTCCACGAGGTGCTTCCCATAAGCCCATTCCCTGGTTATTCTTAGCTGCATTAAGGTCTACAGGCACGGAGATCTTTCCTCCTGGCTCATAGTCAACTGTTACCCAGTTGAGAAGTTCATATGCGAGAACTGCAACTTCCTGCATACGAGCCAGCATTCTGGTGTATACATTAGCTGGAGAGTAGCCGTTCTCAGCCAAGGCCTGAGCCAGACCGGTTACAAGCGGCTCTTTTATATTCAGCATGCGTGCAAGAGGCCCGACTTCACCTGGAATTCCGTCGTATCTCGGAGCCTTATCCCAGCTGTACTGGCTATCCGAGCCTCCTGTGTAGACGATTTTATCTGGATCCGTAAACGGAACGGTTTCGCCTTTTAATGGTGGGAGGTCGTTATTACTATTATCGTAGAAGGAGTGAGCAGTACTCTCCGTAATCTTGTCTGGATCAAATTTCAGGTATTCGAGATTACCTGATACCACACCTGAGGTGAAAATACGGTCTCCTGCCGGGCTCCTCGGGTCGTATCCGTCTTTGGGCTTGTAATATCCACCATATGAAACAAAGCAGATCTTTGAGGGATCCTTGTACCCACCGATTGTATCAAGTTTAAGGCTTGCTGGTAGGCCAAGGAGTGTTTCTCCTACAAGTTCGGAACCAAAAGCTGCATAAAATTCCACGTCTCCCCAACCTGCCTCTTTGGAGAAATCATTGGATGTAGTTGATTTGTCAACAAGACCCTGGAGATGTTCAGTAACAAAGCTTACTGCTTTCTGAGGAGAGCTTGCCTTATAGGTATTTTCTATCCAGGTATCGAATGGAACTCTCAGAGTATGCTTGGATACGAAGTCCATGACCTCCAGATAGTAGGTGGAAAGTTTGGTTATATCTGCAACAGTAGCCGGGTAGGTATATCCACCTGGATAAAGGGATGCAGAGCCAGGCATTCTACCGGCAATAAGTGCAATAGCCTCATGAAGACGCTTCTTTTCAGGAATTGCTGCCAGATATGAACTTCCCGCAGGTACAGCCGTGCCATCGATCTTGTAGCTAATTGGGGCAAACCTTCCAACCATTTCTTTCCAGACTGCGTTTCCAGTGTCTCCCAGAGTTGTAAGAACATCTCTGTACGCTGGGTTTGAGAGGTCAGGGCCCCAGAGCACATAGATATGGGTTGCATGGCTTGCAATCATGTTCAGTCCCTGGAGTATGTTCCTCATTACAAGAGCATCTTTAGGAACATGTTCAGCGACGCCATAAAGGTCGTCGAGGGCGTTTGTGGCTGCTATTCCATGAGAAATAGGACAGACACCACAAATTCTCTGGGTAAGAAAGGCTGCGTCTCTTGGGTCCTGTTTCTGCAAAATGCGCTCAAAACCTCTGAATATAAGGGAAGATGACTGGGCATCAGTTATGACACCATTAGCATCTACTTCAGTAGATACGCGCTGGTGGCCTTCAATTCTGGTTAAGGGATCAACTGTAACATTTACCATTTTTCACTCACTCTCCTTTCATTCTCCTTACAGCATGCACACCTGCAACAACTGCAGCTGCTCCTACTGCAACCTTGGCTACCGTATCAATGTTTGCTCCGACAATTCCCACATCTTCACGCTCAACAAACAGTGGCCTTGCAATGTCTGGCCATCCAGGTTCTACACAGGCAATACAAGGGCCGCCTGCCTGGGTACACATGCTTACTGAACCATTCCATCTGCGAATCCCGCAGTCTGCGTGAGAATAAGGAGCCTTACATCCTAATTTCCACAGGCACTTTTCTCCTCCTACTTCTTCATCGAATTCTCCACGGTCATAGTACCCGCGGCGTGGGCAGTTTTCATGCACTGTGTGGTCTGGGGGATAGAAGACCTTCGGCCTACCGTAATCATCCACAATTGATGGAATGTCTTCAAGTTTAATCTTTTCGAGAATCATCGCTCCAAGGGTAAGAAGAACCCAGTCGGGATGAGCAGGGCAACCAGGGATATTAATTACCGGCTTATCGATTCCAAGCTCCTGAAGCATACCTCCATTTTTGTTAGTCTTTGAGAAAGCAACTCCTCTATAGTCTGTGTCCTCGGCAACATCGCTATCTGCAGAGGTGATTCCTCCATATGAAGCACATGTGCCTACTGCGACGATAGCAGTTGCGTTCTTTGCAGCTTCTGCAAGAGATTCTTTGAAAGGCTTGTTTCCAATGACCAGGTAGCGTCCTGTACCGTTCGGACCATTCGGAATTGAGCCTTCAACGACCAGGATATAATTGCCTTCCTTATAAGTTTCCTCGAGGAGTATTTCAGAGTTAAATTCGGCATTGTTTACAAGCTTACCATCATTCCAGATTCCCTGCTGTGCACAAATAGTCTCATGGAAAACAAGATTGACATTGAGCTTTTGTAGTGCCTGTACAAGGTCAGGATTGCCTGCATTTAAGAGCGATATGGAACAGCCTGTGCATTCTGAACCATGCATCCAGATAAGCTTGGTCTCTGCAAATTCAAGCGCATTTACAATCTCAGTCTTGTAGGTGCCCAGGAACGCAGATGCTCCCATTACACCTACTGCTTTCATGAAAGTGCGGCGGTCCATTTTTAAGAAGTCCACACTGTCCAGTGTACGGACAAGATTTTTTATTCCAGTACTCATCTCTACCACATCTTGATTTTACCCAAATTATACCTACGAAGAAAATTTCGAATAATTATCCATCGTAATTATATAAATATATACATAAATTTACGGTTAATGTTTTCAATGAGGGAATAGTATTTAAGGTTTTTTACACGATACGATAATTATATTAATTGGTTGCATTGCAAACTTATAATTCAGCAACAAGTATAATGAGCTTTCTAAATGAGTAAGAAATCTAATGTGCAATAATCGGCAATGTAGTACAAATAAGTGGAATTAAATCATTTTGAAAAAGAAAAGAGATTCAAAAGAATAAACTTAATTGCAAAAGTTAAAAGTTACCAATGAGATAGTAATTCATACTTAGAAATTTGCGTGTATTATGACAAAACGCATAAAAACAGGGTAAAGTGCAGAAAGATTTTAAAAGGCAAAGGAAAAGCTATTTTATTTGCAGGGAATGTTTAATACCTGAATCATCTCAATCGGGACTGAGGTGCCACTACATGAATTCGTGGTATCTCTGCTAATCCTGTTGAGGTAGAGATTTAATTTCGGATTTCCTATAGTTATTCTTGTTATTATAACCTTTAGTACTCTGAAAAAGGTTTTTAAGGAAAAACTAGGATTAAAAAGTGCTAAAAAAGTTTATCATATTGCATGAAGTTAAAGAAGAGATAATACTCAAGTTCGAATTATTCATACAATTTAAAACCTATGGAATTCATGCTCAGATAAAGTAATTTTAGGACTTTTCTCAAGAAACCTTCTAAAACAAATTCAATAGTAGGGCAAAAACATCTTTAAATTATACAAGTGAAGTGAAAAAGCAAAAAGAATATAATATAGAACCATAGAATTTTAATAAACAATTTTCGATAATATACATATTTAAAACGTAGAATTCAGCTCCTGTTTGTGAAACCTCCGTTCTTCTATTTGCGGCAAGTGAAGAAAGGAAAAACCTGTGGTTAAAAGCAGCACTCTAGAAGTAAAAAAGGAGATGGGGATGCGGGCTATTTAACCAATTAAGGAAGTAAACTGGATAGGTTTTTGCCCGGTTAAAACCTGTAAATATATATACCATACAAATATATATCTCCTGTAAAATAATTCCTATAAATATACTGATACAGGAATTTATATCATCCTGATACAGGAATTTATATCATGAAAAAAATAATTACCATAAACTAATAGAATTTTGAAAGAAAATATTTCGAGGTAACATGTGTATAGCTATTCCTGGAAAAATAGTGTCTGTCGTAGATGAAAGCACTGCAACTGTCGATATGGGCGGGGTTCGCAGAAACGTAAATATGAATTTGCTGGGAGGTGCCAGTGAGTCCATAATCGGAAAGCATGTCCTTGTCCATGTGGGATATGCAATTGCGGAAATCTCCGAAGAAGAAAGTGAAGAAACAATGCGCCTTCTCAAACAGATTGCAGGGCTTGAAGAAATCGACACCTTAGAAAGTGAATCCCCCTGAAAAACGGATGCTGATAAAATGGAAAACGGGAATTCTTCTTCAAAGCCAGACATTCCTGAGTTTGAGAAAAAGCTATTGGAGAGAATCAGGGGCTCAAAAACACCGCTTCGCATAATGCATGTCTGCGGAACGCACGAGAGGACCATAGCAAAATACGGGTTAAGGAATGTCCTTCCAGATAATATCGAGGTAATAAGTGGTCCCGGATGTCCTGTCTGTGTTACTCCTGAAGAGGATATAAATATTGCAATCGCCCTTGCGAAAAGCGGAGCAACTGTTATCACCTTCGGAGATATGATGCGAGTTCCCGGTTCGGCCGAAAGCTTGCTGGATGCAAAGTCTGAAGGGGCAGATGTGAGGATGGTCTATAGCATTGACGATGCAGTTGCCCTTGCAGAGAAAAAGCCAGAACTTGAGGTAGTTTTTTTTGGAATAGGCTTTGAGACCACAGTTCCTGCAAATGCGGCTGCCCTCTTAAGAAAGACTCCTGAGAACTTCAGCCTTCTTACCTCCCAGAAGCAAACTCCTCCTGCAATCGAACTCCTTGCCAGGGATGCAAATGTTGATGCATTTATAGCTCCAGGGCATGTGGCAACTATAATAGGCACAAAACCTTTTGAGCCGCTCGCAGAAAAGGGTTTTCCTGTCGTCGTTAGTGGATTTGAGGCAGGAGACATCCTCCTTGGTATAAGCCTGCTGCAGGCGCAGGTAGAGGAGGGCAGCTCAAGGGTAAACAACGGTTACCCCAGAGCTGTGAAACCTGAAGGAAACCAGATTGCCCTGAAAATGATGGAAAAGGTATTCGAAACTTCGGATTCGGAGTGGCGAGGTATAGGAAAAATAGAAAATTCAGGACTTGTGTTAAGGAAAGAGTTTGAGGAAAAAGACGCTGCAAAGAAGCACGAAGACCTGTATGCATCTGCTCTTGAAGAAGTCCAAAAGAAAGTTGGGAAAAAGAATAAGAAACGCTGTATCTGTGCAGCTATCCTTACAGGAAAAGCAAAGCCTTCTCAATGTCCGAACTTCAGGAAAGACTGTTCCCCGAAAAGTCCAGCAGGCCCATGTATGGTCAGCCAGGAAGGCATGTGCTACAACTGGTTCAGATACTCCAGAGAAGGAGGTAGCAATCTTGCATGAATTTTCTATAGCCTGTGAGATTTTTGATCAGGTAATCAGTACTGCTAATGCCAACGGAGCTACAGAAGTTAAGAAATTAACTCTCCAAATGGGAAGGTTGAGTCATACGAATCCCGAACAGCTCAACTTCTGTTTCAATGTCCTTGCAGAGGGAAGCATTGCAGAAAATGCGGATTTTGTTGTAGAAATGGTGGCGCCTACCCTTGAGTGCGAGTGCGGGTATGAGGGAGATATAGACGAAAGACAGATACGGGAGAGCAGTGCACTTAGAAGCGAACTTCTTGCTTATGTGGCAGCTATGGATTGCCCTATCTGTGGAAAACAGGCAAATATTAAAGGCGGCAGAGAACTTATAATCAAAAGCATCGAAATCGAAACCGAAGAAGATCGAACCGCAGATAGTAATAATAAGTAATTCCCCCAAGTGATGTTTATGTTAATGCATGTAATCCATATGGGACATGATGTCTACAAAGCAAATGACAAAGTTGCTGAAAAAAATAGAAAGAAACTTAACAAGCATAAGATTTTTTCAGTAAATGTTATGGGAGCTATCGGCTCAGGAAAGACCACTCTTATTGAGGAGGCAATCAGTCATCTCAAAGAAAAGTATAGAGTAGCTGTAATTGCAGGGGACGTAATAGCAGAGATGGATTCCTCCCGTTTCAGGAAACTTGATGTCCCCACTATCCCTGTAAATACCGGAAAAGAATGCCACCTGGATGCAAAGCTGGTGGAAAAAGCCCTGGATAAAATCGACCTCGATAACACAGATCTCCTGCTAATTGAAAACGTAGGCAACCTGATCTGCCCCGTGGACTTCAAACTGGGAGAGCACCTGAGGGTTGTAGTTGTGAGCGTGACCGAGGGAGACGACATTATCCTCAAGCACCCAATGATTTTTAAGACCGCAGAGCTTGCGATCATAAATAAAGTTGACATTGCCCATGCGGTTGATGTCGATGCCGAGAAAATGCGAGAAGACATCCTTTCCTTGAACCCGAATGTGCCAGTTCTCCTAACCTCGAAGCATGACTGGGAAAGCCTGGAAACCTGGATTGACTTTATTGAGCATGGAGTTAAAGAAACTCAGAAGAAATAACAAACCTGTTAAAAGGAATATAAGGTAGAAGCCGGTCAAGGAAAATTAAAACAGAAACCAGGTTAAGAGATTAAGATAAAACCATGAATACAAAAAAGTTAAATCGGATTGAGAAGACCCAGAGGAGTTAAAAGGAGACCCATATGAAATCCAATACTATTTCTCTTGAACACGGTGCAGGTGGAGAGGTCATGCAGGCACTTATAGGAGAAATAATTCTTAAAAATTTTCACAATAAAAGTGCAGGCTCGATAGGGCTTGAATGTCTTGATGACGGTTCCACCGTCAGGCTTGAAGGTCTAGACACGGGATGCGAACTCGTACTGACCACTGACAGCCACGTGATAACACCTGCCTTTTTCCCGAATACCAATATAGGAAGGCTTGCAGTTGCAGGCACTATCAATGACCTCACAGTTATGGGAGCAAAGCCGCTTGCTCTTACCTGTGCGGTCGTAGTCCCTGAAGGTTTTCCACTCACTGAGTTTGAGGAAATAATCAAGACAATGGACGAAACGGCTGCAGAAGCTGGAGTGCCCATAATAACAGGTGATACGAAAACCGTGGAGAAAGCCGCACTTGATTCAATTATCCTGAACACGGCAGGGCTAGGAATTACGGATAGCCCGGTCAGGGACTCAGGGCTTCAGGTGGGAGATAAAATCCTGGTCACAGGCACTATTGGCGACCACGGTATCTCACTTATGGCTCACAGGGAAGGTTTTGATTTTGATACTGACCTGGTCTCGGACTCAGCCCCGCTCTGGAAGCTAATAGAGCCTCTCCTTAAACTCAAAACTCTCGATGGGAAACCTGTCATTACAGCAATGAAAGACCCGACACGCGGAGGTCTTGCAAACGCCCTGAACGAGATGGCAGAAAAGTCAGGAACAGGGATTCTTATTGAAGAAGACTGGATTCCTTTCAAGCCAGCCGTTTCCGCAGCCTGTGAGATGCTGGGCCTTGATCCCCTTGAGGTTGCAAACGAAGGAAAGGCAGTCATCGGAGTAAGATCCGGTTTTGAAGAAGAAGTGCTTTCAATCTTAAGACAGCACCCATACGGCAGGGATGCGGCTGTTATAGGAGAGGTTACTCCAGACAATAAAGGTGAAGTAATCCTGAGAAACCGCTTTGGCGGCATGCGTTATGTCGATATACCTGCTGGAGACCCGATTCCAAGAGTGTGCTAAAGACTGAGTAATAGAGGAGTAAATCTTTTTGATTTTACTTTTCCTCCAGTTTTACTTTTTTTTCTATTTCTTTTTTCTATTTCTTTTTTCTATTTCTTTTTTCTATTTCTTTTTAATTTTATTTTGGGTCCAATTTTATCTGCATTTAGTTTTGCCTCTTCCCGGATTTTATCATACTATTTATTTATTATCAAACTTTATAATTTAAATAATAAAGTTTGATAATAAATAAATAGTTTCTAATAACTTTGCATCTGATACTAAAACAATCAGATTGCTTATTTAAATGCCTAGCAAGGCTAGTTTTATGAACAAAATAAAAGCCAGGGGAAACACGGAGAGAGAATTATGATAATGGATTTTAAAGGTAAAAGCCCAAAAATCTCAGAGACAGCTTTTATTGCCTTTTCTGCAAGCATCATAGGGGATGTTGAAGTCGGGGACCTTTCAAGCATATGGTTTAATGCCGTGCTTCGTGGAGACAGGAATAGAATAAAAATCGGTAATCGTACAAGTATCCAGGATAATGTGGTAATTCATGCAGACCCTGAGAACGGAGTTCAGATAGGAAATGAGGTAAGTGTCGGGCACGGAGCTGTACTTCACGGGTGCCGAATAGAAGACAATGTGCTTATAGGAATGAACTCTACAGTATTAAACGGAGCTGAAATAGGAAAAAACTCCATAGTAGGCGCGAACGCACTGATTCCAGAGGGAAAGAAATTTCCTGAAAACAGCCTGATTATTGGGGTTCCGGGTAGGGTTAAGAGGGAAATCGAGATATCAGAAATTGAAGCCATAGCAAAAAACGCTGCAGAATATGTTGAGTTTGTCAGAGAGTACAGGGAAGAGGTAAAAAGCAAGGAAACCCCTTGAGGAAGTAAATTAATGCAAATACTGAAGAGCACATTATTAAAATGTATTAAAATGGCAAAATTCAAAAAGAAATTTAGATTAGGTCTATCTTTTCTTCCTTTCTCTCGTCCCCTCTTTAGACTGCGGAAGACAGGATTTGAGGTATTATATAGATAGGATTTGAGGTTTTATCCTTATTTAGAATTTATCCTTGTTTAAGACTTTATCCTTAAATACAAAAAACTGAAAGAAAAATCAAATTTCTCATTACTTCTCTCTTTAGTTTCCTCTTTAATACTTTAAAGACATACAGAACAATACGATTAGATATGGAGAAACAGAAATGAAAAATATAAATATTATATATTATGGAAAAATAAAGCAGGCAAACATATATGAAAGCATGTTTGAATATGTAAAATGTTCTGCCCCTCTGGATTGTGAGATAGATTACATTGAAAACCAGCCTGAATATTTTGTGGAAGAGTGGGAGGCAGCAACGGATAGCGTTGCGTTTTTTGGGTATGACCCTATGAGAGATGCAGGAGAAATCGAGATCGATGGGCAAAGTTATACCCGTATAAGCCGGGGGGAAGCCGAGCTCAGTTATGTGCCCACTGACAACCTGTCAGAGATTCTGTATGTTATTTACCACTGCAACCACGATACTCGAAGTTGTAGCTGCACCGGTGAGATTTTCCAGACAAAGGAAGAAGCCGAAAAGAGAGCAAATGAGCTTGGAGGAAAAAGCGGCCTCTCCTGACCTTTCTTACTACTGAAAATTTAAAAGTAAAACCTGACTTAAAGTAAAACCTAAAAACCAGAACAGCCATATGAAAGCTGTGAATTTTCGGCTCTTCGCTATTAGCTAATCCCGGCTTCTCATATCAGCTAAACTCAACGGGTAATTTTAAGAGCGGATTCTAAGCTATTTTAAGGACAATCTTTATGCAAGAGAGCCGTTCGAATGCACAGGTTGCCTGGAGATATGCCTGCAGAATTTAACCTGAACCAGTCTCCGGAAAGATACGGAGGCTCTCAATCCTCGTTCTGCAGAGGGTAAAACCTGAATATCTCCCGTAATTCTACTGGTTCAGGGGTAGAATTAAAAAATTTATACGTTTCCTGAGACTGCATTCCGCAGGCAGGTTTCCCAGTCTTCAGGATGATCTATATTATCGCACTGCCACTCAAACTCACGCCTTGCAAGCCTGATGGTTGCGCGTGCCCTTTTGAGTGGAACCAGCTCTTTTCCTACATCACCTATACCACCAACCTCAAGGCAGCTTACAATGTCAATCAAAAACTTTTCCAGGCTTTCTGGCGGTATCGGTTCGTTCCTTGCATGGATTTCTGCACATTTTGCGAGATATTCTGCAAGTACGCTTATCAGTTTCGCGTCACGCATGATTCTAACTCCTTCATACGATAAGTGTCAACTCATCTTGTCACACTGGGCTTCAGACTTTTTCACAATCACAATGACAGGATATTTGTAAAAATGCAGACATATCTTCCTGAATTCAGCCCAGGATATCATTTAATCCTGATTTTCCAGAGACAGCGCCTTAAACAGCAATTAAAAATATGTATTTTTCGATGCTTAAAGTTTTCTAAATAATCGTATTTGGGAGAAACTATAAACGTTCGAGTTCCAGCCGGAAATTTGCAAGATCATACAGGATGTACTTTCGATTACTGTAACAGTCAGCCATATTCACATATCCTGCTTTTTAATCGACTGCTCCATCACAAATTTCTCCCTTTACTGTGTAGCTATCTGTGTTGCCCGGATACCTGATGTGCCTAAGCATTTAAATTCATCTGTGTATCTAGCCTTGTAGCACGAAGTAAGAATGTCGCGTACTATGGGCACAAGCTGGATAGAGTTATGCAAAAAGCATTTTCAGGATATGATCAAAGAATGAACATACCCCATAGTTGTAATGTTAGCAGCAATAATCAAATTTAATCAGGTTCTGGGATAGGCACAACGGAGATTAAAAATTATTCAAATAGTCATAGAGCAAACCTTTTACTCTTTTGTATATTTTCCTTAATATTCTATAATTATTAAATCTAAGGAAAATTTATTCTATTAGGTTTATGTAGGCTCTCAGGATTATAGTAGATTCACAATTATTAACAAATATTGTCTTTAACCTGAAAAAAAGTGTAAGATCTCTATAATTTTGGCGCTTAAAGGGGTTGGAATGCTAACTGAGAGTGAAATTCTTGCCAACGAGACTTATATAATCGATCTTTTGAAGGATATAAAAAGAGAAGGAATTAGAGACTATATTCATTATCTCAAAAATTCGGACTTCTTTATTGCCCCCGCAAGTACAAAATATCACAGGGATTATCCTGGAGGGCTTGCGGAACATTGCTTAAACTTATTGGAGCCCCTTAAATTATCTAACTCTCGCCTGAAAAGGGAAGAACAGCTTCCTGAAGATTCTCTAGTAATTATTGCTTTATGCCATGATATTTGCAAGGAAGGGTTATACATTGGAGAATATGGAAACTATAGAACGTTAGAAGGACATCCTGCGAATAACAAACATTCGATTCTATCCATTGAAAGAATTAAGAAATACATAAGACTTACGCGCATAGAGCGGGATGTAATCCTGTATCATATGGGGCTTTTTTCATGTTACGAGTATGGTATGGAGTATACCCCGGAAGATTTGATTAAAGCTATTAAAAGACACCCTCTCGTACAGATTTTTGCGGCTATTGACATGGAGGAAACCCACTGGCAAAGGTGAAATGCATCCATCTTTATCAGGATAAACTTTTCTTTTGAGAATTAAGCCCTCTCCTATACACTAAGTATGTACGTTAACTCCCAGCCACTAAGTTCTCAAACAGTGATAAAATTCGCAATTCTAACCTGATTCGCAATTCTAACCTGATTCGCAATTCTAACCTGAAAAATCTTCTTTTAGCAAAGATTTGGCTTGTATTCTTTTTATTATATTAGAGTAATAATGTATGAAGGGTGGGCAATTAAATTGGATAAGGCGATAAGCATTAGAATCAAGCATTTAAAGTCCAAAAAATTAACCTGCTAACACAGGAGTAAAACACCACCTGATGCCAGCAAGGGACTCCAGAAAAAGGATCAAACATGGGGGAGAAAGGTTATGCAAGCAAGTATTACTGAAGTCCAGAGCATTTTAGGAAATGTGAAATACCCTGCAAATAAGAAGCAAATTATCGACGAAGCCAGAAGGCAGAATATCAGTGGCGACACAATGCTGACTCTTGAAAACATTCCAAACCGCGAATATTCCAGTTCTGATGATGTCGTCAATGAATTCGAAGGCTTTCAAAGAGCTATAGAGGTTTTCCATACCAGGAAATATCCTGCATCGAAGCAGGAGCTTATCAACGAGGCCAGAAATCTTCATGTCCGCAACGTAATAATAAAGGCTCTTGAGGCCTGCCCTGACAAAGAATACTCCAGTCCCACTGAGGTAATCAACGAATGCAGAACTAGGCTTCAGAGCAGGTAATATGACTTTAGAATAGAACTACACGAGAAACAAAAGGGAAGAAAAGAGAAGAAGTGAAAAGAAAAACCGTAATTTAAGTTCAGATCAGCCAGTATCGAAGTTTTGAGGGTGATTTCCCTCGAATTTTCTCTCAAAATATGCAAATATATTAAGGGAACTAATTATCTGTGCTGAGCAAATAATTGATTCTTCATCGCCTTATCAAATAATGATTCTTCATCGCCTTGTCAAATAATTGATTCTTCATCGTCTTATCAAATAATTAATTCTTTGTCAAGTTTACGAAGAATAGAATTCTTGAGATTTAAAGCATTTCTGTCGTTAGCATTGATTCTTAAGGCGTTGTCTACTGCAGAGAGTGCTTGCTGATATCTTCCGAGTTCAAAAAAGATAGATCCCTTATTGAACCAAGTCTCAAGTTTGTTGGGATTCTTTTGTAGCGCTTTATCAAGTGCTTTTAGGGCTTTTTCAGGCATATCAAGCATATAAAGAGTAGAACCTTTGAAGCTCCAGGCATCTTCATTTTTAGGATCAATTTCCAGGGACTTATCAAATGCCTCCAGTGCTTCAGCATACCTGCCAAGCATATAAAGTGCAGAGCCCCGATACCTCCAGATGTCCGAATCTTGAGGGTTAATCTCAAGGCTTTTGTCAAGCTCTTCAAGCACTCTGGCATACTTATCTGGTTCATAAGCCTGTCTGTATCCACGCTCCCAGGTACCAGATTTTTCGGGATAGATATATGGGAGATTGTTCAACTCTTTAATCAGACTTTCATCTTCAAGTGTAGATATTATAGTCTTATATTCCTGAATCTCCATGTCATCTGGATAAACTGCCAAGATCTCATTAAGCACATCCAGTCCTTCTCTGTATTTTCCAAGCCTGAATAGGGCAAAAGCCTTGAGTTTCAGTGCATACTTATAGTTTATACTATCACTTTCTGTCCATAGAGACAAGTTTTCCCCGGGGATCTCTTCTGGTATAGTTTCCAGAGCTCGGTCAAAAGTTTCTATTGCAATATTATATTTGCCAGTTTTGTAAAGGACCGTACCTTTAATCAGCAATGCTTCGGTAAAGTTCTGGTTTTCGTCTATTTCTCTGTTAAGAAATGATAAGATTTTATTAATGGTAAAACTGCTCTCGTTTTCTAACGAGAATTCTTCATCCTTCATTAAAGACCCGATTATGTCAATGGCTTCCAGATCATTTTTTCTACCTTCGCTTACCCCTGACCCGGGAAATTCCTCATCATACAACGAGCTTTTCTCTGACTGCTTGAGTTCACGATTTTTATCTGTCTCAGTCATAATACTAGGACCTGACAATTTAGATATCAGTAGTCATTTACAATCCCACGCCGAACTGGATTCACCGGCTTTAAACCTACATAAATTCCCTTTAACCCTCACAATCTCTCTTTAACCCAATAATCTCCCACGAATACATATTTGCAATGTAATACACAGAGATACTTTTTGAAAAGAAATTGGGAAAAGTAGACTTTCATGGCCAAAAGGGTTAGATTCACCTAATTAACGAATACAAATATATTTTATACCATTTTTTTTCTTTATACCTGAGTTCTATCTCCCATTCACCATAAAGTAGTGGCGAAGAAGCCCGGAACACTGCATCGTTCACTGTATTTCTATACAGTCTTTTCACTTATGCTCCCCCAAGCATACTGATTTAAAGAAAGATCAGAAATCTCCAGGCGTTTTTCCAGGCATTCCTTCATTTGGGAGATGAGACCACATTTACCTACCAACTACGAAGCATAGTATATTAAAACCTATTTTAAATTATTTATATCAAAAGTTAGTTTCGAGTAAAAAACACTTTGACGTGAAGTACTTTAAGCCCACCGTAAGCTTTTCGTATATTTACTTTTTTTATAAATCGATTATTTTTAATATAATTAAAATTTTCAATGTTATATAATTTTTCAATTATATCAAAAATTCAAATTAGAAACAATGTTTCGTATCGGTTATGATTTATATAACTGAGTCATTATAAAGGTACAGATTAAGAGTCATAGGGTTTCCTCTTAATCTTTGGGTTGGATCGCAGGTAGGGACCTGAGCATAGGGACTCAGACTCTACCATCTACTTCTAGATTGATTTTACAGAAATGTTAGCCCGTTTTATAATGTTCTTATTTGAGTTTCAGGCTTGAGTGTTGCTTAAATGTTTTAATCATCTTAAACACTTTGTAAATTCATATGAGTAAACAAAGTGGGTGAAACTTTTAGTGAACATAGGAGCACAGATTAATCCTGCTGATTATTGTTCAAAAGCACAAGTTCTTGTTAACTCTACTAACATTGAACCCTATTTTGAATTCAGTACCTTTATTCCTTGTTAACTCGATTTTACCGTCTAATTGATCTACTAACACGCTTACAAGTTGCAGACCAAGTGTACCTGGGTTTTCAAAATTGATCTTTTGTGGGATAGAAACGCCATTATCTGAGACTATGAGGGTATACATAGTATCTCTTACAGGAAGTTCCCTTTTACTATCGTTAAAGTTCTGTCCGGTTTCTTCACTGAAGAGCCTGATTTGAATTATCCCTTTATTCCTGCCAAGAAATGCATATTTTAAGGAATTTGAAACAAGTTCATTAACGACCATTCCTAATGGAACTGCAGTATCCATATCAAAGGAAACATTCTCCTCAAGATCTAAATTTAAGCTGATATCAACGTTTCCAAGTCTGTAGGTTTGTAAAAGGTTCTCAACAAGTTTCTCAAGGTAAGGCGAAAAGTTCAATGTATCTCTTTCTTCGCCCTTGTGCAATTCTTCATGGATGAGGACAATAGACATAACTCTATCCTGCCTTTCCTTGAAAGCTTCAAGGATTTCTGAGTTCTTAATGCATTCTCTATTGTTGAACTTTTCAACCTGAAGACCCAGAAGCGAAGAGATTACCTGCAGGTTGTTTTTTATCCTGTGATGAATTTCTTTATTACGGATAGCCTCTATTTTCTCAAGGGCATCTTCCATACTCTTTTATTCAGTGACGTCATAAATGACTCCCTGGTACTTATCAGATCTTCCATCCTGTCCCTTAATTTTCTGGTAAATTTGATGAACCCATTTAATTCTACCACTCTTATGTATTATGCGGAAGTTAAGCTCTCTGGATAAATTATATGGAGATTCTCGAATCTTATCTTTATACTGCCTTTAACGATAAGGGACCTGTCAGCAGGATGAATAATACCTATCCACAAAACTTGACCAGATAAGAATTCTTCTTCACTATATCTGGTAATCTCTTCTACTTTTCCATGCATAAACTCAGGAAAGAAGTTTTCATCTAACAGGAATGCAATTCCATCAAAATTCTGTATAAATGAGCGATACTTACTTTCACTGGTTTTTAGTCTTTCCTGGGCAAGCTTTCTTTCAGTTATATCTTTAATTATTCCAAGAGCTCGGTTTACATCACCGTTCTCATCTTTGAGGCAGATTACGTTCTCTTCTATACAGATATAACTTTCATCAGGTTTCCTGAACCTGTACTCCAGACTGAAATTTTCTCCCTTTCCCAGATACCTCTCAAAAGCCTGCCAAATTCTGTCCCGTTCATCGGGATGGATATGTTCTAGCCAGGTTCTAATACGCCATTAAGTTAGCTGTTTTAAGGTTGGCGGTATGTTTATTTATCTGTCACTGTGAATTTTATAATAAACTCCGTCCCATTCTCTCTTTTCAGTTCAAGTTCTCCATCTAACTGATCCACAAGGGAAACTACCAGCTGAAGCCCAAGACTTTCAAGATCTTCAATATCAAGACTTTCAGGAATTCCCACACCGTTATCGGAAGCAACCAGAACGAAATCTGTACTCTTACAGGCTTCTTTATTATTATTTAAGCCGTTTATACATTCGCTGTTTTCTTCTCTATAGAGCTTGATTCTTATTTCTCCTGTATCTCTCCCTTTAAACGCATGTTTAAAGGAATTTGAAACAAGTTCGTTAACGATTATCCCCAACGGGACTGCAATATCCATATTGAAGAAAATATCCTCTTCCACATCCATACTTAAGCTGATATCAGTATCTATAAGCTTATATGTCTGGAAGAGATTCTCAGCAAGTTTCTTAATATAAGGCGAAAATTTTAGAGTTTCGAATCCTTCACCTTTGTAGAGCTCTTCGTGAATAAAAGCCATGGATATCACTCTGTCCCGGCTCTCCTTAAAGATTTTAATAACTTCATAATCCTGAATACATTCTCTATTATTGAATTTCTCAGCCGCAAGATCCAGAAGGGAAGAAATTATCTGCAGGTTATTTTTTATCCTGTGATGGATCTCTTTCTGGCGAGCATTGTCTATTTTTGCCATAGTTTTTTCTGCCTGCTTTAGTTCAGTAAGCTGCATCTCAATCTTCGCCCTTGCCTCCTCTATTTCCTCTTGAGTCAGGAATTCACGCCTGCGCCAGAAGTGAAGCAGCCAGCTAAATATAATAACAACGGCAGTAGCTATGAACATGTTAAGAAGTACCGTAAAGGAAGCTAGTGGAGACGTCCATATATTGGGTGCTATAATCAGCGTCTGCCCGACGACGTACACTATGGCTGTAATAAATTGGTTGGTGAATCGATTAGGAATGGCAATAACCGTGATGGAAATAGCTACGACTATGGCAATGGTATGGGCGAAGAAGTTTTCAGGTCGCGTCGAATTCGCCATGATGTGAGCGAGTGCCAAAGAGAGACCCCAATAGAATTCAGCCCGGTCGTAAGAGAGGTAATCCGGAAGTCCTCGCAGGCTTTTGAGGAACAGGATGGTATATGCAACAATAACAAGTCTAAGCGCTAAAATCCCATAGAACATTCGTGTGGGCCCAAAGAAACCATAATCATTGACCAGAATGGCTACAAAGGGCAGGAGGATCAGAATAATGAAAATCCGGGCATGAGCTATGTCCTTACCAAAGTTAGCCTGTCGAAAGCGATCCTCTTGATCTGTACTCAACCCAAATTTAAGCCTTTTCTGGATATCTCCGACTACGCTCATTTATTATCCCCCAGCATTCCCACGAATTTGGTGACAATATGCACAATTCATTTTTCCCCAGACATGCTTTGAAATCGGGGACTAGTAAGTCTGTCAAATCTGCTTTTGTCCGGTAGAATTTGCAAAAATTTGCTCCCCAGGGTACCTCAACAAAATCAATAACAGAATTCTACTTTTACTCCCCATATTCTTCTCCAATAACTGGCAAAAGTGAAAAGTTCTTGTCTCAGTACTTATGCTAAATAAGCTGCAAACTTATCCTTATTTAACGTCCCTAACCGAATGTTAAAAGTTTTAAAATGAAAGAATAGAAAATTTGATGCGAGGGGTGCGATTCGAACGCACGAACTCCTACGAGACTAGGCCCTCAACCTAGCGCCTTTGACCTGGCTGGGCAACCCTCGCATCTTGTTTTAATTATGTTTTCAAAGCGGTTCCATTTTGGTAATGCGGCGCGCTTTACGCCTTGCAATCCCTCACAATATCATGGATAATATATAAACATTTCGAGTCGTATAAGCCATTCTGCACAGGTCATAGAAAAACTTTAGTAAAGCGGATGTCCCCTTTTTTTTCAGTTGCAATGCATAGCGGCATAGAAAGATCAAATAAATCAGGCATAAAAAGTCCTGAGAAGCCTATATATTGAAATGTTTATGACTCTACAAAGCCTCATGTAAAAAGTTAGGTTTGGGCCCGTCCGAGTTGCGGCTCAGAACTGGTCCAGAATGCCCAGGATTTCTTCGGCTTTGCCTTTAATCACATTTGCCGCATTAAGTGCAAGATCTTTAGCTGTATAAGAACCATCGGACTCCATTGTAAACACAAAAGCGTTTTCATCGAAGCCAATGTTTATCGCATGAATATCACAGACCTGCTCACAGAGCCTGCAAAGCGAGCATTTGAGAATGTCTTCCTCAGCAACTCTAGCACCTGATTCCTCAAGCCGTATAATGCTTTTTGGGCACTCGGCTGCACAGTGTCCACATGCATCACAGTTTTGAATGTTGATAATAGGCACATTCTTGTAGCCGCAAGAGATTCCTGCCTGCCATTTAGCGCTGTCCCTGCCGTAACCCATGTGAGCGATAGCCTCAAGCACAAGCTTCTGCCCCTTTTTCAGCTCGACAATCGGTATATTTGGATCAGCTGGCTGTATCTTCGGGTCAGAAGAGACAAGGTCCCGTGAATAAACCGTGCCCGGGCCTTCTGCGCTGAGGGTTAAGGAAACCTCACAGGCAGGACAGCCTTCTCCTCCGCAGACATCACATTCTGCCTGTGGCACATACGCCTCCAGATCTGTTACAAGCGGGATTAAGGACAGACGTAGAGCCAGCTGCTCATCATAGAGTACCGAGGTGTTGTCATAAAGGTTCACATACTCGATCGCAAGCGTTGGCACATCTGCGATCATGGCACGCCGAATGCCGTTGGCAAAAGCGGTGCTAACTCTTGAGAGCACGAATTTTGCAGATCTGTCCGATAACTCCAGAATGTCTACTTCCATCGTCATACCTTAATTTCCCTTATAGTTTAATGCATTCAAAAAAGAGAATTTTAGGAGAATTCCCTGAAAATTTCTCTTATACACGTCTTCCGCCTTTCGGTCTAGTACCATCATGTGGGACAGGAGTAACATCTTCAATCCTGCCAATCCGGATTCCTGCTCTTGCAAAAGCCCGGATTGCAGCCTGAGCACCAGGACCGGGGCTTCTCTGCTTGTTTCCACCTGGGGCTCTTACCTTGATGTGGATGCCATTGATACCCTTATCCCTGAGCTGATCAGCAAGCTGGCCTGCCATCTGCATGGCAGTATAAGGAGAGCTCTCGTCTCTTGCAGCTTTTACAACCATACCACCTGAGGACTTTGCAATGGTCTCAGCCCCTGTGATATCGGTTACAGTAATAATTGTATTGTTAAACGAAGATTTGATGTGAGCTATGGCCCATTTCATGTCTGCCATGGTTATCTCCTCCCTCCTCTCTTCCTCTTTCCGCCGCCTCTTTCAGAGGCTCTCTCTTTAGCCTGTTTTGCTTCGGCAGCAGCCTTTAAAGTTGTGGTCTCTGCAAGGGCAGATGCCACCTGCACAGGTCTTTCAGGGTGAGATTCGCTAACAAGCGGAGAAGTTCCATAATACCCTATATGCATCTCATCTTCCTTGGAGATAAGCATTCCTGGTACGGTAGCCTTTCTGCCGTTTACTGCTATGTGCCCATGAGTAATAAACTGGCGTGCCTGGACGATAGTTCTGGCGAGCCCAAGGCGGAGAACCTGGGTCTGGAGCCTCCTTTCAAGGATATTTTCAGTTTTTAAGGAGAGGATGTCGTCAACATCTGCATCCGGCTTGATCATACCATAGCGGATAAGTCTTGAAAGAATTTCTTCAGACTGAGTCTTCTGATGTCCTTCAAGTCCTCTTTCCTGAGCGTTTGCAGCGCTTGCAAGTAATTTTCTGGCTTCGGTCCTGTACATTCTGAGCATACTGGCTGCTTTCCAGACTTCTCTCTTATTTCTGAGGCCGTATGCCTTTATAAGCTGGACTTCGGATGCCATCCTGGCTTCCTGCCAGGGGTGCCTTGGAGTCTCGAAACTTTTACTTTTCTTACCTGGATATGCCATTTAAAATCACCTCAACCGGAAAATCACTTCTTCCTGCTGACACCGACAGTTGATCCGCGGCGACCAGTGGATTTTGTCCTCTGTCCTCTGACCTTAAGACCCCTTTCGTGCCTGAGACCTCTATATGCACGGATCTTTTTAAGGTTGTTAATATCTTCCCTGAAAGTCAATACGATGTCCGTTCCCAGCAGGTGCTTATCCAGTCCTGTTGCCAAGTCTCTCCGCCTGTTCAACATCCAGGAAGGAACGATTTCCTCAATTTTCCCGATTGCATTGTCAAGTTTTGCCACTTCTTCATCTGGCAGATATCCAAGTGTAGCAGTAGGGTCTACTCCTGCGCCCTTTGCAATAAGGATAGCAGTGCGCCTCCCTATTCCCGGGATACCTGTAAGGGCGTACTCTACAGGTTTTGCCCCCTGCAAGTCGGTATTCATAATCCGAACAAGATGCCTTAATTCTTCATTATTCTTCTCTTCTACCATATACTCCCTCCTGGGGAATGCATACAGCATCCTGTAGCCCCTGATCGAATACCCTTAAAGAATACACGAAAAAGTCAGGAGCAGCTCTCTATAGGAGCTTCTTTACAGCATATACTGATGAGTTCACTTTACATGCATTTACCAGTATATAAGGGTATCTGCACTGGACCCGTTACTGGATATGATCTTCTGCCCGGGTAAAAAACCTACAGACAATTTCCATAGAAAAACAATAGAGTATAGAAAGAAAATCCAGGGAAACTTAAGAATACGAAAGTAAGAAGAGTACGACGCCGAGGGGGAGATTCGAACTCCCGAGGGGCTAAGCCCCACAAGCTTTCCAGGCTTGCGCCCTACCACTAGACTACCTCGGCATAGAGGTTATAAACAACTAATTTTAACACAACTTTAACTTATTAAACGACTTATACCAGACCTTTGGTCAAGCTTTCCCTTGGAAAGGTTGTGGCACGACTTATACCATAACGGAATAGTGATATATAAACTTTATTCTAAGAAAGGGTGTTTAAAAAGAGTTTTAGAGATCAGGGTTTAACATTATCTTCTTTTTTAACCCAACCTTTCGGGTAAGTCCCGACTTCCATCATAACCCGGATTGAGGTTGCTGCAAGCCCGGTAGAGGCTTTAAGAATATCCTCTGTACTCATTTCAGCTTTTGCAAGGGCAACGAGTTCACCTTTAAGCGTAAACAATGCTGTAAGATCTCCTTTCTTAAGGTTTGCATCAAGGCTTGTGATGCCAGGAACTGCCAGAGCGGCGCCGGAGCAGACAGCATCCACAGCACTGTCCCGCAGGACGATTTTGGGAAGGTAGGCTACAGCGGTTTCCATTGGCATGATTACCCGCCGGAGTTCAGACTCGTCACCATCTTCTTTCCAGAATATGTATGCATCTATCAGGTCCTGAAGCGTGATAAGTGTCTCCTCGGTAAAAGGACCTGCCTTTGTTCTCCTGAGTTCCTGCATATGCCCGCCGCAGCCAAGAGCAAGCCCTATATCATGGCAGAGTTTCCTGATATAAGTCCCGGCTTCGCAGCCTACGCGAAAGAGCACTGAACTGCCTTCAATCTCAAGCACCTCGAGATAATAGATCGTCCTTATCCTGATAACTCTCTTGACAGCGGATTTAATAGGAGGCATCTGGTAGATAGGACCTGTGAATTCCTCGCAGACTTCCCTTACCAGTTTTTGAGGCATTTCCTTATGAAGCTTCAGGAGGCAGATATATTCCTTTCCTGAGAGGCGCAGAGCAGGGACTGCCTTTGTAGCCTTTCCGAGTAAAGTGGGCAAAAGCCCCGTAACCTTGGGATCAAGCGAGCCCGCATGCCCTGCCGTGCTTACACCAAGAATAGCCTTTACCCAGGCTGCAACTTCATGGCTTGTCGGCCCCGCTGGTTTATCAATATTTACAACGCCTTTCTCAATGTATTCGAGGATAGGGCGCCTTTCAGGATAGGAACCATAAGATGGATTCGTCCAGGCACCGGACTTCCGGATCAGAATCCTTTCAACTTCGGATGGCAATTTGCCGGCAGATGACATAGTTTTTCAAAAACTCCTGAATTGGATGGATAAATGTAAAACATCATTATGCTGAATACTCATAATCGCTTTAATATATCAAGTTATATCAGGTTCCGGCAAATAAAACTCTACGCTTTATATAAGAATCCAGCCTTTGACAGAGCCCGCAGAAAATTATTCTGGTCCCATAAGAGAATCGATAGCTGTCCTGAGAATGTCAAAGATCTGGTACTGATTCCATTTCTCGGAGTCAATAATGATATCATAAATCGAAAGGTCACTTATATCAATATTATAATAACTCATATAACGGAGAGCTTCGGATTTTTCCCTCTCGACTGTTTTTTCAAGCTCTTCATCAAAAGATAAGGCTTTCTCCCGCCTCAGGATACGTTTTACCCTGACAGGTAATGAAGCCTTTATCCAGATTTTGAGTACATTCGGGACGTCTTTAGCCATGTGACCGGCAAGCCTGCTTTCGAGAATCAGATTTTCCTGACTGTTGATAACAGCTCTCTGATTCTTATCGATAGCCAGGTCAATTGAAGGATCTTTTTCAGCCATAGCTCCGAATTCTGCCAGGCTGATCCCTTTTTCCTTTGCAATCCTCCTGAAAACTTCACCTGAGGAAATCAGCTCAAGCTCATAGTATTCGGCAAGAAGCCTTGAGATTGTTGTCGTCCCACTTCCAGGAAGCCCACTAACTGTTATCCGCATCAGACCCCACCGATATTCAGCGCCTTTCTGATAAGCTGGCTAACCCCTAGAGAAGAGATAAAGTACCAGTATATCCAATGCTGGAAGACCCAGAAAGCCTTAGAAGTCAGCAGTTGTTCACCCCAGAAAGGAAAAACCATAGTAGCATTCCCATGCCCGCTAATGTAGTAATAAGCCCACATAAAAAGAGGAAGGGAAATGATACTGATATAAGCCATTGGCTTGAACTGCTGCTTGGACATTTTCATCTGGTCTTCCATCATTTCCTTACGCTGGTCTTCAAGTTTTTTCAGCATATAGGTATTCTGGGAAAGCTGTGCCTCCCTGAATTCCTTCTGGAAAACCCTCATGCGTTCCTGAGTATTCCTCATGAGTTCCCAGTCAATTGTATACTTCTGGATAAGGGATGCATAAATAGCAGTGATAGCCGCCATTACCAAAAGAATTAGATGAAAATTCTCCTGCCCGACCAGAGCAAGTATGGGATTCATTAAAATCCCGACGGCTTCCCCGACAGCATTCCTGAAACCCTCTCCAAGGACTATAATCCCTATCATAAGGGAAAAACCGAGAGCTAGCAGGAACCGGTCTATTTGATTTTTTAGTGTCTCTGAAACCAAGATGTCCTCACCATTCAGGTTCAATAATTATTCTGAGATCTTCAAACGTAGAAGAATTCCGTTAAATAAAAGCTCGACAAGCTTGATTACTGTAAAGTTCTGATAAATCAGCTCGATTACGGAGCCGGTTTTAAACGATAACTCAGATTGTTCTGCTTAATAAGGGTCGATGTATATATAAGTTATACTATTCTGTGAAATTCAATTGACCCGATACCGTTGACCCGAAAGCGTGGCGTTGCTCGATCAAAACCGTTGAGCTGCGACCGTTGCGCCGGTCGATCACGCCGTTGCTCGGGGTTTTCGCTCAAGCCTTTTTTGAAAAGGCTTGCGGTCTCAAGCAGTTTTTTGAAAAGGCTTATTAGAAAGATTGTGAGAAGGATTGTGGGGCAGAGGGTATCTTCGAATATATTCACATAGTTTATCATAAATACGTCCAACTTGAGAATAAGGGATTGCATTTAAGTATATTACATGAAAGCGGGACCAGAGAGCTTCAGAGCCCTGAAAGTCCAGAGTAAAAAAATTTGCTAATTAATTTATTTTCGCTAAAATTCTAATTTTATATGCTGTACATATTTTTGTTAATGCTTTCAACGAATATCTGTGCAACAGGAGATATTCCAATAATTCCAGCAATTAAAGATACGTTCCGTCAAGTTTTTCCAGAACTTTTTTTCCTTCACTTGTCAGCGTGTATTTTTTCCATGTGGTCTTATCAGGAGTCAAGCACTGGATTAAGCCTTTACTCTCAAGTTCCTTTAAAGCATGGCTGATATTCTGTGTAGATCGGCTCGCCTCATGGGCAATATTCGAAGCACGAACAAAAGTATGCCTTTTCATGGAATCCATAAGAATCAAACGGCGGTCAACACTGATAACCCAGTTAACCAGTTCATCGATTGAGTTTTCAGTCATATTACAGCTTCTCCGTCGTATAGTTCTTGTTGACATAAACAGCCGCATATTATTTAAATACTAATTGTTTGAATCAAATAGAGAAGAAAGAAGCGGAGGCTTTTTATTTGACATGCCTAGTAAAGGAAAAAATAGAAAAGCAAGAGACTTAATAAAAGAAAAGGAAAAGGAAATGAAGGTTTCAGGCAAATTTTGCAAGGACTGCCTTTATATCTTCAAAAACCTCATCTATGCCTTTGGTGCCATCAAGAGATACCAGGAGACTCTTTTTTGCATAATAATCAATAAGTGGCTGAGTCTGTCTTTTATAAACTGTAAGGCGATTCTTGACAGCCTCTTCTCTGTCGTCGTCACGCTGGAAAAGTTCCCCGCCGCAAACATCACAGACATCCTCCTTTTTCGGTGGGTTGAAGGTTCTGTGGTAGCTCGCGCCGCAGTTACTGCACATAAGACGGCCGCTTATTCTCTCGACCAATTCTTCATCAGGCACTTCAAGGTTGAGGACAACATCTATAGGCTTGTTGATCTCATCAAGGATGGTTGCAAGAGCATCAGCCTGGGGTATAGTCCTTGGATATCCGTCAAGGATGAAGCCTTTTTCACAGTCCTCTTCCTTCAGACGGTTCTTAATAATCCCTATAAGCACCTCATCAGGAACAAGTTCTCCTTTATCCATATATGCCTTGGCTGCAAGCCCAAGCTCGGTCCCTTCCCTAACATTCGCCCGCAAAATATCCCCTGTGGAGATCTGCGGGATTCCGTAGAAATCAACCATTTTTTTGGCCTGGGTACCTTTTCCGGCACCCGGGGGCCCGAAGATTATTATATTCATTCGAAAATCCCTGTGTCTGTATCCTTTAGTTTATTACTTTACACCTAACTCGATTCCTTTCTCAAACTCAAAAGACCCTTACTGTTCCCCGAAGAAAGAACGGATCATCGGGTGCATTTCCATCATCTGCTCGGATGCTATATCCTCGTACAGCCTATACACGATACTCACAGTAAGCAGCAGCCCTGTACCGCCAGCACTTCCAATGGTACCTAGCAGACTTGCAACCAGTGTAAGAATTCCTATGAAAGCTCCACCTATTACGGTTACTTTCGGGATATAACGCTGCATGACCTTTTCAATACTGCCGATGTTCCGCCTGAAGCCTGGGATCTGCATGCCAGAATTAAATATCTTCTGGGCTGTAGGCTTTGCGCCCATGCCTGTAGTCTCTATCCAGAAGAGGGCAAAGATAATCCCGCCTCCAATAAGGAAAAGCGCATCCATGAAAACATGAAGTGCAATCTGCCAGGTAGCAGGCGCAGCAACCCCATAGCTTGCGAAGGACTCCCGCACTAGAGACGGAATCCAGTCATAGGGGCTATTTATTGGAGCAAGATAATACATAATCCCGTTAAGCGGTGTTGACCCACTGAACTCACCAAGGAAATTAATTCCCCGGCTTGAGAGAATAATCCCTACCATCTGGATATTAGCCTGAAGAGCGCGGACAAGGATCATTGGCAGCACTGAGGCATATATAAGCTTGACAGGGAAGCGACCCCTTGCTCCTCTTACTGCGCTGTGCGCGAGAGGGATTTCAATTCTCGTACTCTCAACATATACCACAAGCAAGAAAATAGCAACCGTGCTCAGAAGTGCCAGAATTCCTCCTCTGATCAGCATGAACATCACGCCTTCACCTGAGAAGAGATAATCTGTTCCAACATTCTGGGCGATGTAAACCCATTTAGGAATCAGCCCTATGGGGAGCCCTGTTTCATCAGGTTGCCAGTTGAATATTCCTGTAACAATCTGCTGGGAGATTCCCGCAACAATGAAAAGCCCGACTCCTGACCCGATACCCCACTTAGAAACCACCTCATCCATGAACAGGATCAGTGCACCTCCAATAAAGATCTGGACGAGGAGCAGGAAGGTGATTACTCCCAGGCCTACACCAAGAACAGAAGCAAGCCCTGGATCAGGCTGGATATACCCACCAAGTAGCTGCGGCAGAGCCTCCAGCAGGATCATGACAAACACAAGAAACTTCTGAGCCCCCTGGAAGAATGCCTGGTCTCTGGGGTCCGACAGGTCCAATTTAATAATATCTGCTCCAACAAGAAGCTGCAGGACGATCGAAGCCGTGACAATGGGCCCGATACCTAGAAGAATAAGGGATCCAGACGCACCTGCAAAGAAGGCACGGTAAGATTCAAAAAGGTCAACCGAATCCTGGGACATCCCAAAGAGCGGTACATTTGCCAGAGCAAAGTACAGCATAAGGACTCCCAGAGTCCACCAGAGCTTATCCTTAAAATGGACATGTTTTTCCGGACTTGCTACTGCAGGTAACTTGTTAAAAAACGGTTCTAACGTATCCCTGAGAGTCATCGATTACACCATTCAAAATATAATTTATTTATAATTTTTAAAATGTTAGATCACGTTTTACCGTAAGATATTGGTAGTATAGTACATCTAATATGAAAAAGTTACCAAAAGAATTAAAATAAGTAATGTCAGAGTGACACTACTTATTCCGCATCTATGCAACTTCCGCCGGCGTTCTCAATTTTTTCGCGAGCAGATGCGGAGAATTCTTCCGAAGTAACCACAAGGTTCTTCGTAACACGTCCGCTTCCGAGCACTTTCTCAATTCCGAGGTTCTCAAGGTTAATGTGGTATGCTCCGTCCCTGACTTCTGCAAACCCTTCCTCAACAAGATAAGGAGCAAGCTCGTCAAGTTCTCCCACATTTACTATGGAGACATCTCTGGAAATTTCAGCAGGGCGCTTAAAACCATGCTTTCCGTAGCTGTATCCCCGTAAGATAGCTCTTACAAAGTGGTGTTTACCGCCACCGGATTTCCCACGGCCTCCGCGGTTTCCAGCTCCACGCCTGTTTTTGTGAGTCCCGCCTCCACAAGTCCTGGACCCCCTGAACTTCTTTGTATCCATTCAAACCACCTTATCTCATTTTGTGCAGGAGCGCATTGATATTCTCGCCGTGGTTTCCGAGCGTGCCGCCCTGCTGTACGGTCCTTTTAATCCCAGCATGCCCTTTCCTTGGAGGATGAAGCCTGAAAACAGGCTTCAGTTTGGGAACGGCCTTAAGGGTAGTTTCTCCTGCAATTACAGCGTCTGCAAATGCCTGAATAGAATCATAGGCTGTGTTTTCTCGTATATATTCCTCGGTTAGGCGGGTGTTGCCTTCGAGTCTTCCACGGTTTTCGAGGATCCCTGCGAAGGTTTTTGCGTCAACCTTCCCATAGGCGACGTAGTCCTTAACCTTCTGAATCATACCCTTGTAGTGAGGAGTCTCGGGCACAAGCACACAGTGGTTAACTTTGTGCAGGCGAAGCATCTTCATGGTATCCTCAATGGTATACCGGACGTTAACCGGGCCTCTCAACCTTACAACTGCATACATCTCAGGCTTCCTCCTTACAGTATACTGGCAGACTCATGACATTGACCTGGTTAAGGGCTTCGAAGGTTGCCTTTGCGAAGTTGAGGGTAGTCCGCGTAGTTCCGAAGGTCTTGGTCCATACATCTTTGATACCGGCTTTTTCCAGCACCTTGGTTGCAGTATTCCCTGCAGCTATTCCAAGGCCTCTTGGAGCCGGAATAAGAGTTACGCTTACACTGCCTGACTTTCCTGTGACTTCATAAGGAACTGTATGAGGTAGTCCGCAGGCACATTCCCAGGATCCGCAGCCTCTGCGGATGTAGGTAATATCGAGCTTTGCAGCATCAATTGCCTTGCGGATTGCGGGCCCTACCTGCACGTCTTTTGCCTGCCCGAGTCCTACGTAGCCGTTTCTGTTCCCTACAATTACGGTTGCTCTGAATTTCACACGGCGTCCTGAGTCAGTCATCCTCTGGACCATGTTAATATCGAGCACCTCATCTTCCAGGTCAGGAAGCAGCATATCAATTATCTGGGGTTCCCTGATAGGCAGGCCTGATTTAATTGCTTCTTCCATAGAAGCAACCTGTCCTTCTGTGACTAATCTTCCAAGCCTGGTTTTCGGAACCCAATCTTCATCGAATGCCATTTAATCACCTTAACTAAATTCAGCAAAGATTTTCTCTTTGGTTGCTTCAAACTGCTCTGGCAGGTCTGAGCTCTCTTCTCTGTATTCAGCAATGTGCTCTCCCCGAATTCTCTCATCCGAAGGGAAAACCTCAGGGCTGCAGGGAACCTCAAAACCCGAGTCTATTATGCCTTTAAGCGCAGCATAGACCCTGGAGCCTGCAGAGGAAGCCTGAAGTCCTATATCCAGAATGCCTCCCTCATATCCCTTTTTCAAACTCTTCAGTCCGAAAAGGAGCCCTGTAAGATATGCAGCCGTGGTATTTCCGGTAGCTCCTGCGTAACCGTACCTGGCAAGCTCACTCGAAACGGCTGAGGAATAAGTTATATCCCCGTCGGGGGTTGGAGCTATTAACTGGATCTGAATGTTTCTTGCACTCTTCCTGACAACCACACGGTCCTGCTTTGAGAGCAGTAACTTGAGCCGCAGGTGATAATTAGTGCGACCTTCTCTTCTTCTTCTAAAAGGAACCTTATATCTTGGTCCTGTTGCCATATTTAGCTCCTCCAGTTTATTTCTTTAACGTTTTTTCGGACCCAAGGTGGGAATTCAGGTGGGCAACGCTTCTATATTCGCCGCCTTTTGCTTTCCTGTAAAGTCTGCAGTACGTGGACTTATCAAGTGTGCCATCTGCACGCAATTCCTTGAGCCTTCTTCTAAGAGCCCGGATCTTTTTGATCCACAATTCCTTCTTTGGGGTACGGGCTCCTTTCGTACCTTTTCTTGAACCATGACCCTTGCGGTGTCCATACTTACGCTTGGCGGCAAGAGCTCTGGCTCGGCCTCTGCTGACTCCTTTTACCGGTTTTGCCTTAATAGTGCCTTTCTCGATGAGCCCGCGGATATCTTCCCTGGTAATTGCCGACGCGATCTCTTTGGAGGCATCGGGATTAAGCCATACTCTGTCAAGACCGCATTCGAGGATTTTGGAGGCTAACCTTCTCTGATTGGCCAAATCTGACATTTTTATTCACTCCTTCCAGGGTTCAATATCTTGATTCCGAGTTCTTCGGCTTTTGTGATAATAATAGCTTTTTTTCTTGCGCCTACCGTAGAAGCTATCCTGATAGCCTCATAAGAAGGATCAATAAGCTCAAGTTCATCAGCACTGGAAATAAGCACATCCGAATAACCGGACGGGTGCAGACCTTTTACTGCAACCGGGCTTCCATATCCTACCTGGGCGAGCGCACCTTTAGAGATATATTTTCTGCGCTGTTTGCCTTGAATACCTCTCGGATGCCTCCAGTTGCTGTCAAGTCTTTTGAATTTATGATAGGCCGCTCTCTTAAACTGGGGTTTCTTTCCCTTCAGAACCTTTCTCACATTGAATAAACGCCTGGACTCAGAGTCCATATCAAGAGTACCTTCTGATTTGAATTCTTCTGCCATCATAACCCACCTCAGGCTTTCTGCACGATATAGATTCCATCCTGGAAAATCCTCGGGTCGAATCTCCTGATCTTGGTCTTCTGTTCGATGTTTGCGGCAGTCTGCCCGACGTCTTCCTTGTTGATCCCGGTGATAGTTACCTCATTTCCGGTTACCTTAACCTTTGTCTCGCCAAGGATTTTTGCAACTCTCGGCTTCTTTTCTCCAAGGAAGTTTCCGATTATGAAGGACTTACCATCAACTTTTACCTGCATAGGGAAGTGAGAGTACACAATAGACATTTTGCACTCAAATCCTTCATTTACGCCTTTGATCAGGTTTTTGATGTGGGAAGTAAAGGTGCCTACCATGGCTTTCTGTTCTTTCCTGGAGGATACTGCATCCACCACTACTTCGCCTTCTCTGACGTCGATCTTGATCCCTGGGTACCAGAGCTTTCTTTCGACAGTTCCCAGGGGGCCCCTCACTGTAAACACATCCTGAGAGAAAGAGACGGAAATTCCTTCAGGAATCTCTATTGTTCTTGCAATTTCCTTAACCATTTCCTGTTTCCTCCAGCTCAGTACACATAAGCAAGAAGCTGCCCACCAATCTTCTTCTCACGGGCTTCGTACTGGGACATAACCCCGCTTGAAGTGGTAACTATAAGGGCGCCAAAGTTCTTTGCCGGCAGGAACTGCTTTTCCCAGCGTTCAAAGCTGCCAGTTCCCACGGAATACCGCGGCTTGATTGCACCGCATTTGTTGATTCTTCCCACAAGGGTAACATTGTAGATTCCGGCTTTTCCGTCATCGATAAACTCGAATTCTCCAATGTATCCGAGATCTTGCATAACCTTCAGCACATTGCCGATGTTTTTGGAGGCAGGCCTGATGACACAGGCGCTCTTCCCGACATCTTCGGCGTTTTTAATTGTAGAAAGGGCATTTGCAAGAGGATCAAGTAATACCATTTTATCACCTTACGAATACTTCTCAAAACCCATCTCGTGGGCAATCTCCCTGAAACAGTGCCTGCAGAGGTAGATATCGTATTTGCGGACAAGACCCTGCTTTCTTCCGCAGCGCTTGCACACATTTACTCCTCTTCCGGACTTGTCTATAGTCTCTGCCATTTACATGACCTCCACGCCATAGTTCTCGCTAAGGAAAGCAACTGCATCCTCAACTGTAACCCTGTGGTTAGTCGGGATCTTCCTTTTTGCGATCCGTCTCTTGCAGATTCTTTCTCCAGGGCGTTTGATCACAACTGTTACATCCATTCCGAAAACCCCGATATTCGGGTCATATTTCATGCCCGGAAAATCCGTGTGTTCTTCAATTCCGAAAGAGACGTTTCCAAGGGAATCAAACTGGGACCTGACAAGGGTTTTGCCAACGATGCCTAGAGCTGTCTCAAGGAACTGCTGGGCTTTCTGGCCTCTCAGGGTCACCTTGCAGCCTATGGGTTCGTTCTTTTTAATCGAGAAAGCCGGAAGAGTCCTTTTGGCAAAGCACCTGACAACTTCCTGTCCTGTGATTGTCCTGAGGATCTCCTCGGCATTTACAAGATGCTGGCCACTTTCTCCAACACCCATGTGGACAATTACCTTCTCAACAGCCGGAGCGCGCATAGAATTACTCAATTGCCTCACCACCGAGCCTGATCTCAGGTTTGTCTTCGCCAATTACAAACACGTAATCTTCAATCGTCTCGAAATCGGTTTCCCCGGAAATCGTGACTGTATTGTGCCTAGAACTCTTAACTTCCTTGATTTCCTTAATTGTTCCGATCTCCCCGGAGTGCTGTCCGCCTACCACCATTGCCAGGTTGCCGACCTTGAACTTAAGGTGCTTTACTACCTGCTTGTCAGGCACGGAAAGAATCAGAGAGTCCTTTGTGCTGTATTCGTTAGAGCCAAGAATATTGGTCCCGTCATTCAGGTTAAGCTGCACCTTTCCTCCTTTGAGGGTAGTCTTGTTGTTAATCTTGCACAGCTTGTTAACGTTTGTCTCGCTCAGTTTATGAAGGGTAAGACGCCCCTTTTCATCCTGGAGCATTCTGTATGCTTCGTTTATGAGCGGGAGTGTAATTACATCAAAAAGCCCTACAGGGAACCTTAGGTCTTTCCTGGGAATGCCGTCCACAAGAACATTACCTTCCGAAAGAATTCTCTTACCTTCTCTACTGTTATCTACGAGCTTGAGAATATCGCGAATAATGATTCCTAGCGGAAGACTGCGTACCTTGCTGTGAGGCCCCGGGCGGGTGGTGGAGACCCACTTATAACCTTTTTTCCCGGCCTTCCAGCTTTTTGGAATTGATAGTCTTTTCTGGTGTGTCACAAAATCACCTGCCTCACTTCTTAATGCTTGATGCTCTGCGCCCGTCCTTCAGTTCCAGTTTTATGATCATAACATTGGAGGGGTAGATAGGTCTTGGGACTTCGGTGCCATCCACCTTGGTAGAGATAACCCCATCCACAGTAATAGTGCCGTCCTGAAGAGAAACGGTCTGAACCTTTCCTTCAGTACCCTTAAAGTCTCCGCGCATGACCTTCACGGTATCTCCCGCGATGACTGCGGCGCTTCTTGTGCCGTATTCCTTGGAGAGCGATTCACTGAGCCTTGCACCCATGAGTTTCTGCTTAATGTGCAGAGGTGCGTTATATCTTGCTTTTCTCTGCTTCCTTGGCTGTTTGGATACCATGCTCGCCACCTCAGATAATAATAGATGCCGTGGTCCCGATCTTTGGGTATCTTTCAGCTACTTCTCTTGCTACAGGACCTTTTATGTCCGTGCCTTTAGGAACCCCTTCTTCGTCTGTGATTACCATGGCATTGTCCTCAAAGGATACACGCAGCCCATCCGGACGGCGGAATTCCTGCTTCTGGCGAACCACTACTGCGAGGACAATCTGCTTCCTCATTTCGGGGGTGCCTTTCTTCACCGAGACGACACACATATCTCCAATTCCTGCGCAGGGCATTCTGTTCTTGACCCCTCTGTACTTCTTGACAGAGATGATCTCAACTACCTTGGCTCCAGTGTTGTCTACACAGGGAACATTGGCGCCTGCATTAAGAGCCCTTGGGATGTTAGAACGTATGCCTTTCATTTGGGCACCTCCGCTTTAACTACCACAAAGGACTTGGTTTTGCTTATACGCCTGCATTCCGCAACCGTGACGATATCCCCGACTTTTGCTGAAATGCAAGGCGGGTTGTGTGCGTGAACCTTCGAGCGTCTCTTCTCGTATCTCTGGTATTTTGGCACCATTTTCATGTGTTGCCTTTCAATAACTACCGTATTGTCCATCTTGTTGCTGACCACGGTTCCCACAAGTATTTGACCCCTTACTGGGAGCGTGCCGTGGAAGGGACAGTATGAATCATCACATTCTTCCGATGGCGCCGGTATGTTTAATCCAATATCTCTTGCCATGAGTTTAGCCCCATTTGCGTAACTTTTTAATGTTCTTGATCCGATTTTCGGGTTGTGAGAGCAGCAGGTTTCCCTGAATTTTAACGAATGTATCGGATCTGCGGCCTTTTTCTGAGAGCTTGGCAGGGATCCGGAAGAGAAATTCCGAATCCGCCTTTGGAATCTTCAGTTCCCGCGACTTCGAGTTTTCTACGATTAACATATTTTTTGTCTCGTCAATTACCCTGCCGCGGATTCCTGTCAATGCTGGATTAGTGGAACGAATCACCAGAATTTCGAGCCCTATCAGTTCATGGTAGATAAGGGTCGAAGGTAAAATTTCCACTTTAGATTTCATTTAGTTCGTGCTGAATTGTCTTTATCCGGGCAATTGTTCTCCTGATTTCTCCGATCCGTCCCGGGTTTTCAGGAGCTCCGCCTGCGGAGGTAAGGGCGCGTTCCCTGACCAGTTCATTTTTCAGAGTCTCAAGTTCATCAGCCCGTTCCTCAGTAGTCATAGTCCGGATTTCACTGGTTCTGAGAATTGCCATTATTCCTTAGCCTCCTTGTGAACCCGTGCCATGGGGTGCCAGTAGTCATAGCCTTCGTGCTTGTGCTGCCAGACTCCATTGACCTGTCTTCTGAGTTCTTCGGAACCTTCGACCTGAATGACTTCAGCTTCTTCCTCTTCGGCGGTCTCAGCCTGAGGTTCTTCCTCGGCTTCTTCAGGCTCTGCGACTTCGGCTGCCTCTACAGGTTTTGCAGGTGCAGCTGCAGGACGAGGTTTTGCCGCGCCTTCCTTCTTAGGAGCTTCAGCAGGTTCCTCTGCCGGCTTCTCGGCAGGCTTTTCAACCGGCTCAACAAGTTCACCTATTTCCCTAACTTTGTAGGAGTCAGGCAGAACAACGCCCGGCTGAATGATCCTGACTTTGCAGCCAAGGGTTCCGAGCTTTTTGATCGCTACTGCAAACCCTTCGTCAACAACCTGTTCTACGGGATTTCCAGAGTGTTTTATGTACCCATCAACGAATTTCTCGACTCTTGACCTGGCACCTGTAAGTTTTCCAGAGATAACAACCTCACAACCGAGTGCACCTGCATTCATGACCGCCCTGAGGGTGTTGTGCCCGGCTTTTCTGAAGTACCAGCCTCTCTCAATTGAAGCTGCAAGCCTGGATGCCATCATCTGAGCGTTAAGTTCAGGTTTCTTGACTTCCTGAGCGTCAATCTGCGGATTTTCAAGGTTATACTTGGCTGCTACATCCCTGGTAAGCTTTCTGATGACCTTCCCGGCTTTCCCGATTACCATTCCAGGCTTTTCGGAGTAAATAATAATCTGGGTGCCCATTGGGGTCCTGTTAAGCTCCATACCGCCGTATCCAGCTCTGTTCAGCTGCTCTGCGAAGTACTCGTCCATGGAGGCTTTAACATACCCATCATTGACGAATTTTCTCTCTATTGCCATTTAGCGCACCTCGGAAAGAATCATCTCGATATTTACAGTGTTTGTGTCTTTAGGAGTGGCCCTTCCTCTAGCCCTTGGCAGGAACCCGTGAATTGTCCTTCCGCGTTGGATTGCTGCGTGAGAAATGAACATATTTGCGGGCTCAAGACCCTTATATTCGGCATTGCTTTCTGCATTCTTTAGGACCTTAAGGATCTCTTTGGAAGCATTTACAGGGTACCTGCCTGCAGCCATCTTACCTTTTCTGTGTCCTGCTCCGTCATGGTGCCTCTTGAAGGGTACAGCCTGTTTTAAAGCAATTACATCTTCTAAAAACTTTCTTGCTTCGGTGACCTTCATGCCCTTAATTTTGCAGCAGATTTCACGGGACTTTTTAGGAGAAATATGGAGTTCAGAACCCATAGCCTTAGAGGTGGTCTCAGGATCTCCCTTAACTGAATAATCAATTCTTGCCATTCCCTCTCACCTCATTTCAGCGGCACGAACTTGCTTGAACGGGTTGCCCCCACACCGGCACTACCATGTGTAACTCTTGATCTTGTGGGTGCGAATTCCCCAAAGCGGTGCCCGATCATTTCAGGCTGTAGATCCACACTTACGAAGGTTTTCCCATTGTGGATTTCAATAGTCTGTCCAATCATTTCCGGAAGGATAATCATGTCTCTGTGATGAGTTCTGATCTTCTTTCCTTCCTTGAACTCATGCAGGACTTTTTTCTGTCCGTCCGTGAACCCGCGTTTGATGCTCCTGCGTTCTCTTGAGGGCAGGAGTTCTGCAAACTCTTCAAGACTCATTTCCTGAAGTTCTGAGATGGTTTTCCCGCGGTAAGTATATTCACCCTTTCTCTTTGGTAATTTTGATGATGATTTTTTAGCCATAACGAATACCCCTCATCAGCGCTTCATTCCGGTTCTTCTGGCTGCAATCAGTCCGACCTTTCTTCCGGGCGGGGCATTTCTGCTAACCGTTGTGGGCTTGCCCGGGTGCTTCCAGGCACCTCCACCGAACGGGTGGTCGCGCGGGTTCATGGCAATACCTGAAACCCTGGGATACTTTGCAGCTCTTGTTTTCAGTTTGTAGTATTTCTTTCCAGCCTTAAGCCATGGTTTGTCAACCCTGCCACCGCCTGCAACAATACCGACAACTGCTCTGCACTTTGGATTAAGCCACTTAATAGTACCTGAGGGCATTGCCACTGCAGTCCTGTTAGGCTCATGAGTTACGACAGTTGCGTATACTCCTGACGAGCGCACGAATTTACCGCCATCATTTGGCTTTGACTCGATGTTGCAGATAAAGAAACCTTCAGGCACATTTCCGATAGGAACTATGTTTCCAGGCTTAACATCGGCATCGTCTCCACACTTGATTGTGTCCCCTAATGCTACCCCTTCGGAGGCCAGCAGGAGAAGCTCTTCTCCGTTTTCAAAGAGGACTTTTGCAATCGGAGCTGAGCGAGCAGGGTCATGCTCGATATCAATGACTTTTCCCTGGATCGATGTATTTTCATCAACACGAGGATGCTTCAGTTCTGCCTTGTACTTGTGAGAAGGAGCTCTGTAGGTTGGAGTGCCTCTACCCCTGTTCTGTGATATTAATCTTTTACCCATACCTCACACCTCACATAAGTCCTATCCGGGTTGCAATCTCGTGTGCCGATTCGGGATCTTCGAATGTCAGGACTGCTTTTTTCGTACCCTTCATGGTAGTCATTGTCCGCACGGATTTTACTTTGAACCCGTACAATTTCTCAACGTCTTCTGCGATCTGCTTTTTGTTTGACCTGGGATCCACGATAAACTGAAGCTTATTTTCATCAAGCAGCATCATCGCTTTTTCAGTAACAAAAGGATAGTTAATTGAACTCATTGGAATGCACCCTCCAGTTTCTCAATTGCGGATTCTGTCCAGATAGTAAGGCGCCCTGCATGTGTGCCAGGTGCGAGCAGCTCGGCATTCAGTGAGTCCACAGTTGTAACGTCTACTCCTGAAAGGTTTCTTGCAGCCTTCAGGATAGGGCCATCTTCCCCTGCAACAATAAGTATACTCTTTTTATGCTTGTATTTCCTGCCTCTGAGCTTTCCGCGGCCTGCACGGATATGCCTTCCGTATTTTGCCCTGAGCACATCGTCGTAGACTCCGATAGCCTGCAGGAATTCTATTACCTGCTTTGTCTTATCAAGGTCTTCGAGAGCATTTTCCGCAACGATCGGAAGCTCGGCATCAAAGATGTGACCTCTAAGGCTTACGAGGGTTGGGTCTCTAGTTGCTGCGATTGCAGAGCGGATTGCATAGCGGCGTTCCTTGGTATTGACTTTCTCGCTCCTGTCAGCCTCAGGCTTTGGTGGGTGGGCTCTTCTTCCACCTCTTGCTTGCGGAACTCTTGCAGCTCTGCTGCTGTTTGCAAGCCTTGGTACCTGGGCAACTCCACGTCCTGAACCCCAGGATCTTGCAGAGGTGTCCATTCCTGCATAGAGACGGGGACCGTAGGGCTGAAGCCTGTTTGCCTGTGCCGCAAGTACTGCCTTTTTGATCAGATCAGGGCGGTAGTCCACATCAAACACATCAGGCAGCTCAATTTCCCTGATAACCTTTCCTGTAAGGTCTATTGTTTTTGCTGTAGCCATTTTGTTCACCCCTGCTTGGATTCCCTGCTTATGTGAAGTATGTTCGGTTCGCCAAGGTCGGCTTTCTTTGCCCTGATTGGGTCTCTGAGTCTGATAAGCCTCTTTGATGGTCCGGGTACACTGCCTTTAATGAGCACATAGTCTCCACGGACAAGACCGTAATTTATGAAACCGCCTTCAGGAGTAACTTCTTCCCCATCTGATCCGATCTTGAGAATACGCTTGTTGAATTCGGTTCTCTGGTGGTACCCCATCTGACCCATCTGAGGAACTCTCCACGAGACCCGGGCAGGATGCCATGGACCAAGGGTACCGACCTGCCTGAGGCTGCCCTGTCTGGAGTGCTTGTTTTTCATAAGCTGAATGCCCCAGCGTTTGACAGGACCCTGAGTACCTTTACCAGTGGTGATAGCAGCTGTGTCGACAAGTGTCCCGGTTTTGAAAACGTCAGTGACGCTTACAAGGGTGCCGAGGATTGACTTTGCGTACTCGAATTTGGTGTTGAGATCTCTGGCACTGATTCCGGATTCCATGACGTCAGGTGTCTTTTTGGGAACCCCGGTAAGGTTCTTTGGCAGGGTGTAAGTAATTGCTCTGATATCGCTTACCTTGCCTTCCTCGATCATTTTTCCGATGTTCTCAAGGTTTTCAGCCATGTTTCCAGCTGCTGGTACAGGGATCCTGCGCTTGAGTTCAGGGTCGAGGTCTGCTGCCCATACCTCAGCGACTGCCTTTTCTCCGGTGCTATCTTCTGCATAAGCCCGGATGGCTGCGACCCTTATTGCAGGAGTTTCAATGACAGTTACAGGTACGGATATTTCCATACCCTGGGTAAGGCTGTTCTTTGTGTCATCAATCATGATCACGTGGGTCATGCCCACCTTGTACCCTGCAAAACTCTGTAGCCTTGGTTCACCTGTAGCTTCCGGCCAGGCTCTGAACCGTGGAATGTGGCTCTTTGCCCTTTTGCGCGGGCTGAATGCGAGGGAACCTCGTTTTGGTCGGTGTATGCTTACCATATTTCTACTCCGTAAATTTCAATTGAAATACCAGCCCCTCCGGTCGGCTCAATATGAGTGGCAAAAGAAAAATGCACTGGATTCCCCGAACGCTACCAGGTGGGGGAGGGACGTTTTTTAGACCTGCCTGGCAGTTTATGCCTCGAGCAGACCAGAGCTTTATAGCTCCCGGTACCCTAATTCCTTCAGGCATCTGCAAATATCCGATCCTCTTCCCAGCTTGTCTAGCAGGGGCATACTCTTAAAGGACCGATTTTTCGATCCTGGCAGACCCAAATCCAGGCATCCGGCCCTGATTTGAAACATTCGTAGCCTGATTTGAAACTTAAGTATTCGGTAACCTGATTTTGAATTCAGTTCCCTGATTTGAAACTTCAGTATTCAGTAACTGCAACCGCGACTCATCGAAAACCTGAACAGTTTCGTGCGATTTTAGGCGTAGGTTCGACGCCAAAAGCGGGCGTTTCAAAGCATTGGCCCTTTGACACTCATGTTGATCCGACTTTTCTCACTGGATTTATCTTCAATGTAGGAAATCTCCCGTAAAGCACGGCAGAAAATCCTATTTCCCGAAAACTTTCGGGAAGAAGCATTAAGCATCACATTGATCTGATTAGATAATTTCAAACACTAAATGCCTGAAATTTCCATCTTGGACGTACTTTGCCTTTAAAGGGTATATCTAATATATAAAGCCTTTGCAGGCGAGAAGATAATTGCAAAAGAAGAATCAACTTCAGGGAAGATATAAACAAATAGATTAAAAAGACCGAATTGGTATTTCTTTGATAAAAACTTTGAGTAATGGAATCTCAGTTGGAAAAAATACCAGTTCTACTGTTCTACTTACGGACCAGCAGGAGCTTAGGCAAGCTTACAAGTGTGATATCAACCAACCCGTAGATATTATAGTATGATATAGCCCACCTGTAAACATGTTACCTGTAAATGTGTTATATACCCACCTGTAAATGTGTTACCTGTAAATGTATTATATACCCATCTGTAAGTTACACATAAGTTTGTGTTATATTATACATAGCCAGCTACAGGAATATTTGAAACTAGACAGATTCTGTTAATCGGAGCATTATTCTGGATATTCTGATTAATATTAAACTCTGACTATATCTTTAGATCCTCCAGAATTCTTTGTTTAGATCCTGTTCAGAATTCTTTTCAGGCTTCTTTTTATACTTTGAACTTGGGCTATCTAAATTCAGTTATCTGGAGAGTTCACAAAATAATCAATCTCTTAACTTGTTACTCGATATAAAAAAATTACTACCCGAAAATAATAGTGCGAGAGAACTATTTTTAGAAATCTATATTTATTTACTCCTGCCCGCAAACTGGGATTATAACTGAAAACCTGCAGCCTGTAGAAAAGTCTAGCTTGAGAGGTAAAATTTCTTTAGAGGGCAGGCCCAATCCGGAGAAAAATTCTTAAAAGGAAAAACGGAGTAAAAAAAGAAGATTTTTCAGTAATGAGACACCAGGAGATATAGATAGACGGACTTTAACCTGAATATTATTACTTTTGCTTTACTTAAAGAGAAAAACTTTAAAAAGAATCAGACTTGATGGACAAAAATAATATTAAAATTATTAAAATCTATGAGAGTCCCGGTCAGGCAGGAAAGAGGATAATCAGGGGTGTAGTGATTGAAGAAAAAAACAGAGGGATATAGCGAATCATATGGCAGAAAATGGAAATCTGCATGGGTTATTTTAGTTCTTGTTTTTTCAATAATCTCAGTACCAGCCGCAGGAGAAGAAGATAACACAGGAAATGGGACAAGTATCGGGCTGAGTCCAGAGCGGGTAATTATCGAGAACGACAGCTCAGTCAGTTCAGAAAATGTTGGAGTGAGCCCAAAAAATGAAACTGAGGAAATCGACGATACGGACAGCAAGGAAAGTGCGGGATCGGGCCAGGAATCAACCGTAGAACCGAGTAATGGATCAGATGGGGAAGAGAATGAAATAAAAGCGCTTGAGCCGGGAATCGAGGCTAATAATGACATAAAAAATAATGATGGAATAATTCCAGAGAACCCGGAAAATGAACCGGAGCCACAAGAAGAAACAAGTGACAGCGCAGGTGATCAGGAAAGTGCGGACAAGGGGCAGAAGCCAGATACAGGATTAAATAACGAGACAAATAACGGAGAAAACGAAACTGGAAACCCTGAATCAAAAACCAGAGCAGGTAACGGGGCTCAATACGAGCAAAGTAAAGATGATGGCCAGGAGCCAAAAATCGTAGAAGAGAATAACACGGATAACCAGAAAACCAGGAAAAAAAATTCAGGTCCGCAAACAGGAAAGAATAACAGTACAGAAATTCAGGAAATCGGGAAAAAAGATCCAGGTCCACAAACAGGAAAGAATAACAGTGAGGAAACTCAGGAAACCAGGAAAAGAGGTCCAGATCTACAAACAGGACAGTATAACAACACGGAAAACCGGAAAAATACCGGGCACAAGCCTGTACCAGGCACAGAAGTTGAAAAAGGGATAGAAGATCCGCTAGGAGAAGGAGCGAATCCTGAGCAGAAGACAGGAGAAGAAAATACCTCAGAAAGTGTGGAAGAGGAAATAGAATATGAGACAGGAATAAATAGCGATATAGACAAGCAGGAAGGCACAGAAGAGAGTCAGGATACTGGAAGGCACAGTGGGGCCAAACGACAGGAAAATATAGTAAAGGTTCCTGAGCAGAAACAGGAGGCAGGAAATAACATAACCAGCTCGGAAGACGGCGGAGCAAACCTGAAATTAAAAGAGAAAGTAGAGAATAGAACGGATAATAAAAATAGTGCCCCAAGAAGAACCGACCCAGATGTAAGAGTATGCAACAGAGCAGAAAGCCCAAAAGCTGCCGGAGTAGAGAAGAGACCGGAAACAAGGGTATGCAATTGCACAAAGATCCCTGAAAGTAAGAAATTGATACCTGAGGTAAAAACAATACAATGTAACTGGACAGGAAATCTGGGAAATAAGGAAGTGAAACCTGAAATAAAAATATGTTATCTGGCAAACAATACGGGGAATGGCACAGGAAATGAAACTGTAATACCTGAGATAGAACAGAAGAGAAGTAGCTGGAATAAACTGAAATTCATACTGTCATACCACTGTCCTCTTCGTTCGTTTTATACCGTAAATGAGAGCGTGAAGATAAGCTATCAAGGGTCCGAGACTCTCAGACATGAGGATGTGAATATATATATTGTCAAGGCATACGATCCTGGTTTTCCTGAAGAAACCATTTCAAACGGCACGGATGGTAACGAAGATAGCCTGGGGGGAATTCTCAGTAACAATACTGAATATTACGTCCAGATCCCTGCAGTTCTGAACGGTGACGGGGATCTGCCTCCCCTGACCCTTGGTCCTCTTTCTGCCGGGAACTACCGGGTTCTTATAACTCTTGCAGGAAACGAGACTGATAAGCCTGACCAGGAAAAAGAGATTCTTTTATCAAATTACTTTGAGGTTCTGGAGTACAGAATGGAAGCTAAAATTCCGTATACCATCGAGGAAGGCGAAAATCTTGAGGTCAACCTGAACCTGAGGAATGCACCTGCCAGGACAGGTTACACATATTGGGCTGTACTTGTAAGAGCAGATACATGCAAAACGAATGAGAATACCCCATCACGGGCAGCAGTATGGGCAAGACCTATGGTAAACGGAGTTGACATTATAAGGAGCCTGGAAGCCGGCCTGACAGGAAACGAGTCAGGAGCCGGAAAAGACAGGCTTAAGAACGAGATCCAGAATTTAATAGGAAAAGAAAGCGGCACAATAAGCATAGGCGAGGAAGACCAGAGCACACTTTCCCTGACAGGCATAGATCTCCCTCCAGGAGACTATATTCTCTTTGCAGGAGCCCACGAGAAAGGCAAGGGACTCGCAGGCCTGGCACAGAAAGAACTGAGAATCTCATCCAAAGATTCACCCGGCGCGAGCCTGAGTTCCCTTTCGAAAACCTATCTTGGCAATGTTTCTTCAATGAAAAATCAATACTCCTCCTTTATGGGAATCAGTTCTGTTTTCGGAGCTCCAAATACGTTCATATCCGAAGAAATCAAGCCTCACATTCAGACAAAAGCAATTGCTAAGGTCATAAGAAATCCGCCAAAGATTCCATCCTTCCTGCTAGGTTTTACAGGAACACTCCTTATAGGGCTTGCTGTATTGAGGAAAAAGAAGTAAGGCAGAGAAATAAGCTCAAGAAAGCAGATAGGGGAATCCTCATCCAGTCTTAACAAGCACAGAAAAAATTGAGAAAAAAATCGAGAGAAAGGATGTAGAAAGCTACAATCCTTTCTCCTATTACTGAATGCTAAAACCGTGTACAGGGAGATTTTTGCCTCTTACAGCGCAAAAGGCTAAAAAGGACACGAAAAAAGTAAAATACATAAGCCAGTTTGTTATTTTATTTTACATCTGTCTGCAATTTTTATAGTTATTCATTTTATAAGTACGGGATTCTTTGCAATAGTTAGCCTGATGAAGATTAGTTGTTACAGACGAAAAATCCAAGAGGAGAGATTAAACAAATTGCCTTCTAAGAAATTTAATTTAGTAAATCCGGTTTTTACACCTATCCTAACTTCCAGGAATAAGGGGAATTTGGGATTCCTACTTTTGCTTTCTATGCTCCTGTACCTGATTTTATCTCCTGGAGCAGGTGCTTCAGGCAGCTGGGAACTTATCCCTGCGAGTCCAGTTGTTGGGGATGTAATGGAAATAAGGGGAACCGGTTTTGAGGGTGAGAGTACCGGCGTGCAGGTAACCTTTGAAAAAGAAGTACAGGTTGTGGACGGCAGATATGAGTACTTGCTTGAAGATGTGAGAATTCCCTCCGGTTTCGATAACAGTTTTACCGTGCAGGCAACAGGGGTAGATGACCTGAATGTGAGAGTAAAAATGCTTCTGTGGATTACTAAAACTGCAGAAGCAAAGGACGGAGTTGCTACAGTTTCCCAGGCAGGTGTCCCTCCAGGAACCTATAAGATCAGAATCGATGGGAAATCGGATGCTCCAAGTGTCAAACTAAAAATCACGGCTTTTCAGAAAATGGAGGTAGATTCTGAAGGGAGCTTCAGCTACACATATGATTCTAAGTCTATGCCATCAGGCAGTTTTGAGATAAATGTTGGGGGCATTGCAAAACAGGTAGAATTACAGCCAGCAGCAGGAAACATCGAAGGGGACGCTGAGAAAGCAGCCGGAGAAATGAGTAGCTCCAGAGAAGAAAAAGAATCTATCTGGAATTTCCTTGACTTCAAATCGGAAAAGATGTGGGTAGCAGGAATTCTAGCCTTATTAATCTTGTCCCTGGCTTATTTAAGGAGAAGAAAATCATAAAAAAGCATATGGAGTTTAAATTAGCTTGTTTAAAATTAGTTATAAGTACTTTTGACAGTTCATAAAAATATTCCAATAGTATACATGTCTTTAAAATAGAGGGTGTAACATAATTAATCTAATAAGATCTGGTTAAAAAGAAATTAACGAGTGGAAACTTAATAACTAATAAAGTGGATACTGAACAAAATTAAAAAGTATTAGTAAAATTTGGGATAGAACATTGAATGTTTATATAAGGGGTGCGGCGATTGAATAAGAAAACAGGAATGAGTGAAATAAATTGTAGAAAATGGAAATTGAGCCTGGTGGCTTTGATCTTCATTTTCTCACTTATTTCCGTGTCAACAGCATTTTCGGGAAAAGAATCCGGGATTGTAAGTATTGAGAAGAAAGGGGAAAGCATTATTTTAGCAGACCATGGTGAGAACCCTACTGAAGGCGGCTGGATTACGCTTAGCGGAGGAAAAGAAATCCAGCTCCCACAGCCTCTTAATTTTACTTATTATGGAGTAAAGAAGCTGGATGGAGAGGGAGCAAAAATTAAAATAAAGCAGTCAAATCCAAAATCAATCAAGGGAAACAATACTGAACTGGCATTTGCGTATCCATATTCCACACATCCTTTTTACACTGAAGGCCAGAGCGTAATAATGAGCTTTAACGGCTCTTCAGACTTCAAGAAGCAGGATGTGGAGATTTACCTTATTAAGGGATTTGATGTGCGTTCCACTGGAGAGATCCTTATTGATCTTGTGGATAATGAAACAATGAGCCTGGAAGAAGCTCTTAACAAAGGCACGAATTTCTCTACCCCAATAAGCGCAACCCTGGACAAAAACGGGGACCTGGTTGAGCCCCTTACTTTTGACTCCCTTGAGCCAGGGTGTTATGGCATCCTCATAACGCTTGCTGATGACAAGGACAAAAAGGACAAATTTGAGAAAGGAGAGAAATCCGAGAAAGGAGAAAAAACTGAGAAGGAAAAGAAATCCAAGATGAAAAAAGAAATCCTCTCCGCAACCTGCTTTGAAGTCCTTGACTACGAGCTAGAAATGGATGCAGCAGACACACTTGAAGAAGGTGAAGATCTTGAGGTTAACATGAGTCTCAAAGGTGCGCCTGCCGAGGGGAATTTCACATACGGTGCTGCACTGATAAAGAAAGAAGCCTATAGAGCCGATATAAACCTCAGCGCCAATGGGACAAGAGACGGGACCGATATTTTCATTAACGAAATCGGCATTGCCAGGGACCTGGGTATCAACTCCACAACCTATGAGTCCAAACTCAATAGAAATGAGCTCTCAAATAATATCCAGACCCTTATAGGGGAAGGCAACGGCACAATAAGCATAGGCGAGGAAAACCAGAATACCCTTTCCCTGACAACCCTCGATCTCCTGCCGGGAGACTACTTGCTATTTACAGGCGCCTATGAACCGGGTAAAGGCATCGTTGGCATTGGCCAGAAAGAACTGACCATATTTGCAGCAGGAACCTCCCAGGCAGAGCCTGAGCAGAACTCAGAACAGGAGCAGAACTCGAAATCTGACAGTGGTTCAAGTTTCTGGAAAAATTTACTAAACCGATTTTGATCAGCAGTAAACAATAGCATAAAAGAGTTAAAGGCTTGAGAAGAAGGGTTTGTTTACATAACTGCTTTCTTTTCGGTCTTCTTTTTTGATTTCTTCATTTTATTATCAGGTTCTCCACTAACAGTTATTTTTCTATCAATATTTTTGCCCAGACTGCTTTGCAAAAAACTATTATTGAGAAGGATAACTGGAAACAGAAAACCATTATTGACAGGAGCGATTAAGTAAAGCTCTGGTGCTCAGAGCAATTATTTTAAAGTGAGCGGCTTACTCCTGTAAGTGTCTGAATAAACCCGAGATTGAATGAAGTAAAATTCCGGTAAAAGCCATCTCCATCCCGACAATGCTTATCACTACCATCAAAACCGTCGGCCCAAAAGGAAGTCTTTCATCAACAAGGAAAAAATTCTGTAATAAATACAAGCCTATGTATAACCCGCCTGAACAGAGAATAAGACCTGGCAGCACAAACCAGTATAGAGGATTAAATTCCATTTTTTTAAAATTATCAAGTCGAACAGCCAGGCTACTTTTCAAACTATTTTTAGCTGAATTGTTCGTATTATAAAACTGGATTATATATTTAAACGTAAACTAACCTCCATACAGTTAGTTATACCCAAAGTATAAATAGATGGGCTAATTTTTGGTAAAGGGAATTACAAGATATAAAAATATTTCTAAAAAAGATGAAAAATACGATATATGAGTAAGAAGAAAAAGAGATCTCTAATATCGTTCCTGCACTTTTCAGTTGAGATTACAGTTTATTCTCAGGTCAGTCTATTTCCCAGATTTACCAGATTTTTTAAATAAGTAAATGCAGTTTTCGAGCGCATTTACCTGGATTAAATTTGTAAATAAACTATTAGTGTTTTCTTTCTCAAATCCTGGCTCGATTGCTTTCTTTGGATCCAGATTAATTTCTTTACGCTTGCATTCAGATTTTCTTCAAAATAAACTTTGACTGTTAGATCTTCCCCCGAGAAGCCATACTTTTTATTTCAGGGCATCTCCCACAGTTGAATTGTTGGTAGATATTTCACAATCAATCGATGCAGCTGCAGGTGAGATGAATAAGCCAACTAGGAGAAAAACCGAAACCAGACCGAGAATAAGCTTAGTTCTTTTTAATATCACAGGGTTCATGTTGTCTGTTTATTTTTCAACTTTCATGAGAACCTATCTTTCTAACTGAGATTATATGTGAATATAAGATGAGATTATGAATTTTAATAGAATTTTACCAATTTTAAAAATATATTGCAATTTTTAAGCCAATTAAATTATTAATTTAAGACCCATTCATAATCCCTCAACTATATTTTATATTTTTTGACCTTTAATCTCGAAAATGGATTCATAATTCATAATGACTTGTGGATTTATAATCCATAATGTTTTTTTCTGTAGCAGATTTTGTACAAAGTAAGAAGTATATAGCTGGGGTTCTTCAGAGACTCTGCCGGGACTTGCAAGCTAAATGAATTAATAAAAGTGTAAAATTTTCAGAGATGCTTCATTTTCCCAGGAAGTTGTACTCCATACTCTACAATTAAAACCATAATTCTTCAGTATGGTTTCGAAAAATTATTCATGTGTATCGAGCTCAATTTATTAATTATATTTATAGAGATTTAAAAAAATATTAATATCTAAATACAAAAAATCCACGAATAGAGAGCGTATATTCAGCAAATATAGAAATTAATAAGGAAATAAACTACCGAAATTATTAAATAATTTACAAGTGTATCTCAATAAAAATTAAAGAGAAGTGTATCTCAATAAAAATTAAAGAGTAACGGGGTTTCCCGGCGGAGACCAGGTAGAATTATGAAGATCGCAATTATTCTTGGCACGCGGCCTGAGATTATAAAAATGAGCCCTATTATAAGAGAATGTGAAAAACAGGGCATCGATTATTATATTCTCCATACAGGCCAGCATTACAGTTACGAAATGGACAAAATCTTTTTTGAACAATTGAAACTCCCCCAAGCAAAATACAACCTTGATGTTGGGTCTGGCAAGCACGGTGAACAGACCGGAAAAATGCTTGTAGCCATTGAAGAAATTCTGATTAAAGACAGACCTGATATTGTGCTTGTCCAGGGAGATACAAATACGGTTCTTGCTGGCGCTATTGCAGCTTCCAAACTTCATATTAAAATCGGGCACGTAGAAGCGGGCTTAAGATCCTTTGACAATACAATGCCCGAAGAAACGAACAGAATTATTGCAGATCACATTTCCGATTATCTCTTCGCACCAACCGAAACCTCAAGAAAGTACCTGCTAAGCGAAGGTATTCCCGAAGAAAGAATCTTTGTTACTGGAAATACGATCGTTGATGCAGCCTATCAAAACCTTGTAATTTCTAAAGACGGAGACGATATCCTTAAAGAACTCGGCTTAAAGGAAAAAGAATATTTTGTAGCTACAACCCATCGTGCCGAAAATGTGGACAGCAGAGAACGCCTGGGCAGAATTCTTTCCAGTTTTTCGCAGATATACAAAGAATTTGACCTTCCTGTAATCTTCCCGGCTCATCCGAGGACAGTGAAAATGATAAAGGAATTCGGTTTGGAAGTGCCTGAAGGAACAAGGCTGATCGAACCCCTTGGCTACCTGGAATTTTTACAGCTCGAAAGCGGGGCAAGAATGATCCTGACAGATAGCGGAGGCGTACAGGAAGAAAGCTGTATCCTCAAAGTTCCCTGTGTGACGCTCCGGGACAATACTGAGAGACCGGAAACGGTGGATGTAGGTGCAAATCTTATTGCCGGAATCGGAGAGAACATCGTTGAATGTGCAAGAAAAATGCTGGAATCAAATCCTGAGTGGGAAAATCCGTACGGAAACGGAAATGCTGCAGAATTGACTATTCAAAGCATGGTAACCGATTACAGTACTAAATACAGCAGTATAGAAAGTCCTGAACAAATCCAGTATTGAAGTAATCAGATTAAAATCGGGAATATTATTTTTAAAGGTGGAATAAGGAATGTCGAAAATTTGCGTGCTTGGTCAGGGATATATTGGCCTCCCTACTGCTCTTCTTTTTGCAAACGGCGGCCACGAAGTCGTGGGCATTGATGTAAACAAGCGTGTTGTCGATACTCTCAAAGCAGGCAAAATGCCCTTTGAAGAAAAAGGCTTCCAGGAACTTCTGGACGGAGCCATTGCCAGAAAAGCCTTCAGGGCAGAATCCCTTGTAGAAGAGGCTGACGCTTTCCTCGTTGCCGTCCCAACTCCTTTTGATTCGGAAATGAGAATGGCAGACCTTAAATACGTGGTCTCAGCCTGCGAAATGATTGTCCCTCACCTGAGAAAAGGCAACCTCGTAATCATAGAATCCACAATTCCACCCAACACATGTGACAAACAGATAAAACAAATCCTGGAAAAATCCACTCTCAAAATGTGTGAGGACTTCTACGTTTCACATTGTCCAGAGCGAGCGATCCCCGGAAACACCCTTCATGAAATGGTATATAACGACCGCGTAATCGGTGGCGTAGACGAAAAATCCACTCAGCTTACAGCCGATCTTTATTCTTCTTTTGTGAAAGGCAACCTCCACCTTACAACCAGCACAACCGCCGAAATGATCAAGTTGATGGAAAACACCTTCCGTGATGTCAACATCGCCCTTGCAAACGAATTTGCCCAGATCGCCGACGACTACGGCATTGACGTCTGGAAAGCCATCGAAATCGCGAACAAGCATCCCCGTGTAAATATCCTGAAACCTGGTCCCGGAGTAGGAGGACACTGCATAGCAATTGATCCCTGGTTCCTGACCGAAAACGCAAACAACAGTAGTCTGATCATGATGTCCAGACAGATCAACGATTCAATGCCACAGTATGTTTTGAAGATGGTCAAGGAAATGCTTGCAGGCATTGAGAACCCGACAATTACTATTTTTGGGGTTGCGTATAAGGGAGATATTGCGGATACGAGAGCTACTCCGGCAAAGAAGTTTATCAAGCTTGCAGAGAAGGAAGGGTTCAAGGTTAAGATTTATGATCCATTTGTAAAGGAGTGGAGCTATCCGATTCTGGGATTGGAAGAGGCTGTTGAGGGGAGTGATTGTATTGTGGTGTTGACGGATCATTCGGAGTTTAGGGAAATGGATCCTTCTAAGATTGATAGTAAAGTTTCGAGCCGGAAAATTTTAGATACCAGAAATATAATAAATTTAGATTTATGGAAAAACAATGGATTCAATGTATACACAATTGGAAGAGCATCTTTAAAAAACTAACATGAACATTACCTTTAACCAGTAAAGAAATTAAAAACTATTTTGGTAGGACCCTTACAAAGACGGCATTAAAATATGTTTATTTTAGCGATATATCTTTTAGCTAAAGTAAATTTTGTGATATTGATTTTGAGAAGGCTTCTACGCGACTACAAGAGCTAGGCTATAGGTAATATAATGTTACAGACGGGTTTGTTTAATACTGTTCATAAGACGAGTCAAAACTTCATCTCAACAGTATACAGGAAAATGTATAATGAAGAAATGAGTGGAGACGTAAAACATTTTATAACTAACATTGGATATGTAGGCGTAGGAATAATAGTATCCACTTTTTTTTCGTTTATGTTTAATATTCTTTCTGGAAGAATATTTGGTCCAACTGAATACGGTAAGTTCGTATTGGTCCAGTCAATAGCAATGTTTTTACAAATTCCAATGTTACTTGGGATTCCTACTGCAATGGTAAAGTACACTTCAGAAAATAAAGATATAGATAGACAAAGGACTGTTATTTCAACATCATATATATTAGTAAGTATATGTGTATTCTTTTTTACAATAATATATTATATATATTCAAAGCAAATCTCTGAAATATTTTCAATAGCTGAAGAATCTTTCAAACTTGCAATAATTTTTGCTCATTTGTTTATTTTTAGTTTTATAACTACTAATACATTGCGCGGTGTAAATGAAATCAAAAAATACTCTAAGATAAAATCTATTTATGGATTATTACAATTACTTCCTCTAATTTTGTTTATATATTTAACACACATCTCGTATACATCAATAGTCTATTCAATACTAATTTCAGACGCTCTAATTGGTCTATTAACTTTTCAGTCTATAAAAAGATATATCAGATTTAAATTCGAATTGCCTTGGGCAAAAACTTTGATGAATTTTAGCTTATTTACAGCAATAAGTGACATTTCTTTTGTCATATATACAAACACTGATAAACTTCTGATCAATAAATATATGCTAGTTGAGAATGTTGGACTATATAATGCATATTTTTATTCCTCAATAAATGTGATTAATATTTTTGCAGGAATTATTTCAATTGTCCTTTTACCGACAATATCAAAATATGAAGATAAAACTCCAATATTCAAAAGACTTGACAAATTTATACCTTATCTTATTGTTCTAGGTATCCCATTTACGCTAGTAACAGAATATGTAATTCTAAATATATTTGGAAAAGATTATCCTTTTAATTTTTTACTTGCTTTTTTATTTGGAGTAACAGCAGTTATGTCTGTATGGTACTTATTATATGTATCTATACTAACATCCATGGGAATTAAAGGTGCTAAAATAAATTTTATGAGCACAGTTATTATAGCAATAGTTAACATAATATTAGATATCTACTTGATCCCTATATTGGGATTAAATGGTGCAATAATTGCTACCACAGTTGGGTATTGCTGTGGGATTAGTGCTATATTAATAATTAGGTATCGAGCTTTGTAGAATCCTTTCTAAATTGGACACAATTCCATAATTCCAGTGATTTTCATTATTTCTTCCACTAAATTATTGCTTTCTTCAAGATTATTTGCATCAGTATGTTAACCTTATTCTCTAATTCCCACCTTTACTGGCAAATTGTTTCAACTCTTTAAAGGATAATTCCCGATCTGGAAATTTTAGAGTTTTTCAGGTGAATAAATCGATATGCTCCGCTATTTCAGCAGGAAATTCCTATCTTAAAATTGTTCACTATACCTTGAATGGGGTAAATATTCTGAATAATTCCAAAAGTGATTTATTTGGTTTTGCAAGCTTGCCTGCTCTTTTCATCTCAGCAAGTTTGATCTGGTTTTCAATTCCAGTATCAGTCCTAAACTGCTTTTTGCTATATTTTTTAAGACTTTTTGAAAAATAGCTTTCTATTGATTGTTAGTTGCTGGAGCTCCAGGAAGATAATGAAACACAGTAAGATTTAACCAATGACTATTGATCATCCGTAATCGTTTTTTGCTGGCTTCATCGTATGTTCTGATATTTTTCATCAAATATTCAGATTTTTTTATGCCTTTTCAACCCACATTCCGCAGTATTTTTTCGAAATATAATATTTTTCCTGATAGCGTTTTTTGAACAGATTTAAGGAATTTTGACTATTAAAGTAACTTGGTGAAAATTGATTGATATCGTTTTTTGGTCTCTAAATACCTCACATTGTTGCTTTTACCTCATGCATAAAAGTCCAATAAATCGACGTTAGATTCAAAATCGATAGCAGGAAAAATTATGAAATCTAAAATTTTCCTGCGGAAGGTGGGTTTCAAGACTATGATGTGGGAGTTTTTATTTTGTTATTCGTCTTTCAAGCTTTAATCAGACATTCCGCAGATGTACACAGATGTAGAATTCATTTGCCGATTTGCCCACTATCCATCATTATAAGGGAAATTAGTTTTTAACCTACTGCCATATTGGGAAAATAGGTGGCATTTTTGTGAACTTATGCGGAAGGTGGGTTTAATTCATGTCTATACTTTTTAAATCGTTTTTTTGCTGTTTTAATCCATTCTATGTACTTTTTTCGTCACTGATCAAATTTAGTTCTTCAGGTAGGAGTTTTTCCAGAAATTTGATTTACTTTTCACGATTATAAAAAATGTTCAACATTCTGTACTTCAACCATTCCTGTTCAATAGTTGTTTTTCTTGGAAAATCAAAGTTGCGTTGGCGCACCCCGCAGCAAGCTAGCAGGGTATTCGACTGAAAATCAAGGCATTAAATCGAAATGTGCGTAGGTTGTTCTGTGACAACTACTTAGAATAAATGGATAATTATTTGTCATTCATACGACACAACAAATTTTAAAAAAGTTAAACAATGATCTCCAGCTCATTATTATTATATATTTTATGATGATTAAATAATAATTCTTTATTCATTATTAATCCATCTTGTTCATATGGTATTTTTGGATTGTAAATGAAATAATGACTAATAATATTTTGATAATTGTTAACAAATGAAATATTCTCGAGAGGTCGGCTTGCATAGAAATATGAAACTATATAAGTATCGAATTCGGTACCATATTTTGAATCAATGTCTGTATAGTTTCCAATCCAAAATCCAGTTGCCGCATATAATTCCATATTTGGCATTTGATTTGAATACCAATAATCTGCATTTACATCGCTATTTTCAAAAAAATAACAGGGAGTTTGAGAATTTAGTACTCCGGCAGTGAGAACCAATCCAATAAAAAAGATAAATGAAATTCGGAAAACGTTTTTTTTCGAGAACGCAGAATCTAGACTAACAATAGTTGACGCTGCAAAAATAGAAGTGACCGGAATATAAAAAAGTATTATTCGATCTAAGGGTGAATTAACTACATAATTCCCTAAAATCCCTGCAAATAGAATACAAATGAGGATAATTAGTAATAAAAACATACGGTTTTCTTTTTTGCGTATTACATTGATAGCAGATATCGAAGCTAACAAAAATAGGATCCACTTACTTGAAGAAATTAGAGTCTTATATAGAGGTACAGATTTTCCTACATTTATGAGCTGAGCACTTAAAGGAGAGTAACTCGTAGCTGAAATAATAAAATGTTCCATCACATTTGGGTATACAAAAAGATGATATGAGATACTAAATACTACGATAAAGGTAACTAAATTTATATCTAATCTTATGTTTTTTACTTCATTTGTCAAGATATTTCTTAAGTATCCATGTGGAAGAATATATTTTACCACATATAGAAATATTAAAACTTCAAAAAATAAAAGAGCAAGAAATATCGAAGAAAAATGATGTATCGTGACAAATGAAACAACAAATAATAATAAGAGCGAACTATTTATTGCAGATCTTTTTTGTTTTGATTTAAAAAATATATATATCAAAAAGAGATATATAATTAGTGAGTATCCTTGGGGATGATATTCAGATTGATAAAATACACAGAGATCTCCCATTGATGCTAAAAGAGAAGCAACAAAAGAAGTTTTCAAATCTTCTGTTATTTCATACGAAAGTATATATACCGATATTAAAAAAATACATCCCATCAGTGGATTAAAATACCTCATTATTTGAATTGTATCTACATTTGATAATAATATAATCTCAGATGTCAATATATGTAGCGAGGGCCAAGATAAAAGAACATCTAATTGATAATACCACTTAAGTAAATGTGGAGTCAAAGTACCAAAATCCACAATATTAATTACAGAAGTTATATAGAAGTAAGGATCATGTAAAGGAGGATATGAAAGCCTTAAATTTGGAATTGCACGAACAGTAAAAGCCATTACTAAAGATTGAGGCATCAAGTAAAATAGATCCTTTGATTTTTCAATCAAAAAAGTCCCATAAACTAATAACATAAAATAAATAATAGATGATGACAATAATAATAAATTAGTGATGGTATCATTATATAGTATAGGAGATAATTTAAAAAAATACAAAAAGAAAGCATTTAGAATGTTGGTTACAATGGCAATAAGTGTTAAAACTCGATTAATTTTAGTCATAATAATTATTCCTTGGTTACAATTGTATAATACTTAGACAAAACTTTTGCATTTTCATGCCAGTTGTATTTCAACACTTTACTTAAATTATTAGTCCCAATTTTTTGAGATATATATTTATTTTGCAGTAATGCACAAATTGAACTAACCATCTCATCTGAATTTCCAGATTCTACCAAAAATCCATTAATTTCATGTGTAATTAACTCTGGAATCGCTCCAACTTTTGTCGCAACAATTGGTTTGCCAGCTGCCATTGCTTCAATAATCGTCAATCCAAAGCCTTCCAATTTTGAAGGACATACATAAATATCACATAAAGAATAATATTTCTTTAAATCAGTTTCACTTACAAATCCTGTAAATAATACATTGTTGCTAATTTCCAGAGATTCAGACAAGTTCCGTGCTTCTGTCTGATCACCTTTTCCAATAACAACCAACTTTACGTTAAAACTGATCAAGACTTGCTTAAAACAATGTAAAAGGAAAGTTAAACCTTTTCTAGGATCATTAATTCTTCCAACAAATAGAATTATAGATTCTCCATCCAAGTTAAGTTGTTTTTTAGTTTCATTTATTTCCTCTTGTGAAAAATTGTATCCATTTAAATCAATTCCATTATAAATAACATTAATTTTATTTGAATTATTTTTATAAGTATTTATAATTTGATTTTTCGTAAAATCACTTACAGAAATGATTTTATCTGCAGATTCTATACATCTTTTTTCAAGGAGTGGTATGAAAAAACTGGTTTCTCCTCTTATATTTCTAATTCTAGAGCCTATACTTGTTTTGTTATTCTGAATAGTATCTATTACCAAATGATGAATTGTAACAACATGAGGTGCCTTTGATATCTTCTTTTTCAAAAACCAATATGAAATACCATTGAAATGAATTATATCAAATTTTTTATGTAATTCTTCTTTTTTTACTTCTGCGGGTAAATGTAACCAGTAATGTAACGCATTAAATGGCAATTTTTTATTTATTTTTACTCTTCTAAATTCAATATTCTTTGTATTAATGTCATATTCTATTCCAGGAATATCAGGAACAAATATGACTAGATGATGACCCAGTTTTGCAAGTTCATGTGTAACGCTAAATGCATAAACTCCCGCACCACCAATAATAAACGGAGGATATTCAAAGGTGACAAACGCAATTTTCATAAATATTCTCCAGTTCCTTTGCAATTTTATGATATGCCAAATTACTTTGAATATATTTTTTGCCTTTTTCAGCAATAAAAGATTTACAACTACTTTCAATAATTAATCGTATTTTATTTTCCAGATCTTTTACATCCCCATATTTTACCAAGTACCCACACTCAGATTCCCGAATATATTTCGCGCATCCACAATTATCAGTAACGATAACTGGAGTGTTACACATAATAGCTTCAAGAGGAACAAGTCCGAAGATTTCGAAAGAAGAAGGATAAACTAGAACGTCCGCATCCACGTAAGCTTCTAATTTATCTTGTTCGTAAAGAGGACCGGTAAATAAAACATGTTTTTCTATTTTCAAATCAGAGATTTGTTTTTTTAAAGAGGATAAAAATCCATTATCAGGGCCAGCTATAACGAGCCTTACATTCAAGAGTTGTTTAGATAGGTTTTCGAAGGCGTCTACAAGTGTATCTATTCCTTTTATTCTATTTATTCTTCCTAAAAACAAAACAATTTTTTCATCATCATTTATCCCATATTTAGACTTAAAAATTCCTTTAGGAGGCAAGCTCTCATATTTTGAAACATCAATCCCATTTGGAAGAATGCGGACTTTTTTCGAATCTACACCTATGTTTTGATATTGCTCTGATTCCATACTGTTTAACGCAATATTCATAAAAGCATTTTTTAAGATTTTATTCCCCAAAAGTAAATCATACACTTTCTTCAATTTATTCATTCCTACCGAAGTTGGCAATGAACCATGAGGTTGTATGATATAAGGAACTTTATATTTTTGAGCGAAATATGCAGCTAGAGTACCATTTACGGTTCTATATTCATGAATATGGACAATATCAAAACTTTTTATATTATTAAATAGCTCATATATCATTTTTGCAGACAAATTAAAATGGAATTTTGCAAATATCCTAGAAATCATTCTAAAATAGTATGCATTTACTCCATCCCAGTTTTTGTGATCATAAGTAATTCTATTTTTGTGATCCAAAATGTCAGTGGTGTATACAACAACATGATGGCCTCGAGATGCCATTTCTCTACTTAACTCATAAGAAACGCGAACACCTCCACCTAACCCCCATGCTGGAGCAAAACCCGAGACAATATATAATATATTCATAGTAAACCCTGTTAAAGTGATGCTCTTTTTGCAAAAATTATACTTTGAGAGTATGCAAAAGATTTAACCAATATTATAAAAGGAAACCATAACCAAAAGGACTTACCTCTTATTAAACCATTAAACATTCCCTTGAGTCCAAGATGAAATTGCTCCCTAATGATATCAGATTTTGTCTGTTGATAAAAATCTAATCCTTTGGATTCAAAAGCTTTGGAACCCCAAATAGATCTCTTATAGATACCTATAAGAGAGTTCAAAGTATCATGAATTATAGGATCATCATATTGAACTACCTTAAAATTAGCATCTTTCAAACGCTTGGCTAATATCATATCCTCACCAAAATCATAACTAGTATCAAATCCACCAACTGAGATTACATGCTCTTTCCTGAAGAGTGAATTACCCCCACCAAAAATACCTCTTTTATTTTGAATCCGATCTTTAAAAATTAAATTGGAATGAGCAATATGGCATTTTTGAACCTGAGATCCATTGGGAGGAGCAATAATAATTGGCCAAACGGTACTTATTTTAGAATCAAGCATAAAACATTTAACTGCGTGTTTCAACCAATTTTTGTGAGGTATAACTATATCCGCATCCCAAATAGCCAGTATATCTCCAGACGCCTTTTCAATACTAATTTGCCTTGAATTGGCTAATGAGACATTATCATAATATATTTTACAACCATATTTTTTTGCAATTTTTACGGTATTATCAGTGGAATTTCCATCAACAATTATTACCTCAAGATTTTCGTAATCTTGATCAAATATTGAACTCAAACAATTCCCTAGAAACTTTTCTTCGTTTTTTGTGGGAATACAAAAGGATACTTTAGGATACGAATCAAAAGTATATTGATCAAGGGAAGACTTATTGACCACTGAGATATAATCATTGAACATAGAATTCAAAGTTGCTTCCTCCAAATAAAATAATGATAAATTTCATAAATCAGATGACTTTTGAATCAAAAATCTGTGTTTTCCACGTTCTGTTTTCGGAATAGAGTCTACATAAAGAAAATCAAGATCAATCTGACCATGAGATATTCCCTTTATTTTTTCAAGGATTTCTTTTTCATCATTATTGCTAAATTTGTCAGATTTAACTATCTTGAAAGTTAATTCTCCTTTTTTTTCCTGAACAAGTTGGAGTTCTTTTATATGAGAAAATGCGTTGAAATGCTGACCAAAAATAAGTGCAGTGAGAGTGATTCTAGAGTTGTCTCTTGTAATTATTATGTCCTGAGATCTGCCCTCAACTCTTTCGAACAAGGGGTATTCTCGACCGCAATCACATTTTTTACTTCTTAATTCTCCCATATCTCCCATTTTGTATCGGATCAAAGGCATTGCATAATTGTTAAAGCTGGTACCTACAATCTCTCCTAGGCCTTTGCTGACATTTTTTCCGCTTTCATCCACTATTTCTGTAATTCCATACTCAGGAAATATGTGATAATGGTTACTTACTTCGCATTCCCCTGCAAGGACTACTTTTTCGGTTAAACCGTACCAGCTGTAAACTCTGGTGTTAAAAGTTTCTTCCAGGAATTTTCGTTGCATGGGAAATATGTTTTCAGACCCGCATAGAATTGCTTTTATGGGTGGAAAATTATTGAGATCATTTTCTTTAAGGTGCTTTGCAAAAAGAGTGATTGCGGAAGGATATGCCTGAATAAATTCAGGCTTGTATTCCTTTATTTTTTTTACATAGCTTTCAATGTTTTTCTCATTAATATCATAAGATGAAAATATCATCCACCTTCCGAAAAGTTGAGATTTCCAGAATTTGTTTTCTGAAGGTGGGACATTATAACCTCTAAAGATGGAACACTTATCCCTGAACCTATAACCTACTCTTTCCCACTGGGTTTTCATAAAAGCCCATTCTTTAGCATCCGTAACTCCGCTTTCAAGATATAGCTCAAGGGGAGTGCCTGAAGAACCTCCTGTAGTCACATGTTGAAATTGATCTGGAGAATAATTCCTGGCACAAAGGTCCTTGGAGTTTTCACGGATTATGTCCCTTGTGAGGAGGGGGAGTTGTTCCAGATCCTTAAAATCCTGGATGTCTTTAGGTTTTAATCCCCTTTCATCAAATATTCTATGATAATAGGGAACGTTTTCATATGCATGGTTAATCAGCTTACTCAGCTGTTCAAGCTGATACTCTTCCAGCTTGTCAGCACTCCACCACTGGGATTTTTTTAATAAATCATATGTGCGTTTAAAAGTCAAGCTGTTTTTCCCAAGAATATTGAATGCCTTAGAAGTCATTCCTTGTGAAAGCTTGATTTTACTATTGGACATTTTAATCTCCACCTTCAACTTATAATCGCACAGATGAACCATTTTGAATAGATTCTACAGCCTTTAGCGTCACCAAAGTAGTCAAAACGTTTCCTTCAAAATCATACTCTGAAGAACCTTTCTTCACCATCTCAAGAAACTTCTCAAACTCATTCTTATGCCCTTTCTCAGTTACCATTCTCTTTGCAATTTTCTCTTTCTTCCCACCCTTGACCAGTTCAAGCTGCTTGAAATCCGTAATAACTCCAGCCATCCCGTCTGCAAAGAATTCTGCATGCTCTTTGGACAGAGAGCTGTCTCCGTGGGTAGTGTATATTATAGTCCCTATTGAGCCATCTTCAAAAGAAATGGTAATTGAAACATTTTCGTTGTCTTCAGGACTTTTAATTTCGGGTTCGATTTTTCGGGCGTAGACTTCTGTGGGAGATGAGCCTATGATGAATTGCAGGAAATCAATGAAATGGCAGCATTCGGTGATAATGCGGCTGCCACCTTCGGAATTGTCGTAGATCCAGTGGTCCTTGGGGATGGACTCGGCGTTTACACGGTAAAGAGCCACCATGGGCTGAGAGCGTTTTTTGAAGAAATCCCTGAGTTTCATGCCGAGTTCGGAATAGCGGCGGTTGAAGCCGACCATGACAAGGCCTCCGTGCTCTTCCCAGGCGGCTCTGACGGCTTCAAGTTCTTCTTCATTGAGAGCGAGAGGCTTTTCCACAAGGACGTTTTTGCCGTGCTTGAGGGCTTCGATCACCAGGGGAGCGTGAAGGCTGTTTCGGGTTACTATGCTCACGCAGTTGATTTCAGGGTCTTCCATGATTTTGTGATAATCGGAAGTGCAGTATCCAAAGCCGTATTTTTTGGCAACGGATTCACAGCTAATGCCGGTTGCTGCAGAGAGGCCTTTTAATTTTATGCCGTCTATTTTCGAGAGGTTTGGTAGAAGGGTGCTCGTTGCAAAGATCCCTGCACCTATAACTCCGACAACCGGAGTTCCACTCGGGAATGGCTTTGATTCGGGAGCTTTAAGCACGATTTTATCTTCAATTTCCCTGTTCGTGTCGTACCTGAGGACTATGCCGAGGTAGGGTTTTCTCTGTTCTATGATATCATAAGCGTCCGGAGCTTGCTCGATTGCAAATTCGTGGGAGATAATAGGGTCCATGGAGATTTTTTTCATGGAGAGGAGGTCCAGAAAAGCCTGCATATTTCGGTTTTCCGTCCAGCGGACGTAGGGAGCAGGATAATCCCTGCCGAATTCCTCATAGGCGCGGTCGTAGCGGCCAGGGCCGTAGGAACGGGAGACCCGAAGTTCAATTTCTTTATTGTAATACTCTTCACGAGGGATATCCATACCTACAAGTCCAACAATCACCACTTTTCCGCGTTCGCGGGTTATTTTTCCAGCGAAGTCCACAGGATCGTTTGACCTTGTTGCAGCTGCAATGATGGTTACATCGGCACCGATTCCACGGGAGAACTGCCTGACGCTTTCTTCTATATTCGGAGTATTTCGGGAGAGGGCAACGTCTGCTCCAAGCTCTTTTGCAAGCTTTACCTTGGACTCGTCAAGGTCTATCCCGAAAACCCGGCAGCCTGAGGCTTTGAGGATCTGCACGGTGATCAGGCCGATCAGGCCCAGGCCGACAACAACAACATTTTCTCCGACCCTTACATCGGCGTTGCGAACTCCCTGCATTGCAATTGAGCCCACGGTTGTGAAACAGGCATTTTTAAGATCAACGTTGTCCGGGACTTTTACGCAGAGGTTCTTCGGGACAAACGCAACATCTGCATGGTTGGCATAGCCGGCGCCTGCACAGGCGACTCGATCTCCTACCTTTATTCCGGAGATGTCCTCACTTACAGAAATAACAGTGCCTGCACTGCTGTACCCAAGAGGCTCCCGCTTATCAAGCCGCCCCATTGCCTGCTGGAATGCTGAAATCGGGCCGTCCTGCTTTGCTTTGTTTATAACCTTCATTGCAAGGTCTGGCCTGGCTCTTGCTTTTCCTATTAAGGACTTGTTGGCAAGATCTACAAGGCCAGATTCAGTACCTGCACTAATAACTGAATAGTGGTTTCGGACAAGTACACCACTTCCTTTTAATGTAGGAATGGGAACATCTTCAACCGTCAGACCTCCGTCTTTAAGATTCAGGACAACCTGTTTCATTAATAAATCTCCTAATAAGTATAATTTATGAAGTTAACTTTGATTTCTAAATCTTTGAGATATTGTGTAACTCAAGCAGTCCAGCACTTCCGAAGTCATGAACAGGTCAGGAAAATTATTGTCCGGCTCAACTGTTGATGTATTTATACCCATAATGCCAGAAAGAATATTAAAAAGTTTCGGATTAACAGAGCTTGAAAATCTGCGCCTGGCAAACTGCCTGTACATTCCATAACCAAACCTGAAGAGCCTGTGGCTTACAGGATAATTTCCTATATTTGCAGTATTAAGAGCCGTGAAAACTGAACTAGGGAAGTTCAATATAGAGTCACTTTCCCAGCGGTTTACAATACTTTTAACATTTGTTTCTAGAACACTCAAAGCTTTTTCTGCATTTTCTGAATAATTCGAACTCCATTTTGTTCCATACATAAAACACGGGATTGCAAAAGCATAAGCTCCACTCAAGTAATAGGCAAACATAAGGCCGCTTTTTGACCAGTCAAATTTTCCGTTCGGGAACTGGACAGCTTTAAGCCATTCAACTCCTTTCTTGAATTCTGGATCAATCCAGTCACTTTGAAGAGAATCTATAATTTTAAGCAGATAGTAAAGAGTTACACCCTGATAATGAATGCATGGAATATTCAGGCAGTACTGATAGTTACCTTTATTTTCATTGGTGTAAGGAAAAGCCCCGTCTGAAAACTGGTATTTGCAGATATGTTCTGCTGTGACTCTGGCAGTATCAAGACACTGACGATCAGAAAACACTTTACCATATTTTGCAAGAAAAGCCCCACATGTAGCGTCAACGTTCAGGTGATCAGCCACATAGATTGAAGATTTTTTGAAATAGCCCGGTGAAAACTGATTTACCAGAACAAAATCTTTTGCCCGCAAAGCAGCTGCTTTAAACCGTTCGTCCTTAAAAAGCAGGTAACCGTCTACAAGCGCTTCTCCCACAATAGAGGTGATAAGAGCAGATGGGTGATTGTATTTGACATGCACTTCATTCCATGAGCCATCAGGGTTCTGGTTTTCAAGCACCCAGTTAAGGAGTTTTTCAATCAGATCTGTGTAATCATTCCCTTTGAGCCCGTTTATCCGGATAAGGGTTTTTACACACTCGGCACTCACTCTATTTCTGGAAATTCCATAGACTGGATCGACTGTGTAAGCCAGGTTTCCCTCAACCTTCACAACAGGAATTATTCCGTTTTGAATAATCCTTAAAATTACAGAATAAATTCGTTCATTGAGATCCTGCATAGCTGATACCATCAGTCAATATAGGGGTTGTTTTTTCAACTGCGATGCTTTCTATATTAGATTTAAGACTTAATGCGATCTGCTGCCTGCTATAGTGTTTGTTTACGAAAGCCCATCCTTTCTTGCCCATTATTACCCGTTTCTCCGGGTTTCTCAATAAATATAATATAGCATCTGCAATAGCATCAGGATTGTTTTCAGCAATTATTCCCCCGCCTGAAACTTCAGCTAGTTTTCGGATTTCTCCTTCCCCACACCCCACAAATGGAATTCCACATGCCATATACTCATAAGCTTTTGTAGGTACTGCATATTCAAGTGTTTTTAGCTTTCTCAATGGGGCTACTCCTATGAGCGATTCAGAAATCATTTTAGGGATATCCTTCCTTGGAAGCAGGCCTGGAAACTCTACAAAATCCGTAAGCCCATTCTCTACAGTTATCTTTTCCAGATATCCTTTAATATCGCCATCTCCAACTATCAATAACTTCAGGTCGAATTGTTCATTTATCTTTTTCATTGCTAGAATTACATCCTCAAGATCCTGAGCGTGTCCTATGTTACCTGCATAAATTATCTGGTTTTTCTTGGGGATATTAAGGGGATAAAAGAGATTTGTGTCAACACCATTTGGTGTAATTTTCATCATCCTTTTATCTACCTTTTTATATGTTCTCAAAATGTCTTGACCAAGCTCTTCTGTAGTTATGCAAATCATATCAGTATTTGAATAGCAGAACTGTTCATATGCTCTACTTATTTTTTCCAGTAAACTTCCCTTCTTCAAAAAACCAAGGCTGATAGAAGCATTAATCCAGAGATCTCTTACATCCATAACCCACTTCTTTCTGAATAATAACTTTGCCGGGATTCCTCCAAATCCAGTAAAAATTGGTGGAGCAGAAGTAATAATTACGTCAAATTTACGAGAATTGAAAAATATCCACAAAATAGTATGAAGCGGGAAAGTAAGGTAATACGCAATTCGCCCCATAAATCCAGGGTTTTGACAATTAGGCTGCCATGCAAGTAAATTTATTACTTTTATCCCATTCATTTCTCTTGATTCTGAAATGCTCCATTTTCTTTTAAAAGAACCAGAGGGAAAACAGGGATGTGGAGCAAGAACGGTAATATCTAAACCCAGTTTTTGAAGATGACTGGACATATCAAAAATACGTGAAGCATTTCCTGATTTTTCAGGCGGAAAATGCTGTGATATAATCAGAACCTTCATGATTTAACCTCAAAATTAAAATTTAAAGGCGCTTTGCATTGTTATTTTAATAATCAGCAGTTTTCTATTTTTTATATTACATATAAAGTGAAAAATGATATGAAAAGCATTCTTCCCATGATAATCTAGGAAACCGTATTTTATTGGGTTTTCTGTCGATCCGTCAACATCGTAACGAACGCCATTTCGACTTCGGTTATGCGGAGGCCGTGGTGACCGGCGTCGGCTATCGTTTCGCTTCAATTGCCATGCCCTGGGCTTTGAAGCGGAAGATGTCTTTTGTTGAGGCTGAAAAGGCTCGGAAGCCGCTCTGAGATCTGTAACCTCCTTGTATGCTTTTTCCTCGCGTTGAATCATGCACTGAGAGCTTTTACCGGTGTTAAGCTCATTATTCATCTGTTCAACCTTTTTTCTGAACTTATATTACAAGAACTTATTTAAACTTTTTGCTAATACTGTTCCAAATATTAATGTATGTGATAATATTATAATGAATTAATATAATATAAAATAAATAAAAATCTTTAGGAAAAATATTTTAAATGATAGTTGCAGTTTCAATACCCGGACGATTTCGCTTTAATCTGAATAAATGCATGTGGCTAAAGTATTACAATTCCATTCTAGCTCATTTTGAGTGTTCAGGTAGAAACAGTTAGTAGGGAGATTGCAACAAATAATATAGAGTTAATACGTTTAGATGGCAACATAAAAATGGAGCATTAAGAAATAGGTATATAAACCCAGCGGATTCACATTATCATAAAATACCTATCAAGAGATTAATATTATTAATACAGTATTAAGAAGACAAAGATATGATTTTGATGCCAGTTACAGTATTGAAAAAAATCGGCTTTGTAGAAAACTTATGAAATAACAAATCTGCATTAGTTTGAACTGGGTCTTGTGATCTATATTTTCAGCAGTTAGCCTTAGCCCTTAACATTAATTTAGATAGTTTTTCTACGAAACCATTTCTACGGAACCATTATATCATAGTCTTATCTATTTTTAAGACGTTTCACCTAAATGGATTACTAAACTCATCAATCATATGTAGAGAGATGGTTATAAGATCCAACTCTTAATATTTCAAGAAAAAAAATCAATTTTACTCCTTTTCTCTTTTAACCTTTCAGCGCATCCCTCAGAATCGTAGATACCGAATGCAGCATAATACCCATCAAAGCCATAAAACTCCCTATAACAATACACAGAACCATGAGCATGGTAGGCCCGAAATACAGGTTTTTTCCCAGGATGAACTCGCGAAGGAAAATGACACCCATAATAAGCCCGATAATTCCAAGAATTGATCCAGGTAATGTCAGGTAGTAGAGAGGCCTGTTAAATTCGATATCTTTCAGAACCATCATAAGAACCCCAAAACCGTGTTTTATTGGGTTTTCTGTCGATCCGTCAACATCGTAACGGACGCCGATTTCGACTTCGGTTATGCGGAGGCCGTGGTGACCGGCGTCGGCTAACATTTCGCTTTCAATTGCCATGCCCCGGGCATTGAACCGAAAAACGTCTTTTGTAGAAGCTGCAAACGCACGAAAACCGCTCTGGGAATCTGTTATATGGAGGCCGGAGTTGAGGTTCGTTACTTCGTCGAGAATGGTCTGACCCACGCGGCGGTAGGCAGGGGTATTCTTGTCCAAGCCATTGAGGTACCGGCTGCCGTTGACCATGTCGGCTTCACCTTTCAGGATGGGTTCAACCAGTTTCGGAATGTCAGCAGGGTTGTGCTGGCCGTCGGAGTCCATGGTCACAATAATGTCTGCGCCCAGGGCGACTGCGGCTGTAAAGCCTGTTTTAAGAGCCCTTCCTTTACCTTTATTCACTTCATGAACAATGACCTCAGCGCCTGCTTTCCTGGCAACATCGGCTGTGCGGTCTGAACTGCCGTCATCGACCACAATCACGCTGTCTGCGTACTTGCATGTCAGCAGGACAATGCTCCCGATGGCAACTTCCTCATTATATGCAGGGAGAACCACAGTTATGTTTTGAGGGACTGTAACCTCCTTGCATGTTTTTTCCTCGCATTGAAATATGCACTGAGAGCTTGTATCGGGGGAAAGCTCATTATTCATCTGTTCAACCTCTTATGAACTTATAGTATAAATATTTTTTTAAAATTTTTATGAATTGCTCTCAATTGTCTTGGAATTTTGAGGATGTTATGGAATACTATAATAGATGAGTATAGTATAAAATAAATAAAAGTTTAGAGAACAAATATTTAAAATGTTGGATATAATTCCAATACCCAGGCAGCTTTACTCCAATTGAATAAACGCATTCATCTAGAGCCTTATCACAAGGTTCTGATGCGCTCTGAAAGTGCAAGTCAAAGCAGCATGCCTGACAGCTCTAATAATAATTATATGAAGTTAGTATATTGACATCCCAATATATTAATGGATCAATAAGGAGCGTATATATTAATTTAGCGAATTTACATTATCATAAAATAATACTAAAAAATCAATATTAATCAAGCAGCCCCGGTAGAACAAATACATAATTTTAATGTTAATTGCGATATTGAGAAAAATTATTCTTTGAATAGAGTACTAAGTAAATAAACGAAAACTTAAACCTCAAAGAGTCGGAAACTCGGGAACAGAAACAGCATCAAGAGAACTTGAGAAAAATCTGAGCTCAATTACCGGGGTTGCCTTGCCTGCTCAAAAACTCTCTTTTCAGCCCTGCGCCCTTATGGCTGCGCCTATCTTAATATGCGACTTGCCGCACCTCCTGGCTGAGAAAAGAAAAAAAATAAGCGAGAAAAAGATCCAGGAAAAAACCATGGAGCCAACCCTTTTGTCTCATATCAGGAAAAAAACTTAAAAACAGAAAAAAAGCAGAAAGAAGCCGAAAGATCAAGAAGTCTTAAAAAAAGTAAAAAAGAAGTATGAGAAGGAAGAAAAAGGTAAAACTGAAAAAACTTATCAGGAAAAATACTTGCTATCTAATACTTGCTATCTTAAATAAAGCGAAAGAATAAAATGTATTGGAGAGAAATATTGCTACCCTTAAAAAATATCTACAGTATCTTTTGACTTTAAGCCGGATGGACCCGCATGACTGGAAAAAAAATTCCCTCAGACCTCTTGATTGTCATAGGGCTCGTGCTCCTTACGGACATATTTGTGCTTGCCCCCGGACTAAATGAGACTATACTCCGGAACGTACTTGGGCTGCCCCTTGTACTTTTCCTGCCGGGGTACACCTTAATTGCTGCACTCTTTCCCGCAAAATCCGACCTTGATGGAATTGAAAGGACTGCACTTTCATTCGGGCTAAGCATTGCAATAGTGCCCCTGATAGGGCTTGTCCTCAATTATACGCCTTTTGGGATCAGGCTCCTTCCTGTGCTTATAAGCTTGTCCATTTTCATATTTATCATGTGCTGGCTTGCATATACAAGGCGGGCAAGCCTTCCTGAAACTGAGGCTTTCGAGATTTCTTTCAGCGCAGCCGCCCTTTCGCTCAAAAACGGGATCTTTGAGAAATCGGAGTCAAAACTGGACAGAGCTCTCACGATTATCCTTATCCTGTCAATTCTCATGTCTGTCGCAACCCTGGAGTATGTAATCTTAACTCCAAAAGAAGGAGAACACTTTACCGAGTTTTACGTGCTTGGTCCTCAAGGAATAGCTGACAATTACACTACAGATTACACGCTCGGGCAGAGTGGGACCATGATTGTTGGCGTTGTAAACCATGAATACAGGCCTGTAAATTACACAATGCAAGTAAAGCTTGAAAACCAGTTGCTTCCCCTTCCAGAAAACCTGCAGCATATAACCCTTGACCACAACGAGACCTGGGAAGAGACTGTCACATTTACCCCACCCTTGGTAGGTCAGAACATGAAGCTTGAGTTC